>PPFU01014086.1_pt1 | contig 12464 bp, 16 predicted proteins | sample 1535991 | NCBI WGS metagenome assembly PPFU01 (sample SAMN04901290, study PRJNA319586) | Hypolithon metagenome, whole genome shotgun sequencing project. | isolation source: Antarctic Hypolithon | place: Antarctica: Miers Valley | collected 2014 | reverse complement strand
CGGCTTCAGCCGACACGTCCCTTATAGAACCCTCTTTTCTCAACGCCATGAAAGCCGCCGAAACCCACAAGATGAGCAACGAAGAGATCACCGAGGAATCTAAGCGGCTGCGGAACAAGCTGTTCGAGCTCAAGGGCCAGGCCGTCACCGAGAAGCTCGAAAACCCCATGCGGCTCAAAGCCGTCCGCCGCGACATCGCCCGCCTCGAAACCGAGAAGCGTGCCCGCGAGATCAAAGCCTCCGCCTCCGCCGCGTAAACCCCCGATCCCACGACCCCTCCCCCGCCATGAGCGAATACGCCCCCGACACTCAGAGCCAGACGCCCGCCCGCCGCACCCTCACGGGTACCAAGATTGGCGTCGTGGTCAGCGATGCCCGCCACAAGACCCGCACCGTCGCGGTGGACTATCAGCAGAAGCATCCCAAGTACGGCAAATACCTGCACCGCTCGACCAAGTTCCACGTTCACGATGAGGGCAACGACGCCAAGATGGGCGACCGCGTCGAGATCGCCCGCTGCCGCCCGATTAGCAAGACCAAGAGCTGGCGACTCGTCCGCGTCGTCCTGGCCGCCCCCGAGCCCGCCCCCGAGCTGGCACCCGCGACCGACATCGTGGACGTTGAGGCCCCTGAATCCGGCGTCCACGCTTGATCTCACCCTCACCCTCACCCTCACCCACCCCACTCCCACTCCCACTCCCACTCCCACCCCCACACAGCCATGATCCAGCAAGAATCCAGAGTCGACGTCGCGGACAACAGCGGGGCCAAGGAGGCCTACGTGATCCGCGTCCTCGGCGGTTCCACCGCCCGTGGCAAGTTCACCCGCCGCACCGCGGGTGTGGGCGACCGCGTGGTGTGCTCGGTCAAGAAGGCGCTGCCGGGCAGCGAACTCAAGGCCGGCTCGGTGGTCAAGGCCGTCGTGGTCCGCACCCGCTTCCCGATCAAGCGAAGCGACGGCAGCTACGTCCGCTTTGACAAGACCGCGGTGGTCCTCATCGACGACACCGGCAACCCCCGAGGCACCCGCATCTTCGGAGCCGTCGCCCGCGAGCTCCGCGAAAAGAACTACATGAAGATCGTTTCTCTCGCCACCGAAGTCGTCTGATTCCCCAACCGAATTTTGCCCCGCCGCTCGCGGCGGGCTCTCTCCCCAACCCCTACTCACATGCCACGACACATACGAAAAGGCGACCTGGTGATTGTCACCGCCGGTGACGACGCCTGGATCAAGGACTACGACGCCCAGGGCAACCTCATCAGCCGTCGCCGCGACCTCACCCCCCGCAAGGTGCTCCGCGTGATCACCAAGCGGGACCGGGTGCTGGTCGAGGGCGTCAATATCCACACCAAACACATGAAGGCCACCCAGACCAGTCAGGGCGGCGTCGTGCAGCGGGAGTTGCCCATCCACCTGTCGAACATCTCGCCCATCTCCGATGGCAAGCCCACCCGCGTCCGCTACGAGACCCGCGACGATGGCAGCAAAGTCCGCCTCTCCGCACGCACCGGCAAGCAGATCGGCCCCGAACTCAAGAAGGCCCGCTGAGCCGCTCCAAGTCCCACCCCCCACGCCGACGCTAAGCGAGTCTTCGAGCAAAGCGTCTGATACGAGACCCTGCCACCACGCCCAACCCCCGACCCATGACCCCCCGCCTCAAACAGCAGTACCACGACCAGGTCGCGCCCAAGCTCTTGGAGGACTTCTCCCTGGGCAACAAGATGGCGATCCCCAAGCTCGATAAAATCGTGCTCAGCGTCGGCCTGGGCAAGCAGCTCGAGGGCACCAAGCTCAACCCCAAGGCCCGCGAGCAGGCGATCAAGACCCTCGCCCAGGTCAGCGGCCAAAAGCCCGTCATGATCAAGGCCAAACGCTCCGTGGCCAACTTCAAGCTCCGAGCCGGCTATGAAGTCGCCTGCATGGTAACTCTCCGCGGCGACCGGATGTGGGAGTTCTTCGACCGCCTGGTCAACCTCGCCCTCCCCCGCATCAAAGACTTCCGCGGCCTCAAAACCACCAGCTTCGACGACCGCGGCAACTACACCTTCGGCGTCACCGAACAGGGCATCTTCCCCGAAGTGGATATGGCCAACGTCACATTCACCCACGGCATGCACATCACCCTCAACTTCAACCACTCCACCCCCGAACACACCCGAGCCCTGCTCGAACAGTACGGCTTCCCCTTCCGAAAACCCCAGGAACCCGGCCGACAGAGCAGAGCGGCGTGACGCAAGCGGCGGATGCGCTATTTCAAATTTAGATCAAAGTACGAAGTTCCAGATCACTCTCCCCGCCTACCATCCCGCCCCCACCCCATCTGCTGATTCGTTGCATCACCAGACCACCCGATCAAAGAACCCTATGTCCTCTAAGTCCACCATCGAAAAAGTCAAGCGGATCGAGCGCGAGGTCGCCAAATACAAGGAGCGGCGGGAGCAGCTCAAGAAGGACGGCGACTACGCCGCGCTGCAGAAGCTGCCCCGTAACTCCAGCAAGACCCGGCTCAAGACCATCTGCGCCCTGACCGGCCGCACTCGGAGCGTGTACCGCAAGTTCCGCCTCAGCCGCATCAAGCTCCGCGAGCTCGCGCTCGAGGGCAAGATCCCCGGGATGCGAAAGGCCTCCTGGTGATAGGCCGCTCGCGGCTCAGCCTCCAACCCCTCGTTCCCCCGCCCAACACCCCCCTTCCATCAGCAGCTAAACCCCAGCCGCCGACATCAACGACATGAGCTACCAAGACACGATCGCCGACATGCTCACACGCATCCGCAACGGTGCCTCCAACAAGGCCAAGCGGGTCGACTGCCGCCACTCCAAAGTGTGCGCCGGCATCGCCGAAGCCCTCAAGACCGAGGGCTACATCCGTGATTTTGAGGTGCTCGAGGACGGCCGCCAGGGCGTGCTCCGCGTTCACCTGAAGTACGGCCCCAACGGCGAGAAGGTGCTCCACCAGATCCGCCGCGAGTCCAAGCCCGGCCGACGGCTGTACGTCAAGGTCTCCGACATCCCCCGCCCCCTCGCGGGCCTGGGTTCGGCCATTCTCACCACGCCCCAAGGCGTGCTCAGCGACCGCCAGTGCCGCGAAATGAAAATCGGCGGCGAGCTGCTCTGCACTGTTGAATAAAGCCGCCTTCCACAGCCGCTTGCGGCTTAGAGAACGCGGCTAAGCCGCAAGCGGCTTGAAGAAAAGATCACCCGACCCCCGCACTTGAGCCACCCCTATGTCCCGCATCGGAAAACAACCCGTCCCCATCGAGGGCAACGCCAAGGTCAGCGTCGCCGGCCGCACGATCACCGTGCAGGGCGGCAAGGAAACGTTGACGTTCGAGCACCGGCCGGAGGTGAGCGTCCGCGTCGACGACGCCGCCAAGCAGGTCGTGGTCGAACGCGAGAACGATAGCCGCACCGCCAAGGCGATGCACGGCCTGACTCGATCCCTCGTCAGCAACATGATCGAGGGCGTCACCAAGGGATTCACCAAAAATCTCGAGGTCAACGGCGTGGGCTGGAACGCCCGTCTCCAGGGGCAGCAGGTCGCGCTTAATGTCGGCTATGCCGACACGCGGATCGTCGATGTGCCCCAGGGCATCAACGTCGCCATTGCGGGTAATAAAATCACCGTCAGCGGCGCGGACAAGCAACTCGTCGGCCAAGTTGCCGCCCGCATCCGCGCCCACCGCCCGCCCGAGCCTTACAACGGCAAGGGCATCAAGTACGCCGAGGAACAGATCATCCGCAAGGAAGGCAAAGCCTTTGCCGGCGGTGGCTAACGCCACACCCGCTAGCGGCTAAGCCTTGGGCCGCAGCGATGGTCTCCATTCCTTGCAGCGCCTGTTTCGATTCTTTCGTTTCGTCGTACTTATTGCTCCCTGCTCCCTGCTACGTGTTTATCGCCAACTGCCAATCGCCATGGACAAGAACCAGCTCAAAGTGACTCGTCGCACCCGTCGCCGCACGGGCATCCGCAAGCGGCTGCTGGGTACGGCTGATCGGCCCCGGCTGTCGGTGTTCCGGTCGAACAAGCACCTGTACGCCCAGGTGATTGACGACATCGACGGTCGCACGCTCGCCTCCGCCAGCACCCTCGCCGCCGGCCTCGAGAAGGGCGGTACCGTTGAGGCCGCCAAACAAGTCGGCTCCGCCGTCGCCCAAACCGCCAAGGCCGCGGGCATCACGCAGGTCGCCTTTGACCGCAACGGCTACCGCTACCACGGCCGCGTCGCCGCCCTCGCCCAAGGTGCTCGCGAAGGCGGCCTCCAGTTCTAGCCTCTTGGTGCTAAGCGGGTGAACGCCACGTACCCGGTTCCTCCCCGCTACACTCCCCACCCCGCTCTCCTCACCCCGCCCAAACGCTCTCTCCGACCCATAACAAGCTCCCATGGCTGAACGACTCGAAGAATCCTCCGGCCTCGAGGCCACCACGGTCAACATCAACCGCACCTCCACCACCGTCAAAGGCGGTCGGCGGCTGAGTTTCTCCGCGCTGGTGGTGGTGGGCGACCGCAACGGCAAAGTGGGCCTGGGCTACGGCAAGGGCAGGGGCGTGCCCGCCGCCATTGAAAAGGCGCAGAAGGATGCCAAGAAGGAGCTCACCCCGATCCTCCGCACCGGCGGCACCCTGCCCCACCCGGTGACGGGCAAGTACCTCGCCAGCAAGGTTCGCCTCATCCCGGCCGCGCCGGGTACGGGCGTGATCGCCGGCGGCACGGTGCGGGCGGTGCTCGAGGCCGCGGGCGTCCGCGACTGCCTCACCAAGGCCTACGGCTCGACCAACAAGATCAACCTCGCCAAAGCAGCCATTGCCGCCCTCAAACAGCTCCGCACCCGTGAGGAGATCGCCAGCCTCCGGGGCGTCACGATTGAGACCAGTGCCGTGGACGAGATGCTCAACGCCAGCCGCCGATTCATCACCGACGCCGAGGTCACCGCCGCCGCCAAGAAACCCGAGAAACAGGAGAAGGCCGGTAAGGGCGGCAAGCCGGGCGGTAAGCCCGGGGGCAAGGGCAGGAGCCAGAAGAAGGATGAGGGAATGGGTACGTCCGTGGGGCAGGGCTCGACCGACACCGCCCGCCTCGATGAAGGGGCGCCCGAGGCCTCTTCCGCGCCGTCGGCTCCGGAGCACATCGACCTCGATGCCAACGCCCATGCCTCCGTCGAGACAAGTCAGAACCCGCCCGTTGAGAACCTCGAGCTTACCGCCACCGCCAACGACCCCGAGCTGGACAACGGCCCCGCCGCCTGAGCCTCGCGCTGAGCCGCTCGCGGCTTCGCCAACGCTCGCACCCCCCGCGACTCCCCGACCACCACGAACCTCCTTCTACAAGACGCAACACCATGGCCATGATCCACGATATCACCGAGCAGGTCGGCAAGCACAAGAAGCGGAAGCGGATCGGCCGCGGCCCGGGCTCGGGCCACGGCAAGACCTCCGGCCGGGGGCACAAAGGCGCGGGGTCTCGCTCGGGGTTTAGCGGCTCGGTCCGGGCGAGTTACGAGGGCGGGCAAGTCGCCTTCTACACCCGATTCCCCAAGCGGGGCTTCTCCAATCACCAGTTCCGCAAGGATTACAAGGTGATCAACATCCAAACGCTCGACGCCCGCTTTGACAGTGGGTCCGAGATCACCCCCACCACCCTTGCCGCCGCCGGACTACTCAACAGCGTTGACACACCCGTGAAGCTGCTGGCTCAGGGGCAGACCACGAAGAAGTTCACCATCCGCGTCGCCGCCGCCTCCGCCGCCGCCAAGCAGGCGATTGAAGCCGCGGGCGGCACCGTCGCCATCGACGCGTAGCCCGCTCATCATCCAGCCCCGCCGCTCGTGGCGGAACCGCGGTGCAAGCGCCGCGGCGTAACGCCCTTCCGCTGACCGCTCGCCGCCGCTCGACCCCCATGCTCCAAGCCTTCCTCAACATCTGGCGGATCAAGGACCTGCGGAACAAGATCATGTTCACGGTCGGGATGCTGGCCATCTATCGCATCGGGTTCTTCATCCCGTTGCCCGGCGTGAACCAGGAGCAGCTCGAGCAGTGGGCGACCCGTGCGGCCGAGGGCACCTTCGGCAGCGTGTTCACGTACGTCTCGATCTTCACTGGCGGCACGCTGGGCCAGTCGACGATCTTCGGCCTCGGGATCATGCCGTACATCTCGGCGGCGATCATCTTCCAGTTGCTGGGCAGCGTCTCGGAACGCCTCAAGCAGATGCAGAAGGAGGGACCCCAGGGCCGACAGCGAATCCAGGAGTGGACCCGCTACGCCACCGTCGGCCTCTGCATCGTGCAGGCGGCGTTCTGGCTTAGCTTTCTCCAGTCGGGCGAGCGGCCGCTGGTGTACCCGGGTTATCTCGATGGGTTTGGCAACGTGCTCTTCTGGACCTGCGGCATCGTCGGGCTCACGGCGGGCACGACGTTCCTCATGTGGCTGGGCGAGCAGATCGACAAGTACGGCATCGGCAACGGCATCTCGCTGATCATCACCGCCGGCATCATCGCCCACATGCCCCAAGCCATCGCCGAGGTCGTGGGCAACGTCGGCGAGGGCGGGATCTATGGGCTCGACACCGTCATCTTCCTGCTCCTGACGTTTGTCGCCGTCGTCGCTGGCTCAATTGTCATCACCCAGGGCCAGCGCCGCATCCCCATCCAGCAGGCCAAGCACACCCGCGGCCGCAAGGTCTACGGCGGGCAACGCAGCTTTCTGCCGCTCCGCGTCAACCACGGCGGCGTGATGCCGATCATCTTCGCCAGCTCGCTGATGCTCTTCCCCACCATGCTGCTGGGCTGGCTGGACCACGCGGTGGTGAGCGATACCGACTCGGTCTGGTTCCTGCGGTCGCTCGACGCGGGGATCCATTTTCTCTCAAACCAGTTCAGCGGGTTCCAAGGCTACTTGTACGCGCTGGTCTACATCATCCTGATCTACTTTTTCAGCTACTTCTGGACCACCATCCAGTTCCAACCCAACGAGGTCGCCGAGCAACTCCGCGATCACGGCAGCTTTATCCCCGGCCTTCGCCCCGGGCCCCGCACCGCGGAGTACCTCGAGACGGTCATGGAGCGGATCACGTATGTCGGTGCGGGCTTCCTCGCGATCATCGCGATCATCCCCACCGTTGTCGCGGGCGTGTTCCACATTTCGCCCAGTGTGTCGCAGTTCCTGGGCGGCACGGGTCTGCTCATCGTGGTGAGCGTGATGCTCGACTTCGTCCAACGCATCGAGGCGAATTTGCTCATGCGGAACTACTCGGGCTTCCTCGCCAGCGGCGAGAGTGGCCGGGGCCCCCGCATCCGCGGCACGCGGGGGACGACGGCGTAGGATACTTCTCCCCAGCGTGAAACCTGTCAATAGACTGGCTGTGGATTTAGTTGCTTGGCCCGCCAAGCCGCAAGTGACTCGATGAGGGGTGGGCGGTTGATCTTACTCTTGGCCCCTTGGCCCCTGACCCCTCGGCCCCTCTTCATGCCCGTCATCCTCAAGTCCCCCAAGGAGGTCGAGAAGATGCGGGCTTCGGGTCGCCTCGTTCGCCGCGTGCTGGATCGGCTCACGGAGGTGTGCAAGCCCGGCGTGACGACGCTGCAGCTCGATGAGGAGGCCGTTCGCGTTATCACCGACGCCGGCGGCACCAGCCTCTTCAAGGGGTATCAAATGCAGGGCGTCGGCACGCCGTTCCCCTCCAACGTGTGTATCAGCATCAACGAGGTGGTGGTGCATGGCTTCGCCAGCGACCGCGCCATCGTGGATGGCGATGTGGTCAGCGTGGACTGCGGCGTGCTCCTGGACGGCTGGTGCGGCGACGCCGCGACGACGATCCTGGTCGGTGATGTACCCCCCCCGACGCGGGCGCTCTGCGAGACGACACAGCAGGTGCTGGAGCTGGCGGTCGAGCACATGAAGGCGGGGCGGCTGTGGTCACAGATCGCCCGCATCATGCAGCGTCACGCCGAGGCGAAAGGGTACGGCGTGGTCCGCCAGTTCGTCGGGCACGGGCTGGGTCGGAAGCTGCATGAGGACCCGCAGGTGCCCAACTTCGTCAACCGCGATCTGATCAAAAAAGACATCAAGCTCCGCCCCGGCCTGGTGCTGGCGATCGAACCCATGCTCAACCTGGGCGACAAGGAGGCGGAGGTGCTCCCCGACGGCTGGACCGTCGTCACCGCCGACCGCCAACCCTCCGCCCACTACGAACACACCATCGCGATCACGCACAACGGCGCAGACGTGCTGACGGATGGGCGGTGAGCGGGTACCTCCCGCTGGCCCCCACTCCATCTGCATCGGCTACACTGCCCTCGCCCACCCCCTCCCCCCGACCCGCACCCTCCCCCGCATGGCCAAAGAAGAAAAGATCACGATTGAGGGCGAAGTCATCGACGCCCTCCCCTCCGCACTTTTCCGCGTCCGTCTCGAAAACGACCACGAGATGATCGCTCACATCTCGGGGAAGATGCGGAAGTTCTACATCCGCATCCTCCCCGGCGACCGCGTCACCGTCGAGCTCTCCCCCTACGACCTGACGCGGGGGCGGATTATCTACCGGCACTGAGGCTCGGCCGCGGGCGCCATCCGCCGACATTCAACGTGCTAGATGGGCGGTGGCTCAGCCGATCGGCGGTAGACTCTCAGACTTCCGAAGCGAGGCAACGGGCCCTGCCGCCAACCGCTCATCTCCGCCTGCGTCCCGCGAAATTGGTATCCTCCATCTCATGCTTGCAGCGAGCACTCCAGCAAGGGACGAGCAGCCGCTTCGGACGAAGATGTTTGATTTCAGGCCAGAGGGCTGCGAGATCCTGGTTGGTGACGCGCTTGCGGTTCTGCGAAGACAGCCGGAGAACCACTACCGCTGCTGCATCACCAGCCCGCCTTACTGGGGCTTGAGAGACTACGAGATCGAGGGCCAGATCGGAGCCGAGGATTCGTTGCAGACTTACATCTGCCACTTGGTCGAGGTGTTCAGTGAGGTGCGTCGGGTTCTCGCACCCGACGGTACTTTATGGCTCAACATCGGTGATGGGTTTACCAGTGGCGGAAGGCGGTGGAGAGCATCCGACTCAAAAAATCAGGCGAGGGCGATGAGTTATCGCCCCCCGACACCCGCAGGCCTCAAGCCAAAGGACCTCATCGGTGTCCCGTGGAGATTGGCATTCGCGCTCCAGGCGGAAGGTTGGTATTTAAGGTCCGACATCATTTGGAACAAGCCCAATTGCCAGCCTGAATCGGTCAAGGACCGCCCCACCCGCTCACATGAGTATATCTTCTTGATGTCCAAAAGCGAACGCTATTTGTATCAACATCAGGAGATCAAAGAGTCCGCCAATGGAAATGGGAAGATGCGGAACCGTCGCACCGTCTGGAATATCAATACTGAACCGTTCGCGGAAGCACATTTCGCGACCTTCCCTCCCGCTCTCATTGAACCTTGCATCAAAGCAGGAACGAAGTGCGGCGACCTGGTGCTCGATCCGTTCTTTGGCGCGGGAACCGTGGGTGAGGTCGCGACACGGCTGCACCGACGTTTCACCGGGATCGAGCTGAAGGAAGAATACGCCGCCATTGCCAGGAGGAGACTGGGATGGGACGCTTAACTCGTAGAGAGGAAATCGAGCTGCCGGTGCTGAAGGCGTCGCTTCAGCTTTCATTTCACCATCGGCTCGAAGTCCTGCGGAAGCAGTGGCTGGCGCCCGCTCTCAAAGACACGGTCGCCCAACTCGAGGACGTAGACGAACTCGATTCCCAGCTGAAAACCTATGCCCGCCCCATCGACTTGCGGCGTCTGGCCGAGTTCGGCGTGCGGGGTGAGGTAGCCTTCGCCGTCCCGCTGATGCTCGCACGGAATCCTTTCCTGCTCGGATATTACCGCCTGCTCTACGGGGTGTCGCAAAAGGAGTTCTACAACAAGGGCCCCTTCGGGCGTTATCGACGCATGGAGGATAATGGCGACCTCACCCCTCAAACCCGTTCGCTGCTGCCGCCTCTCTGCCGGAGCCTCGCGGGTACGGCGGGCCAACTTGTCCAAGGTCTCGATGCTGTCTCGACCAGCGTCGTCCATGAGCTCCAGCTTCTGACATTGGGCCCGATGCTGAGGGGGAGTGAGAACAACCGCATCGGAGATCGCGCGGTCGAGAGAGTCTTCAGCTTGATCCAAACGATTGCCGGTAACGACATCACCGATCAAACCCGGCGAACGATCAGCTTATTGAACACATCCCGCCGCCCCGTCCTGATCGAGTTTGGGAGCGATCCGGATGTCCGTATCACCGAGAAGTTGCAGAGCAGCACCCGCGAGATCCTTTCGATTGAGATCAAGGGAGGGGCAGATAAATCCAACGTACACAACCGCCTCGGTGAAGCCGAGAAGAGCCACTTGAAGGCGAAAAAGCTGGGGTGCTCCGAGTTCTGGACAATTTTGCAAGTCCCTATTGATCTGGAGGAAGCTCGAAGTCGCTCGCCTACAACGAACCGCTTCTTTGACTTGGACAACATAGTCACACCGGGGTCGCGGGACAACGTCACCTTCACGGAGGAGCTCACTTCGCGAGTTGGCATTGGTGTATCGTCGTAATCGGCGAATCTGGGGACGCCCGCGAGCATCTTATGACGGAGCGTCATGAGCCAAGTTTGCCGCCGCGTATTCCATCCGACTTGTAGCCGGCCTCACCACCTGATTCCGGCACCCCCTCTGGACGAAACGTCGTGAGTCGTCGTGCCACCGACTTGAAGGCTAAGCAGGTCGCTATCCTCTCGCCTCCATGCCCCACCCCCACGACCCCCATCACACCCTCCTCGCCGCCGACAAGCTTGCACCCGAAGGGCTTGACTACATCCGTTCGCAGCCCGATGCGGAGCTGGTCAACAAGCCGGGTTTGAGCGAAGCCGAGTATGCCGACCTGCTCGCGGCGGGGGGGATCGACGCGATGATTGTCCGGTCGGGGATCAGCGTCACCGCCGCGATGCTGGAACGGCCGGGGGACCTCAAGGTGATCGCCCGCGCCGGCGTGGGCGTGGACAACATCGATCTCGAGGCGGCCACCGCCAAGGGGATCTTGGTGGTCAACACCGCCGAGGCCTCCACGCTCACCACGGCCGAGCACACCCTCGCGCTGCTCTTCGCGCTGGCCCGCAACATCGGGCCGGCGTATAAGACGATGAGCAACGGCGGGTGGGACCGGGCGAAATACCAGGGCACGCAGCTCGCGGGCAAGACCCTGGGCGTCGTCGGCTTCGGGCGGATCGGGCGGGCGGTGGCGGAGAGGGCGCTGGCGTTCGAGATGAACGTGATCGGGTACGACCCCTTCTACAACGCCCCGACTGCGATGGACGGGCGGGTGAAGATGTACCGCGACTTCCGGGAGTTACTCCCCCACGCGGACGTGCTCACGTTCCACGTCCCGCTCAACGACCAGACCCGCGGGATGCTCGGCAAGGAGACGTTCCCCGGGTGCAAGCCGAACCTGCTCGTGGTGAACGCCTCCCGCGGCGGCGTCGTGGATGAGGCGGCGATCGTCGACGCCCTCGACGCGGGCCAAGTCGCGGGGGTGGCGTTGGATGTGTACGAGGAGGAGCCCCCCGCCAAGGATTCGCCGCTTCGGAGCCACCCGAAGGTGCTCTGCACGCCGCACCTGGGGGCGTCCACAGCCGAGGCTCAGCAGGCGGTGAGCGTGGACGCCGCGGCGTCATGCCTGGCGTACCTGCGGGGCGAGGGGATCCGCGGCGCGGTAAACGCGGGTGGGCTGCGGGTGGACCTGGACCCGTTGCAGCGGTCATTCGTGGATTTGACGGGCCGAATGGCGACGTTGATCAGCCCGATGTGTACGCGGGGGATCGCGTCGATCACGCTCACGCTTGAGGGCAAGCCCATCGCCGCGGCCGCGGGCACGGTGGAGCGGACCGCCCTGGTGGGCCTGCTCAAGGCGCACCTGGACACGCCGCTGAACGTGATCAACGTCGCCAGCGTGGCCCAGTCGCGGGGGATCGCGCTCCGCACCGTGACCGCCGACTCGACCGGGCTGCACGGCCCGCAACTGACGATCGAGATCCATGGCCCCGCGGAGGCGGTGGATGCGAAGACGCCGATGTCGGACCGGACGCGTCGGATCGTCGGGCGGGTGTACGACGATGGTCGGCCGCGGGTGGTTGAGATCAACGGGTACCACATGGACATGGTGCCCGCCGGCCCGATGGTGCTGATCCAGAATGATGACAAGCCGGGCATGATCGGCCTGGTTGGGACGGAGCTGGGCAAGCGGGGCGTGAACATCGCCGATATGACCATCAGCCGTCGGCCGATCGCGGCAAGCAGCGGTGGCCGGGGGGGCGGGGAGGCCACGGCGCTGATGGTGTTGAAGGTGGACGAGGAGCCGGGGTCGGATGTGCTGGCGCACCTGCGGGACCAGCCGGGCGTGCTGAAGGTGGCGACGGTGCGGCTTGGGGGCGAGCCGATGTAGGGCAGGGCTTGCCCTGCCGTC
>PPFU01006826.1_pt1 | contig 12467 bp, 11 predicted proteins | sample 1535991 | NCBI WGS metagenome assembly PPFU01 (sample SAMN04901290, study PRJNA319586) | Hypolithon metagenome, whole genome shotgun sequencing project. | isolation source: Antarctic Hypolithon | place: Antarctica: Miers Valley | collected 2014 | reverse complement strand
AAGGAATCTGGTCTCGAATAATTGAGGCCCTCGGGAGATGATCCCGTCTAAATGTCACTGTAGGATTAAGGAGTAAACCAATATGGCACTAACGGTTGGAACCGGACCTTTCGGCAAGCAGAGCAATGGGAAATTCAACTTCGAGCCCGGCGCGCCGAAAGGACACACCCTGTATTTCGAGGACTCGCCCCGTCGGATATCGGCAGTTTTGGGCGGTGAGACCGTAGTCGAGAGCGACCATGCCAAGATGCTGCATGAGACGGGATACTTGCCCACATACTACTTCCCGATCGAGGACGTAAACCAGAGTCTGTTAGAGAAGACGGACCACACGACCCACTGCCCGTTCAAGGGCGACGCGGCTTACTGGTCGGTGAAGGCTGATGGAGAAGTCGCCGAGAATGCCGTTTGGGGATACCCGGAGCCGCTCGACTCATCCCCGATACCGGCCAACTATGTCGCGATCTACTTCGGCGCGATGGACCAGTGGTTCGAGGAGGACGAGGAGATCTCCGTCCACCCCAGAGACCCGTACCATCGCGTGGACGTCCGGGCCGGCTCCCGGCACGTGAAGGTTACCGTAGGTGGCGAGACCGTCGCGGAGAGCGGCCACCCGAAGATCCTCTTCGAGACCGGCCAGCCGCCCCGCTACTACCTCCCGCCCGAGGACGTGAACACAGACTTGCTCACCCCGAGCGAGACCGTAACGCATTGTCCGTACAAAGGCGCGGCGTCCTACTGGTCGGCGGAGATAAACGGAGAGACCATTGAGGATGTAGCCTGGAGCTATCCGGAGCCGCTGCCGGAGGCCGCGAAGACCGAAGGGCACTACTGCTTCTTGGGTGACGGAGTCGAGACCGAGGTAGACAGCGAGCAGGTGTAAGCAAGCCCGGGTTCCGTCGCGTTCTTGAAGTCCAGGGTCTGATCCAGACTAGTTTTACCGGAGGATCCGGTAATGTTTGATTTATCAGCATAAGCCCGAATACGCTACGTCACACCTACATAGTCGGCACTAAAGTTTTCTGTATGCGCGGCCGACAATATATAGGCCGCGCATACAGACCTTTAAGGAGCTTCCCGGACGGAAACGTACAAAGAACACGAGGCGGACCGTGGGGCGGTCAGGTACTCGGAGGTTCTCTCCGCGCTCTCTTTCGTGCTGGACATGGTAGAAGGACAGTCCCAAGGCCACATCATCCGCACCTGTTTCATCGGGACGGCGCTCGGCCGGCGTATGGGGCTTACGGAAGAGCAACGCTCGGCGCTCTTCTACGCGCTCTTGCTCAAGGACGCTGGCTGCTCCAGCAACTCCGCCAAAATGACGGCCCTTTTCGACACTGACGATCTCGAGGCGAAGAGGAATGTAAAGACAGTAAACTGGAGCCGTCTGCCGCAAGCGGTTCTGTACACCGCCCAGACCGTGAGTCCGGATCGCCCATTCTGGACGAGGGCCCGGAATTTTCTGAAGGCCGGTCTTCAGGGACCGAAGGTGGCCCGTGAGTTGATTCACATTCGCTGCGAGCGGGGGGCGGAGATATCGCGTCTCATAGGCTTCCCCGAGGAGACGGCACAGGCGATCCGGAACCTGGACGAGCACTGGGACGGGGCCGGCCATCCCGACGGCCTCGAAGGCGATGAGATACCGCTTCTCGCGAGGATTTGCGGCCTCGCCCAGACGGCGGAGGTCTTCTACACTTCGTACGGACCGGATAGGACGGTAGATGTCGTAAGAAAGCGTCGAGGAACGTGGTTCGACCCCGAACTGGTAGACATATTTCTGGCCGAGGCCCGGGAAGGTTCGATGTGGGAAAGTTTGTCGAGACCGGACCTTCCAAAAGAAATCTCACGTCTGGAACCCGAGGATCAGGCGATAGCTGCGACGAATGAACGTCTGGACCTCACGGCAAGAGCATTTGCCAGGATCATAGACGCCAAATCTCCGTTTACCTATGAACACTCCGAACGCGTGGCCGATACCGCGACCACCATGAGCCAGCATATGGGCCTCCCGGCGTCCGAAGTAAACAAGCAGCTCCGCGCGGGGCTGCTACACGACATCGGTAAGCTTGGTATCTCGAACCGCATCCTGGATAAACCCGGCAAGCTAACCGGCGAGGAGTTCGCCCAGATAAAGAAGCATCCCACGCTGTCGTATGAGATCCTTTCGCGCGTCGCGCCCTTCGAGAGCGTCTTGGATCGCGCCTACAACCACCACGAGAAACTGGACGGTTCCGGCTATCCGAGGGGCCTGACCGGCGAGAGCCTGGACCTCCCAACCCGCATCCTGACCGTCGCCGACATCTTCGACGCCCTCGCCAACGACCGCCCCTACCGCTCCGGCATGCCGATAGAGAAAGTCCTCGCCATCTTGAACGAGGAGAGCGGCGAGAAGCTCTGCCCCGAGAGCGTCACCGCCATAAACGAATTGGTCTCATCCGGGCGTCTCCGCAACCACCACGAATAAGAGGGGATAAAAAAGGCCCGGAACTGTAAAGCCCCGGGCCTCTGGATATTTCTATACAGCTTGTACTAGCAGGTGAAAGAACTGCCGCAGCCGCAGCCACCCTGGACGTTCGGGTTGTTGACCGCGAAACCGGCGCCCTGTAGGCCGTCCACGTAGTCGAACTCGCTGCCCATGATATAGGGTACGCTCATCGCGTCGATGAGTACCTTGACGCCCTTGTCTTCGAAGACCTCGTCATCTTCGGCAACCTCGTCGTCGAAGTAGATCGAGTACTGGAAGCCGGAGCAACCGCCGGGCCGAACACCGATGCGCAGGCCGAGGTCTTCTTCGCCCTCCTGCTCCATGAGCGTCTTTACCTTGTCAGCGGCGTTGTCGGTCAAAGCTACTATTACTGCCTGTTTCTGGTCCATCAGCACCTCCCGAAGAATGCTGTAGTTAGTTAAAGTTGGTACAGAGGATTATTACATCACTCCCCGACAAGTTCAACGCTTGATTCTGCTTCGCATCCAGGCGAGCCTTCCGCGGAGCGTCTTGCCAAGCCTTATCCGCGAAGCTGAGGCCCACCCTCCGGCCCACGCGAAAAGCGAAGCGGGGTTGATCTCCCCGATAACGCGCCGCCAGAGCGGCAACCGCCTGAACTCTCGCAGAGCCTCCCGATAGGGTTGTTCTATATCCGCGTCCGGGGCGGGTGAGTAGAGATGATCTGAGTAGGCGGCGGCGAACCGGCGGAACGGTTCTTCCGCGAGACCCACAGCGCCCGCGAGAAGAACCATCCGCTCGGTCGGGGTCAGGGCTGGCGAGTCGGCAAGCGAACCGCGCCCGGGCGCCAACACGTCACGAAGCCGGCCGGTGAGGTCCCGGTAGAGACGTTCCGGGCTTCGTCTCGAACGCAGCACGCGTTTGGCGAGCGGTATGGCGAGCAGCAACAGCGGGATCGGGATCAGGAACGGCCATACCGGGCCGCCGCCCTCACCGGAGGGGTCGGGAGAGTTTGCGATGTTTTGCGGATTTTCTTCGGCCGGCGTCTCGCCGGATGGGCGCTGGGCCGCCGGGCCGCCGGGGATCAGGTCTTGCGGGGATACCGGGCCCAGGGCACGCGGGGCGTTTGCCTCCATCGTGGCGGGTAGCGCAAAGCCGGGGGTTGGGTCGAAAGGATACCAGCCGACACCGGGGAAGTAGATCTCTACCCAGGTGTGCATGTTTCGCCCGGATACAACCCACTCGTTGTCCCCGATCTGCTCCCCGGGCGTGGCGCCATAGACGACCCTGGAAGGTACGTCGAGCTCCCGGGAGATCAGGGCCATCGAGGTCGCGAACTGGGTACAAAACCCTTCCCTATCCCCATTTTCGTCGAGGAACTTCTCTATCGCCCGGTCGGCCCTCCGGAAGTCAGCGTCCAGGTTGTAGGTAAACCCTCCGTCGTAGACCAGGTATCGTTCGATGGCCCGTGCGGTGTTGTACGGCGTGGACGTATCGTAGCGGTCCTGGATCTCCTGGGCCGTCTCAGAGACGGCTTGTGGCGTGTCCTGCGGCAACTGTAAAAATCTCTCGCGCACCTCGGCCGGATACGACACGCCGGAACCCTGAAGCTGTTCACCGGTCGGCTGTGGCACCTCGGAGAGGACCCGGTAGGAACTGCCGTCAACGAGCGGCTCGTCAACGGACCAGGAGCCGTCGGAGTTTTGTTCGGCGTCCTCCAAAGAAGTGCGGGTAACGCGGTATCCACCGAAGACCCAATCGCTCTGGGCGTTCATCACCCGCACGCTCTGGATCACGGACTCTGTCGGGACGCCGCCCGCTATCTCCTCACCATCGCCGTCGGCGGGCCGGGTGGTATCGGTCCACCGGACACCGTCGAAGTTGTCCAGGGTACCTGCGCGCCAGTTGAGCGGCTCTTCGCTGTTTACCCTGAGCAAGCGGGTGTCCTGCCCGGTGGTCAGGTAGTCTCCTACGTCGGCCTGCACGTCCAGGCGCGAGGTCCCCCAGGTCCCGATGCGGGTCCAGTCTATGAGGCCCGGGCTTACGGTCAGGTTGGTGTAGGGCAGCTTCGGGATCGCCAGCGCGAGCAAGACCACGGTCACCCCGGCGATGATAGCTATCCCTCCCGGCCCCCGGTTTCCGGCTCTGGCCCCGGCCCCGGCCCCGGCCCCGGCGTAGAGTAGCAAGATACCGGCGGCGCACAGAAAGACGAAGAAGAAAGGCCCGATCCCCGTCTCGAAGCTGGAGGTGCTGAGGACCCCGAGCGTAATGCCCAGGATGGCGACCGAGAAGACCGGACTATGCTCGTAGAGCGTGGCGGAGACCGAGAACGCCACGAGCACGACTACCAGCGGCAGCAATAAGACCAGAAGTCCCGGCGACAAATCGTAGGGAATTGGTTCGAGATACATGGTGTTCGCCGCCACGATGACGTCGTTTCCGATCTCCAAAGAAAAGCTCCGCCAGCCGGGGAGTGAGAGCGGCGGAACCCCGTAAACCGCGAGGAATGTATAGGCGACCGCCGCCGGCGGCAACAGGACGAAACGGTACCGACCGGCGGACCCGGTGGCGGCCCCCACCAATACGGCCCCGACCATCAGCATCAGCGCCTTGCCCGGCTCGTCGCCGGCCCCAAATACTTCACCGGTAAACAGGATGCTAAAGGCGGCGCCGGTCGCCAACGCCGCCGCGTAGAGGGAGAGCCGGATCCCAAACCCGCCCATGAATCCGCCCATCAAACGGTCATCTCCCGTCTCAGGCCCGAGAGGCCCGCCACGCCTTCGGGGCTCCGCACCACACACACGACAGCGCCCGCGGCGTCCAGGCGTCTGAGTTCTTGCAGGAAATTTGCCTCGTGTTCCTTGCTGCGATGTCCGCCGGGCCGGTAAGTGTGGGTGGCGACCGCGACCAGGATCACCGACAGCCCCCCGCTCCGCAGCCGGCGCACACTCCGAACCAGCTCTTCGTTCACCGTGCGCGCGACCAGCACCACACCTTCTCCGAGTCGTCCCCGTTCTTCGAGCACCGACTCGCCGAGGTCGCGGCTTCCGTTAGCCTTTACGGTCGCGAGTAGCCGCATGGCCTCCCAGTGAGACCTCTCGCCGGAGCCGAACTCCGTCGCGCTACCTTCACCATTCGTGCAGACGAGCCGGTACGGCAGTCCCGCCCCTCCCAGGTGGGTGAGCACCGAGGCGGCTGCGGAGACCGAATCCTCTACCTCCTTCTCCGAGACACGAAGACCCTGCCGGCGGAGGTCCAGGGCGACGGTGAAGCGCCGGGGGTCCTGGAGGGCGAATTCCTTGACGAACAGCTCTCCGGTCCGGGCCAGGCTCTTCCAGTGGATGTGCCGCCGGTCGTCGCCTCGCCGATACTCCCTGAGGCCCGCAAACTCGTCGCCCCGCTGTCCCAGGGAGCCTCGCGCCCCGGCCTCGACGTTCCCCGCACCCAGAGAAAGTCCCGGAAGCTCGTAGACCTGAGGATAGACGACGACCTCCGCGCGTTCACGGAAGGTACGAATAAACCGCAGAAACCCGAACGGGTCCGTCGCCTGGACTTGCGCCGGGCCTAACTCGTAGATGCCCCGGCGTGGGAAAGTTACCGGGACCACGGCGGCATCTCCGCCGTGGGGACGCAGCGGCGGGACCTCGAAACTTCTCTGATCCGGGAGGCGGTCCTTGACGATGATCTTCGAGGTGTCGAATCTCGAAGCGTTCGAGAGCAACAGGTCTATTCTTACAGAGCTTTCGGCGGCAAAACGAACGCCCGCCGGAAGACTACGGGAGAATCCGATGCTCCGGGAACCAAGCATACCGAGTACGAAGGCCGCGACTAGAAACGCGAGCAGGGCGTAAGCCAGTTGGTAGAACTGCGTCGTGCCTATGAGCCGCGCCGCGCCCATGACGATAAGCCCGAAAAAGATCGCCTGCCAACCCCGGGCCGTGGGCCGAACGGAGAGCCGGGTTCCACCGGACCGGTTTTCGCCCATGCGCCGCACCCCTTCTATACCGCCTCGTTCACGGGCACGGAGCCGAGTATCTCCTGAACGATCCTCTCGGCCGCCCCGGGGCCGCCGAAGCCGTTTACCGAGCCGTCCTGCCGGGCCTCGGCGGAAGGTATGATCCTGTGTCCCAAAACCGCCGGTGCAAACTCCTTCACATCGTCCGGGATGCAATACGAACGTCCGACAGCGGCCGCGCCGGCCTTTGCGGCCGCCAGCAGCATCCGGCTCGCCCGGGGCGAGGCCCCCAGGGAAACGTCGTTACGATTCCGGGTGGCCGAAGTAACACTGACCACGTACCGCAAAACGGCCTCGCTGGCGTGGACCTCCCACACGCAGCGGCGCATCTCCACGAACTCTTCGAGCGTCATTACCGGCTCCAGGTCGGCGGAAGGGTCCCGGGAGAGCTTCAACAAGCTCATCTCGGCCTCTTCATCCGGGTAGCCGACCTCCATCCGGATCATGAACCGATCCAACTCCGCGTGCGGCAGCGGATAGGTCCCCTCGTGTTCGACGGGATTCTGGGTGGCTATGACCCCGAACGGTTGGGGCAGGCGGCGCGTCGTGCCGTCAACCGTAACGGAGCTTTCCTCCATCGCTTCTAAAAGCGCGCTCTGGGTCTTTGGGCTGGCCCGGTTGATCTCATCGGCCAGCACCACGTTCGCGAACACCGGACCCGCCCAGAACTCGAACTCCCCGTTCCCCTGGTTGTATACGTTGAGTCCCGTAACGTCGGCGGGCAATAGGTCCGGGGTGAACTGTATCCGCTTGAAGTCCGCCTGGAACGAGCGGGCCAGGGATTTAGCCAGCAGGGTTTTACCGACGCCGGGCACATCTTCTATCAAGACGTGTCCCCCGGCCAATAGTGCTACCACCGCCCGGAAAATTTCTTCGTGTTTGCCCGAAACGGCACGCTCGACATTGCTTACTATCTGGTCTATAGCGTTTGAGAAGCCGTTGTAATCCAATAAACCCTGCCCAGCGAAACTCGGTAACGGAAGAAGATTATAGCAAGCGGTCAAACCCGGTTAGGCTTTAATACCCTCCGGCCCGGCAACGAAACCCGGGCTTGCTAAACGTCCGGCTCCAAAGGTGATTCGCCATAGAACTGCTCGACGTAGCGGCGTTGAACCTCGTTGAGACCCCGCGAATACCATACCATTACGACGTAGCGTGGCTCTTTTGGCGTGGTCTTCGGGTACATGCCGCACTCCATCGGCAGCCGGTTGCTCTTCCTGGCGTTGCACTTGGTGCAGGCGGCCACCACGTTATCCCAAGTATTGCCGCCGCCCCGGGATATCGGCTTGACGTGGTCCCGGGTGAGGCATTCACGACGGTTCAAGTCGTTGCGGTGCTTGTTGCAGTACTGGCACTTGTAGTTGTCCCGGGCGAACAGGATGGCGTTGGTTACGTGCCGCCTCAAACGCCGGGGGATCTCGACGAACTTGACCAGCCGTATCACCAACGGATAAGGATACTCGGCCTTCTCGGAACGGACCTTCATCTCCAGGTTCGCCTCGACGATCTCAGCCTTTTCAGAGACAACGAGGACTATGGCCCGTTTAATGGGCACCAGGGCCACAGGCTCGTAGCTGGCGTTCAAAGTCAGGCATCTTGCCACGACAAAATATTAACATAACCTCATGCACGCAAGCGTAAAATTCTTGTTAAAGATATCTGCTAGCTTCCGGCGGCCCTCATCTTTGGGGCTTTGAGGACGGCTTCGAGGATCGGGGCGGCGGAGCTACGGAATGGATCGGCGGCGGGCAGCCCGGTCTCCCGGGCCACTTTGGCAACGAACTCTTCGGCCTCTTCGTCGCCGAGGCCCTTCGTGTTGACGCTTACGGCGACCACTGGCGCGGGTTTGACCAGGGCGGCGACTTCTTCGTAGAGCCGGGCGGCGCGGGCCGGTTCGGGGCGCGGGGTGAGGCCCATTATCTTCTCCTCCGAGGCGTCGGTGCAGAGGATGAGGCAGTCGGGGCAAGAACCGTGCATGAGGGCCAGTGTAACGCCGGAATATGCGGGATGTCCGAGAGAGCCCTGACCTTCTACCAGTATTACTTCCGGTGAACGCTTCGCCACCGTTAAGACTAGCTGCTCCGCCGCCCCGGCAACGAAGTCGCTGACTACGGCGTCCACGCTGACGCCCCAGCCTGCGATGATGATGCCGGTCTGGCCGGTGGCGACGAACTCGGTTGTAACGCCGGTCTCCTCGGCGGCACGCTGCACTTCCAGGGTGGCGGTCATCTTGCCGATGGCGGCGCTGGTCCCGACGGTTAGGGCGACCTTTGGACCCACATCGAACCCTTCGCCGGAGAAGAGCGGCACGTCCTCCGGCGGCTCGCGCACGTCCCAGACTTTCTTGCCGGGAAATTCCGGGGCCAGGCGCTGGTGAAGTCCGCTTACTATCTCTACGTCCGCGTCGGCCGCTTCCCGCAGCGAGCCCATCCACTCCCGGGGAAGTTTGCCGCCGGCCGGGGCGAGGCCTACCAGTATGGAGGTCGGCCCCATCTCAAGTGCCTCCCCCACCGTGCCGACTATCGGCGCGGCGCTCCGGAGATCCGGCATTACGTCCCGGACGTTCTTCCCGGCCAGGGTGGAGTCTATTACGGCTACCACCTCGTCCTTGCCGTAGCGGAGCAGGCCGTGGGCGGTCTTGGCGTTGTCGTCGAGGAAGCGTCCTTCGGCAAAGACGGCGTAGCGGCGGTCGGGGACGCTGGCGGGGATCATCCGGGCTCCACCCCCAGTCCGGATCTCTCGGAGAGCAGGATACTTCCATTATCGAAGTCCAGTCCTTCGAACGGGTCGTCGGCGAGAAGAAGCGGGCCGTCGAGGTCTACGAAGTCTACGAGGCCGGAGATCTGGGCGGCGGCGGAGATGCCCAAAGAAGTCTCGATCATGCACCCGAGCATGACCATCATGCCGTGGGCGCGGGCGGTGTGGATCATCTCCAGGGCCCGGCGAATACCGCCGCACTTGGCGAGCTTGACGTTCACCCCGCTTACATATCCCGAGAGCGCCGGTACATCCCGGGCGGTGATCGAACTCTCGTCGGAGATTACGGGTATGGGATGTGCCGCCTCGGTCCAGCGCCCGAGCGCCTCCGGACCATCCGAGGCCGGGACGGGCTGCTCTATCATGGAGACGCCTATATCTTTTAGCTCCCGCGCCACACCCGGGGCGTCATCCGCCGAGAAAGCCTCGTTGGCATCCACCCAAATCTCCGCGTCCGATGCCTCAGAGACCGCCCGGACCGTCTCTATGTCCTCCACACCACCGACCTTCATCTTAAAGATCGGCAATTCCGGGAGAGCACGGGCTCCCTCCACGGTTGTCTCCCGGTCCGCGATACCAAGCGTGTAGGCGGTTACGGGCGCGGGGCGGGCGAGACCCAGTAGCCGGTAGACGGGCACACCGAGCCTCTTCGCGGCCAGGTCATAGAGTGCGGCGTCGAGGGCGGCCAGGGCGCTGGGCGGGAGCGCGGCATTGGCGTTGAGTGTGCCTTCGATGTCCCACGGGTCGTCGAGCGTAACGGCTTCGAGCGCCCCGCGCACGCTCTCGGCGTCCTGGTTGTAGTAGGCGGTTGGGGCCGCCTCACCCCGGCCGATTGTGGTTCCGTCCGAGATTTCCAGGACCACCTGCTCGAAGGTGTCGGACGAGCTGCGGGTTATGGTGAAGGCCCGTTCGGTATGGACCAGGATGGTTTCGGCTTTGAGTTTCAGAGACGCTCCCTCGCTTTCTTCCGGGTACGTGGAATTGTAGCGATAAAACGGCATCCGTTTGGGATGGATGGGGTGTAAATATCGATCCCACCCCGGATAGAGTTTATACTTCCGGTTGCTTGCGCCGGATATGCGAGATAAACAGGATTAAAAGGAGTGAGACGCATTGGTCGCTTCGGGCGGAACCAGCGGAACCGAGATCCTGATCGTCGAGGACGATGAGGTGATCATGGGGACTCTATCTTACAGGCTCTCGCGAGAGGGCTTCAGCGTGAGTGAGGCGACGACCGGTGTGGAGGCGCTCCGGACCGCCCGAAAGACCCGGCCGGACCTTATACTGCTGGACGTGATGCTCCCCGGTGAGTCGGGGATCAAGATCTGCGGTCGTATCCGCGAACTCGACGAAGAGGTGATCATAATAATGGTTACCGCCCGGGACGCTGAGGAAGACAAAGTCCGGGGACTAGAGGCCGGCGCCGACGATTACGTGACGAAACCATTCGGCATAAAAGAGCTCATCGCCCGCATAAACGCGAACCTGAAACGAACCGACGCCGGTGGCCGGGGACGGTTGATCGAAGCTGGAGACCTCCAACTCGACACGAAGAATTTTACGGCCCGCGTCGAGGATAATCCCCTACCGCTACGCCTGAAGGAGTTCGAGCTCCTAGCGGCGCTTGCCTCGGTACCGGGGGAGCTAAGGAGCCGGGAGGACCTGGCCAAAGAGGTCTGGGGGCATGCGGGCGTGGGCTCATCCCGCACGATAGACGTCCACATCCGGCGTGTCCGGGCGGCGTTGTCCGAGAGGTCTTCGTACGAATTCATCCACACCGTCCGGGGCCTGGGCTACCGGTTCGAGGCGAAGCCGGTGGTAAAGCCGGGGGCGAAGGCCGGTATCCGCCCGGACACTTCAGGTTAGCCGATGATTCCGGATGGAGGCGGGAAGAGAGCTGGATACTATAGCCCCACCAACCCGGAGCGGGTCAATGAGATCCGGCGAGATTTCGTCGCGAACGTCTCCCACGAATTAAAGACCCCAGCGACGAGCCTTAGGCTTCTGGCCGAAAGCCTCGAAGAGGTACTCGACGAAGACCCGAAACAAGCCCGCCTGTTCGTCGGCCAGCTGAGGAGTGAGGCGGAACGGCTCGGCCAGCTCGTGACGGACCTCCTGGACCTGGCCCGCCTGGAGAGCAGTGAGGGTGTCGAGAACCCGGAGCTCGTTGACGTTCGCGGCGTGCTGATGGGTGTGCTCTCGCGCACCCGCAGGGCTGCCCGCAAGAAGAACATCTCTTTCGATTGGCGGCGTTTCGGGCGGGCCGCCGACTACACGGTCTACGGCGACGAGACTCAGTTGAACTCCATGTTCAACAACCTGGTAGACAACGCCGTCAAGTACACATTGCCCAGTGGCAGGATAGAGGTAACGGGCGACTCCGTGGAGACCGGGGTGATAGTTAGTATCACAGACACCGGCATCGGCATCCCGGAAGAGAGGCTGCCCCGGATCTTCGAACGATTCTACCGGGTTGACAAGGACCGGTCCAAAGCGACCGGCGGAACAGGCCTCGGCCTCTCCATAGTCCGCCACGTCGCCGAAAACCACGGCGGCTACGTAACCGTGGAGAGCACCCTCGGTAAAGGAACGACTTTCACCGTCTATCTGCCGCGCGGCTAGTCCCCGCTAGATTAAACTCTTGGCCTAGCAAGTACGATAAGTAGTAAGGTCGGCAATGCGGCGAGGATGAAGCTTGCCGGCGGAACATCGAGATACGGAGAAACGATGAACCTCAAAGAAAAGTTGGGCACGGTCGAGGTCAGGCTGTACCTGATATTCATACTGCTTCTGGCGCTTCTTCTGCTCCTTGCCGGGGTTGTTTCCTACGAGTCCTACAGAGTCTCTTCGACTACCCTGGTGCGTCAGCAGCAGGCCAACGACATCCTCCAGCAGTCCGAGCAGTTGGAGATAGACTTGCTTAACCTGGAGACCGGTAAACGCGGCTACCTGCTCAACGGCGAAGAGAGGTTCCTGGAACCCTACGATCTAGGCCGCCAGCAGTTCGAGAAAGACTTGCGCGAGACCCGTAGGGTCAACGCGAGCGCAGGCAAAGAACTTATAGACCCCGAAACCCTGGACGAGTTGGAGTCCAGGTACCAGGCCATTCTCAATCTCTTCGAGGAGCAGATCGCGACCCGCCGGGAAGGGAATACCAACCCCCAGGATCTCCAGCTCTCCAGAGGCAAGGCCGAGATGGACCGCGCCCGCGAAACCCTCGCCCGGATCGGGGACCAGGCGCGCGCGAGCCAG
>PPFU01001889.1_pt1 | contig 12468 bp, 12 predicted proteins | sample 1535991 | NCBI WGS metagenome assembly PPFU01 (sample SAMN04901290, study PRJNA319586) | Hypolithon metagenome, whole genome shotgun sequencing project. | isolation source: Antarctic Hypolithon | place: Antarctica: Miers Valley | collected 2014 | reverse complement strand
GGCATGAAACCGGCAGGCGCTCCACTTAGCAATCGCGCGAGGCTGTGCAGACAAACCGAGCCACCTCTCTTTTCGGCATTGCTTGAGCCGATTAGGCAAAGCTCCAGCCCCGAGACCGACTTGATCAGTGGTGCGTGAAAGGTACTGCCGGAGAAGCCGTAGCCGATGAGGCCGACGCGGATCGGTGAAGACGGACTTTGCGGCATAAGGAACAATCTTCGCGCTTAAGGGACTTGCTGACAGTGAACCCGGTTTCGACGTTTGATCACGACGGTAAGGTCTCGAATAATCCATCCTTGCCCACCATCGATCGTATCGGATTGGATGTCGGTGGAACTAAGATCGCTGCGAAACTCCTTTCGAATGGAGGCGAGCTGCTGGGCGAGCTGTGTGTCCCAACGCCGCGGGGCTATGATGCCACAATCACTGCGATAAGTGATCTGGTTCAACGTACGTCGTCGCTGTCGTCGCGACCGACAACAGTCGGTCTCGGTATTCCCGGCACAATCGATTCGGTCACCGGTCTGGTCCGCAACAGTAATGCAACATGGCTTAACGACCGTCCCCTGCAGGTTGATTTGGAAGCGCAATTGCAGCGTCCGCTGCGCATAGCAAATGACGGCGAATGTTTTACTCTGTCGGAAGCGGTAGACGGCGCGGCGACGGGATTGGACGTCGTAGCAGGCGTTGTCGTCGGTACCGGGCTCGGCGGCGGCCTGACGGTACACGGACGTTCGGTCCCCGGACGTCATGGTTCGGCGGCTGAGTGGGGTCACATGCCAGCGCCATTCGGCGACTCGGCGACGGCTGAGAGCCATCTTTGCTTCTGCGGCAAGATCGATTGTCTTGAAACTTACGTTTCGGGAAGCGCTCTTGCCCGAGCCTACGGGCAAGCGACCAACCAAGCCGTGGACGGACCGGAAGTCGCGGCGAGGGCGCAGCAGGGCGACCGCGTGGCTCAACAGGTGCTTGAAGAGCTTGAAACCATGCTCGGGCGTGCGCTTGCCGTCATCGTTGCTGTAGTGGATCCTGACGCTATCGTCATTGGCGGTGGCCTTTCACGCATCCCGGGCCTTGTCGATCGTCTACCAGCAAGATTGCAGTCGGCCGCCGCTTTTCCGTGCCCTGATACCCGCATCTTGTCACCTCGCTGGGGCGATGCAAGCGGCGCTCGCGGTGCAGCGTGGCTGTGGCGATCGTAAGCATCCCGGCCGGTCTCGCCGCTTAGGCTACAATTTGGATAAAGCTCTTTCACGTTGGAAATCCGTATGCGGCTGCTTCCGCTTATGGTTTAGTGCCGACGGCATGTGCCGCGGGTCGATGATTGCACCGGGCTGACCGATCACTGCGGCCGCAAGCTGGTTCCCGCGAGCGCCGCAGAGCTGAGGCCTAAGACCACGTAGCCGCCCATCTAAATAGGCGGCGTTGAAGCCGTCTCCGGCACCCGTGGTATCGACAATTGCGGCAGCACATGCCGCCACAGAAGCAATGCCAGCGTGAGTAGAGATCACGCAGCCTTCGCTGCCATACTTAATTGCAGTCTCGGTTGCGCCGAACCCGGCCCAGCGGCGGGCAATGGCCTCGGGGAGCATCTCGCCATATAGCGCGTCCTCGTCGGCGGCCGTAGGCAGAGCGATCGACACGACTTTAGCGAATTCCTCGATCGCGTTTCTGGCGCTCGCGCAATCGCACCATTGCCGGACCCGATAGTTGGGGTCGAAAGCCACCATTCCGCCTCGAGCTTTCACCCGCTCCGCGATTTTCCTTAGTCGGCTGCGCCCCGCTTCGTCGTAGAGAGAGAGGGTGATCCCGGTCAGGTAAAGCAGATCGGCTTTGGCCGCCTCGTCGAGCGCGGCGTCGATCCCATCAAGCGTGAACATAGCGCGGGCGGCGGAGTCCGAGCGCCAGTAGAAGAAGCTCCGTTCCCCACTCGCGTCGGTTTCGATCGCATAGAGACCGGGCAGGCGTTGGCCATCACGCAGAACAAGCCCAAGACCGATCCCTTCCGACGCCCACTGCTCCTGCATCCAGTGGCTGAATGGATCCGCGCCCAAGCCCGTCAGGAAATCGACATGATGACCGAGCCGAGCAAGGTATAGCGCAGTGTTGAGGCTGTCGCCGCCGAAGCCGAGCCGATGACCCCCGCCGACGCGGGTCAGCTCCATCATGCACTCTCCCACGCAGACCACCTTCATGGTCGCGGCCGGCAGACGGATAGCGCAATGCTTGACGGGCCGCCGCCATACGCCACCGAGCCCGCTCCCGGTGTGAGCTTACGTCGAAGCGAGAGGGTTCGCTTCAAGTTTGGTACTGATCCCTCTGGCTTGGGTGGTTTAAGCGGCGGCATTTTCGCCGGCCCATCCGGTGGCGCCGCGTCTGCGCCCCAGCGTCAACCACAAGATTGCGGCGCCCAGCGGGTGCATAAAAGCGAGCGCGGCGAAAATCGCCTCATAGCCGAAGCGCTCGATGATGCTCCCCGCCGCAAGGTTCAGCGCCAGCCCCGCCGATGCGCCGATCGCACCAATGAATCCGAGCGCCGTCGCGTTCAGCCGATGCGGAATTCGCGAGGCGAGTAGGATGCCTGTGCCGGCGAACCAAGATTGCGCTACCGCGGTGAGCACCGTGATGATGGCCATCGCCACGAAAACATTCGGCGCGGAAGTCACCACAGCCGCGAGCGGCATGAAGGCCGCTCCGCCAGCGAGCAGCCAGAGTTGCACGCGTGCGGCCTCTGCACCGCGCGCGACGAAAAAATCAACGAGGCGACCGAAGGTCAGACAGACGACGAGCGCGGCGAGGTAAGGCAGCCCTCCAACAAGACCGACCTCGGCCAGGCTCAACCCCAGACCCTCCTGCAAAAATCCCGGAATCCAGAAAAGCAGGAAGAACCAGACCGGATCGCTGACCACGCGTGCGCCAACGATCCCCCAAAAATCGCGATTGGCAAGGAGGCTGCGCACCGGCAGCGGCGCTTCATCGGGCTTGCGCGGATCGGTGGCCGCGACTGGCAGGCGGTCGAGCTTCCACCAGAGCAGTGCGACAATGATCCCGATCGCGCCTGGCACAACGAAGGCGGCGCGCCAGCCGAAGGTGAGCGCTAGAAAGGCGATGAGCGGCGGCGCCAGCACCGCGCCGACGCTACCTGCGGGCGCGATCAGGCTCATCGCAAAGGCGCGCCGTCGCTCGGGAGCCCAATTGAGGACGATGCGCTGAGACAAGGGAAAGGTGACCGGCTCCGCTGCGCCGAGCAGCGCGCGTGCACCTGCGAGCTGCGCGAAATTCTGGGTCATGCCCGCCAGCACGCTCGCTATCGACCAGATTACCACAAAAAAGGTCATCGTGATGCGCGTTCCGAAACGATCGATGATCCAGCCGCTCGCTACGTACATGACAATATACGGCAGCATGAATGCAACGATCAGGTGCGAATAATCGACATCGTCGAAGCCTATCTCATCCTTCAGGGTGGTCTTGAGAATGGAGAGCGTCTGCCGGTCGAAATAGTTGAGTAGGCAGATGAAGAACAACAGGCCGATGATCAGCCAAAAAGTCCGCAACGTCGACTTTGCTTTGGCCGCCTCAGTCATGCTTCTCTCCTGGTTTGCTCTGGCGCCGCCGCTGCGCGAACATCCAAGCCCAAAGCGCCGGATCGCCGAAAACCAGACGGCCGCACTCATGGCCGACGCCGTGCAGCGCCGCATAGCGCACGTCGGCACCGGCCGCGGCGAGCGCCGCAACCATTTCCGCCGAGCGCGCCTCTGGAACGACGTCATCGTTGGTGCCGTGCGTGATCCAGCTTGGTACGTTTGCGACGCGCTGCGCCAGCGTCGGAATGCCTAAGCCCGCGACCAAGGTGATGCTGGCGAGGTCGCCGGCGCGGGCATAGGCAAGATCCCAAGCACCGCGCGCACCCATGCTGATGCCGGCAAGGTGGACGGCATCGGCATCGGCGTCGCTGCGCGCGAGCAGCGCGTCGAGCAACACGCAGAGATCATCTGTCGGCCATCCCGGCCCAGGGGGGCATTGGGGACAGACTACCAGCGCTGGTAGGTCGAGCCCAGCTTCGATCAGTAAGGGCAGATCGGCCTGATGCAAAAGGGCGCCGCCGCATCCTTTTTCACTAGCGCCGTGAAGGAACAGCACGACTGGTAGTGGTGCTCGGTTCGTCGCAATGGGACGGTATTCGAGGAGCGGAAAGCTGACGGTGCGCGCCACCTGTCGCGAAAACACGCTCTCGGTCGCGCGGGTCACGCCGTTGCTCCAAAGCGGACGACGGCTTCGGGGCGCACCACGCAGCCCAGGCCGTCGCCGCTAGGTACGACCATTCGACCGCCCACGACCTCGACTGCAGGATCGGTCAGCGCATCGCGCAGCGGATTGGGGAACCGGTTGACCTCGAACAGCGAAGGCGCGTCGAGCGCGGCGAGCAGCTGCAGGCTAGCGCATTGCATGAGTCCGGCTCCGACGCCGTGAAGCGAGAAACGCGCGCCGTGCTCGGCGGCGAGCGCCGCGATCGCGCGGCAGCCGGTGATGCCGCCCGCGCGCGTCACATTGGGCATCACGATGTCAGCGCAACCGCCTTCAAGAAACTGCTGGAATTGGGCAAGATTGAACTCGTTCTCGCCGAGCGCGATCGGCACCGCGCTACGGCGGCGAAGCGTGGCCATGTCGCTCAGCAGAGCAGGCGGCAGAGGTTCCTCAAGCCAGACAATGTCGAGCGCCGCGAGACCTTCGGCGAGCGTGGTCGCGGCCTCTAAGTCGTACCCACCGTTGACATCGACGAGCAAGCCTATCGCGGGGCCGACCTCGTCGCGGATAGCGCGCGCGTCGGCAAGATCGCGGTCGACGCCGCGGCCCGCTTTCATCTTGATGGCCCTAAAACCCTCATCGACGAAAGCACGCGCTGCCTCGCGGGTCGCTACCTCGTTGTCTTGGAACATGATCGGACTGACGTAACAGTCGATCGCGTCGTGCTTGCGGCCAAGCAGCGAAGCGACCGATCGACCGGCCGCCTTCCCCGACAAATCCCACAACGCCAGGTCGATACCGCTGATCGCCTCCATCGCCACGCTCGTCGAATGACCGATCCGCGAAAAAAAGCCGGTGAGTTCGAGCCAGATGCCGTCGATGTCGGCGGGGTCGCGACCGAGCAGGACCGGCGCGATCAGACGTTCGATCCAGAGGGCTGTCGCCTCCGGAAGCGGCAATCCCCACGCTTCACCGTAACCGATGCAGCTATCGTCCGTCTCGATCGTGACGAGGGTGGAATATTGGCCGGTACGCGGGATTCCGGTGAAGTGCGAAGCGGGGCGTAGCACGTGCCGCGGGATAGACGCTTCGCTGCCGTAGAGATCGGCAAAACGCGCGGTTAGCGCAACGGCCGTGACGGCAGTGATCTTCACCGCAGGATCAGCCGACTTCGTCCCAGCGGCTACGGCTTGGCTGCGGGTAGCTATCGCGATCGCCTTTGGGACGACGCAGCAAATACTTTTGCCAGCTATTCTCGGGACTTTCGGCGAAAAGCTCGTCGTAAAGTCCGTCCTCTCCCTGCGAATTTGCTGACGAGCCGGTCGAGAACGAGCTGAAGAGGCAGCGCCGCACGTAATCAAGCTTGTTGCTCGAACCATGGTTCATGTCGTGTGAAAACATGATCGCCGATCCGGCCTTCAGCGGCTGTTCGCGGCGCATGCGCGCAAGCATCGGCTCGTCGTCGGGAAGCGCAAAGTTGGCTTTGTGGCTTCCTGGGAGAACGTCGAGCGCGGCACCGCCGGCAGGAACGTCGCGAAGGGCATAGCAGACGGTGACCAGGTTCGCGACGATCCGGCCGCTGAAGACGTAGAGGTCGACCGGATCGACCGGAATGTGGTTCGAGTGATAATGAATGCTGCCGCCCGTTCCCGCGAAGTCGAGCCACGTCGACTTCATTCGCGGCATCACGACCAGCTCAGGTATGAGGGACGTCACTTTAGGATTCATTGCAGCGCGTAAAAAGGCCGGATGATCGAGCACGATCCTTGAAAATCGGACCTTCAGGCGCGCACCCTCGTCGAGCGTCTCGCCTTCGCCCTCATGCTTGTAGATGCCGGCGCGCGCTTCATAACCGTCAGCGATCTCGTTGAGTTCTACAAGCAGGTCCGGGTCAAGCGCGTCTTCGACAATCACATAGCCGTTCAGATCGAACTGATACAGCAACGAGGCCCGTTCGCCTTGCCGATCGGGAAGCGGGCGGAGCATTTCTCGTGAAGACGCGAACGATGCCGATGTGCCTGGTTCGTAAGTACCTTGAAGCATGATGCCCTCCAATTGGTACTATATAAGTTCTAGGTCTCAGTGTCCAGAGGCTGGCAGGTCTAGCTGGAAGTTTGGCGGACCTGCTCGTCGATTGCGGTTGCCGTGTCGCGCAATCGCGCCGCCATCTCCGGCACGACGTCGTTGCTAAAGTGGCGGCTTGAGACAGCGATGGCCGCAATGGGAGGGCTGCCGATCGTGACGCCAATGGAAACGCTACCGTCCTTGAAACGCAACACAGCATATCCCAGTTCGCGCGCCTGCGCGACCGTTTCACCCAGCGATTGGCCGGGAAGCAGGTCGTCCGGCCGATCGTCGTCGGATAAATCGCCGACGTCGCCGGCGCGAGAGGCGAGAAGGGCCACACCGATCGTCGATTGATCCGCCGGCCAGAGTTCGTGACGCAGGATCGCATCCTCAAGCGGTTGCCCCGGCCGTTCATGAAACAGAAAGCAGACGCGGCCACGCCACATCGTTCCCAGCGCGACAGTCAGGCCTTCACGGCTCAACTCTATCAATCGCGGGAGCGCAGACGGGAGCAGGCGCGACGCAAGCATGCTCTGGGCGGCCAACGAGTGCAGCCCGGGGCCAGGGCGATACCGTCGATCGCCATCCTGATCGAGCAGGCCCATGTAAGAGAGCGTACCGAGCAAGCGGTTGATGCGCGTGTGGGTCATGTTCATCCGCCGCGCGATCTCGCGTGAGCCGAGCGGGCCTTCTGCGCCGACCACCTGTTGCAGACATTCGATACCAACGATCAGGCTGTTGTTGGGCTGAGCCGGCAATGCTCGCCTCGTCTTGCTGTCGTCGGTCCGCTCCATCGGGCTGTCATTCTCCATGTCGGAGCATTTGCCAAGCTGGGTGCCGTGCCCCTGGCCAGACCTTGGTAGGCAACGCTCTTGACATTGCAGCATAACGGCACTTCAATAGTGCCATTACCGATGGCGGCTAACGTCACGGATTTCGGGAGATGATCGATGAGGCACCGCAATCACTGGTTAGCTTGGGTGAGCATACTGGCGATCACGGCATCGAGCGGCGCCGCCGCGCAGAATGCGGACACGGGGTCGCAACCACCGCAGTCGGAGGCGGAAACCGAGGCGAGTCCGGTCGGTATCGACGAAGAGGAAATCGTCGTCACGGGCATACGCCAAAGCCTAGCCGACGCGATCGCCAAGAAGCGATCCGCAAACCAGATCGTCGATACGATCACCGCTACCGACATCGGCAAGTTGCCCGACGAGAACATCGCAGAGTCGATCCAGCGGATTACGGGTGTGCAGATAACCCGAAGCGGCGGAGAGGGCCTCGGCGTCAACATTCGCGGACTGACCGCGCTTACGACCATCAACGGTCGCGTCGGCCTTGGTCCCGGAGGACGCAGCTTCGACCTGGCAGCACGAGATTATGATTATCGCAATCTTGCGGCCGAGTTTTTCCAGTCGGTCGAGGTCTTTAAATCTCCGGTCGCGTCGCAGCCCGAGGGCGCGCTCGGCGGCACGGTCAACCTGGTCACGCGAAAGCCGCTCGATTTCAAGGATCGGGTCGTTTCGGTCGGGGTGGAGGCCCAATACGGCGACTTCGTCGACAAATTGGACCCGCGCGCCTCGGTGTTTTTTGCGGATCAGTTCTTCGACGATACGATCGGCGTGGCAGTCAGCGCGTCCTATTCGAATCGTCATCTCCGTTTGGATAATTTTCAGTCGCTCGGCGGCTGGCAGCGCAGCACGCTCGGCGTTCCTACAGGATTTGATTTCAACGCGTCGGACGCTTCGATCGATCGGGATGTCATACGGCCCGCCGATATCCGCTTTCGTACTCAGGATGCCGAGCGCGAACGCAAAGGCATCGATGCTACTGTACAATGGAAGCCGAGCGACGCGTTCCAGGTTCGACTTGACGGCACCTATACCCGATTTGAAAACCTATTCAGGAACGCATTCTTGCGGACGCTGTCGACCAACCCGACATCGTTCGTCCCGGGCAGCCTCGTCATCGACGAGCGGGGTTCGCTGCTAGGCGGCAGGTTCACCAATCAGCAGGTGGAGGTCGACGGCCGCTACGAGGCCGAGCCGATCGATACCTACACGGTAGGCGGCAACGCCAAGTGGACCGCAGATCGACTGACCGTCGAAGGCGATGCCAGCGTTTCGAAAACCAAACGCAAACTGATTTCGCAGTTCGTCCGTTTCCGGGGCCTCGAGCCGGCCGTCGTCGATTTTATGTTCAGGGGCGACGACGCCCCGCCTACAGTGGAGCTGACCAACGCGGCGGGCGCGCCTTATGATCTGCTCACGCCTTCCCGGTTCGTCCCGAACCTCGCACAGGACCGCAGCATCGATTCCGACGCGGTGGAGTATACAGTCCGCCTCGACGCCAAATACGAACTCGACACCAGCTTCTTGACCGCCATTTCGGCAGGAGGACGGGCGACCTGGCGCGACTCCGCGTTCCGCGTCTTGGCCTCGGCCAACCAAGCCGGAAATCGGCTCAATCCGGCATTCTTTGATCAGGTGACCGGCCGACAGCTGACCGCGGCTGACTCTCCCCAGAACGAATTTATCGGCACCTTCCCTTTTCAAGAAGGAATCTTTCCAGGCGTAAATGGGCCGCTGCCGCGTTTTTGGCTTGTCGGCAGGTATCCCGCGAACGGGGTCAATGGCTCACCTAGCTACATCGAGCGTCTGCGTATCCGTGACTTTGGTGGTCAGATAAATTCGGTCACCGAGCAATCGGACATCAGCGAGGATACGCTGGCAGGCTTTGTCTCGGCCGACGTCGGCGGTTCGATCGGCGGCCTCGACTTCAGGGGCAATCTCGGCGTGCGCTATGTCCGTACAGAATCCACATCCGAAGGTGTTTTCACGAACGCCTCCGGCGCGGTCACGCCGATTACGATCGAGAATACCTACGACAACTTCCTTCCCGCGGCCAATCTAACGCTTAACTTGCAGGAGAATCTGCTGCTTCGCCTCGCTGGAGCGCGTGTCCTGCAGCGTCCCGATCTCAACCAGCTCGCCACCGGCTACAATCTCAACCTTTCGTCAGGCGTCGCAACGCTCGGCAACCCCGGGCTCGATCCGTTCATGGCCGATCAGTTCGACGCCTCGCTCGAATATTATCCCAATCGCGAAACCCTGATCTCGGCCGCGGTCTTCTACAAAGACGTCAAGAACTTTACGGCCAACCAGACCTTTGCGGGAACCATCCCGGGCGTCACTCGCCTCGATGGCGGCACCCAATTCCAGATCACGCAGCCGATCAACGGGGGTGGCGGCACGATCAAGGGCTTCGAGATCGGTATCCAGCTTCCGCTGACCTTCCTCCCTGGCGCGCTGCAAGGCTTCGGCCTGATCACAAACTACACTTACTCGGATTCCAAGACCGACAGCGGGCAGCCTATTCCCCGCCTGTCCAAGGAATCGATCAACCTCATCGGCTATTATGAGCGTGCGGGCTTTTCAGCGCGCGCTGCCTACAGCTTCCGAAGCGCCTATGCCGAAACCGGCGAAGGGGGAAACAACTCCCAGGTGCTCGGTCTCTATGCTTTCGTCGGATCTGCCGGCTATCTGGATGCGTCGGCCTCCTACGATTTGACGCCGAACATCACGATCTCGCTTGAGGGCGCCAATCTGCTCAACACCGAGCAGGTCCGTTACTCGGCGTTCACGAGCCGGCTGGAGGATTTTCAGGTCACCGACCGGCGCTTCACGTTCGGTGTGCGGGCAAAATTCTGATGGAAGAGACCATCATGCAGAAGCGAAAGACGGCCGTGATGGGTGCCGAAATCGTCGGCGCAACGCTCTCGGCGCGAGAGGTCATCCCACGGATTTACTAAGGAGATCGATATGATCAAGGCTCTTACTGGTTTGCTTGGGCTTTTCGTCGTGACGCTGAGCGGCCCCGCTGTCGGCGAAAGCTTACAGCAGTTTGCGACGAACGCCTCCTATCATAGCACGCGGGCTTTCGGCAGCGGGGTTTATGACGCTGCGTCCAACAAGACCTTTGTAGTTTGGGCCGGAGCGGGAATGGATATCTGGGTGCGCGGCTACGATCACGGTTCCAACGCTTGGGGCACTCCGAACAAGGTCGAGGACAACAATTGCATTACGTTGAATTGCTATCACAATTACCCGATCATACTTCTTGCACCAAACGGAAAGCTCCGTGTCGTTCGTTTTAGTCACAATGAGGGAGCTTACATTCTCAAAGCTCCGACAGCGGGCACAAGCGCGGGCACCTGGACAGAGTCACAGTTTCTCGCCAACTCAGAGCTTGTCGGCTATCCGACAGCGGTCGTTGCCGGCAGTCAGATCTATGTCTTCTACCGGCATACAGTCCAAGATGTCTATCGCAACCTTCGTTTCGTAAAATCTGGAAACAGCGGCGACACGTGGAGCACACCAAAAACAGTTATAGATACTGGAAACGCACAGTCGGACGGTCTCAACGAAGTGTACCCCAATGATATTGGCTATGAGTCCTCAGCCGACCGCATCCGCCTGACTTGGCATCTTGCCGGCGGCGCGGCGCATAACGAGAAGACCAAGCACGTGTATTTTGCCTATCTACTGCCCGGAAGCAACGATACTTTGCAGTCAGCAAGTGGGTATTCTTTTGGCGCGACTATTGTCGCTGATGATTTTTCCAATCAGGATACTCGAAAGCTGAGGGTCGCGTCGGTCCTTTACACAGACACGATCTTTCAGGCGGTCGACTTTAGAATGCCGTCTATGGGGGTGCAGGGTGGCAGACCAATTGTCGGCTTCAACAAGCGAGTTGGGTTGGGCGGGGGCGATTTTGAATCCTACCGCGGCTATTGGGACGGTTCTAGCTGGGTGGTTTCGCGTATCTCTGCCAATCCTGGGCGAGTGATGGATTTGCAGTATATCAACAGCACGACCCTCCGGGCGCTGCTCACCACCTATGACGGAACGCGTGATAACGCGGTCAAGGCGCTACAGACGACGAATAATGGGCAGACTTGGTCGCAAATCTGGTCGCTTAGTACCGTCGGTCAGTTCATCAACGGGGCCGATGCAATTAACTCGGTCAACACGGTCAACGTCCCGGGCTCCGGCATTCAAGCGGTGATCGGGACCACCGACCGATCGGAAGTCCGTAACACGGATGGAGCACAATATGTCGGCGATTATGGCATGTCTGTCATTCGCGATTGAATCCCCGTTCACGGTCCAGCCCAAGGACGTAGCGCTTTTCAGCAAAGCACCGGTGCATTGACCCGCCTGGAGTTGGCGATCGTCGGCGCGATTGTCGCGATTGTGTTGGTTCTGGCTGTTTCGAATTTGCTGCCTTGGGAGCGCTTGCTTCCTGCGGAAGGCGGCACGGTGGTTGCCCAACAGTCGCAGCCCGTGCCGTCGCCGCCCGCACGGATCATTGCGACGGCCACGGCGTCTACGCTTGCCCCTTTGTCGCAAAGTGCCCCGCCCCCGATGAACGTCGAGGAGATCCTTCCCGCCGCAGTTGGCGAACGCATCATCGCTATGGTTCGGCTGCGCAACGGTGAGTTAATGAGTGTTAGCGCGGGTACGACGATCGGGGACGACATCATGGTTGAGGCCATTGATTCATACGGCCTCGATATTCGATCGAACGGCGTAAGGATGCGCTTGTCGAAGTGAGCGCCGGCTCGGCGATGCCACGCGCGGTGCCGCTTCTGCCGAAGGCCGAACTGCCGCCTGCTAAACGCCTGTTCGCCGAAGTTTGCTCACAGCCGACGTTGGAGGGTGCAGGGCTAAGGAGTTCATAACTGGTGACGATAGACAGGCTGCTGCGCTTGGCCCCGGTCATTCCCGTGCTGGTGGTAAAAGACCCGACTCATGCGCGGTCGATCGCTGAGGTTCTGGTCGCGGGCGGATTGCCTGTTATCGAGGTAACCATGCGGACGCCTATGGCGCTCGACGTCATTCGCGAGATGTCGCAGGTCCGCGGTGCAATTGTTGGTGCCGGCACCGTGCTGGGTGAGAGTGATATGGAAGCGAGCCTCGACGCCGGAGCTCGCTTTGTCGTGTCGCCTGGTCTTAGTGAGCCCCTATGTCGCGCCGCGAACGCAGCCGGCACTCCACTACTACCAGGCATCTCCAATGCCAGCGACTGTCCCCCGTCAGCACCAATGGCACAGATTTGAGGTTGTGATTTAAGGAGGGTTGGGGCTTCGTC
>PPFU01016415.1_pt1 | contig 12473 bp, 9 predicted proteins | sample 1535991 | NCBI WGS metagenome assembly PPFU01 (sample SAMN04901290, study PRJNA319586) | Hypolithon metagenome, whole genome shotgun sequencing project. | isolation source: Antarctic Hypolithon | place: Antarctica: Miers Valley | collected 2014 | reverse complement strand
GCGGTCGCGGCTTGATGAGGTTTCATACACAGAGAGCTGCGAAGCTTACCTCCCTTCCTCCCTTCGTGCCCAAATCACCAGGCCGCAATGATTGCCCCATTCATCCGGCCGAACCTGTCACAGGGTTAAAGACGGTGCGTCTGCAGCCACCGCTCCAGCACCGCCACCTGCCACAGCTTGCTGCCGCGGAGGGGGGTGAGGTGGGACTCGGGGGCGGCGAGCAACGTATCGATATATTCGGGTTGAAACAGCCCACGAGTCCGGGCGGCTTCGTTGGTCAAGGTGTCCCGCACCATCTCCAGGTATTCGCCGCGGAGGTATTTCAAAGCGGGCACGGGGAAGTACCCCTTGGGGCGGTCGATCACCTGGGCGGGGATGACGTCGCGGGCGGCCTCCTTGAGAATATGTTTCCCACCCGTCCGCTCCCACTCCTCCATCGGTCGGGTCTTGAGTGTGGGCGGGATCCGCGCGGCGAAGTCGACCAGCTCGTGGTCCAGGAACGGCACCCGCGCCTCAAGGCCCCACGCCATCGTCATGTTGTCCACCCGCTTGACCGGGTCGTCCACGAGCATGATGGTCGAGTCGATCCGAAGCGCCTTGTCGGCGGGGTGCTCCGCGCCGGGATTGGCGAAGTGGTCCGCGACGAAGGCGTGGCTGAAATCCTCGCCGTGGTAGGCGTCGCCGATGGCGGAAAGGTACTCCGCGTGGTCCCTGTCAAAGAAGTGTCTCTTGTAGGTATTCAATGCCTCGTGGGGTGGTACGTCGAGCATCGGGGGGTACCAGTGGTAGCCCGCGAACACCTCATCCGCGCCCTGGCCGGATTGGACTACCTTCACATGCTTGGACACCTCCTCGCTCAGGAGGTAGAAACCGATGCAGTCGTGGCTGACCATGGGCTCGGCCATGGCGCGGATGCACCCCTGCATCGCGGGCGGCGTCCGGGCGGAGTCGACCTCGATCTTGTGGTGCGTCGTGCCGTAGTGGTTTGCGATGAGGTCGGAGTATTTAAATTCGTTGCCCGTTTCGCCCCCGACGCTCTCGAAGCCGATGCTGAAGGTGTTGAGGTCACGCTGACCCGCGTCCGCCAACATACCGACCACCAGTGAGGAATCCAGCCCCCCCGAGAGCAGCACGCCCACGGGTACATCCGCGATCATGCGGCGGCGGATCGCCTCGCCCAGCTCGTGCAGCAGGCGGCGTTTCCAGTCTTCTTGTGAATACTTGGCCTCCTCCGCGTCGGGCTCGGGGCGGTTGAACACGGGGCGCCAGTAGGTATTGGTGGTTCGCGTGCCGTCGGCGTCGAGTGTGAGCGTGGTCGCGGGGGGGAGCTTGCGGACGCCCTTGAGGATGGTGAACGGCGGGGGCACGACGCTGTGAAACGTCATATAGTGGTGCAGCGCCACGGGGTCGATCGAGGTGTCCACCCCGCCCGCCGCGACGATCGCGGGGAGCGAGGAGGCGAAGCGGAGGCCGCCGCCGGGCAGGTCGGCGTAGTAGAGCGGCTTGATGCCCAGGCGGTCACGGGCGATGAAGGTGCGGCCGGTGTCGCGTTCGACGATGACGAAGGCGAACATCCCGTTGAAGCGGGTGGCGCAGTCGGGCCCCCACTGGGCGTATGCCTTGAGGATGACCTCGGTGTCGCTGTGGTGAGAGAAGAACCGGTGGCCGAGGGATTCGAGTTGTTTGCGAAGGCGCGGGTGGTTGTAGATGCAGCCGTTGAACACGATGGTGAGGCCCAGGTGCGGGTCGACCATGGGCTGCTGAGCGGAGTCGCAGAGGTCGATGATGCTCAGGCGTCGGTGGCCCAGCGTGGCGTGGCCCTGGGCCCAGAGGCCGTGGGCGTCGGGGCCGCGGGGGGCGAGCTCGCCCGCCATCGCCTCGACCGCAGACGCACCGCCGCGGCGTTGGGGGGAGTCGGCGGCGACCGCAAGTTGACCACAAATGCCGCACACGGGCGGGCCTTTCTGGAGCGGGAATAGGCGTGGGTGGGGGGGGGCGCGACGGTCGGGGGGCGGGCAGGCGTCGAGAGTATAGCACGGCGAAGACGGCTTCAGCGGTCGGCTCTGGAAAGCGCGGGAAATGCAGGACAAGACCGGCCTCTGAAGCGGCCTCCGCCGAGGCACTGCGTCCGCGTTATCATTCTTCAGCCCATGCCCAACCGCCCCAACATCGTGTTCTTTCTGCTCGACGACCTGGGCTGGCGTGACCTGGGCTGCTACGGTTCGACGTTTTACGAGACGCCGCGGCTGGATCGGCTTGCCCGGGAGGGGATGCTCTTCAGCGACGCCTACGCGTCGTGCCCGGTCTGTTCGCCCACCCGCGCAAGCCTGCAGACCGGTAAGTATCCCGCGACGGTGGGGGTTACCAATTTTATTCCCGGCAACGCGTGGGGCAGGCTTGAGGGCGTTCCCTATCTTCATCGCCTGCCTCACGAGGAACATACGATCTCGCAAGCATTGAAGGCGGGCGGGTATCGCACGCTGCACGTGGGCAAGTGGCACCTTGGGCCTCGGGGTTATTGGCCTGAGGACTTTGGGTATGATGTGAACATCGCGGGCTGCGACTGGGGAATGCCCAAGAAGGGGTACTTCAGTCCCTATGGAATACAAAACCTGGAGGACGGTCCCGAGGGGGAATATCTGACGGATCGGCTCACCGACGAGGCGATCCGCCTGATCCGTCACGCCGCGAATGAGGGCGAGCCGTATTTCCTGCACTTCGCTCACTACGCGGTGCATACCCCGATCCAGGCCCCCCGCGACCTGGTGGAAAAGTATGAGCGTAAGGCGGCGCGGCTGCGGCTGGACGAGGCGGAGGCGATGGTCGAGGGCGAGCATATCCCCGCGCTTCATAGAAAGGACCAGCGGGTGCGGCGGCGGATTGTCCAGTCCGACGCGACGTACGCCGCGATGATCGAAAACCTCGACACAAACATAGGCCGACTGCTCGATACCATCGACGAGCTGGGCCAGGTGGAGAATACCATGGTGGTCTTTACCAGCGACAACGGCGGGCTGGCGACGGCGGAGGGGTCGCCCACGTGCAACGCGCCGCTGGCGGAGGGGAAGGGGTGGATGTATGATGGCGGGGTCCGCGAACCCCTGATCGTGCGTTGGCCGGGCCACATCCACCCGGGATCGACGTGCGACGTGCCGGTGACGACGCCCGACTTTTACCCCACGCTGCTCGATGCAGCGGGGCTCCCGCTCGTCCCGGAGCAGCATGTGGACGGGGTGTCGCTCATCCCGCTGCTCACGCAGAGCGGGCCGCTGGGCCGCGACGCGATCTTCTGGCACTACCCCCACTACTCCAATCAAGGCGGCACGCCCGGCTGCTCGATCCGCGCGGGCGATTACAAGCTCATCGAGTTTTTCGAGGATCGCCATATCGAGCTCTACCACCTCCGCGACGACCCGAGCGAGGCCCGCAACGTCGCGGACGTCGAGCCCGAGCTGACCAAAACGCTGCACGCGAAGCTGGTCGCGTGGCGGGAGTCGGTGGCGGCGAAGATTCCGGCTGTGAACGAGCGGTATGAGGCGATGATGCGGGGTGAGGCGGCGGTGCCTGATGGGTTTGGGCGGTTCGCGGGGGAGGCGTAGAGCCGCGGGGAACGAGTTCGCCAGGCGTCGGGGGGTGGTGGGGGCTCCTACACTGACGGCATGGTTGCCGCGCTCCTTTCCGGGTTTGGGTTGACGGGGATGTTTGCCTCACGGGTGTTTGTGCCGATGTTTGCGGCGGCGGTGATGCTACGGTTTGGGCCGGATTTGTGGTGGGTAGGAGATTTGGGGCTGCTGGCGATGTTGGGGGTGGGGGGGGTGTCGAGCGTGCCCGGGTGGTTCACGAGCGACGGGTCGCTGTGGGTGCTGGGGGGGCTGGCGGTGCTGGAGGTGGTGGCGCAGAAGAGCCCGGAGGCGAGGTCGCTGCTCAATGAGGTGGATCGGTACGCCAAGCCGGTGGCGGCGTTTTTGACGTATGTAGGCATCACGCAGGCGGCGGACCTGGACTTTATCAATCGGGTTTATCAAGGCGGCGCGGAGGCGGGGTATGGCGAATACATCGTCGGTGGGTTCATTGCCGTGGCTACGTTCCTGGCGGCGTCGGCCCGGTCGGTGGTGCTGTCGGACGCGGGGAGGATGGATGAGGACGATGACACGGGGCTCCTCGGGCTGCTGAGCTGGGGGGAGGACCTCTGGGCGGCGTTCGGCGTGGTGTTTCTGATTCTGTTCCCGCTGGTGATGCTGATCCTCATCGGCCTGGTGGTTTCGCTGCTGTTCGTGCTGAGGAAGCGGGCGGAGGCGAGGGAGGACCGCAGCAAGGGCGACTGCCCGGCGTGTCATCGCCCGATGTACCACCCCGCGGTTCGCTGCCCGCACTGCGGCACGCCCAACCCGCAGCCCACCCGCCTGAACTGGCTCGGGGCCTCGACGGCTGAGGCTTACCGCGGCGACCCTGAGCGGCACGCCCTGCGGCTCGCCCGGCACCGCCGCTGCCCGCGGTGTGCGAACCGGCTCTCCTCCCGTGACCCCAACGCCGCTTGCGAGGCGTGCGGGCTGATCGCGTTCCAGGACCCGGCGTTCGTGCGACGCTACGACGCGGCGGTCATCGCCCGCCTGCCGCTCGTGCTTGCGGCGTGCTGGGGCCTGAGCCTGATCCCAATTATCGGGCTGATTCCCGGGGTGATTTTGTATCGCCTGGCACTCGTCGCCCCTTATCGCAGGCACATCCCGCGGGGCAGGTCGATGCTGCTGCGGCTTGGGGTGAAGGTGCTGTTCGTGCTGCTGATTTTGGTGCAGTGGGTGCCGGTGATCGGGTCGCTGAGCGTGCCGCTGATGGCGATGTTGACGTACGCCGCCTATCGCCATGCGTTTCGCGGGCTGGTGCGGGGGACGCTGGGTGTGGAGTCGCGGGGGGTCGGGCTGGCTATGATGGGTACGTGAGCACCGCCGCCGCCACCATCGCCTTGGAGCCCCAGTGGGTCCACGTTTCGCCGTGGGAGGGGCGGCTGATGTCGGCGGAGGAGTTTTTGGATCGACAGGAAGAGATCGGCCCGTCCGAGTTGATCCGGGGTAAAGTGGTGCATCATATGCCGGCAGGAGAAGAACATGGCAGCATCGGTATGGAAGCGGCTTATCACATCATGCATCACGTGCGGACCCGCGACCTGGGTCGGGTGTACGCCGCGGAGACGGGTTTCCACCTTGAGTACGCCCCCGACACCGTCCGCGGCCCCGATGTGGCGTTTGTCGCCAAGGATCGGGTGGTGAGCACGACGGGTTTTTCGCCGGTGGTGCCCGATCTGGTGGTGGAGGTCAAGTCGCCGCGTGATACGCTGGCGTCGCTGCGGCGGAAGATGTCGTGGTGGCTGGAGAAGGGGGTGCGGGAGGGTTGGATGGTGGAGCCCAGCGAGCGGAAGATCACGGTGTTTGACGCGGTTGGCGAGCGGGTGGTGAGGGTCGAGGACACGCTGAGGAGCGAGGTGCTGGCGGGGTTCGAGTTGCGGCTGGGGGAGTTGTTTAGGTAAGCTTGATATTCCCGCCGCGGTGCGAGCGGTTCAGGGAAAGGGGGTGTTGATTTCTTTGAGCACGCGTTGGATACTAAGCCAGTGCATGGGGCGGGGATGGGGCGGTTGGAGTGTGCGGACGCGGGGGCCCAGGGGGTGCCAGAGGTGCGGCGAGCTTGGGCCAAAGAGGGCGAGGGTGGGTGTGGCGAGTTGGGCGGCGAGGTGGGTTGGCCCCGCGTCGTTGCCGAGGTAGAGGCTCGCAGTTTGGAGCAGGTCCGCCAGTTCGGTGAGGCGGGGGCTTCTAATTGTTTCGTAGCGTGACGCCCACCGCTTCAGGTCACGCGGCGGCCACCCCGCTGCCTCGACCTCGCCCAGCACCGCCACGACCCGCCGCCCCGCGTCCAGCAGCGAGTCCATCACCGCTTCATATCGATCTCTGGGCCAGCACTTGCCGCTGCCCCCGCTGCCGGGGTGGACGATCACGGGGCCGTCGGAGTCACCGCGTCGAATGGAACCAGGCGGAGTATGTATGCCGCTGGGGCCCCGGGCATCGCCGAGCCGCACCCCTTGCTGAAGCAGCTGCTCCTCGTGCCACAGGGTGACGTGTCGGCGCCATCCGCCGATGCCCTCGGGGGGGCGTGGCTGAACATAGATTCGCTCCGCCCCGGGCATCAGCCGCTGTGCGGAGCGTGCCCACGCGTCGCCGCCGTCACTGACATAGCTGATCACCCGCTCCACCGCGTCAAAGGCTTCGCGTATCGGCGGCTCCACCGACGTCGGCCCCCCCTCCCGCCACATCCCCGCAAGCTCGGGCCGCTCTATGTCGTGGGCCTGCAACCTATTTGGAATTCCACCGACGTCTGCGTCGAGCACGTGCAACGCCAGAGCCCCCATCGACGCATGCGTCACCACCCCCACCCGTTCTCCCATGGCCCCTCGCAGCCGCCGCAGCAGCGGCCAGGTGAGGATGAAGTCGCCCAGGGCGGCTTGATGAAAGACCAGTGTCATGGGAGGGAAGTGGCAGTGAGCGGTTAGGGGTCAGCGGTGGGCCGTTGATTATTTCGAGATTCCGATCCGGGAGCTCAAATTTGGGGCTTGAGACTCGAAATCCTATCTCAGACCCTAAGAAATCAGCAACTCACAACAATACAAGTCACCCCTCAACTTTCACGCCCCCCCCCTCCCCCATCCGCTACCTTTCCCTGATGCCCACACCCACCCCGCTCGCCACCCCCTCCCCCAGCGAGGCCGCCCGCCCGCCCATCCAGCTTGCGATCATCGGCGGGACCGGGTTGGGCGAGAAGCTTGGCCTCGAAGAGGGGGAGGCTCTGCGGGTTGGGACGCCCTTTGGCGAGCCGTCGTCGCCGATCACGCGGGCACGCTGGAACGGGCACGACCTGCTGCTGCTTCAGCGGCATGGTGAGGGTCACCGCGTGCCCCCGCACCAGGTGCCGCACCACGCGAACGTGTTCGCGCTCAAGTCCCTGGGCGTCACCCACCTGCTCGCCAGCGGGGCCACCGGCTCGCTCCGCGAAGAGATCCACCCGGGCGACCTGGTGCTCATCGATCAATTCCTCGACCGCACCGGACGGCCCGCGGCCACCTTCTTCGACGCGGCGGCGGTGCACGTCGAGTTTAGCGAACCCACCTGCCCCATCATGCACCAGTGGCTGCTCGCAGCCGCAGCCCGATTGGGCGACGCGGTGTCGCTGCATGAGCGGGGCACCTACGTCTGCATGGGGGGGCCTTCGTTTTCGACGCGGGCGGAGTCGCGGATGCACCGGCAGATCGGCGGCGACCTGATCGGGATGACCGCCCTGCCCGAGGCCCGCCTCGCCCGTGAGGCGGAGATCGCCTATGCCCTGATCGCCATGCCCACCGACTACGACGCGTGGCGTCCACGTGAGGAGGGGGTCGCGGTTCAGTCCCTGCTCGAAGAGATCATCGGCAACCTCCACCGCGCCACGGCCGCCAACCTGCGGCTGATGAAGGAGGCGATCAGCGACCTCGCCATCCTCCAAGGCACGCCCAGCCCCGCACACGATGCGCTTCGCCTGGCGATCTGGAGCGATAAGTCGCAGATCCCGCGGGCGGAGGTCGACCGCCTCGCCCCCGTGTGGGGCCGGTGGTTTTCATGAACGACGCCCGGGGAGCTTGTTCCCCGGGTCATGTTCCCCGCGCGTCGCTATCGAGAGGGGGTGTGTGTGAGGCGTTCGAGCAGGGCTTCGTATGCCGCCATCGGCACGCGGGTGTCGCCGGGGCGGACGGACTTGCCAGAGCCGTGGTAGTCGCTGCCGCCGGTGGCGAGCAGGTGGAGCCGGTCCGCCAGGGCGGTGAAACGCGTCACATCTGAGGAGGAGTGGTCGGGGTGGCGTGTTTCAAGGGCGTCGAGCCCGAGGTGCGCCAGGCGGGTCACGGCGTGCTCGACCCCGTCGGGGTCGAGCCCGAGTTGCACCGGGTGCGCCAGCGACGCCACCCCGCCCGCGGCATGGATGATGTCGATGGCGGCCTCTGCGGCGAGGCGGGTCTTGGGCACAAAGGCGGCTCCGCCCTCGCCGAGGTAGCGGGTGAAGGCTTCATGGATCGACTTGACGTAGCCCCGATCGAGCATCACCTGGGCGATGTGGGGTCGGCCGACGGTGTGCAGCGGGTTGCCCCCCTCGCCGGGGGAGACGCCCGCGGCTTGGAGCACGTCGTCGTAGGCGATCCGCAGCCCCAGCTCTCGGAGCCGATCCACCACGCGGGGATTCCGCTCGTCCCGCGCCCGTCGGAGCGTGGCCTGGGCCTTGAGCAGGCCGGGGTCGAGCGGGTCGATGCCGTAGCCCAGCAGGTGCAGCCGACTCCCGCGGGGGGGCGGGGCCTCCGCCGCCCCGCGACGGGAGAAGGAGGCGGACAGGTCAGGGTCGGCGGAGAGCTCGATGCCCGTCAGGAACGCCACGCCCGCCTCGGCCGCGCCCCTCGCAGCTTCGTCGCAGCCCGCGGCCGTGTCGTGGTCGGTCAATGCAAACGCCCCCAGCCCCGCCCCCGCCGCCAAAGCCCCCAACGCCTCGGGCGGGTCGGTGCCGTCCGACGCGGTCGAGTGCAGGTGCAGGTCGCAGAACACGGGCGGATCGTAGGCGGTGGGAGCGGCCTCCGCCGGGCCCGAAACCGGCGGACGCCGCTTCAGCGGCCGGTCTCACGAAACTTGACAATCCCCCGGAACCCACCCCCGCCCCCCGCGTCTGTACCCTTGTCCCAAATGCACACGCCCTCCCCCACTCCCTCCACCAATCCAAGATTGCCCATGCTCCGCCCCCGCCTGTCGCCCCTGCTCGCCCTTCTCGTCGCCGCCGCCCCCGCGCTGGCACAGCCCGCCACGCAGCCCGCGGGGGGGTGGGCACCCGAGTTTCAGCCGGGGATGCAGGCGGACCCGCCCGCGGCGACCCAGCCCGCGTCCTCCCTCGGCCTGACCATCTACTCCCAGGCCGACCCCATGAGCTTCGACCCTCAACTCTTCATCGCCCAGGCACGCATGGGTTACCAGCAAAACTTCGCCTCCCAAGTCCCCGGCTTCGGCGTCATCCGCGACACCCGCACCGTCGACCTTCAAGAGGGCATGAACAGCGTCAGCTTCACCGACGTGGCGCAGTTCATCGACCCGACGAGCGTGACGCTGACCCAAGAAGGGGCCAAGGGGTCAAGGGGCCAAGGGGCCCAGGGGGAAGCAAAGGAAGGGGCAGACGCAGGGATCAGAGTGATCGAGCAGAACTTCCAGTTCGACCTCGTCAGCCCCCAGAAGCTCCTCGAAAAGTACCTCGACCAGGAGGTCACCGTCAATGTCGCCCGTGGCGACACCGTCGAGGCGGTCAAGGGCAAGCTCCTCTCCGCCACCCAGGGCATCGTGCTCCAAACCCCCACCGGCGTCCGCCTGCTCCCGCTGACCTACGACGTGCAGCTCGGCGAGCTGCCCGAGGGCCTCATCACCCGCCCGACGCTGGAGTGGAAGATATTTTCACCCACCGCCGGCAAAAAGACCATCCGTACCGCATATCAAGCGGACGGCATCACCTGGCGGAGCGACTACAACCTCGTGCTCAACGCCGACGACACCGCCGCCGACCTGGGCGCGTGGGTCACCATCATGAACCTCAGCGGGGCCCGCTTCGAGAACGCCCAGCTCAAGCTCATCGCGGGAGATGTGCAGCGGTTCAAGCGGGGGGAGCAGCAGCCGTACCCTATCGCAAGCGCGGGATATGATCGAAGTGTTGCTCTTCGTTCAGACGACGCCGCGGGCTTCGAGGAGCGGTCCTTCGCCGAGTACCACCTCTACACCCTCCCCCGCCCCGTGACCATCGAGCAAAACTCCACCGGTCAAATCGCCCTCTTCCCCACCGTTCAGGGCGTCGAAGTCGAAAAAGTCCTCGTCTACTCCGGCCTGCCCGACCAGATGCGGTACTGGATCGCCCCCACCCCCAACTCCGACCGCGACCTCGGCGGCGAAAGTAGCAAGAAAGTCGACGTCTACATCCGCTTCGACAACGAAAAGGCCAACAAGCTCGGCATGCCCCTCCCCAAGGGCAAGGTTCGCGTCTACAAAGTCGACACCGGGGCCGAAGACAATCAACCTAGGAATGATGGTGCCGACAACGACGCCAAGCCCGCCCCCGTCCCCAACCCCGCCACCGAAGGTACTTTGGAGTTCATCGGCGAGGACCTCATCGATCACACCTCCGAGCACGAGGAGGTCCTCATCAAGATCGGCCAAAGCTTCGACGTCACCGGCGAACGCACCCAGACCGACCTCAAGGTAGACCTCGCCGGCCACGAGATCATCGAAAGCTTCGAAATCACCGTCTCCAACGCCAAAGACATCCCGCAGAAGGTCGTCATCCGTGAAAACCTCTACCGCTGGACCAACTGGGAAATTACCAAGCAGAGCGACGAGCACGAAAAGATCGACTACCGAACGATCCACTATGAAGTGACCGTCCCCGCCCACGGCGAGAAGACGGTGACCTACACCGTGAAATACACCTGGTAACCATCGTATCTAGCCGCGGGGCTCGCCCCGCGCTTCGCATCGCATTTAGCCGCGGGGCTCGCCCCGCGCTTCGCTTCGCATTTAGCCGCGGGGCTCGCCCCGCGCTTTCCATTCGTCGACCCGGGTCAAAGATATCCGTGAGCCACCGATCAACGCCGATCAACACAGATCAACCCCGATCAAAACCGATGAACGCCGATAAGACCATCGATAGTGATCGCCTCAGAACTGATACCTCGCTGACTTAGTTCGCACTTTTCCAGTGATTTGCATGAGAGGAAGACGGCGAAACCAAGATGCCCATTTCCCGTGATCCATCATCCATGATCGCCCATGCTTTATCAGCGTGCATCGGTGTGCATCGGTGGCTCATGCCTCGGCTGGCGTGAATGCGGTGGATGAGTCGGGTTGACCCGCATGCGAACGCCCCCGGTGGCGGGTCGCGATTGGCTCCCCTAAACTCTCGCCATGTCCGACCACATCGCCCACATCGCCATCTGCGATGACACCTTTCGTCTCGCCGCCCTGGACCCGAAGGTGCCCGACGACTTCAAGCGGCTCATGCAGACGCACCGTGAGGCGGCTCACATGGGATCGGTCACACGACACGCCGACCTCTGGTCCGCCGACATCATCGCCAAGTCCCGCGAAGAGATCCAGGGCGATTCACCCGAAGGGCCTCACACCCGCGACAAGCTCGGGTTCGTGCTCGGTGCCCTCACCCACCGCTCCGCCGACCGCCACACCAAGCCCATCACCAAGTGCTGGCCCGGCAAGGACGGCTACGACCCCGGCACCGACGCCCTCAACGCCAATGAGTCCAAGATCTACCAGGATGTCTTCGTGCTCCGTGAGGTGTACGGCATCACGACCGCCCAAGGCGACGCAACCACCGGGGTCGGTGGCGACATGGCGGGGTCGTTCGTCGGCCCCCTGCTCCACCGCCCGCACGGGGAGCGGGCGGCCGCCTTGGAGGAGCATTTCCGCGTGCTGATCCGTCGCGCGCTGATCTCGATGCACACCCTTGCGCCGGATGACCACCACATCGACCCCTGGCTCGAAGGCTTCTTCGACGCCCTTCAGACCTACCCTAAAACCATCCGCATGTATGCCCAGATCCTCACCGACTGGCCGGCGGACAAGGTCAAGCAATACCTCACCGACAAGCACTTCTACGAACGCGAAGACCCGCTCATCGTGCTCGCCCGGTCGCTGCAGGCGGGCCACGAGCACAACGCGGCAAACCTCGCCCAAGCCACCTCCCAAACGACCACCAACTCCAGCCGATATGCCCGCACCCTCGCCCGGGCGCTGGAATATATCCACGCGGGAGGCGAGTTATACGAGGGGAGGATCACCGTGGACGAGGCGAAGCGGCGGCTGGATGTGGGCGTGCCGGAGCTGTCGCTGGGATAACAAGGGCGGCTCATGTCCCCAATCCGGTGCTCAGTCCAATGGGTGCCCCACAGCAGCCCGGAGGCTTTGCGGAGGGTGCTGTGTGCCGGTCGCGGCTCGCAGGATGGACACACACCGCCCTCGCTTCGCTCGGGGCGGTGTGTGGCAACCGATCCCGAACCGCTCCCCTCGTCCGCGGCTCCGGTCCGCCGCGGAGCAGCATCGGCGGTTCGGAAAAATGCCGTTGACGGCGGTCAGTTGAGGTGGTAGACTTAGGGGTCGGGGAAAGCCTCGAATAAAGGAAGTGCAATACCCCGGCCACGCGTGTGATTGGTCGGCGTGGCTGGGTGGAGCGGGGGGGCTGGGCGGCGGCGGCTTGTATCATCGTGTAGATCGAGGGCCTGTGGCTGCTTACGGAGCGTTTCGCCGATGGCTTTGAAGGTTCCTGGATCGCTTGAGTTGCTTCGCCGCCCGGTTGTGGTGGATCCGGGGCGTTCGTCGACGGGTGGGGGCGGTGAGAGAGGCGGGGCGTGGCGGGGGGGGGGTGGGGTGGGGGGG
>PPFU01015319.1_pt1 | contig 12475 bp, 9 predicted proteins | sample 1535991 | NCBI WGS metagenome assembly PPFU01 (sample SAMN04901290, study PRJNA319586) | Hypolithon metagenome, whole genome shotgun sequencing project. | isolation source: Antarctic Hypolithon | place: Antarctica: Miers Valley | collected 2014 | reverse complement strand
GCTCACTGGTGGATGAAGCTTTTTCCCAGGCCAGACGGCTATGCGTCTTTATGGGCTGCCAGGGCATTACCTGCCCTATTCGGCGCACTGGCCGTTCCAGCAACCTATGTATTAGCCAAGCTAAGCTTTCGCAGCGCCTCTTTTGACCAAGCGCGCTCAATCGGATTAGTCTGCGCCGCGCTGATGGCTGTATCGCCCTTTAGCGTATTTTTATCTCAGGAAGCCCGTCACTACACGCTGGCTATTTTGATGATAATTGCTTCGCTGTGCTGCTTTGCATTAGCGGTGCAGGCGGCGGCGCAGCGTAGACCGCTCGGCTGGCTTACGGTGCTTGCCTGGGTAGTGATTAATGCGCTGAGCATTTCAGTGCATTACTTCTGCGGCATTGGCATTTGTGCTCAAGGGCTGGCGCTGCTGGTTATGCTGGTGCGCCAGTGCGTGAAAGATAGCGCTAGCTGGCGGCGTGCTCCCTGGCCCAGAATTTACGTGGCGGGTGTCGGCTCCCTGGCAGGCGCTTTGATCTGGCTACCTATTCTGTTGAACTTTTACGGTAGTCCGCAAACGACCTACATTACTTCTGCACAGGGAAGCTGGAAGTTTTGGGTAAATCCAATTGTGCAGTCTGTGGTGGGCTGGCTATATGCGATTATGTCACCGATTACCAGCCTCTACGGTGGCTGGCTAGGGATAGCTGTGGTGATACTTTCTTGCTTACTGCTGCTGTTGTTGTATGTGCCCTGGATAGGCATTAATTTGGGGCGATCGCTCCAGTTTCAGTGGGCTCAGCCAAACCTCAGATTAGGACTTTGGGCGATAGGCTGCTTTTTCGTAATGGGCAACCTCCTCTTCTTTATCATTTCCTACGGCCTGGGCTTTGACATCACGCGAGGCCACCGCTACAGCTTTGTTTATTTCCCCAGCACTGTCATTTTAATAGGCGTAGCATTAGCACCCTTTTGGCCGTCACCTTCTGACCAAAAGTCTTTTGAACAACCTTCTGATATCTCTGTCGAAGCTCAAAAGGTCGAAGCGCAGAAGGTCGAAGCACAGAAGTTTAAGCAAGTTAAGCTTCTATTTTTCAAGCGTTTTATCAGTGGCCGTGCCTTTGTCGCAACGGTGATTATTGTTGGATTCCTCGGTGCTCAGGTGATTGTTAACGACTTAACCCATCTGAAGTTTTACAAGGCGGATCGGTTTGTAAATTTTGTTCGAGAGACTTCTACGCTGCCGGTAGTGATCGGCATAGATGCGACCGTGAGCGATCAACCCAGCGTGATTGGCAATGAAATTGTGTCAGTGGCCTGGGAGATTAAGCAGCAGCTAGATGCGGGAGTTTCTTCAAAAGAATGGGTTGGAGAGCCGAAGTTTGTGATTGCAGAAAGAAACACCGTCACCCGTAGTAACCCCGTCGTTCAGTTAGTCAAAAGCTTAAAAGCAGTTCCTCGTCCGTTTGACCTGTGGCTGCTAAATCTGGAGGCGTCTTTAGAGAGCGAAAGCTGTGTGCTTGATGGGCAAGGAGACAAGGGCTCTTACTACTACAGGCACTTTGTCTGTGAACCTCAGTCTTAACGATTCAGTTTTAACGATTCAGTCTTAACGATTCAGAGAGGCTTGATCATCATGAAGTATTGATAGTTATTGAGCAGGGTACTTCGCTTTGAAGATGAATTCCCTTCTGAGTGGGAGAGGCTTATTTTTTCCAGCGATCGCCAAACAAATTCTCTCTTGTTTTCTCATCCATATTAGACGTTTTACCCGTCTCTTGCTTCATTACAGCAAGCCCTCGCTGTACAGCGGGTCTCTCCTGAATTGTTTGAAACCACTTTTGCAAGTTAGGGTAGTCCTTCAAATCTTGTCCCTGCTTTTCGTAGGGCACAATCCACGGAAAAATAGCCATGTCAGCAATAGAGTATTCTCCCGCAACATACGAGACTTCGGCCAACCGCTTGTCCAGCACTGAGTAAAGCCTGTTGGCTTCCTTGGTATAGCGATCTACAGCGTAAGAAATTTTTTCGGGTGCGTACTGGCGGAAGTGATGAGCCTGACCCAGCATGGGGCCAACGCCGCCCATTTGAAACATCAGCCACTGAATGACGGTAAGGCGACCTCGATCATTAGAAGGGATGAACTGTTCTGTTTTTTCAGCCAGGTACAGTAAAATCGCGCCTGACTCAAATACCTCAATCGGCTCCCCGTCTGGGCCTTCAGGATCTACGATGGCGGGCATTTTGTTGTTAGGGCTGATCTTTAAAAAGTCAGGTTTGAACTGATCGCCTGCTGAAATATCGATGGGATGAACGTTGTAGGGCAGTTCAGCTTCTTCTAAAAAGATGCTGATTTTCCAGCCGTTGGGGGTGGGCCAGTAGTATAGGCTGATCGGTTGAGCCATAAGTCGTCTTTAGTACTGCTTATTGTGGGCTGCGCTAATGATAGCGACTAAATGAGCTGATGATAAAGCCAGGACTAAAGTAAGACCTGCGATCGCTCTAGTCCTGGCTATTGGCTCTACTTCAGGTTTACTTACTGTTTACTTACTACTGTGCGCCCATCACTTCGATATCACGAACCACACTTTTAGCTTTGTTCACTTCGTCTTCGGAGCCGCTGACGACTACGCGAAAGTTACGTGGAATAGAAGGATCTGACTTTTGCTTTTGGCCTCTAGGCTGAACAGCATAGTTTCGTTTGCCGTTGATGAGGCCAATGATGCCACCTGCCAGCGAAATGCCTACTATTAGAAGTCGAGGAAGTGTACTATTGGCGGCTATGTCTAGCCAGTACACGGCGCTGGTTGCCGCTAAAATACTGATGAGCCCACCGTAAAAGGTGCCTAGCAAAAAGCCCGCTTCTCCGCCAGACGTAACGCCCATTGAGTCTACCTGAGCCTCTGGCGTAACGTGATCGTCAATCAGAACTTTTTGGTTGGATAGGCCCGCCGATTCGATCGCCTGCTTGATCTCTAAGGCTGAGCTACGGTCGTTGTAAACGCCGATCACCTTGCCTTTAGCTGACGACATGACCTGAGATGATGTGACCTGACTCTTCATAGGTGCTTTCCTCTTTTTCAGATGCAGGCGAAATAACGCTGCCTGCCAATACTCCTTAATTTTGAACAATGCCAGACTATCTTTTCTCTATAGCTTGATAGATTCGGCTATACGTCGGCAGGATTCCGGCTATGGTTAAGGGAGTAGAGTGTATGGTCTTATTGGCCTACGCCTATAGATAAAATAAGATAATGACTTTCCTACTCCATGCGGATTTCGAGCAGTTTTGGGTTTTATAAATCCTCATTACCTAGCCATCTCACAACTTTTGAATGGGGGTGGCCTGCGATCGCCACAGAACTTCTTTCAATGACGTCGCAGAAACGCTTTAATCTACAGGGCAGACAAACCTCTCCGCCCTCTCCGCCCTCTCCGCCCTATAGAATCTTTCGATCTAAGTAACTCTGGACTGAGCAAGAGCGCGGAACCGCCTCAACCGGAAGCTCAATCACAAATTCAGCCCCCGAACCCGGCGTAGATAGGCAGTACAGCCGACCGCCATGCTCCTCGATAATTCGATAGCTAATCGAAAGGCCCAAGCCTGTCCCCTCACCAACCGGCTTAGTCGTAAAAAACGGGTCAAATAGCTTGTCTAAAGTATTCTGCGGAACACCTTTGCCATCGTCTTTAATAGAAACTTTTACCCAGTCAGCGTCTATCATCTGAGTGGTAATAGTCAGTGATTTAACCTCATCTTCTTCACAAGCAGGCTCTATCGAGAGCAGCTCATCGATCGCATTTGAGAGCAAATTCATAAAGACCTGATTTAACTGCCCAGGGTGACACGCGACTAGCGGCAGCTCGCCATAGTTTTTAACCAGCTCAATCGTCACTTTAGAATTGTTTAGTTTCAAGCGATGCTGCAAAATCAAAAGCGTACTTTCAAGCCCCTCATGAATATCAACAGTTTTCATCTCAGCCTCGTCCAAGCGAGAGAAATTCCGCAGAGACGACACAATGGCCTGAATACGGTTGGTGCCAACCGCCAAAGAAGAACAGAGCTTCGGTAAATCTTTGGCAATGTAGTCAAGGTCTGCATCTTCAACCAGCGCTTTAAGCTCGTCAGAAGGCTCGGGGCACTGCTGCTGGTAGCCAGCAATTACCTTTAAAAGATTATTAGAGTATTCGTTGAGGTGATGCAAATTTGCGTGAATGAAATTAACGGGGTTATTGATTTCGTGAGCAATGCCCGCTACTAAATGTCCTAGTCCAGACATTTTTTCGGTTTGGATGAGCTGAGTTTGAGTTTCTTTTAAATTAGCCAAAGCGCTAGAAAGGGCCTTTGTTTTTTGTAGGTTACGAGTTAATAGAAACCCATGCTGCATAGCAACACCTAGCTGGGCTGCGGTATGGCTCACGAATTCAACGTCGGCGGTTTCCCAGTGCCGGGGCGCTCGATGTTGATAGACGGCTAAAATGCCCCAAAGATTTTGCTCAACAAAAATGGGGACAGTGATAAATGCTTTGATTCTAAAATGATCATAGAGATCGACGTGACACTGAGAAAAGCCCGCTTGATGAACATCATCGACAACTAGCACTTCTCCTTGGCGATATCGGCCTCCTTGGGTTTCTTGTAGATGCGTGTCATTCCAGATAGTATTTACACCGAGTGTGCCAACACCTCTCCACTCTGGTGCAATGCAGTCAAAGTCGGCCACAAATTTACCACCCCAATTTGAGTCAAATCGATAAACTGAGGCTCTTTCTGCTTCGAGGATTTGGCTGAGTTCGCGTGTGGTTACCCGAAAAATATCATCAATTTCGAGCGACTCGCGAATTTTAGCCACGATGCTACCCAGGGCTTCTTGTCTGAAAAAAGAGTTTTCCAGCTTTGAGTTTGAAAGTTGGAGCTGCTGCGTTTTTTGCTGAAGCTGCTGCGTCCGTTCTTCTACTTGCTGTTCTAAGTTGCTGTTGAGCACCTGCACTCGCTGATACAGTCTGTACTGTTTAGCTGCGGTTGAAAATCTTTCGCTCAGTGCCTGAGCATACTTAATGTCGGCGTTTGTCCAGGCTTGAGCCTGACCTTTTTTCTCCTGTCGCCACACTTCAAAAGACTGTCGGGCCATAAGCTGCCGGGTGTCAGGATTGTGCCAGCCAGCCCACATCACATCTGTATCTACCTCGTTGCGAAAAATAGTGAGGCAGCCAATTATGTCGGTGCCATGGTGTAGCGGCATGAGGAGGAGACCGCGTAGTGAGGTAGCCTCAAAGAAAGGGGCTAGGGTGCGGAATAGAGGCTCGCGGTAGATATCGTCAATGGCCCAAAGGTGAGAGTAGGGGTTGCTAACTGCTGGTTTAGCTTCTGGCTCAGCGCCCAAGCTATAGGTAGTGCGCATCCATTCTACCGACCAGGGCTTATAGCCAGTCTCGTCAGAGGCTTGTTCAACGACTGAATGAACAAAGTTTTTCCAGAGATAGTTTTCTTCAACGGTTCGACTGTTTTCTTCGTCTATAAAAGCGGGCTGCTCTCCGCAGGTGTATAGCTCTCTGGCCTGATGCTCGTTAGGAAGCAGATAAAGCCTGCCGCCAGAGCCTTCAAAGGTTTTGACAGCTTCTTCTAAGGCGCTCTGTAGCTTGAGGTTCGAGTTAGTGTGGAGGAGTTTGGTGACGCGGTTGATGTTGGCTTCTTGTTTGGCCTGGGCGCGCATTTGATTGAGCAGAATGGACTGGGCGATCGCAACGCTAACCTGATCTACCACCGCCTGAATGAACTGAAGCTCTGCTTCTGACGTATTTCGTGATTCGCTATGGTGACAGGCCAGCAATCCCCACAGCTTTGCAGAAGATCCCGATGATGAGGGCTGCTTTTTATCCGTCGTTGACCCTCCTATCACAATCGGGACGACGATAGAAGATTTCACGCCCATAGCGGTTAGATATTCTGCATGGCAAGGATCTAAAGGACGATAGCGCAGGGTTTGCTCAGTGTAAGACTGTCCTGTTTCTAGATCGTCTAGCGGGCCAATGCCGATTTTAGCGCCGACAACATCTGCAACGGAGCGCTGACGGGCTCTTAAAAATAGCTCACGGGCATAGGATGGAATGTCATCTGCGGGAAAATTTAGGCCTAATAGCGATGGTAGCCGGTGGCCGTTAATCACTTCGGCAATGACCAATCCACTGCTGTCAGGATTAAACTGATAAACTTTCACGCGGTCAGTCCCCAGATAATCTCGCACTTCTACAACCATGGCATCTAAAATCTCTTTTAGTTCTAGAGACTGGCGAATGCGATTAGCTATTCGGTGCAACAAACCTTCTTGAATGCCGACTGACTGATGCGCTTGCAATTTATCCATTAGCGGGTTTAAAGAATGAACACTTTCAGCGTTAGCATTCCCGTTCTAGATGAGGTTACTCGGCAAAACGCTCCATAAGTTCTTAGGAGAGGGCCGATTAAGTAATCAAAAAAACGCTGAGTACCTCTCATACTCAGCGTTTTTTTGGGTTTTATGCAGGCCGGCAGGATAAAGCGCTAAACACTCAAGGCGATCGCCATACGGCGCTGCTGTTAAAGCTTAATACTGTCGATCTCGGCTCTGGGGTCAAACGTTCTGCTATCGCGAATTTTTTCGTAAAGAGATTTTTCCTCCGCGCTCAAGTTTTTGGGCGGCGTAATCACCACTTTTACGAGCAAGTCAGTGCGATCGCTCGCGTTTTTTTTGGGCCATCCTTTCCCTCGCAGCCGCAGCGACTGACCCGACTTTACGCCCGCCGGAATACTCACCGTGACCTTACTATCGGGCGTGGGCACCGATACTTTGGCACCTAAAACAGCCTCATCCGGCGTAATCGGCACTTCGCACGCTAGATTATCGCCATCAAACTCAAAGAATCCATGCGAGAGCAGCTCAACAATCAGGTACACGTCGCCGCGCTGCTGCGTCTGAGGATTAGTCGCGCCTTTTCCTTTAAGTCGAATTTTGCTGCCAGATTTAACGCCTGCCGGAATTTGAACCGTGACAGCTTCTGTGCCAATCGTAAATCGCTTTTTAGTACCCTGAAACGCCTCAGACAGGCTGAGCTTAAGCGTCGCTTCTTGATCGAGGGCACCTCGGCCTGCGGCAGATCGGCTGCTGGCCCGGTTAGCCGCTCGGGGGTCGAAACCAAAGCCGCTGCTGCCAAAGCCGTCTGTGTTGAAGCCGCTGGGCCGCTGCTGATAGCTGTAGGTTTGACGGGCTCCACTGCTGTCTGTGCCCATGCGGCCTAGCAGCTCACTAATAAAGTCATCAAAGCTACCGTATGCGCCGAAGTCGAAGCCACCTGCACCCTCTGGCCCGCCAAAACCACCCGGAGCAGCGCCACCAGTCCGCTCTGCCTGCTGCCAATACTGACCAAACTGATCGTACTTTTTGCGCTTGTCTGCATCAGAGAGTACTTCGTAAGCTTCACTAATCTCTTTAAATTTTGCCTCAGCGGTCTGGTTATCAGGATTTACGTCAGGGTGATACTTCCGTGCTAGCTTACGAAACGATCGCTTAATTTCACTCGCATCCGCCGTTTTACTGACCCCCAAAATGGCGTAGTAATCTTTGAAGTCAGTTGCAGCCATACTTAGCTTCCCTCCTAAAAACCTTTCTTTATAAAAACCTTTGATAGATCTCAGCGTAGCAAAGCTTGCCGGTCAGGAAGGTTCGGTTGTGAGGTTCGGTTATTTGGTGTCTTGATCGCGCGATCGCCCATAAAGCTCCGTCAACTGTCTGAGCTGCTCACAAATCGTCGGCGTCAGCATCGCATCCGTATATCGCCACTCCCAATTGCCTTCGCCAACACCCGGCGTATTCATTCGAGCTTCGCTACCTAGCCCCAACAAATCTTGCAGCGGCATAACGGCCTGATTTGCCGTAGAGGCCATCGCTAACCGAATCATCGCCCAGTGAACGTTAATCGGATCAAATGCGCCCACATAAACCGCCAAGCGCCGCTTTTCGTAGTCTGAGGCGCTATTGAACCAGCCGACTGTGGTGTCGTTGTCGTGGGTGCCGCTGTACACCACAAAATTGCTGTCTATATTAAAAGGAAGGTAAGGATTTTTGTGATCGCCCCCAAAGGCAAACTGAAGAATTTTCATGCCGGGGAAATCAAATTTATCGCGCAGCTTTTCAACGTCCTCGTCAATCAACCCCAAATCCTCAGCCAGGAAAGGTAGCTGTCCTAACTCCTTTTCGACCGTTTCAAAAAAGGCTTCGCCGGGCGCGTCAACCCATTCTCCATGAATGGCAGTTTCATGCCCTGCTGGGACGGCCCAAAAAGCCGCAAATGCTCTGAAGTGGTCAATGCGGATAATATCAACCTGATCGAGCAGGGTTTGAATGCGCTCTAACCACCAGCTAAACCCGTCAGCTTTAACCGTTTCCCAATTGTAGGTAGGATTGCCCCATAGCTGGCCGGTATTGCTGAAGTAGTCGGGCGGCACTCCCGCCATTTGAGAGGGCTCCATCGTCTCTGCATCGAGCATAAAGTTCTCTGGCCTAGCCCACACGTCGGCGCTGTCGTGAGCCACATAGATCGGCATATCGCCCACAATTTGAATGCCGCGAGCATTTGCATAGCCCTTAACACCCGACCACTGGCGATAGAACTCAAACTGCATATACTCGTGAAAAAAGATTTCAGCGGCTAAATCCACCTTCGCCTGATTGAGCGTAAACGGATCGCGCCGGGTGAGGGCTTTATCCCACTGCGTCCAAGGCACGCCGCCGTTGTTGCCCTTAAGCGCCATAAACAGGCCGTAGTCTTCTAGCCAGCTACGACAGTCCTTGCTAAAGTCGTCAAAAGCCCTGCGGTCGTCACTATCAGCAACATCCTTGAACCGAACCGAGGCCCGCCGCAGGCGATCTAGCTTGAAGTCGTAGGCGGCTTGATAGTCCACGGCGCGATCGCTAAACCCACTATCAATGCTTACGTCTTCCTCATTCAGCAGCCCTTTTGCCTGAAGCGTTTCCAGGTTAATCAGCAAAGGATTTCCCGCCATTGTCGAATAAGCCATGTAGGGCGAATTGCCATGACCGGTAGGGCCAAGCGGCAAAATTTGCCAGAGCGTTTGCTGGCTATTTTCTAAAAAATCAACAAACCGGTATGCCTGCGCGCCCAAGTCACCAATGCCAAAGCGGCCCGGTAACGACGTCGGATGTAGCAAAATACCGCTGGCTCTGGGAAAAGACATATCCAACTTTGTAGCATCGCTCAAGACTCTATCACGGGTAGCCAAATGCGAAACTCTGCTTTTTGGGAGAAGAGTGGGAGAATGTCGAAACTTGCATACATTTAAAACGGTGCTTAAATTGCTATGGCTCAGCAGAACGACCCTCGAAACCCCGCTCCTACAGTGGATCTGATCATTGAAATGGTTGATCGACCCCACCGCCCTATCGTGCTAATTGAGCGGCTAAATATTCCTTACGGATGGGCGCTGCCGGGTGGCTTTGTCGATTACGGTGAATCCGCAGAGACCGCTGCCATTAGAGAAGCCAAAGAGGAGACAAGTTTAGCAGTGACGCTAATAGAGCAGTTTCAGGTGTATTCCGACCCTAATCGCGACCAGCGGCAGCATACCTTGAGCATTGTGTTCATTGCGACAGCTACCGGTTCGGCGATCGCCCAGGACGACGCTAAAAGTCTGTCCGTCATCAACCCCTAGGAAGTTCCTGAGCCGTTATGCTTCGACCACGGCCAAATCCTCCAGGACTACTGGCGCTACCGTTACTACGGTCATCGTCCGCGTCTAAATTAGCGCATTTCTTGATATAACCAGGCGACCGTCGGCATTAGGGTTGCAGTAGCTGCCATCTCAAACTCGGCTCAAATAATTTATAGTCGTCATCGGCAGTAATCCACACGGCATTAGCTTCTATCGCGAGGGCTGCAAAGCAGGCATCTGGAACTAAATTTCCGGTTGCACTACTTTCTTGAACAAGCTGCTCAAAAATTTGCCAGTGGTGTGCCCCCGGCATGATTCCTAGCGCGTTCGGCTGATTTTTCACGGCTGCGACAAACGCTAGGGCTTCATTCAAGGGAGTCGGCTGCTTATATATTTTCGGGTGCGTCACAATCCGAAGAAAGGCGCTAAATACCCAGTCGCAGTATAAAAAAGTCTCTGTTCTCTCTAGCTGATCCTTCAGCCACTGATGGTAAAACTCGTGCCCCGCGTTTTCTTCTCGATGCGCATTGATGTAGATATTGACGTCACATAGCTGCATATAGGGCTACCGCTATTCAGGCGACTCCATTTGATCGATTAGCGTCGAGCTGCTGTTTATGTCTACGCCCGGATAGGTACCTTCTCCTTTGAATGTAGGCAGAACTACCACCCGAGGCGAAGCCGCTCCTCTTTCGCGTTCCATCAGCGCTACCACTGCGTCTTGAATCAACTGCGTCAGCGTTCTTTTGGTGGCTAGCGCATGTTGCTTGGCTGACTGAAGCAATTCTTCATTTAATCGGACTGTTGTTCTCATGCAGACATAATAGCATCAATATGTCTGATAGATTACGGCATTGCGATGCCCGCCTTGCACCCTTAAAATAAGCCTCGACCTGTCTTACCGTGAAATACCGTGCGCAAAATTATTCAGACCGATCAGGCACCTGCTCCCGTAGGCCCTTACAATCAGGGCGTCGTTGCCACGGGCGCGATGCTGTTTGTCGCTGGGCAAATTCCTTTAGACGCGGCGACGGGTGAGCTAGTGGGCACAACGGTCGCTGAGCAAACTGAAAAATCGCTGCAAAATTTGGCAGCGGTCGTTAAGGCGGCAGGCTCAGATTTGTCTCAAGTCGTTAAAACGTCGGTTTTCTTAAAGGATATGAACGATTTTGCGGCGATGAATGAGGTATATGCCAGACACTTTGGCGATGAAAGCGCCCCGGCTAGAGCCTGCGTAGAGGTGGCCCGTTTACCTAAAGACGTGTTAGTTGAAATTGAATGCGTCGCAATGGTACCAGGCTAACCATTCTTTTGCTGTAAAAACTGTTGATAGTCGTAAACCAATTTTGAGGAACCTATGGCGGATTCACTAGCGATCGCAATCCTAGCAGCGGGCAAAGGCACCCGCATGAGGTCATCTTTACCCAAAGTCCTCCACCGCCTTAGCGGCCTCACCCTGGTTGAAAACGTACTCGCCAGCACCACGCTGGTAAATCCCACCCGTAAAATTGCCATCGTCGGCTACGAAGCCGAACAGGTAAAAACGGCACTGGCTGAAGTCCCTAACATAGAATTTGTTGAACAAACCGAGCAGCTAGGCACCGGACATGCCGTGCAGCAAGTCATTCCAGCACTCGAAGGGTTTGAAGGCAATCTACTCGTGCTCAACGGTGACGTGCCCCTACTGACGCCCGAGACCATTGAGAATATGTTGAAAACTCACCGTGATAATAATAACGCGGCGACTATCTTAACGGCGCAGATGGACGATCCGACTGGCTATGGCCGCGTCTTTTGCGACGATGATTTAATCGTAGAAGAGATTATTGAGCATCGTGACTGCACCGACGCACAGCGAGAAAACAGCAGAACTAACGCCGGTATCTACTGCTTTAGCTGGTCAGCGCTAATGACTATTCTGCCTCACCTAAAGTCTGACAACGACCAGAATGAATACTACCTCACCGATGTCATCAAAGATCTTTCTCCTGTGATGGCGATGGATGTTTCGCCCGCTGAAGTAGCGGGTATTAATAACCGCAAACAGCTTTCTGAAGCGGAAGCTGTGATGCAAAAGCGGATTAAAGACGAGCTGCTACTTTCAGGCGTCACACTCATTAATGCCGACAGCATCACGATTGATTCAACAGTCACTGTAGAGCCCGACGTTACCATTGAGCCACAGACAAATTTGCGAGGGAATTCTGTGATTAAAGCAGGCTGTGTGATCGGCCCTGGCTCACTGGTTGAAAACAGCATAATTGGTGCAAATACAATGCTGATACATTCTGTCGTCACCGATAGCGAAGTGGCCGAAAATGGACGGATTGGCCCTTTTGCTCATATTCGTGGTGGGGCATCAGTGAGTAGAAACTGTCGGATTGGCAACTTTGTTGAAATTAAGAAGTCGGTAATCGGAGCGAATTCTAATATGGCTCACCTTTCCTATCTTGGCGATGCTGAGCTAGGAGAACAGGTAAATGTGGGAGCAGGAACGATTACGGCAAATTACGATGGGCAGAACAAGCATAAGACTTTTATTGGCGATCGCACCAAAACCGGCGCAAACACCACCCTAGTCGCCCCCATTACCATCGGCAAAGATGTCACTATCGCCGCCGGATCTACCCTTACTAAGGACGTAGAACCTGACTGTTTGGTAGTGGCGCGATCGCCTCAAAAAACACTCCCCGGCTGGAAACCAAAGTATTTAAGAACAATACTTCGGACAGAACTAAGAGACTAGAATACCGTAGTCACATAGGCTCTGATAGTTGGGATGGGA
>PPFU01010066.1_pt1 | contig 12477 bp, 12 predicted proteins | sample 1535991 | NCBI WGS metagenome assembly PPFU01 (sample SAMN04901290, study PRJNA319586) | Hypolithon metagenome, whole genome shotgun sequencing project. | isolation source: Antarctic Hypolithon | place: Antarctica: Miers Valley | collected 2014 | reverse complement strand
AATCAGGACGGATCTTGGGAAGGTAGGTGCCGACCGCCCCGAGATGTGCCCAGCCCTGCTCGTCGGAGGCCTCCTCGATCGCGCGGCGCAACAGTTCCAGCGGGAGCGGCAGCACGGGGGGCTTGTTCGAGGCGGGGCCCGGTTGTGCGGGCGCGGGCGGCGGAACGGCCTTCGTCGCCTTTGCGGGTTGCGGCGTCGCAGCCTTCTTCGCGGTTGCCTTCGCAGGATTGCTGGCCGCTTTCCCGGGCGCGGCTACGGCTACATCGGCGCGCAGGACTTCGGTGTAGATGAACTTGTCGCACGCCTGCACGAATGCATCCGGCGTCTTGCGCTCGCCGAAGCCATACACCGTCAACCCCTCTTCGCGCAGACGCTGCGCCAGGCGCGTGAAGTCGCTGTCGCTCGACACCAGGCACATCCCGTCGAAGCGCCCGGTATACATCAGATCCATCGCGTCGATGATCAGCGACGAGTCGGTCGCGTTCTTGCCGCTGGTGTAGGCGAACTGCTGGACCGGACTGATGGAATGCTCCAGCAACTTCTGTTTCCACTGCGTCGCGCGCGTGGACGTGAAATCGCCATAGATGCGCTTGACGCTCGCCACGCCGAACTTCGCGACTTCCGCGAGCAACCCTTCGATGACCGAAGGTTGCGCGTTGTCGGCATCGATCAGCACGGCGAGGCGACGTTGCCCGTCATCGAGCTCGGGTTTGCCTGTGTTCCTTGGTTTCATCGAGTAGCCTCCGTGACGGGACGTCGTTCCCGCGAAGGCGGGAACCCAGCGACTTTAAGTCGTACGGTGGGCCTTGGCCCAGCTCGCGGTGATCGGGCCGAAAAAACGGTGGGCCGAGGCCCACCCTACGCCGGCTGCGTCAGTCCAGCCGCAACCATGTCCATCGCCACCGCTTCGGCCGCCTTGATCCCATCCACGGCCGCCGAAAGAATTCCGCCCGCATAACCTGCGCCTTCCCCCGCGGGAAACAAGCCGCGGGTGTTGAGGCTGTGGCCGTCGGCATTGCGGGTGATGCGCAGCGGCGAGGAGGTGCGGGTCTCGACGCCGGTCAGCACTGCATCGTGCATCGCGAAGCCTTTGAGTTGCCTGTCGAACGCGGGCAAGGCCTCGCGGATCGCGGCGATGGCGTAGTCGGGCAATGCCGTGGAAAGATCGCCGAGCCGCACGCCGGGCGTATAGGACGGCAGCACGGTCCCGAATGCCTGCGACGCGCGTGCGTCCAGGAAATCGCCGACCAGTTGCCCGGGCGCTTCGTACTCGCGGCCGCCAAGCTCGAACGCCCGCGCCTCCCAATGCCGCTGCAAGGCGATACCGGCGAGCGGATCTGGCATGCCGTTCTGAAGCTGCCCGTACGCCGCGTAATCCTCCGGCGTGATGCCGCAGACGATGGCGGCATTGGCGTTGCGTTCATTGCGCGAATACTGGCTCATGCCGTTGGTGACGACGCGCCCCGGTTCGCTTGCGGCCGCGACCACGGTGCCGCCGGGACACATGCAGAAGCTGTAGACGGAGCGTCCGTTGCGGCAGTGATGCACCAGCTTGTAATCGGCCGCGCCCAGCATCGGATGTCCGGCCTGCGGGCCGAAGCGCGCACTGTCGATCAGCGATTGCGGATGCTCGATGCGGAAACCGATCGAGAAGGGTTTGGCTTCGAGGAACACGCCGCGCGCATGCAGCATCTCGAAGGTGTCGCGCGCACTATGGCCGAGCGCCACCACCACGTGGTCGGTGCGAATCTCCTCGCCTGAGGCCAGCGCTACGCCGCGTAGCCGGCGCGCGCCGGACGCCCCGGTTTCGACCAGCACGTCGTCGACGCGGCTGGAGAAGCGGATGTCGCCGCCAAGCGACTCGATCGTCGCGCGCATGTGTTCCACCATCGACACCAGCCGGAACGTGCCGATGTGCGGCTTGCTGACGTAGAGGATTTCCTCCGGCGCGCCGGCCGCGACGAATTCCGTCAGCACCTTGCGGCCATGGTGGCGCTTGTCGCTGATCTGGCTGTAGAGCTTGCCGTCGGAAAACGTGCCCGCGCCACCTTCGCCGAACTGCACGTTGGATTCCGGATTGAGGATCTTCCTGCGCCACAACCCGAACGTATCCACCGTGCGCTCCCGCACCGCCTTGCCGCGTTCCAGGATGATCGGCCGCAATCCCATCTGCGCCAGCACCAGTCCCGCGAACAATCCGCACGGTCCGGTGCCGACCACCACGGGGCGCACGGATGGTTCGCGCGATGCGCGCGCGACGAACCTGTAGGACGTGTCGGGGGTCGGCATGACGTTGTCGCGGGCGGCAGTCGTCGATCCGTTCGTCCTTGGGCTTGGGTGCCCGTTTTGTGGGGCATGCGAAGCGTCGCGGCATCGCTGCAGCAGTTCGGCATCCCGCGTCGTCGTCACGTCCACCGAATAGATCAACACGATCGCGCCGCGCTTGCGCGCGTCGTAGCTGCGCCTGGCAACGGTGTAGCCGCTCAGTTCATCGGCATGGATGCCGAGCCGCGCGGCGATGGCCGCCGGCAACGCGGCGGCGTCATGATCCAGCGGGAGCTTGATGTCGGTGAGACGGAGCATGCGCGGCGTCCGGAAGGGCGGTCATTTTAGAACCCATCTCGATGGAACCCATCTCAGAACAGGCAATCGCCGGATTTCCGAATCGTCTTGCCCACGAAGGCCGGAATCCATGGCCATTAGGCCGTGAAAGCACGTCCCTGGATTCCCGCCTTCGCGGGAATGCCAAGCCACAGCGCCAAGTGTGAATTGAGACAGGTTCCAGCCATCCCGGCAAAACCGCTGCGCGGCATGACGGATACACGCATCTGGGTCGTGTGTGTGTTTACGGATTGAACACAGCGGAAGCGGCAGGGTGCAGTGTGTCGCTCACGGAGCCATGCCATGTCCCGATTCCCGCCTCTCAACGCACTACCCGCCGGCCTCGCAATCACGCTGCTATTGTCCGCCTGCATGACCACCGCACCGCCGATGGGCGGCCCGATGCCGCCAATGGAAGACCGCTGCAATGCCGAACTGGCCAAGGCCGCGATCGGCAAGGCAGCGACCGCGCAGGTTGTCGAACAGGCGCGCATCGATGCGCGCGCCGATATCGCACGCGTGCTGCGCCCGGGGCAGGTCGTGACCATGGAATTCCGCGCCGGACGCTTGAATGTGGACGTGAACGATCGCAATGCGATCATCGGATTGCGTTGCGGCTGATGTGCGATGCGATCGTCCGGTGCTCTCGAAACTCCGGATGAACGAGCACGGATGCCACGCTGTGCATTTACGCGCAGCAAACAGGTGCGACGGCATGCTGGCCACCCCTTCGCACCACCCACGACGTTCGGAGCGCCACCATGACCCGCATTGCACTGCACCGTATCGCCCTGCCTGCCGCCATCGCGCTGATGCTGTCGCTGGGCGCATGTCAGTCGGCCTCCGATACCGGCGTGTCCGAACCGGGGCCGCCGCCAGTCAACGATGCGCCCGCCTCGCCGCCGAGCACGGGCGTGTCCGCCGACGCGCCGCCGCCCGTGGTCGATCCCGCACCCGTTCCACCACCGAGTTCCAGCATGAGTCCGCCGATCGCCGGCACGATGACCTGCGACGACGGCAAGGGACAGACCGCGGTCGGGCAGACGGCCACGCAGGCGGTGGTGGACAAGGTCATCGCCGATACCGGCTCGCGCAATGCGCGCGTGATCAAGCCTGACCAGGCCGTCACGATGGATTACCGCGAGGACCGGGTGAACATCAACGTCGATGCGAACAACGTGATCACGGCGGTGAAGTGCGGTTGAAGTGATTCGCAACGGGAGATCACCATGATGCTTCGCATTGCGCTGCTTGCCGCCGGCGTTTCGCTGGCGGCGTGTACGCCATTCACGGAACCCTTGCCTGGTCCAGCGACCACCACCGCAACGACGACGCCTGCTGCAGCCACAGCGGACAGCGGCATCCCGCCGACGTCTTCGCCAGCGACCGATGCGACCAATCCCAATGTCCCCGCATCGGACCCTGCGCCCGCCGACGGAACGCAGATGACACCTGTCGGTCCCGCACCGGTGCCCAAGCGCATGGCGGCACCACCCACCGGTATCAGCCAGCCTGCGCCGCCGCCGATCGAAGATCCCGCACCAACCCCGGCACCGACGCAATAACGCAGTGGATTTCGCTTGTCATTCCGGCGAAGGCGGGAACCCGGTGAATTTGCTCTTGCGGCCCAAGGTCGCTGGATGACTCGCTGCGCTCGCCCCCCCTACTAAAGCATTCGGGGGCAGGCTCTTGGGGCCATTGCTTCGCAATGTTCGCTTCGGCCTACGGCCTGCGCAGTCCCGCCTTCACGGGAATGACGAGCAACTACAGCAAACGCAACGCGCCTACACCCGATCGTCGATCCCTTTCACGCCCGCATGCTTGGCGCAGTGCGCGCAGCAATAGAACGTGCCGTCGTGCTCGGCGCCGTGGCCGATGATCCTGCAGCCGCAGTGCGCGCACGCCGGTGCAAGCGCATGGATGGCGCATTCGAAGCTGTCGAAGGTGCCGGACGTATCGCCCATGGTGACGGTGAACGCCTTGTCGTAATCGTTGCCGCACACATCGCATCGGGCCATGGCACACGCCTCTCGCAGTGAATGAAAACGCAGTGTGCGTGGCGCGGGTTTCAGGCGTGGTGAAGGGACGTTGCCCGCATGCGGCGAGGCGGAATCCGGGGCTGCGGGTCATCGGCTCCCGGATTTGGGCGCTTTGCGCCAGCATCCGGGCTACGTCCGTACGCGCTGCCTGCGAGCGGCTCGCAGGAATTTCAGCGCCGCCTGTTCCCATTGCCGCTCGCCTTTCGCACCCGCCGCCGCGCGCGCAAGACGCCCGTCGCGCCAGCCGGCGATCACGCTTGGATCGAGGTACGACTTGCGGCAGACCGCAGGCGTGTTGCCGAGTGCGTGCGCGACTTCCTTGATGACCGCGTTCTGCAATCCCGCCAGCGCATGTTCGCTCGGCGCGGCGCCGTCGGCCTTGTAGGGCAAGGTCGTCGCGGCGAATGCGCGGAATGCCGCGAGCGTGCCGCCCCACGTCCGGAAATCCTTGGCGGTGAACGCTTCGCCCATCGCGCCGCGCAGGTAATCGTTGACCTGGCCCGAATCCACCGGCTGCGCCCGGCCCTCGTCGTCCACGTACTGGAACAGCGACTGCCCCGGCAACTGCTGGCAACGCTTCACCAGTTTCGTCAGCCGTGCATCGTCGAGCACGATGTCGTGCTCGAGCCCACCCTTGCCGCGAAAGCGGAACCGCGCGCGGCCGCCCTGAACGAAGGCGACGTGACGGTTGCGCAGCGTGGTCAGGCCGAACGACTTGTTGCTGCGCGCGTACTCGTGGTTGCCGACGCGGATCATGGTGTCGGCCAGCACCGCGACCACGATCGCCAGTACTTTGGCGCGGGGAAATCCCGACAGCGCCAGGTCGCGGCGCAGGTTGCGGCGCAGGCGGGGCAACGCTTCGCCGAAGGCGACGATGCGCTCGAACTTGCCGCCGCCGCGTTGCGCATTCCACTGCGCGTGGTAGCGGTATTGCTTGCGCCTGCGTGCATCGCGGCCGGTGGCCTGCAGATGGCCGTTTGCCTTCGCGCAGATCCACACGCCGGTGTAGGCGGGCGGGATCGCCAGCATGCGGATGCGCTCGAGCGTGGCCTTGTCGCGCACCGGTTTGCTGTCGGCGCGTCGATACGCGAAGCCACCGCCATGCCGCGCGCGCGCGATGCCGGGGTCGCGATCGCTTACGTAGACCAGGCCGGCGTCTTTCGCCGCCTGTGCGGCGAGTGCGGTACTGGCGGTGGCGTCGGACATCGGCCGAGCATCCGCACGCCTGCGTCAAGGCCGCGCATACGTGCCGTGCGATGACGCCATCGGTGCCGTGTGATGACGGTTTCCGGACAACATCGGGCGCAAAAAAGGAAACGGGCCGAAACCCGTTTCCATCTACAGCTTGCAGGACTGCCTTCCGGCAGCGGATGTGTCGATGCCAGTCAGCGCCCATCACCGTCGGCATCGCCGGGTAATGCCCGCTCCAGGCGATGCCATGCAGCGCGCGTCGCGTGCCTGGCCTTCTCCCAGCCGAGTTTCGACTGGCCCTTGATGCGCTCGTAATCCGATTTCAGGTCGTTCTCGACCTCGTCGAATTTGCGGCCGTTGTACTTGCCGTAGCCTTCGTAGCCGGTGCGATAACCGGGCTCGTAGTCGTCATAACTGCTGCCGGATTCGTAGTAGGTCTCGCGCTGGTACTGGTCCTTCCAGTAATCGCTCTGCGCGGCGCTGTCGATGCCCGGGCGGAATGTGTTGTTGGCCATGTGGTTGTCTCCTCGCAGGTCGCGAAGCCAGGAGGCTTCACTTGGCGCAGAAACTAGCGGAGACGCCGTTAGTTCGCGGTCAACGCAACGTCAAGGTGGAATGAAGCGCAGCCACGAGGCGTCGGAGCAATGCACGTACCTCGTTGGACGCTGCGCTCAGGGCCCAGGCATTCGCCATCATCATCGGCCCCAACGTCGTGCTGACTCTAAGGCACCGCTTCGATCGAAGGTGTCGCCGAGACTGCCGGCGCATGCGCATACCGCCACGCGATCAGCACCGCGCCCGCCAGCATCAGCGCGGCGATCAGGAACGGCGCGCCGGGCAGGTGCAGCGGCGCGTGGTCGCTGATGAACAGGCCGAAGGCGCCGGCGAAGATCGCCGGGCCGATAATGCCGGCCAGGCTCACCAGGCTCATCAACGCACCCTGCATGCGGCCCTGAACTTCCGGGCCGACCTGCTGCGTGATCAGCGCCTGCGTCGCCGGCGCTGCCAGCGCCCAGATCGCACTGATCGGCAAGCCGACCAGGAATACCCAACCGACTTCGGCGAACCCGTAGATGGTGAAGCCGATCACGCCGCACACCAGCCCGAGCATCAGCGCGCGGCGTTCGCCCAGCCACGTCACCATCTTGCCGACCAGCACCGCATTCACCAGAACGCTGAACACACCCACCGCCGCCAGCACCCAGCTCACTTCGCGCGGACCCCAGTCGTACTGGTAGTCGGCGAACAACACGAAGATGCTCGGATACACGTAATGCGCGAGGTTGGCGATGAACACCACGGCGGCCAATCCCAGCACCTGCGGATAGCGCTTGAGCAGCACCATCGAACCAAAAGGATTCGCGTGTGACCAGTCGAACTTCCTGGCGCGACTTTCCGGCGGCAATGACTCAGGCAGCACGAACCAGCCATAGACGAAATTGAGCAGCGCCAATCCCGCCGCGAACCAGAAAGGAAGGCGCAGGTCGATCGCGCCCAGCCAGCCGCCGAGCAGTGGGCCGAGGATGAAACCGACGCCGAACGCCGCACCGAGGAAACCGAAACTCTTGGCGCGCTGGGCAGGCGCGGTGACATCGGCGACATACGCGTTGGCGGTGGTGAAACTGGCCGACGTGATGCCGGAAATGATGCGGCCGATCAGCAGCAGCGGCAGCGAATCGGCGACGGCCATCAGGATGAAATCCAGGCCGAGGCCCAGGCACGACAACAGGATGACCGGACGCCGGCCGTAGCGATCCGATAACGCGCCCTGGATCGGCGCGGTGACGAACTGGATCGCCGCGAACACCGTCCCGAAAATCCCGACCCAGTACGCCGCCAGCGTCGTGCTGCCGCCGACGAAGTCCTGGATCAGGTGCGGCAACACCGGAATGATCAGCCCGAACGCGAGCACGTCGATCAGCACGGTGATGAAGATGAAGGCGAGCGCGGCCTTGCGGGCCTGCGGGACGGGGGCTGGATTCACTGCGTCTTGATCCGACTGCACGCGCGCAGTTTACCGTTGCCCACGACTGGACAACCCCGCGCTTCCTTGATGTGTTCGCCCGAAACTCAATCAGTCGTCGGAGCTCATGCGTGAACTTGAGACGATATTCGTAGCCCGGATAAGCGCAGCGCATCCGGGGCTCTTAATGACGTAACGAACACCCCGGGTGCGGCTGCGGCCTTACCTGCGCTACGCACTGCATGCAAGCGCCACGGCACCGATTCAGAAACGTAACGCTGCCGAGGCGGATCAACACTCACTCGCGCAATCGCGGCACGCCGTGCACGTCGCGTTCCTCGGTGACGGCCTGGTCGTAGATCTTCTGCCGCAGGTCGCGGCCGGGCAGTTCGGCGATGGTTTCGTTGCGCGAGGCGCGCAATGCGTTGGCGTAGCTCAGCCGGGCGCGGGTTTCATCGCCGCCCAGCGCGAAGCCGTGCCCGAGTTCTTCCCACGCATCCGAACCCGCGCCCTGGGCCAGCGCGCGGTGCAGATATTCCTCGGCCTGCGGCCACTGGTTCTGCTCGCGCGACAGGCGAGCCATCGCCAGCAACAGTGCGGGACTGGAGGGATGCGTCTGCAGCCAGCGTTCGGTGCTGGCGCGGCGCGCGTCGATTCGGCCGATCGGCAGGCGGCCATAAGTATCGACCAGGGATTCGTCCCAGCGCGTGTCCAGCGCCTGTTCGAGGCTTTTCGCGGCGGCCTCGTCCCAGCGCAATGCGGCGGCGCGTTCGGCGTAGGCAATCACCACCGCCGGTTCGCTCTTCAACGCGACCGGCAGGGTTTCCCAACGCTCGGCGAGCACGTTCGCGTCGCCGGCCTCGCGCAGCGACGCTTCCGCCCAGCGCGACTGAAGTTCGTCCAGACGCCCCGCAGGCAAGGCCTGCTGCTGGCGCATCGCGCCGAGCAGGCCGTACGCCTGCGCCGCCTGCCCCGACACCGCCAACGCTTCCGCGCGCAATGCGAGGCCGCGCGGCGGCAAGGGTTGCGCGGCGGGCGCATCGAGCGCGACCAGCGCATCGGTGGGACGGTGCTGCGACAGCGCGATTTCCGCCGCGGCGATGGCGCGCGATGCGGGGTGGCGATCGCCCAGTGCGTCGAGTTGTTGCTGCGCCACCAGGGGTTCGCCGCGCGCATCGGCGGCGCGCGCCGCGGCGATGCGGGCGATGGCTTCGGAGTTGCCGTCCTCGGCCGCCTGCACCAGCAGTTTTTCGGCGCGCGCGTACTGGCCGTGATGCAGCGCGTTCAAGCCTTCGCTCAGGCGCGCGCGCGATTGCCGGTCGCGCATGCCGCGCCACGCGCGCAGCGGCAGCGTCAGCAGTTTCCACAATACCCACAGGCCGACGGCGCCGGCGAGCAGCATCAGCAGGCCCATCGCGACGGTGGTGGTGTAGTCGTTGCCGCGGTAACGGATCAGGATGTAACCCGGATCCTGCAACAGCAGTTGCGCGGCGAGTGCGCCGAGCAGGGCCAGGACCAGCCAGAACAGGATGTTTCGGAACAGGTTCATCGGTGTGCTCCGTGCTGCGATACGAATGTGCTGCGATAAGAACAGAGGTGTCTGTGCGCTGCTCGACCGTTACGCGATCGACGGTCACCGCAACGTCATGACTGCGTCAACGCGCTCCGCGCAAGGCCCGCAACTGCTGCAGGCTGCTGCCGAGGGTCTGCAATCGCAGTGTCAGCGGCATCGCCTGAAGCGTGCGTAACGCGGCACGGTGGCTGCGTTGCTGCGGCGAGTCTGGCCATAGGCGCGTGAGCCACGCGTCGATGCGTAGCAAAGCCGTGCGATACGCGACCGCGTCGCGGCGTTCCAGTGCGGCGCGGGCCAGGGTCAGTTCGATCTGCAACGCGGCCAGGCCGATGTTGCGGTCGGCGGATTCGACGATGACGCCGCGATCGCTCGGGCGCACCTCGACCACGCGCGAGAACGCGCGCCGCCACCACGACAGCGCGCGGCGCTGGTCGGCACGTGATGTGCGCGGCAACGCATCGAGCGTCGCGGAGAAGGCTTCGAGCCGGCCGATGGCGGCGCTGCGCGGATCGACCCCCAGCGCATCGACGGCGGCGCGTTCCTGCGCCAGCGTCTGCCGCAGGTTCAGGTACGCCGGATCGTTGATGCCGTCGAGCAAACCTGCAGCCAAGGCGTACGCACGCCGCGCACCGTCGAGGTCGGAGGCCCAGTGCAGGCGCTGTGCCGCAGTCGTCAGCAGCAGTTCGACTTCGTCCAGGCGCAAGGCTTGCACGCCGGTGTGGTCGGGATCAGCCAGGCGCGACACGCTGTCCTCGAGCAATGCGGCGCGCTGACTGATGCCGAGCAGTTCGTCGCGCAGCACGCGATTGATCGCGTCGGCGGTCTGCAGGCGTTGCGCCTGCGTGCGCTGGTCGCGGCGCAAGGCGTCGACGCGGCTTTCCAGCGCAAGCAGGTGTAGCGCATTGTCGCTGAGCTCCGCCTGCGCGGCCGCACTGCGCGCCTGCCACCACTGCCAGCCTCGCCATCCCGCAAAGCCGAGCAGCAGCAGGACGACCAGCCACAACACGGCAGGGCTGCGCCGGGACGACGCTGAGTGAGGAGCGGGTTGGTTCACGACGGGAGGGGTCGGCAGGGGATGCGTCATGGTAGAGGATGTTCTGTTCCTTCTCCCTTCGGGAAACGGTGGCGCGCAGCGCCGGATGAGGGCGTGAGCTTTCCGTTTGCGCTGCTCGTTCCTTGGCGAATCGTTCTCCCGCCCATCCGCCTTCGGCCCCGCTCCGCCCCGGCCTTTGCGCTCAGGCGTTCAATGCCGCCCGAGCCCTTGGCTCACAGGCACAGCCCTTCACCCCGCAGGGAACAGGGCAAGCGGCTGGTCGCGGATCACCTTGACCACCGCCTCCATCAAGTCCTGCGGCCGTGCGCTTTTCGAGCGTACGACGCGTTTGAAGCCATGCTCACGCGCGTAACTCGAAAGCCGCTCGCTCGCAGCGACAACAAGGCAACGCCGCAACACGGCTAACGCATCCGGAGGCAATGCCTCCAGCACCTGCACGAACGCCTCACCGCTGCTGAGCGCAAGCACCGCAGGCCCATCGAGTTCCAGCACCGCGCGCACGCCATGCTTCGACAACGCGATCGGCACGCGCCGGTACACCTCCGCGCGCAACACACGTGCACCGCGTCCGCGCAACACCGGCTCGATGCGATTGCGGCCGCCGGGCGCCGTCAGCAGGCCGATGTCGCGCCCGTCAACAGCAGTCTGCAACGCCGGCAACGCAAGCACGCCGTCGCTGTCCATGCGCGCCGGTGCTTGCACATCCGCAATGCCGGCACGACGCAACGCCGCCGCCGTGCCTTCGCCGACCGCAATGAAGCGCTGTCCATGCCGCGCGTCGAAGGCCCGAAACGCCGCAGCCGCGCGCACCGCCGACGGGCTCGTGACGATGACGATGTCCGCCGACAACGCGGCATCCAGCGCCGCGCGCGTGCCCGCATCCCGCAAGGTTTCGATGCGCCACGGCGACAGCGCGATCAGGCCCGCACCCAGCCCCGACGCCGCACCTCGCAAGGCCGCGTGGCCGCCGCTGGGCCGCAACGAGATCACGTACCATCCGGCCAGCGGTAGCGCGGTGATGGAGGCATGCGTCATCGCGCAAGCTTGGCATAGCCGGCACGGCATGGCCCTGCGGTCCCACTCTATCCGTTCGATCTAGGACACATCCCCGATGGATCGCGACCACGCGCTCATGCAACTCCATGCCCACTACCAGGCGATGCCGCCGGTGGCCGCGATGCGGATGCGCATCAGCAGTTACGACGGCGTGTGCCTGCGCCTGCATGCGCCGCTGGACTGCCACGTCAACGACAAGGGCTGCGCGTTCGGCGGCAGCCTCGGCTCGCTGATGACGCTGGCCGCGTGGGGACTGGTATCGCTGCGGTTGCAGGAAGCCGACCTCGACGCCGATGTGTACGTCGCCGACAGCGCGCTTGCCTTTCGCGCACCGCTGTTCGCCGATCTCGAGGCCGAAGCGCGCATCGCCGACGACGCCTCGTGGGACGCCTTCATCACGGAACTGCGCCATAACGGCCGCGCAGCCACCCATCTCGCGGCGTGCGTGCGGTTGCCGGAACGCGGCAAGGCCGCCACCTGCCGCGCGCGCTACGTCGCCATCGCAAAGCGCTACGATGCCGGCTGATGCCACGGCGGAGAACGTGCAATGCGAGGATTCAGACTGAAGGCGCTGTTGACGATCGGATCGGTGCTGCTGCTCGCCCTGCTCGCAGGCTGCGGCAGCGGCGGGCGCAAGATGACCGTGCTGCAGGAGACGCAGTACGCGTATTCCGCCGCCATCCGCTGGGGCGATTTCGAAGGTGCCTGGCAACTGGTCGATCCGAAGTATCGCGAAGCCAATCCGATGACCGAACTGCAGTTCGAGCGCTACAAGCAGATCCAGGTTTCCGGCTACCGCGACCTCGCCGAGCGCGTCGGCGAAGGCACCGCGATGCGTGAAATCCAGATCGGCGTCATCAACAGGAACACCATGGCCGAGCGCAGCATCCGCTACACCGAGCAGTGGCGCTATGACGTGGAAGCGAAACAGTGGTGGATTACCGGGGGACTGCCGGATTTCTGGGCTGGGCAGTGATGGTTAATCGGCGTTAGGCGGCTT
>PPFU01015644.1_pt1 | contig 12480 bp, 8 predicted proteins | sample 1535991 | NCBI WGS metagenome assembly PPFU01 (sample SAMN04901290, study PRJNA319586) | Hypolithon metagenome, whole genome shotgun sequencing project. | isolation source: Antarctic Hypolithon | place: Antarctica: Miers Valley | collected 2014 | reverse complement strand
CCTACTGCTTTGCCCCCCCCCCCCCCCGCCCCCGCCCGCCGCACGCCGCTCCAACTCAAGCGGAAGCAGTGGGACCCAGTGGATGTCCACGGCCGCCCGCTGATTCCCATCCCGACGACGGAACAAAAGTCGCCCGATCTCGCCAGCGTCTACGCCCTGTCCAAGTACGATCAGGAGCGAATGAGCCTCATCGTCGGGCAGGCCTATGGTATTCCCACCGCTGCCCTACGTTTCTTCAATGTGTTCGGGCCGCGGCAGGCGCTGAGCAACCCCTATACCGGGGTGCTCGCGATCTTCGCCGCACGGTTTCTCAACAACAAGCCCCCGCTCATCTTCGAGGACGGCCTGCAGAGGCGGGACTTCGTGAGTGTCCACGATGTGGCCGAGGCGTGTCGCCTCGCGCTAGACGCCCCCGCGAGCGTGGCGGGGCCCGAAGCGGTCTTCAACATCGGCTCGGGCAGGAGCGTGACCATCCTCGAGCTCGCCCAACGCCTCGCGGACGTCATGGGGGTCAGGATCGAACCCGAGGTCACCGGGGACTACCGCATCGGCGACATCCGCCACTGCTTCGCCGACATCCGCCGCGGCCGCGAGGTGCTGGGCTACGGGCCCCGCGTCACGCTCGATGAGGGGATGGAGGAACTCGCACGCTGGCTGGCGGATCAGTCCGCCGACGACCGTGCAGACCAGGCCCGACAGGAACTTTCCCAAAGGGGGTTGACCGTTTGAACACCCACCACGCCAAATACAGCGGCCACGGCAACGGCCACGGCAACGGCCACCCGAAGCCGCGGGTGTCCACCCGTCGGCCCCCGCCCCGCCACCTCACAGGCCTCACGGATGTCGCCGAGCCAGCACCCGTCCCGAAGCACCCCACCGCCCCACTCATCCTCGGCGGGGCCGGGTTCATCGGTACCAACCTGGCCGAGAGGCTCGCCCGCGACGGGCAGGATGTGACGATCTTCGACAACCTCTCCCGCCGCGGCGTCCACGACAACGCCGACTACCTTCTTCAAACCTACCCCCGGCAAATCACACTCATCGAGGCGGACATCCGCGACTATAAAGCCGTCGCCCGAGCCGTCGCCTCCGCCTCCCGCGTCTACCATTTCGCCGCCCAGGTTGCGGTAACCACCAGCCTTGTCGAACCCCTGGAAGATTTCGAGATCAACCTGCGGGGCACGCTGAACGTACTCGAAGCGCTACGCGACCTCCACGCCCAGTCCCAAACCCGACCCGCCGGTCGCCAGGTTCCTCCCCTCCTCTTCACCAGCACCAACAAGGTCTACGGCGACCTGCATGGCCTCGAACTTGTCGAGCGGGAACGACACTACCAACCCACCGATCCCACCGTCCGCAGCCACGGCTTCGCCGAGGGATGGCTGGATTTCCACTCCCCCTACGGCTGCTCCAAAGGCGGGGCGGATCAATATGTTCTGGACTATGCACGCACCTACGGCCTCCCCGCGACCGTGTTCCGCATGTCCTGCATCTACGGCCCACACCAGTGTGGCAACGAGGATCAGGGATGGGTCGCCCACTTCGTCAAAGCCGCTCTCGCCGATCAGCCGGTGACGCTCTACGGCGACGGGAAACAGGTGCGGGATGTGCTCTACGTCGATGACCTGATCGCAGCCATGACCGCCGCTCTGGACCAGATAGATTCCACAGCGGGTCAGGCCTACAACATCGGGGGGGGGCCCGCTAACGCGGTGAGCCTGCTCCAGATGCTCGACCTGATCGCCGACGTACACGGCTGCCCGCTCGACGTGGGATTCGACGATTGGCGGACGGGCGATCAAAGGTACTACGTCTCCGACACCCGCAAACTCGAGGCCGCCATCGGCTGGACCCCCACCACCCCCGCCGAGGAGGGCCTGACCCGCCTGCATGCCTGGCTGCGGTCCACGACGCCCCAACCCGTCCCCGGGTAGCGACGCCCCCGACGCTCCCCGGCCCGCTCGACACCCGCGGAGATTGCTCCCCGATTCGACTGCTATCCTATGGTCATGAATCCTCGCCGCAGCCTCATCCCCCTCCTCGTGATCGTCTGCCTGCTCATGACCGATTTTGCTCCCCGCTTCGCCGATGCCGCCGCGAAGAAGAAAACGCAGGGCGTCGATGAGGCCGCCGAGCGGATGCACCCGATCCGCATGCAGAGCATCAACGGCGGACGGCTGGCGGAGTCCAACATCGACCGCGGCAACGGCGAGGAGACCGTCGCCCTGTGGGTCAGCGACGACACCAAGCAGGTCCGCGGCGTGATCCTCTCCATGCACCGCGCCAGCGAGGCCTACCGCACCGACCTGCACGCCCTCGCCCGCGCCATGGACTACGCCGTCTACGGCACGCTCATCCGCTGGGACGACGATGAAATCCGCCTCCCGCTCCACCTCGCCCGCCTGGGAGAAGAGCTCGAACACCCCGAGGTCGCGAGCGTCCCATGGGTCGGCTGGGGCGTTAGCCGCAACGTCAAGGCTCAGCTCGACGTCGCCCGCAAGTGGCACGCCGCAGGCCAGCCCGACCGCTACCTCTGCTTCATCTTCGCCGGCGGCCCCGGCCCCGGGCTAAAGCTCGACAAAGAAGACGACCTCGCCCTCTTCCGCGACATCCCCATCCTCACCGTCAACGGCAGCAAAGACCCCTTCGTCCACGAAATGGAATGGCAGACGAAGATATACCCGAAAATACGGGAAAAACGCCTCCCCTACACCGTCGCCGTCGACTGGGGCGAGGGGCACGCGCTGACGCAGGGGCTCGTCTTGGCGGCACCGTTCATCGACGCGGCCCGCACGCGGCGGGTCCCCGAGGGGTGGTCGCCCAATCAGGGCCTGCCGGAGTTGAAGCCCTTCACCTATGACGCGGGATACCTCGTCGGGTCCGGCCAGTGGGAAGGGGAGGTGGATTCCCGGCGCAAACCGATCGGGTTCTATAAGGGTGATTTAGATCAGGCGGTGTGGGTGCCCGATGCCAACACGGCCGCGGTGTGGATCGCGCTCCACAAGAAGAACCCTGCCGCCGATCCCCCGCGGGTCCACGACGCCCGCGACCTGATCACCACTTACCTTCAGCCCAAGCCCGACGCCACCAGCCTCTCCATCGTCGACTTCGGCAACACGACGCCCTTCACACCCGACTCCGAACACGCGGACGCTGTCGACGACCGAGGAAACCCACAGCCGACTGGGGACCCGACGTCGGATATATCGAAAGGGTTCGGCTACTACATAGCGTGGGGTGACAGCGACATCACGCCGATGCGCGAGGGTCGCTTCCCACCGAGGTTCATCGCACAGGGCGAGGTGATTGACATCGAGGCAGGGCACGACGCCGGCCGCGCCGCCGACGCCCCGGCGCGGGTCATCCAACTCCCCGACACCACTCGCGGCACGCTCGACGCCCTCACGCTGACCGACATTGACGCAGTCGCGACGCAGCCCGGTCCCCCCCCCACCGCCGCCGCCCCCCCCACCGCCCCTACCCCCGCCGCCCTCGACGCCCTTGCCGTGGCACTCGTTGAGAAGCTCTCCGACCGTTACCTCCAGCAGAGCAACGCCGCCGCCAAGCTCATTCAGGAGCATAGTTCGAGCCTCGCACCGTCGCTGCGGCGGATGATCGACGAGGGACGGATCGAAGACGACGCGGTGCGGGCGAGGGTCGAGGGTTGGATCGAAAGCGCCACGGCGACCGATGTTTGACCGGATCGCCGGATCGCCGGATCGCCGGATCGGGCGGATCGACGGGATCAGACGAAGTTTCACAAGGTTATGGATCGAATCCGGTCCATCGGGCCGATCCAGTTATCTGGTCAAAGTGCAACCGCCGCCCTCGCCTTATGCGTAGACCGATCGACCACCTCCCCGGCTACCTCTTCCTCCTGGGCGGCCTCGCGCTGGCCGCGGCGGTGCTGCTGCTGCCGACGTACCTTGGGCTGCGGGAGATCGAGTTTCGTAGAGCGGTGATGGCGGAGCAGGCCGCGGCGCTCGAGGCGCAGCGGGAGGGCTACCAGGCGTTTCTTGATGCGGTCGAGGCGGACGACCCAACCGTGCTTGAACGCCTCGCCTACACCCAGCTCCGCCTCAAGCCCCGAGGCCGGGACGTGATCCAGACCACGGGCGAGATCGGGCAGACGCTGACCGTGCTCGACGAAGCGGGCTCGGTCGAGGCTTGGCTCAACCGCCCCCCGCCCGAGGTCGGCCGCGACATCGCCCCGCTGCCCCCCGCCCGGGGCCGCCTGGTCCGCCTCGCCACCGGCCCCCTACGCTACCCCGCCCTCCTCGCCGCGGGCCTGTGCATCGTTGCGGGGTTGATGCCTAAGTCAGAGTGACAGGATAACAGGATGTAGAGGATATAAGAGGATCAGAAGGCTTAAAATAGAAGGGGTGTATCGAAGTTTGGATCTTGGACTTTCACCGGGCTGCTGATCCATGCTTTCATCCTCTGCATCCTGTTATCCTGTTACCTCTTCCTCATGCCCACCGTCTATTTAGAAACCTTCGGCTGCCAGATGAACGTGCTCGACTCGCAGCTCGTTCAGAGCCAGCTTACGGGCATGGGGTATCGCTTCATCGACGACTGGAAGCGCGCGGACGTCGTGCTTTACAACACCTGCTCGGTGCGGGAGGCCGCGGAGAACAAGGTGTGGTCGCGGGTGGGGATTGTGGGGGAGCACAAAAAGGATCGGCCGGGCACGGTGCTGGGCGTCATCGGGTGCATGGCCGAGCGGGACGGCATCGACATGGTCCGACGCCACCCGCAGATCGACCTGCTCTGCGGCCCGGGTGAACTCAACCGCCTGCCCATGCTCATTGACAACGCCGTCAAGACCGACCCCTCCCGCAGGGGCGGCGTCGCTTCGGCTGGATTGGCGCTCGCGGGCGACACCCACCGCCGCTCCTCGACCCTCGCTGCCGCGGAGGACGAGCTTGAGCTGCTGGACCTCTCCCGCTCGTTCTCCGCCACCCGGGACGGGGCCGCCCCCCGCTCGGCGTATGTCCGCATCACGCGGGGGTGCAATAAGTTCTGCACCTACTGCGTCGTCCCCCACACCCGCGGAGCCGAGGTCCACAGGCCGGCGAAACATATCATCGACGAGTGCCGCCGCCTTGCGGACGCGGGCGTGGTCGAAATTACATTGCTGGGGCAGACGGTCAACCACTACCACTATGATGAAGCCGCGGCGGTGAGTATCAACGGCGTGATGCAGCCGCAGGTAGGTGGGGCGGTCAAGAACAAGGGCAATACGTTTGATGCGCGGGGGATCGGGGGAAGACCGGCCGGTGAAGCGACCTCCGCTGGGGGGTATGGGATCGTCACGTTCGCGGACCTGCTCGCGGGGATCCATGACGAGGTGCCGGGGCTACGCCGCCTCCGCTTCGTCACCAGCTTCCCCCGCGACTTTGGCGATGACATCCTCTGCGCGATCCGCGATCGGCCCCGTATCTGCCGCTACCTTCACCTACCCGTGCAAAGCGGCAGCGATCGTATTCTCAAGCTCATGAATCGCGGGTACACCCACGCCCAGTACAAAGACCTGATCCGACGGGTGCGGGAATATCTTCCGGACGCGACCATTGCGACCGATATCATCACGGGGTTCCCCTCTGAAACGGAGGAGGACCACCTCGCCACCTGCGGACTCATCGAGTGGGCCGGGTTTAAGAACAGCTATATCTTCAAGTATTCCCCCCGCCCCGGCACGGCGGCCATCGGCCGGTATGAAGACGATGTGGACGAGGTGATCAAGCGGCGGCGGAATGCGGAGCTGCTGGCGATCCAGACCGACGTCTCGGCCGCGGTGCATGGCGAGTACGTAGGCCGACGCGTCGAGGTGCTTGTCGAGGGCGTCAGCAGCCGCACGAGGCGGGAGCGAAACGCAGCTGCACCTGGCGCGACGCCGGTGACGCTGGGGTGGGAGAAGGATCGGTTGAAGGAGCGGGTGCAGTTGAGCGGGCGGACCGGTGGCGACCTCATTACCCTGTTCGAGGGGCCCGAGTCGCTGATTGGTGAGGTGGTGGAAGTCGAGGTGACGGGGGCGTCGCCGCTGAGTCTGGTCGGCAGAGTTTTGACGAGCTAACTGGATTTGTCGGATCAGACCGAACAAGCAAAAGAAATGCTAGCGTTGATCCGGCCGATCCAATGATCCGGTCAAGGGTGCGGATGCTGCCCGTTGGCGAAGTAGGCTCTGGTTCCCTGGGCCTCGACCGCTTCGCCGATGCGGGTGAGGGCGAGGAGGTAGGCGGCGGTGCGGCCGTCGCACGCGTGTTTGTTCATCAGGTCCAAAACGCCATCGAAGGCCCGGGTCATCCGCTCTTCAAGTCGGCGGTGGACTTCGTCGAGGGTCCAGTAGAGGCCCGCTCGATTCTGCACCCACTCGAAGTAGCTGACGATGACGCCCCCGGCGTTGGCGAGGATGTCGGGGAGGATGGTGATGCCGTTCTGGGTGAGCGTCGCGTCGGCGTCGGCGGCAACGGGGCCGTTGGCGATCTCGACGACGGTGCGGGCGCGGATACGGTCCGCGTTTTGAGTGGTGATGACATTCTCGATGGCGGCGGGTATGAGCACATCGACGTCGAGTTCCAAAAGCGCCTCGTTTGTGATTCGATGGGCGTCGACGCTCTCGCACACCGAGCCGTGGCAGTAGACGGCTCTAAGGTCGCCGCTGCCCTCTTTGATGTGGATGAGGCTGGCAATATCGAACCCTTCGGGGCGGTGAACACCGCCGCGGGAATCGCTGACGGCAACGATGCGGTAGCCCGCGGCGTGGAGCAGCTTTGCGACCGCTTGTCCGCCGTTGCCAAAGCCCTGCACCGCGACGGTGGTGTCGGCGGGGGTCCAGTTTTCGCGGGCGGCCAGCCGCTGAATGCAGTGGAATGCGCCCCGGCCGGTCGCGTCGTCCCGGCCTAGCGACCCGCCGAGCGGGATGGGTTTGCCGGTGATGACGGCCGGGGTATGTTGGCCGTGGAGGAGGGAATACTCGTCCATCATCCAGCCCATGATGCGGCTGTTGGTATAGAGGTCCGGGGCGGGGATGTCGGTGTCGGGGCCGATGAACGTACCCAGGCGGTCGATGAAGCCGCGGCTGAGGCGTTCGAGCTCCATAGGCGAGAGCGACTTCGCGTCGACGCTGACGCCGCCCTTGGCCCCGCCGTAGGGGATATCTGCCACGGCACATTTGCAGGTCATCCAGAACGCCAGCGCCTGCACCTCGGCGAGGTTGACGCTGGGGTGGAAACGGATCCCGCCCTTCATCGGGCCGCGGATGTCGTTGTGGTGGACGCGGTACCCGTCGAAGATACTCAACGTGCCGTCGTCGCGGCGGACGGGGATCGCGACCCGGAGCACCGCCTTAGGGTGCCGCAGCCGCTGAAGGGTTTCGGGGCTGATCTCCACGAGGGAGGCGGCGGCGTCGAGGCGGTGGATGGCGTCGTCGAAGATAGACATTGAGCTTACGGTGGGGCAAGAGAGGGTTTGACGGGTGCGATGTCAGTCTTGGAATGTAAGGGAGCATCTCCCCGACGAGTGCTGGAACTATTCTGCGGCCATGTACGCTTGGCCGCGATGGCTAGGCTTGTCGGGGTAAAGCGACTTCAACACCCCATTCTCCACCATAGGGCCGATAAAACGGGCCCGTAGATCAGTCGGTGAACGATGTAGATGTTCCGCAATCGCTTTAGCGGAGAGAAATTGTTGACGGGTGAGTTCTATGATCGAGTTCTCGACAGATTTCGTGGATGCCGACGCGCTCGGTTGGGCCCTTATGGGGCTTACTTGCAAGATTCTTGCAGGATCATCTTGCAAGATCCGTGCATGATCGTCTTGCATGATGGGTGGGGGGCCGTCGGGATGCGAATTCGATGGCACCCTATATGTCACACCGCGACCATATCCTTCGGCTGCGAGCAAACCGTCGGAAACAAGTCGTTGAAACAGCTTCGTGGCATCGGCCGGGTGTGATTCCGTGACTTGACACAGCCGAGCGTTTGTGACGAAGCCCTCCACTTGAGCCGTCACCACAGCCTGCGCCTCAGGTTCCGAAAGTCTCTCAAAGATGCTACCGAAGCGGTGCCGGAGGCCCGCCACAACATCTTTTGGCATCAGACTCACCATCGGCATGATAAGCCGCACGCGATCAGGTCTCGCCGTCTCAAGCAAGGTCGGCGTTCTCCATGCTTGGGCACGCCAACCGCGACGGATCACATCGATACCCGACCCCGCCTTCTCGCCCAAACCAAGCATTTGAAACATCCGCTGTAGTCGCGGGTTTCGGCACTCGCTCACGCCGCCACGAAAAAACTGCTCCGGGCTGACCAACAGCGTGCCTGGGTTACTGAAATCCAATCTGTCACGTAACTTCTCGATGACAACGCCACCCGGGCCGCGATGGTCTGCATGTATCAAAGCGTTGACTAAGGCCTCACGAATGGCCTCTTGCTGCGGCGTCGTCTCGCGACGCACGCCTCTACTGTCAAGAGCGAATGGCACCTTAAGGGTCGGTTCGACCTCGAGCTTCGGCACCACGCGCCGGTAAAACTGAAACAGGTTCCCAGCCCACATTCCGTCGATCGTGACTCTATCCTTATAACGATCCTCAGGCACGTCACTCGCCTCCCGGTAATCAAGGTGGAACGACGGCACCGCGTCTGTATCTTGAATGGATTCAGACTTTCCGAACATCAAGAGCCCCGCGACTGTGACACGAATTTGGCCATTGTCGCGGTCTCGGTGCATCGCCCTTATCTTCAAGAGCATCCCTGTCGTATCGAGCTGGATGGCAGGATGCTCAGGTAGTCTTGAGCTGACTCGGTTCCGGAAATGAGAGATGCTATCGTCGTCCAAATCGCCAAGGGTGAATCCTGCCAAGGCACGGCCATCGCCTCCGCTTTCGTGCGAGTTTTGGTCTGAGAACATACGCTTGTCCTCCTCCTCACTACAGCGGTAATCGCCCTCACCCGCGCGGCGGAATGTACCGGTCATCGGGTTGTTGTTCAGATAGACCGGCCGCTTCCGCCGACCAGCCCGCGGAACGCGAATCCGCAGGATCTTGCCCCCCTCCCTTTCCTCCACCGAGACATCCTCATCCGACACCAGCGACGCGCTGATCTTCTGGCGATTGTTCACGGTGTCGAAAAATTCTTTCCGACGTAGTTCCGGTTTCTTGAGGCCGACAGTGCGGCCATTGTCGTCGACCCCAACCTCAATGACTCCTCCATGGGTGTTTGCCATAGCACTGAACGTCTCCCAAAGCGACGACGGCAAACCGCCTTCGCCCTTCTTCCACTCAAGGTCGACCAGTTCGCTATTGGGCTTGTCGAAGAGTAATGCTTGCATAATGATAAGTCGCGATCCGACTAAGGTCACTGCGCGTTCCGACATCTCTGCTCATGTCTTGATGGTAGGGAGCGCTGCATACCCTCATCCATTGGCGGGGAACACGTCAGGTCACGATCGGTCACCGATCAGAACAGGTGAGGAGCGACACCCCGGTCATCGCGGCGGGTTTGGCCAGGCCCAACAGGTCGAGGAGGGTGGGCGCGATATCGGCGAGGCGGCCGCCGGGGCGGAGCGGGGTGTCGGTGGTGAGGCCGTCGCGGATGACGATGCAGGGCACGTCGTAGGTGGTGTGGGCGGTGTGGGGGGAGCCGGTGGCGGGGTCGAACATCTGCTCGGCGTTGCCGTGGTCGGCGGTGACGATCAGGGCCCCGCCGCGGGCGAGGGTGGCGTCGACGATGTCGCCGACGCAGGCGTCGACGGTTTGGATGGCCTTGATGGCCGCGTCGAGCTTGCCGGTGTGGCCGACCATGTCGCCGTTGGCGAAGTTGACGATGATGACGTCCACGGGTTCGGGCCCCTCGATGCGTTGAAGTACGAGGTCGCGGATTCCATGGGCGGACATCTCGGGCTGGAGGTCGTAGGTTGCGACTTTGGGAGACTGCACCATCTCGCGGGTTTCGCCGGGGAAGGGTTCTTCGCGGTAGTCGTTGGAAAAGAAGGTCACGTGGGGGAACTTCTCTGTTTCGGCACAGCGTAACTGGGTCAGGCAGTTTTGGGAGAGGTAGTCGCCGAGGATGTCGGTCATCTTGCCCTGCTTGGCGTAGGCGACCTTGAGGCTGAGGTGGTTGAAGGCCTCGTCGTACTGAGTCATGCAGATGTAGGCGATGTTGAGTTTTTCGCCTCGGTCGAAGCCTCGTTCGCCGGTGTCGGGGCTGGGGGGGACATTGCCCTGGAAGTCAGGCTGCATAAAGGCGCGGGTGATTTCGCGTGGGCGGTCGCCGCGGAAGTTGTAGAAAATGACGGTATCGCCGTCGGAGATGCGGGAGGCTTGAATATGTTCGGCGTCGCCGACCATGGTGGGGGGGATGAACTCATCGCCCTGCTGGGAGTCGTTGTTGGGGTGGTCGTAGTAGTGCTGGACGGCTTGGGCGGCAGTGGGTGCGGAGGCGACATGATGTTGGTCGGTGTGGCGGCCGGTGAGGCAGGCGTAGGCACGGGCGACGCGTTCCCAGCGGTGGTCGCGGTCCATGGCGTAGTAGCGGCCGATGACGCTGGCGATGGTGCCGGTGGAGAGTTCGTGAAGTTTTGCTTCGACGTGTTCGAGGAAGTTTTTGCCGGCGAATGGCCCGGTGTCGCGGCCGTCGGTGAAGAGGTGGAGGTAAACTCTCCTTATGTTTCTGCGTTGGCAGAGTGTGATGCAGGCGTAGAGGTGGTCGAGCAGCCCGTGGACGCCGGCGTCGGAGCAGATGCCCATGAGGTGGACGGCGTGGCCGTGGCGGGAGGCATTTTCGACGGCGTCGGTGAGGGTGTGGTTGTCGAAGAAGTCGCCGTCGCGGATGGCTTTGGTAATGCGGACGGATTCCTGGTAGACGACGCGGCCGGCGCCGATGTTCTGGTGGCCTACTTCGCTGTTGCCCATGGTGTCCAGCGGGAGGCCGACGTCCTCGCCGCTGGTGTGCAGGAGTGTGGAGGGGTACCGCTGCATGAGCGCGTCGCTGCGGGGGGTGTGGGCGAGTTCGACGGCGTTGAAGGCGTGGTGCTCGGGGTTGGGATTGCGGCCCCAGCCGTCGCGGACGATCAGGACGACGGGCTTGGGACGGGTGGTGGGGGGGGTATCGGAACGGAGCATGTAGGGATGGTATCGGCGGAGGCGCTCAAGAGAAAGACGGCTTCGCAGCGTCCGCTAAACTGCGAGGATATGGCTCGACGGTATGAACCGATCTGTTTGTGCGGGTACGACCTAACCGGGCTGGGGGAGGCGGGTCGATGCCCGGAGTGCGGGACGGCGTTCGACTTGGCGACGGGCGCGGGGCTGGCGTCGAGCGTGGCGGCGAGGAATCGGCGGATGGAGGCGAAGGTGGCGCGGTGGCGGACGCTGTCGCTTGTGGGGCTGGCGGCGTTCGTGCTGCTGGTGGGTGGGCTGATCGGGTGGAGGCGGGCGATACTCTGGCCGGGCGTGGCGACGGCGGGGGTGATCGCGGCGTTGCTGCTGTTGGCGGCGATCGTGAGTTTTGTGGAGGAACCTGAGGGGTGAGGAGGGCGTCCACCGCGACCTGACCGCGGGGGGCGGGCAAGAACAGGCCGGTTGCCACACTGCATCCGCGAGCCTGAGGCAAGCGGTGCGGTGTGCTGACGAGGCAAGGCGGGTCCGGCACACACCGCCCTCCGCTTCGCTGCTGGTCGGTGTGTGGCACCCGAAATTTCAAGGTGGTTGGTCCACTAGTTACGTGTTCATTTTGGTGGGCCGGGCCCCGTCTCTCAAGACGTGCAGCTGGGATGGGATGGCCCGGCTATGTTTCAAGGATTTTCGTCGACGAAATGCCGACGGGCCCGCTCGCGCGGGCCCGTCGGAGCTGGTTTGGAGTTGTGGAGGAGGCGGGGATCAGTGCTTGGAAGCCTTGGCCTTGCCTTTGCCGAGGGCTTCCTGGGCCTTGCCGACGGCCTTTTGAGCCTTGCCTTTGACCTGCTGGCTCGTGTTGCCGGTGGCGCCGCCGACGGCGTCATTGGCGGACCCGCGTGCCTGCTTGGCCTTGCCTTCTGCCTTGTCTTTTTGTCCTGCCATTGCTTGCTCCTTAAGGAGGGGGAGGGGAAACTTCACGGAACACGCGGAGAATAGTGTTGACCGACCGATGGGAGTATCGGCTGGTGGATGAAACCCTAATAGGAGATCGCCTTTGATTAAAAGAGCGTGCAATGGCGGGCGAAATTGTAGAGTGTCCGGTGGTGGCGGACGATCGAAATTGAAAGAGGCGGGTTTCAACAACGGGGAGTGGGGCGGGGGAAGGTGGGTTGGCACGGGGCTTGTAAGGAGGAAGACCGCATTTCGGGCGGGGTTTGTTTAGGCGAAGACCGGTTGCTTCGTGCGCGGCTGAATGTTGAGAAGACCACTTACTACGTGCGCGGCTCATTTTGGTGTGATATGTTGGGGGTATGGATGTGATACATATCGTTGAGGAGTTGCGGTTGAGGCGGGCGGGGGGGGAGCGG
>PPFU01012231.1_pt1 | contig 12482 bp, 4 predicted proteins | sample 1535991 | NCBI WGS metagenome assembly PPFU01 (sample SAMN04901290, study PRJNA319586) | Hypolithon metagenome, whole genome shotgun sequencing project. | isolation source: Antarctic Hypolithon | place: Antarctica: Miers Valley | collected 2014 | reverse complement strand
CGGGATGTCGCCGAAGTCCGCAAGGGCTACGAGCGCGTGATCCGTCCGCGCTTTGCCGACGCCAGGTTCTTCTTCGACGAGGATCTGAAGCAGGGTCTGGTGGCGATGGGCGATGGCCTGAAAACCGTCACCTACCAGGCCAGGCTGGGCTCGGTGGCCGACAAGGTGGCGCGTGTCGCTGCGCTGGCGGAAACCATCGCCAGGGAAGTCGACGTCGATCCCACACTGGCGCGACGTGCGGCAGAACTGTCGAAGAACGACCTGCAGTCGCGCATGGTGGGCGAGTTTCCGGAACTTCAGGGCATCGCCGGCCGCCATTACGCACTGGCTTGCGGCGAATCGAGCGGGATCGCACTGGCCATCGACGAGAGTTACCGGCCGCGTTTCGCCGGCGACGACATCGCGCTGGCACCGCTGGGCAAGGTGCTGGCGATTGCGGAGCGGCTGGATACGTTGGCGGGGGGGTTTGCCGCTGGTTTCAAGCCAACAGGCAACAAGGATCCATTTGCGCTGCGAAGGAATGCGTTGGGATTGGCGCGGACGGTGATTGAGAGCGGATTTGAACTTGGTCTTGTTGGCCATCTCGAGAAGGCAATAGCTGCTGCCAAAGGAGATATGCGTAAGACCGGTGGCGGATTGCTGGCCATCGTCACGCAGAGCACAACTTTCGGACGACCGGTTGACATAGATGTTGTAGAACTCTACGACTTCATCCTCGACCGCCTCCGCGGCTACTACGCCGACAAAGGAGTTCCCGCACAACAGTTCGCCGCAGTCGCCGAACTTCGACCCGCATCGCTGTACGACTTCGACACCCGCCTCGCCGCCATCGGCCAGTTCGCCGCACTGCCCGAGGCCCAAGCGCTGGCCGCCGCCAACAAGCGCATCAACAACATCCTGAAGAAGTCCGACGTTGCGATTCCGGAGACAGTCGATCCCAGCCTGCTGCGGGAGCCTGCCGAAAGCGCGCTGGCCGAAGCGGTGGAGGCGGCAATAGGCGACACCAGTGCCGCGCTGTCCTCGCACGACTACGTCACCGTGCTCAGCCGCCTTGCGCAGCTGCGACCGCAGGTCGATGCCTTCTTCGATGCGGTGATGGTCAACGCCGAAGACCCCGCGCTGCGCGCCAACCGCCTGGCGCTGCTGAAGCGACTTGCCGATCGCTTCGGCGCGGTAGCCGCCATCGAACACCTGTCGAACTGAGCTGCAGTGGCGTTTCGCTGGTACGTTTCCTGGCGCGACACGCGGCGCGCATGCGGGCCTTCGGATTCTCCTGACATTGCTGTGCCCGTGGCACGCGATGCGCAGCGCACCAAAGGTGATGGGTTCTTAACCATACCGTGCACACGCCGCCGGTATGCTCCGGCGATGCGCTTTCCCCACATTGCCGCCGCCGCTGCGGTCCTCTTGGCCCTTGCCGGCCCTGCCTTTGCGGCCACTGTCCAACGGGTGGAGGTGCGTGGCCTCGATGAGGACGACGAGACCGAAGGGGCGATGACCGAGAACATCAGGGAAGCGGTTTCCCTCATCGAGGAGATCGGCAGCAGCCTGGACGAATCGCGGCTCGAGTACCTGATGGGCCAGGCACAGGACGAAGCGCGCGAAGCGCTGCAGCCGTTTGGCTACTACTCGCCGGAGGTCAGCGTCGAGATGCTTCGCAGCGGCCCGGCCGACGAGCAGGTCAGCGTAGTGATCGGGGTGGACAAGGGCGCGCCGGTGCGGGTGCGCGAGTCCGACATCGGGATCCAGGGCGCCGGCAGCGACGATGCGTACCTGCAGGAGGACCTGGACGCATTCGAGCCGCAGCGCGGCGCAGTGTTCGACCACCAGACCTACGAGACCAGCAAGCTGCGGATCACGCGCCGGCTGCTGCAGCGTGGCTACTTCGACTCCGACCTGACCCGGCGCCGTGTCGAAGTGACCCGCGCCGAGAACGCCGCCGACATCGACCTGCAGTGGGCCAGCGGCATCCGCTATGACATGGGTCCAACCACCTTCGAGCAGGACTATTTCCGTCCCGGCCTGCTGGACCAGCTGGTCTACTGGGAGCAAGGCAGCTACTTCCACCAGGGCAAGCTGGAACGCCTGCGCGAGTCGCTGGGGGGCCTGGACTATTTTTCCGCCATCGACATCCAGCCACGGCCCGACGACGCAGTGGAGGGAAGAGTGCCGGTCGAAGTCAACCTGACCCTGGCCAAGCGCGACGTCTACACCGCCGGCGTGAGCTACGGCACCGAGAGCGGGGCCGGCGTGCGCTTCGGCCTGGAGCGCCGCTACGTCAACACGCGCGGGCACAAGTTCTTCACCGAACTGGACTACGCGCAGAAGCGCAAGAGCTACATCGCGCAGTACCGCATCCCGGCCTTCAAATGGCTCGACGGCTGGTACGGCTTCGCGGTGCGCGCCTACGACGAGCAGACCCAGTACATCGACACCCGCCGGCTGGAGCTGATCGCCAGCCGCAGCGGCCAGATCAGCGACCGCTGGACCGCCGTGGCCTCGCTGCACGCGCTGCGCGAACGCTGGGGCTACGACGAGCGGAATCGGGCCGGCGACCCGATCTACCAGTATTCCACCCTGACCTACCCGCAGATCACCGGGCACTACATCGGCGTGGACGACCGGCTGTTCCCGCGCGCCGGCTTCAGCGGCAACGTGTCGCTGCGCGGCGGCATCGAAGGCGTGGGTTCCGATGCCACGTTTTCACAGGTGCAGGCGGTGGTCCGCTGGTACCGCGGGATCGGACAGGACAGCCGGCTGCTGGTGCGCGGTGAATTCGGCGCCACCTACACCGACGACCTGGTCGCCTTGCCGCCGAGCCTGCGCTTCTACGCCGGCGGCGACCGCAGCGTCCGCGGCTATGCGTTCCGTGAAGTGGGCCCGCGGCTGGGCAACCGCTTTGCGCTGGGCGCCAAGAACGTGATCACCGGCAGCGTGGAGTACGAGCGCTACCTGCCGGACAGCGACTGGGGTGGCGCCGTGTTCGTCGACAGCGGCAGCGCGTTCGACGAGGACCCGGACTTCCGCACCGGCGTGGGCGTGGGCCTGCGCTGGCGCTCGCCGGTCGGCGCCGTGCGCGTGGACATCGCGCGCGGGCTGGACGATCCGGATTCGGGCTTCCAGCTCTACCTCAACATCGGCGCCGACCTGTGAACGTTCCAGCCCCTGCGACACCGGCAAGCGCCACCCCCGCACCACGCAGGCGCTTCTACCGGCGCAAGCGTTTCTGGCAGTGGTCGGGAGGCGCGACCGCCGCGCTCATCGTGATCGTGCTGCTGCTGCTGTACTGGCTGCTGCAGACGGTGGCTGGACGCAAGGTGGTGCTCAATCAGGTCACCGCGCGGCTCCCGGCAGGTTCCACTTTCACCTGGGAGCGTGCCGAAGGCCCGGTGGCCGGGCCGCTCACGCTTTACGGCGTCGACTTCCGCCTGGGCGACATCCACTTCACCGCCGAGCGTGTCTACCTGGACACGAACCTGCGTCCCCTGCTGGACCGCCGCCTGCTCCTGGACGAGCTGCAGATCACCAACGCCACGCTGGACATGGCCAGCAGCGAAGAGCCTTTCGAGCTGCCGAGCTGGCCGGAGTCGCTGCCGCAGATCGAGATGCCGTTCAGCCTGCAGGCCGACAGGCTGGAGATCGACGACTTCCTGATCCGCCAGGACGGCGAGCCGCTGATCGACATCGACCGCGCCACGGGGTCCCTGGATATCGGACCAGGTTACTTCCAGACCGAACAGCTGGGCATTGCCAGCGACCGCGGCCGCTTCGACATCAGCGGTGGCTACGAGCCCCGTGATGGCTACCGCACCGACCTGGTCGTGACTGCCGTATTCCCGGCCAAACGTGGCCGCAGCCCGGCACGGATCGGGCTCATCGCACGCGGCGACCTGAGCGCGATGGACGTCGCCATCGGCGGCAGCGCCCCGCAGCCGCTGCGTATCGAACTGGAGGTACGTGGCGCAAAAGATCCCGAATGGAGCTTCAGCGGTGCCACCAGGGGGCTGGACCTGGCCCTGCTGGGCCTGGCCGAGGAGCCGTTCACGCCGCTGGCCTTCGACCTGGAGGCCACCGGCACCAACGGCAACGCGCTGCTGCAGGGACAGGTGGAACAGGGCGACATGGTGGCGGTGATCGAACCGTCGAAACTGCACGTGGGCGACGAAGTGCTGACCGTGGATCCACTTGCGATCCGCGTGTTCGAGGGGCGCGCCACGCTGCGCGGTTTCGCCGACTTCAGCGACCCGGCCGACCCCCGCTTCAAGTTCGCGGTCAACGCGCGCGAGCTGCAGCTGGGGGCTGCCGGCGCCGCCCAGGACGCCGAACAGGCGCCAGCCATCATCGCCAGTGCAGACCTGGGAATCGCCGGCCGCCTGCAGGACTGGGCCGCGATCGGCGAGGCCCGCCTGACCCGCGCCGGTGAAACCGCGGTGGTCGACTTCGACGGCCGCGGCGACGCCGAGCAGATGCGCCTGGAAACCCTTCAGGCGACGATGCCTACCGGTCGCCTGGACGTCACCGGCAACATCGGCTGGGCGCCACGGCTGCGCTGGGACCTGGCCGCGCAGCTGCGGGGCTTCGATCCCGGCTACTTCGCAAGCGGGCTGGACGGCAACGTGTCCGGGCAGATCTCCAGCAAGGGCCAGGCCCGCGACCAGGGCGGCTTCCAGGCGAGCGTGGACGTGCCCGACCTGGGCGGCACCCTGCGCGGCCAGCCGCTGGACGGTCGCGGCCGCTTCAGGATCGATGGCGACCGCGGCGAAGGTGCGCTGTCGTTGCGACTGGGCGAGAGTCGGGTGACCGCCCAGGGCAGCGTCGGCGACCGCCTCGACATCGAGGCCGACCTGCAGCCCCTGCGGCTGGACGACGTGCTTGGTGACGCGGGCGGGAGGCTGGCCGGCACGCTGAACATCAGCGGCCCCCGGAATGCGCCCACCCTGCAGGCCGACCTCAGCGGCAACGACCTGCAGTGGAACGACTACACCGCCGACTCCCTGACCGTCCGCGGCCGCATGCCCTGGCGTGGCAGCGGCGGAGACCTGGCCGTGCGCGGCACGGGCGTCACCGTGGGCGCGGTGATCGACACCCTGAGCATCGACGCACGGGGCGCGGTCGAGGATCTCGAACTCGAGGCCGAAGCCAACAGCCCGCTGGGCTCGCTGAGCCTGGCCGGGAGCGCGCTCAAGCGCGGGGACCGGTGGGCGGGCACGCTGGCAGCGCTGCGCCTGGTACCCGACAAGGGCGCGGCCTGGGCCCTGCGCGCGCCGGCCGAGTTCGCCGTGCGGGGCGCAGCCTTCACCCTGCAGCCGGCGTGCCTGGCCGCCACCGGCGGCGGCGAGCTGTGCGCATCGGCCGACTGGCCGCGTGAGGGACTGGTCGTGAAAGGAGACTCACTGCCGCTGGCACTGGTCCAACCCTGGCTGCCGCCGCGTCAGGGCCGCCCGCTGGGGCTTCGCGGCAACCTGTCGCTGGATGCCTCGGTGCGTCCTGCCGGCAATGCCTGGCAGGGCGAAATCCACCTCGCCTCTCTCGAAGGCGGCCTGCGCCTGGGCAGCAACGCAAAGCGCGAGATCATCAGCTACGACAACTTCACCTTGGATGCGGAGTTCACCCCGCAGCGCATCGAAGGTCGCCTGGGCACAGGCTTCGCTGGCGATGGCTATGTCGATGCGACATTCACCACCGGCTGGGAGGAATTCGCGCCGCTGCGCGGTGACCTCTACTTCAACAACTCCAACCTGTTCTGGCTGGAGCTGTTCTCGCCGGACCTGGTGCGCCCCGACGGCGTGCTGGCCGGACACATCGGCCTGGCCGGGACCCGGGCGCAGCCGCTGCTGAGCGGCGAGGCTAAGCTCACCGAATTCACCAGCGCCCTGCCCTCGCTGGGCATCACCCTGGTCAACGGGACCGCCACCCTGGAGGCACTGGCGGACGGCACCGCATCGATCAGCGGCAGCGTCGGGTCCAAATCGTCCCGTGGCAGCAACAGCGTGGAGCGCGGGCGCCTGCAGATCGAAGGGTCGCTGGGCTGGAGGGATCAGGAGACGCCGCTGCGCTTCGACATCGGGGGCACCAATTTCCTGGCCGCCGATACCCCTGACCTGCGCGCGGTGATCGCCCCCGACGTGCAGGTGACACTGGCCGACAACGTGCTTGCCGTGCGCGGACAGGTGACTGTGCCCGAGGCGACCATCGACGTGGAAGGCTTCGAAGGCGGCGTGTCCGCCTCGCCCGACGTGGTCGTGCTGGACCCGGTGAATCCGGAAGTGCTGGCGACCAGTTCGGTGGTGGACCTGGACCTTACCGTCGTGGTGGGCAAGGACGTAAAACTGAGCGGCTACGGCCTGGACGGCAGCCTGACCGGGCAAATCCGCGTGATCTCGCCCCCGGGCGCGGAGATGCGGGCCGTCGGGCGGCTCGACGTCGACGGCGAGTACACCGCGTATGGGCAGGACCTGCAGATCACCCGCGGCGAGCTGACCTGGAACAACAACATCGTCTCGGACCCGCGCATCAACATCCGTGCCGAGCGCGAGGTGGTCAGCGCAGGCGTGACCGCCGGCATCGACGTCACCGGCCGGGCGAGCCTGCCCAGGGCCAGCATCTGGTCCACCCCATCCCTGCCCGAGTCCCAAGCCCTGGCCTACCTGGTGCTCGGCCGTCCGCTCAACACCGCGAGCACCGACGAGGCCCGGCAGGTGGACGTGGCCCAGGCCGCGCTGTCGGCCGGTGCCGGGCTGCTGGCGTCGCAACTGGGCGCGCGCATCGGCCTGGACGATGCCGGCGTGCTGGAATCGCGCACGCTCGGCGGCTCGGTGTTCGGCGTCGGCAAATACCTCTCGCCGCGGCTGTACGTCAGCTACGGGGTGTCGATCGTCGGCAGCGGCTCCGCGCTCACCCTCAAGTACCTGCTGCGCAAGGGCTTCTACGCGGAGATCGAATCGAGCTCGGTGGAAACACGCGGCTCGCTGAACTACCGCAAGGAAAAGTAGACGGCGCCGGCTTCAGCGGGCCCCGGCCACGCTGCCGCCCGCTGCTTCAGCAGCCAGGGTGATTTGCGCACCGCGCAGCAGCGGCTTGCCATCGACCACGTCGGTCCAGGCCACCAGCACGCCCGGGTCGGCGGCCAGCAGCTGCGGGAATCCGGTGGCGCGGCCGCGGCCCTGCAGCGTGGCCACCTCGAAGCGCTGGAGCTCACGCGACAGATCCGGCGTATACCGCGCGATCCACAGGCTCTGTCCCTGCGGCTCCTCGCGCATCCAGCTGACCCATACGCCCGCGCCATCGACCACGACACCGGCGCGACCCTGCACCGCATCGCCGCGATCGACGTCGACCGGTGCCGAGAACGAATCGCCGGCGTCGTCCGAATGCGCCACGCGCAGCGTCGGCACCTCGCCGGCGGCGGTGTACCACGCGACCCACGCCTCGCTCTTTCGCGCCGCCACCGACGGCCCGTTGACCGGGCAGGCCGGCATGGTCCAGCGATCGTCGTGAACGCTGCGCGCCGGCGTCCAGGCGCCGTCCTGCAGGCGGGTGCTGGCGATGTCGCGGATCTCGGCCCCGTCGCGGTCCCGGTACACCAGCAAAGGCCCTTGCGCGGTCACTGCGACGCCGGTCTGGCAGCAGTCGCAGGTGCGCGCATCCAGCTCCACTTCACTGGTCTTGCCCATTCCGGCGTCGAACACCGCGGTGCGCAGCGCCATGGCGCCGCCACCGTGATCTGCGTGCGCTTCCTGCGCGGTGTTTGTCGAGGCGTTCGCCGCGGTGTTGCGCCCGTCCAGCCAGGCGACGCCGATGCTGTCGCCGGTCTGCGGCCACAGCGACACGAAGCCGTGTTCGGTCGGCGTGCCGTCGTCGTTGACCACCTGCGGCGCCGCCCAGGTGGCACCGCCGTCGCCCGAGCGCGACAGCACCACGTCGTAGGCATAGGTGGCGCTGGCGGACTTGCGCAGCCAGTGCGCCCACAGCGCCCCGTCTGCGGTGGCGACGATGTGCGGGGTGTCGGCCCAGTTGACGAACCAGTCGCCACCGCGCGCGATCTCACGCGGCGCACGCCACTGCCGTCCATCGAAGCGGGCGAACTTCAGCGCGTGCCCACCGTCGTCACCGGGTTCGATCCACGACAGCAGCACCGCGCCGTCCGCTGTGGCCACCAGGTCCGGCTGCGCGGCGACCTGCATGTCCGGCAGCAGCCAAGGCGTGACCTCGAACCTGGATTCGGTGGCCGCTGCGGCCTGGCCCGGAGGTGGTGCGGGGTCCGGGGTGTCGCCACTGCAGGCAGCAAGGGCGACAGCAAGAATCGAGGCCAGAATTTTCATCACTGGAGAATACGCCGCCCGCGTTGCCCTCGGCCACGCATGCGGCTACTGTCGCCTGCCGCTCCGCAGGAACGCCGTCCGCATGCCACGCCCCGCCCCGCTTGCCGCCATGACCCTGGGCCTTGCCCTCGCCGCCTCCGCCCAGGCCGATGAAGGCATGTGGATGCCGTCGCAGATGCCCGAACTGGCCGCGCAGCTGCAGAAGGCCGGCTTCAAGGGCGATCCAGCTTTGCTGGCAGACCTCACCCAGGCCCCGCTCAGCGCGGTGGTGAGGGCCGGCGGCGGAACCGGCGCGTTCGTGTCCGGCGACGGGCTGGTGCTGACCAACCACCACGTGGCCTACGGGGTGATCCAGTACAACACTCAACCTCACAGCAGCCAGCCACAGCGCAACCTGATCGAGGACGGCTACACCGCGGCCGACCGCAGCGCGGAACTGCCGGCCAACCCGGATTTCCGCGTACTGGTGACGGTCGGTTTCGACCGCGTGACCGACACCGTGCTGGCGCAGGCCCGCGGCAAGACCGGACGCGCCTACTTCGAGGCGGTGGATGCGGCGACCAAGCAGGTCGTGGCCGAATGCGAGCGCGAGCCGGGCGTGCGCTGCAGCGTGGCCAACATGTACTACGGCACCGACTTCTACCGCATCCGCCAGCTGGAGCTGCGCGACATCCGCCTGGTGTACGCGCCGCCGCGCGCGATCGGCAACTACGGCGACGAGATCGACAACTTCATGTGGCCGCGGCACAGCGGCGACTTCACCCTGCTGCGCGCCTACGTCGGCGCCGACGGCAAGCCGGCCGCCTACAGCGCCGACAATGTGCCGTACCGCGCGCCGGCGCATCTGCAGATCGCCGTCGACGGGCCACAGGCCGGCGACTTCGCCATGCTCGCCGGATACCCGGGCACCACCTTCCGCCACCGCAGCGCGGCCGAGTTCAACGAGCAGGTCAACTGGACCCTGCCGACGCGCGTGGCCGTGTACGACCAGCTGATCGACATGATCGAGGCGGGAGGCAGGACCGACCAGAACGCACGCACCCGCTATGCCGCGCAGCTGCAGTCGCTGAAGAACGGCAGCAAACGCGCCAGTGGGGAGCTCGAGGGCCTGCGGCGCAGCGACGCGGTGCGCCTGCGCGCCGAGGACGAGCGCGGCATGCTGGCCGCCACTTCGTCGGCAAGCGAGGTCCAGGACATCGCGGCGATGCAGGCGGTGCTGGACGGGGCCTCGGCGGTGCGCGAGCGCGACATGCTGCTCGGCCTGCTCGGAAGCCAGAGCCAGCTGCTGCGTTCGGCGCTGCTGCTGGAGCGGCTGCGCGTGGAGTCGGCCAAGCCCGATCCGCAGCGCGAGAGCGGCTACCAGGCCCGCGACCACGCGCTGCTCGAAGGCGTGCTGACCCAGGTGCAGCGCCGCTACGAACCGACTGTTGAAAAGGCGCTGGTGTCGGCCCTGCTGACGCGCTACCAGCAGCTGCCCGAAGCCCAGCGCGTGCCCGAATTCGACGCCGCGTTCGGCAGCACGCCCGTCCAGCTGGCCGCGGCGCTGGACGCGTTGTATGCCACCACCACACTGGGCGAAGAAACCGAGCGCCTGTCGCGTTTCGCCGCCGCGCGCGAAGGCAAGCCGCTGGCCGATGATCCGATGATCGCGCTGGCCGCCACGCTGGTGCCGGCGCAGATGCGCATCGAAGACGGGCGCAAGGCGCGCGATGGCGAACTGCTGCGCCTGCGTCCGGCGTACATGCGTGCGCTGCTGGCGTGGCGCAAGCAGCAGGGCCGCGACGTGTATCCCGATGCCAACGGCACCTTGCGGGTGAGCTTCGGCCGGCTGCAGGGCCTGCAGCCGCGCGACGCGGTGAGCTATGCGCCGGTGACCACCGTGGCCGGTATCGTGGAAAAGAACACCGGCGTCGAACCCTTCGATGCGCCCAGGCCGCTGCTGGACGCGATTGCGAAAGCCGACTTCGGCAGCACCGCCGATCCGGTGCTGGACACGCAGACGGTGAACATCCTGACCAACCTGGACACCACCGGCGGCAACTCGGGCTCTCCGGTGCTCGACGCACGCGGCCGGCTGATCGCTCTCAACTTCGACAGCAACTGGGAGTCGGTCAGCGCCAGCTGGTGGTACGACCCGCGCTTCAAGCGCGCCGTGCACGTCGACCTGCGCTACATGCGCTGGCTCATGGCCAAGGTCTACCCGGCGCCGCACCTGCTGCAGGAGATGGGGCTGCCGGCCGAGTAGGCGGACCGCCACGCGCCGCTGGCAGCGACGCCAGTGGCGAAGTCTTTGGGTTCCTGTTTGCGGTGAGGCTTCACTGCGACCGGCGTCGCTCCTGCAGGTTCCAGGCCGGGCACGGCAGCACTCGACACGGGCCGCCCGCGCTCAGGCCACCCGGCTGCGTCGCGCGCGGGTCAAGTGCACCAGCAGCAGCGAAATCGCGGCCGGGGTCATGCCGGGAATCCGCTGCGCCTGGCCCACGGTCTGCGGGCGCACGCGTTCGAGTTTCTGCAGCACTTCGGCCGACAATCCGCGCACGCCCGCGTAGTCGAAGTCCGCTGCAATGGCGGTGTCCTCGTTGCGCTGCTGACGGTCGATTTCCGTGCGCTGGCGATCCAGGTAGCCGGCGTACTTGACGCTGATCTCGACCTGCTCGGCCACCTTCGGATCGTCCACGCCAGGACCGATCGAGTCGACCTGCATCAGCTGCGCGTAATCCAGCTCGGGGCGCTTGATGAGGTCCAGCACCGTGGTTTCCCGGGTCAGCTGGATGCCCAGAGCCCGGACCTCGCGGCCCAGCGCATTGCCCGGGGTGGCCCACAGAGCGCGCAGGCGTTCGCTTTCCCGGCCCACGGCCTCCTGCTTGGCGCCGAAGCGGGCCCAGCGGTGGTCGTCCACCAGGCCCAGCTCGCGGCCAATGGCGGTCAGCCGCGTGTCGGCGTTGTCCTCGCGCAGCTGCAGGCGGTACTCGGCGCGGCTGGTGAACATGCGGTACGGCTCGGTGGTGCCGTGGGTGATCAGGTCGTCGACCAGCACGCCGAGGTAGGCCTGGTCGCGGCGCGGCGCCCACGCCTCGAGTTGCTGCATGAAACGCGCAGCGTTGAGACCCGCCAGCAGCCCCTGCGCGGCCGCTTCCTCGTAGCCGGTGGTGCCGTTGATCTGCCCGGCGAAGAACAGGCCCGATACCGCCTTGGTCTCCAGCGAAGACTTCAATCCGCGCGGGTCGAAGTAGTCGTACTCGATGGCGTAACCGGGCCGGGTGATGTGCGCGTGCTGCATGCCGGCGATGCTGCGCACCAGCGCCAGCTGCACGTCGAACGGCAGCGAGGTGGAAATGCCGTTGGGGTAGATCTCGGTCACGTCGAGGCCTTCGGGTTCGACGAAGATCTGGTGCGACGCCTTCTCGGCAAAACGCACCACCTTGTCCTCGATGGACGGGCAGTAGCGCGGTCCGATGCCTTCGATCTGGCCGCTGTACAGCGGCGAGCGATGCAGCGCGCCGCGGATGATCTGGTGGGTGCGCTCGCTGGTGTGGGTGATCCAGCACGACACCTGGCGCGGGTGCTGCGCCGCTTCGCCCAGGTACGACATCACCGGCAGCGGGTCGTCGCCGGGCTGCTCCTGCATCACCGAGTAGTCCAGCGTGCGCCCGTCGATGCGCGGCGGCGTGCCGGTCTTCAGGCGGTCGACCACGAACGGTCCTTCCCGCAGCCGCTGGGCGAGCGTGGTCGCCGGCGGATCTCCGGCGCGGCCGGCCGCGTACTGCGTGTCGCCGACGTGGATCCTGCCGGCCAGGAAGGTGCCGGCAGTGAGTACGACGGCGGGCGCCTCGAAGCGCAGGCCGGTCTGGGTGACGGCCCCGCGCACGGATCCATTCTCGATCACCAGGTCGTCCACCGCCGCCTGGAACAGGCTCAGGCCGGGCTGGCGCTCGACGATGCGCCGGATCGCGCTGCGGTACAGCGCGCGATCGGCCTGGCAGCGTGTCGCGCGCACGGCCGGGCCCTTCGACGCATTGAGGGTGCGCCACTGGATGCCGGCCTGGTCCGCTGCATGCGCCATGGCCCCGCCCAGGGCGTCGATCTCCTTGACCAGGTGCCCCTTGCCGATGCCACCGATGGCCGGATTGCAGCTCATCGCCCCGATCGTTTCGACGTTAT
>PPFU01005260.1_pt1 | contig 12502 bp, 10 predicted proteins | sample 1535991 | NCBI WGS metagenome assembly PPFU01 (sample SAMN04901290, study PRJNA319586) | Hypolithon metagenome, whole genome shotgun sequencing project. | isolation source: Antarctic Hypolithon | place: Antarctica: Miers Valley | collected 2014 | reverse complement strand
GTTAATTTCCTCCATAAGATAGATTTATTGTTTTTTTTGGTAGATTTGTCGTTTGTTTGACATGTGCCTTTGAGCAAGTGCTTTACCATTGCAGAAAGTATGGCCGATTTGTGCATGGTTTAGTCTATCTAGAAGGGTGATTTTGTCCCCTTTTATGGCGCTAGTCGATCACGTGAGTCCTACAAAAAGTTCAGCCAGAAAGTTAAACCAAAAGTTAAACCATAGGAACGCTCGCCTTGACAGCCTCAATTTCCCAACTCCAAGAAGTTTCCAACGCCCCTTCTGAAGATATCTTATCGGCTGAAGAAGCCCGCAAGATGGACGCCTTCTGGCGAGCCTGCAACTATCTAGCTATCGGCATGATTTATCTGATGGACAATCCTCTGCTAAGGGAGCCCTTAACACTGGAGCACGTAAAGCCTCGCTTGTTAGGCCATTGGGGGACGAGTCCTGGCATTAGCTTTGTGTACACTCATCTCAACCGGCTGATTAAAAAGTACGACCTTAACGCTATTTTTATCGCTGGGCCAGGTCATGGTGCCCCAGGCGTGCTAGGCCCCGTGTATTTAGAGGGCACTTACTCTGAGACTTATCCCGACAAAACCCAGGACGCGGAGGGGATGCAGAAGTTTTTCAAGCAGTTCTCTTTCCCTGGACACATCGGCAGTCACTGCACGCCCGAAACGCCGGGATCTATCCATGAGGGCGGCGAGCTGGGCTATAGCCTTTCCCATGCCTATGGCACTGTGTTCGATTCGCCAGACTTAATTACGGCGGTGGTGATTGGAGATGGTGAGGCTGAGACGGGCCCGCTGGCGACGGCATGGCACTCTAACAAGTTTTTGAACCCCAGACGCGACGGGGCCGTGCTGCCTATTCTGCATTTAAATGGCTACAAGATTGCGAACCCTACTGTTCTCGCCCGGATTTCGCACGAGGAGCTAGAGGCGCTGTTTGTGGGCTATGGCTACACACCTTATTTTGTAGAGGGTGAAGATCCGGCTGAAATGCACCCAAAAATGGCGGGCGTGATGGAGGAGTGCATTAGCCAGATTCGCTCTATTCAGGCGAAGGCGCGTAATAGCTCGGAGGCGCTGCCGGAGCGACCGCGCTGGCCGATGATTGTGATGCGATCGCCCAAAGGCTGGACAGGCCCCAAGGAACTCAACGGGCACAAAGTTGAAGGCATGTGGCGAGCCCACCAGGTTCCGATGAGCCATATGGAGCAGCAAGGCCATGTACAAATTTTAGAAAACTGGATGCGCAGCTATCGGCCTGAGGAGCTGTTTGATGAAAATGGCACGCTGATAGCAGAACTTAGGGAGCTTGTGCCGAAGGGCGATCGCCGCATGAGTGCCAACCCTCACGCCAACGGTGGACTCTTGCGCAAAGCCTTGAAGCTGCCTGACTTCCGTGAGTATGCGGTGACGATAAGCAAGCCTGGAAACACAGAAGCCGAAAACACTCGGGTGATGGGCAAGTTTCTGCGGGATGTAATCGCCAACAACATGACTAACTTTCGCCTGTTTGGCCCTGACGAAACCGCCTCTAATCACCTCGATAACGTATACGAGGTGACTAAAAAAGTTTGGATGGCCGACTACATCCCCGACGATTTGGACGGCACCCAGCTTTCTCCCGACGGGCGAGTGATGGAAATGCTGAGTGAGCACACGCTTGAAGGCTGGCTTGAAGGCTACTTACTCACGGGTCGCCACGGCCTGTTTAACTCCTACGAAGCGTTTATTCACATCATCGATTCTATGTTCAACCAGCACGCTAAATGGCTGGAAGTTTGCAAGAAAAAGATTTCGTGGCGAGCGCCCATCCCCTCGCTCAACATTCTGCTTTCCTCAGTAGTTTGGCGGCAAGACCACAACGGCTTTAGCCATCAAGATCCCGGCTTTATAGATGTGGTCACCAACAAAAGCCCCGCCGTTACCCGCATTTATCTGCCACCCGATGCCAACTGTTTGCTCTCAGTGACCGACCACTGCCTGCGCAGTACAGACTATGTAAACGTAATTGTGGCCGACAAGCAGATGCATCTGCAATATCTCACCATGGATCAGGCCATCAATCACTGTACTAAAGGAATTGGAATTTGGGACTGGGCCAGCAACGACGACCAGGGTACAGCCGCTGACCTGCCTGATGTGGTGATGGTTTCCTGCGGCGACATTCCCACGCAGGAGTCGTTAGCTGCAACAGCCATCCTCCGAGCAGAATTTCCCGATCTGAAAGTTCGTTTTCTCAACGTGGTCGATCTTTACAAGCTGATGCACCCGAAAAATCATTCGCATGGTCTATCAGATATGGACTTTGACACGCTCTTTACAACAGATAAGCCGGTAATATTCAATTTCCACGGCTATCCCTGGCTAATTCACAAGCTCATCCACAACCGCAGCAGCCAGGAACGTATTCATGTGCATGGCTATCAGGAAAAAGGCAATATCAACACGCCGCTAGAGCTAGCCATTCGCAACGAGATTGACCGCTTTAGCCTAGTGATTGATGTGATTAACCGGGTGCCAAAGCTACAGGCGGCGGCGGCTCACGTAAAAGAGAGAATGAAAGACGCCCTTATGGACAGTCTTAACCATGCCTATGAGTATGGTAAAGACAAAGACGAATTAGTGAATTGGAAATGGCCCTACTAAGGAACGAGGATTAGATAACTTGACCAGTTGCTTGCTTGCTTCTAAGCGCCTAGTCGAACAGTCAAACATCTAATAAAACAATCTAAATTAAACACCAGACAATTATGACTCTCAAACTTTATATGCTGCGTCATGGCGAAACTACTTTTAGCATCAACAGGGGCTACTGCGGTGCGTTAGACGTGGAGCTAACTGAGTCAGGGCGGGTCATGGCGCAGGCGTTTGCCGATGAGTACAAAAGTGTAGATTGGGCGGCGATTTACTGTAGCCCGATGAAGCGGACGGTGGCGACCGCAACGCCGCTGGCTGAGGCGACGGGTCTATCGCTGGAAATACGCGATGGCATTAGAGAGTGCAACTACGGTGAGTGGGAAGGCAAAACTAAAGGTGAAGTGAGCGAGGAGTTTACCGCTAATTACTATCACTGGATGACTGAGCCTGCCTGGAATGCGCCCGAAGGCGGCGAGACGGCGGTGGAGGTGCGAAACCGTTCGATGGCCGTGATTGCCGAGATAGAAGAGAAGTACAAGCATGGCAATGTGCTGCTGGTGTCTCATCGGACGACGCTGCGGGTAGTGCTGTGTAGCTTGATGGGGATTGATTTGGGGCGGTATCGTGATCGCCTCGACTACCCAGCGGCTTCCCTTAGCGTGGTGAGCTTTGGTAAGTACGGGCCATTGCTAGAGCGGATGGGCGATCGCTCCTTTATGAGCAAAGAACTCCAGGCACGAGAAGGCTAATGAACATTCTGGTTCTCAACGCAGGCTCTAGCAGCCACAAGGCCCACCTGTATGCGCTGGGCGATTCGCTGCCTGAGCAGCCGCCAGAACCCTTATGGTATGCCCAAATCGATTGGCAGCAGTCACCTCCCCTGTTGCAAGCGGCAGGAGCAGGCAAAACGGTAAATATTGATCTCGATAGTGATAATCGAGCTGACGCGGTGAATCGGATGCTGCACACGCTGCGTGAGGGTGAGACGGCGGTGTTCTCTCAATTAGAAGAGATCGATGTAGTGGGGCATCGGGTGGTGCATGGTGGGCCAAATTACGAGAAGAGTGCTTGGGTGGATGATGGCATGAGGGAGGCGATCGCAGACCTCATTTCCCTGTCCCCCTCCCACAATCCTGCCAACCTCGAAGGCATCCAAATGATTGACCGGCTATTGCCTAACGTGCCTCAGTACGCCGCATTCGACACGGCTTTTCACAGCACAATTCCAGACGTTGCCGCGCTTTATCCTGTTCCTCAAGCCTGGACAGACCAAGGTATTCGTCGCTATGGCTTTCACGGTATCAGCCACCAGTACTGCGCCCACCGAGCCATGCAGATGCTTGCGCCGCGCCAGGATCTGCGTGTGGTGACCGCCCACTTGGGCAACGGCTGTTCTCTGGCGGCGGTTCGGGGCGATCGCAGCATCGACACCACCATGGGATTTACGCCGATAGAAGGGCTGATGATGGGCACTCGCTCGGGCAGCATCGATCCGGGCATTTTAATCTATTTAATGAGAGAGAAAGGCTATACCTACAAGCAGCTCGATCATCAGCTTAATAAAGAATCTGGCTTGAAGGCTGTCTCTGGTTTATCCGGCAATATGCGAGAGCTTATGCCCGCTATCGATAAAGGCAATACTCAAGCCAAATTTGCGGTTGATATGTACATTTACCGGCTGAGCGCAGGGCTTGCGGCAATGGCGGCAAGCTTAAAGGGGCTAGATGCGCTTGTGTTCGCGGGCGGGGTTGGTGAGAATACGTCGCTGGTTCGGGAGGGTGTTTGTGATTCTCTTGCTTTTTTAGGAATTGAGCTTTCTAAAGAGAAAGATTCGGGCGGGCAGGGTGGTTCTTCTGGGAAGGCGCTGCGTGATTCTCATCAGGAGATGTCGCGCGATCGCCTAATCTCTTCTCAAGGCTCCAATGTCTCCGTTCTCGTCATTCACACTCAAGAAGAATGGCAGATCGCTAAAGAATACTGGCAGCTAAACGAGCGACCCGTCGAAAATCAAGTTTTCTGATAAAGTTGGCATCCTAGAAGTAGTCATAGGAATAAGCAAGACTTTATAATTTTCAAAAAGCTTCCCATTTCTCCATCAAACATGTCCAACCCGATGGCGTTGGTAACTATCTATGCTACTGCTTCTAAAGTCGCTGTGAGGCATAGCGTACTCTGCGAAGACAATACTAAAAAGGGCTCGGTGCAAAAGCGGGTGACACTTTTTTTATGCCAATTTTAGCTCAAGGTGAAAAGCTATGACTAACATCGCTCTAGATATGACTGATAGACTATATAAAGCTTGGCAGCAGGCCGTTGTAGACAATCAGCTAATCAATGAATTTACAGCAGTAGCAGATGATACTGATGGGCGATGGGTGAAAGGGGATGCGATCGCCTTCGGCATCAAGCGCAGCGGCAACCAAAACATCTACTACGCTCAAAACCTCACCCAAGCGCGAGAAATTCAGGGCGCAGTAGAAGAAAAGCGCATTGACGGGCTCAATTTTATCTGTCAGTTCAACGGTTACCGCGCTCTGCGTCCGGGCGGACAGCTCAAGCCAACCGGACAACAGCCCGACATTTCACCCAAGCCCGAACACTGCCGATTCTCCTGTCAGGATAGCCGCGATCCGCTCAGCCTGCTAGCCCGCGATCCCCTACTTCAGCTACCGCTCACCAACTTTAACTGGCGGGCCTACTACAATGCGGCACCCCTCGATCCAGACGGACATTTTTTATGGATACCCACCCCTTTGGGTTCACCTACTCTGGCCCACTTTCCACAAATCCTATCGCTTGCCTTTTTAGAAGACGCTTTGATCTTGTTCAAACAGTTTCGCCACACGCTGTTGTTCTTTAATTCGCTGCATTCGGGCGCATCGGTCAATCATATCCATTTTCAGGCCATTCGCTACCAGCAGCCTTTACCCGTAGAATCATGGCCGCTGACTGAACAAGCCGGCTATGCCACCTTAACGGGCTATCCTGCGCGGGTGATGGTGTTTGCAATCGATACGTCCGCTCACAAAGTGTTTGAGTGGATCGACCGGTTGCAACAGCGCGGTATTCCTTTTAATTTAATGCTGGTGGGTTCGCGGATTGTGCTCATTCCAAGAAATATTGAGCATGAAATTGTCTCAGAGTTTCCTGGCAATGGAATTGCTGCTCTGGGCATGTGCGGTAAAATTATTACGGTTGACCGCTCGGCCTATTTGGAGGCCAGTAAAGCCACTATCGAAAGCGCATTTGCAAAGATGAGCTTAATCCTCCCATCGATATAAAAGAATATTTCTCGGCGTGTCAGAGTAGAGAGAACGCTGTTCTCTTTAGAAAAAGTGAGTGGAAAAATGAGTATCTCGACGCTGACTGTTTCTGCTGCGAACGCTTGCCTTTTTTTGTTTACCCGGTTTCCTCAGCCGGGACAAACTAAAACCAGGCTCATTGCCACGCTAGGGGCGGCGGGCGCTGCTGCGGTGCAAAGGCAGATGACAGAGCATTTGCTCAATCGCTTTCAGGCGCTTGATTTAACCCAGTCGCTGGCGCTACAGGTTCATTTTACGGGCGGGTCTGCGCAGCAAATGCTAGGCTGGCTGGCCAATGAATGCTCGCGGGTTCCCCGGCTGGTTCGGCAGTGTGAAGGAGACTTGGGCGATCGCCTGACGTTTGCTTTGCAGCAGGGATTTGCTAGTGGGCTGCATCAAATTGTGGTGGTGGGCAGCGACTGTCCTGGTTTGGATGCGGAAAAAATTGTGCAGGCGCTAACTTTATTGAAGTCTCATGATGTCGTGCTGGGGCCAGCGGTAGACGGCGGCTACTATTTAATCGGGCTCAGTCGGCCTTGTCCCTGCTTGTTTGAAAATATTCCCTGGAGTACGGATCGGGTGCTGGAAAAAACGCGGGCGATCGCAGCCCAAAACAATCTCTCGGTTGCTTTGCTCAGCCCCCTATCAGACGTTGATCGTCCAGAAGATTTGCCCTTGTGGTATGCCCTAAAAGATAGCCCTAAAAGATAGCCCTAAAAGATAACCAGAGGAAAGGTTAATTTAATTTCGGCACGGCAGGATCTAGGAGGAGGCCCCAGAGCCTGCTGTAAGGATGGACTTGTTGGGTTGAGTGACTGGCTGATGAATTGGCTGATGAGTGGGCTGATGAGTGGGCGGTGACGAGCGATCGCCCCTCATTAGCCCACTGAAAAATAGACCCTTCTAAATTCATCACCCGATAGCCCGCGTCCTGAAGCGCTTTGCCTAGCCGCCCCGACCGATAGCCGATGGAGCAGTAAATCACGATTGGCGTTTGCTCAGCGGTTTGCTCAGTGATACCTGCCTCCTGAATGATCGCCTCAGCTTCAGCAAGGGTTTTGGCTTGATGAGCATGGCGCAAATGGCTGACCTGATATTCTTCTGGCGATCGCGCATCTATCAGCAGCGGCGCAGCGCTCTCCTGTTGCAGCAGGTCTGCCAGATCTGCGGTAGAGATCGTAGGCACTGATGAAAAACTGCGCCGTACCCAGCTTTTTACGCCTTTCCAGGCTAGCGATCGCAACGAATGGTAGACGGCAGCGGCAGGCCAAGTCATGAATAATAGGGAGAGACGCTTGTAAAAGGATATTTGCTTTGATTGATTTTACGCCATGGGATCGAATGCTGCGAGAATATGTAAAAGATGGGGCGGTGGACTATGCGCGCTGGCAAGCTGAGTCGGCTGAGGCGTTAGATCGGTGGTTAGCTGACGTGAGCGCTGTGGATATTGAGGTGCTGGATAGAGATAGCGCGATCGCCTTCCTGATCAATCTCTATAACGCGCTTGCGGTTCGGCAGGTGCTTCAGAAGTATCCGATAGACTCGATTCGCCCAACGTTTTTAGGCATTCCTAACTGGATCAGCTTTCTTTTGTTTTTTAAGAAAACGGTTTACACGCTCAACGGTCGGCCCTTGAGTATGGATGGCATTGAGCATGGGATTTTGAGCGATCGCTATCACGAACCCCATATGCACTTTGCCTTAGTGTGTGCTTCTGAAGGCTGTCCTTTATTACGCGCTAATGCCTACCTACCAGAACACCTGCCCGCCCAGCTACAAGAAGACGCCCAGCGCTTTATCAATAATCCCGACAAAGTTAGATACGATAAAACTAACAACGTCCTACATTGCAGCAAAATCTTCAAATGGTACAAAAAAGACTTTCTCACGCAGTCTGCCTCAATCCCCGAATACATTCAGCGCTATCTCTCTGACACCAGCATTCCTCAAACTGCTGACATAGATCATCTTCCCTATAGCTGGAGCCTGAATCAACGCACGTCGTCATAAAAGCGCTTCAGGGTTTTATCGGACACGCCTATGCCCCATAAAAAGCCAATGGACAAGTAGATAAAATTAGCCTTGAGCGAGCCCCATTTGGCAACCCGGCGGTCGGAAGATTGAACAATGCGGTTTACCTGACGAATTCTCCCTTTCTGAGAGAGCTTCAGGCATAAATCGGCTTCTTCCATAATAGAGAGCGAACTGTCAAAACCACCGCAGTCTAAGAAGTCCTGCCGCCGACAAAACATTACCTGATCGCCAAAGAGGAGCCGCATTCCTTTTTGAAAGAACAGCCGGGGCCGAAATAGGAGTGGGGCGTAATAGGTTTTTAGGCTGTTGTGTAGCGAGGTTCCCCAGCGAGTAGTTTGGCCCGTCATGATTGAGATGAAGCCACCGCAGGCAACTTTAGGGTCGGCCAAGGTCGCTGTGATCACGGCAACTAAGTCATCTGGAACTAAGGTATCGCCATGTAGAAAGCAAAGAATATCTCCGCTTGCTTGCTTAGCACCTAGATTCATTTGAGGCGATCGCCCCGACTGATCACTGTGAATAACGGTAACGCCTGCTTGCTGTGCCAACAAAACCGTATTATCGGTACTTCCTCCATCAACGACGATGATCTCTTTGGCCGGTGGGTGCAATATCGTTAAGTGGCGAAGCGATCTGGCTAAACACTCGCCTTCGTTCAGTGTAGGGATAACAATAGAAACCTCAGCCAACCTTTTTTATTGCCTCTCTTATTATCTCTCTTATTGCTTCTCTTTGACGCAGCGAATGTAAAGTCAATCAAACCATTGACTCGTCTTCTGGCGCTTTGCGGATTACAGTTTTTAGTTTAACGTCCTCGTAGAGGGCTGATAGTGAAACTTTCAATCCCACGCTTAAAAACTCAACGATGACTTCGGCATCATCTTTATTCTCCCGATACGTTTGCAGCATCCATAAGCTTCTATCCGAACGACGAAATACCTCTACTCGCCTATGATTAGTATTAATCAGGACGTACTCTTCTAAGCTCTCAAGAGATTGGTAGTCAGCGAATTTATCGCCCCGGTCGAAAGCTTCTGTAGAGGAGGAGAGTACTTCAATAATGAGCTTTGGGAAACGCTTATACAAAGGCGTGTCTTGATCGGCTGGGTCGCAGGTCACCAATATATCAGGATAATAGTAGTTGCGAGTTGCGAGCTGAGCCTTAATGTCGGAGATGTATACCCGGCAGTCCGAGCCCTTTAGATGCGATCTGAGGGCGATCGCCGTGTTTAAAGCAATCGTATTGTGGCTATCTGTACTGCCAGACATAGTATAAATTTCGCCATTGACATACTCATGCTTGATCGGGCTCTTTTCCTCAAAAGCCAGATATTCGTCCGGTGTCATCTGGTTGGGATGAATTTGCGCAATCATAGCTAGCAGCAGAGCTATACAATACTACTTACTATAGCGCCTCGCTCGTTCCAGCAGCCTACAAGGCTACTTCCTAGAGCTATCTTTCCAAAAAGTTTGAGCGCTTTACTAATCTGGAGTATCACCCGCTTCTTCCTTATCCATTTCTTCTTCAGCAAGCACTTCTTCCACGACTGGCTCCGCAGGTGCTTTCATCTTAAAGGTTAGCTCGCCTGCTTTGTTCACCCCGATTTTGACCGTACTGCCTTCACTGAAGTTATCCTCTAAAATTAGGGTGGCCAGCGGATTTTCTAGCTCGCGCTGGATGGCTCGCTTGAGTGGACGCGCCCCGTACGATGGATCATAGCCAGCGTCGGCAACGTGGTCGATGGCGGCTTCGGACATTTGTAGGGTGATTTTTTGATCGGCTAGCAGCCTGTGAATACGCTTGAGCTGGATGGTGATAATGCTGCGAAGTTCTTTTTTGCTGAGAGCGTGGAAGAGAATGGTATCGTCAATGCGGTTGAGAAATTCGGGGCGGAAGTGCGATCGCAACGCCTCCAAAACTCTCTTCTCCATTTCCTGAAACTGCGAGTCATCGCCCGACACATCCAAAATGTGCTCGCTGCCAATATTACTCGTCATCACAATCACAGTGTTTCTAAAATCCACCGTGCGCCCTTGGGAGTCAGTAATACGCCCGTCATCTAGCACCTGCAAGAGAATGTTAAACACATCTGCATGAGCCTTTTCGACCTCATCAAGCAATACAACAGAGTAAGGCCGACGACGCACCGCTTCCGAAAGCTGACCGCCTTCTTCGTAACCTACATAGCCAGGAGGGGCACCGACTAAACGAGAGACTGAGTTTTTCTCCATGTATTCAGACATGTCAAGCCGAATCAGCGCATCTTCGGTATCGAATAAGAAGGCCGCAAGGGCGCGAGCCAGCTCCGTTTTACCCACGCCGGTTGGCCCCATAAACAGAAATGAACCGATGGGCCTAGCGGGATCTTTCATGCCTGCACGGGCACGACGAATCGCCGCTGATACCGCCGTTACTGCTTCTGATTGACCAATGACCCGCTCGTGCAAATGGCTCTCTAGCTGCAACAGCTTTTGCCTTTCAGAGGCCATCAGCCGGTTTACCGGAATGCCCGTCCAGCGAGCGACAATTTCAGCAATGTCGGCTTCGGTGACCTGCTCTCTGAGCATGGTGAGACCTTTGGCCTGCATATCTTGCAGGTTCACGTCGAGTTCTTCTAGCTCGTGCTGAATTTCTTCCAAGCGACCATATTTTAGCTGGGCTGCTCGCTCAAGGTCGTTGGCGCGCTCGGCCTTGCTCATTCGCAGGCGAGTGCGTTCTTCTTCTTCCTTAAGCTCATTAATGGCGCTAAGCGTATCTTTTTCAGAGCGCCACTGCTCGTCTAGCTTTTGTTGCTCAGCAGAGAGCGTTTCAATCTCTTGAGTAAGCTTTTGCAGGCGCTGTTTAGAGGTTGTTCCGCCATTCTCTTCGCTCGCTAAAGAGAGTTTTTCCATCTCTAGCTGCATCAGCCGCCGGTCGATAATCTCCAGATCTTCGGGCTTGGAGTCTATCTCCATCTTGAGCTTAGCGGCGGCTTCGTCTATCAGGTCAATCGCTTTGTCAGGGAGAAATCTGTCGCTAATATACCGATCGGACAAAGCCGCTGCTGCCACCAGCGCCGAGTCTAAAATGACTACCCCGTGATGCACCTCATAACGCTCTTTAAGGCCGCGCAAAATCGACACCGCATCTTCTACGCTGGGCTGATCGACATACACCTGCTGAAAGCGCCGCTCTAGGGCGGTATCTTTTTCAATATACTTGCGATACTCGTCTAGCGTGCTCGCCCCGATGCATCGCAACCCGCCCCGGGCCAGCATCGGCTTGAGCAAGTTTCCAGCATCGACATTGTTCTGTCCAGCGCCAGCACCCACAACCGTGTGCAGCTCATCAATAAACAGCACGACCTGACCGTTCGACTCAGTGACTTCTTTGAGCACCGAGCGCAGCCGATCCTCAAATTCACCGCGATATTTGGCACCCGCGATTAAGCTGCCGACATCTAGGGAAAATAACGTGCGCTTTTTAAGTGACTCGGGGACGTCGCCGTTTATGATTCGTTGGGCTAGGGCTTCTGCGATCGCAGTCTTCCCCACCCCCGGCTCACCAATCAGCACCGGATTATTCTTCGTGCGCCGAGAGAGCACATGAATCACCCGCCGAATTTCCTCATCGCGACCAATCACCGGGTCTAGCTTGCCACCCCGAGCTTCTTCTGTGAGGTCACGCCCAAACTTATGCAGCGACGGATACTCGTCTTCATTACTATCAACGCTCGCACTCACCGACTTTTCACCTCCGCCCCGCAGCGCCTGAATCGCCTTCATAATATGAGACGTATCCACATCAAAGCCGCGCAGCAGCCGCCGACCAATCCGCTCATCTTCCACAAAGCCGATCATCAGGTGCTCTACAGAAATCAGCTCATCCTGCAAGCTCAGCCTTGCGCCATCAGCCGCGTCCAGCATCCGATCCAGGCTTTGGCCCAAGTACAGATTGTTATCTACCGCCACGCGCACCTTGGCCTGCCGCTTAGCAAACACTTCTAGCTCCTGCAAAATTTGCTCAGGAGATAGGCCTGCTTTAATTAAAATGTCATCGGCTAACCCAGACTGCTCTAGCGCCGCGAGCGTTACATGCTCTACTTCTAGATATTGCTGCCGAAATCGACGAGCCACATCTTGGGCTTCTACAATGGCATCCCAGGCTTTAGCGGTAAATTTATCGGGGTCAGTTGGCTGCATGGAGTGCGGTTATCAGAGGAATTAGGCTCAGTATTGCAGTATAGCAACCCAACGCCCGCTCCCCTTTTACGGTTTGCCGTCAACCACCGTTAATCATCGTAGGTTGGTAGAGGCGTAGGTTGAGTAGAGGTCTGCCGAAATCCGAAATCCTAAAAGCCCAGCTTAAATCCATCCTTTCAGATCGATGATCGGTAATCTTGGCTTTTGAGTTAATTCCTGAGAACCTTGAACGGAGGGATCAGGATCTTAAATAGAGAGGTCAGGATCTTAAATAGAGGAGCCAGGATCTTAAACGGAGGGGCCAGGATCTTAAATAGAGGAGCCAGGATC
>PPFU01011789.1_pt1 | contig 12509 bp, 16 predicted proteins | sample 1535991 | NCBI WGS metagenome assembly PPFU01 (sample SAMN04901290, study PRJNA319586) | Hypolithon metagenome, whole genome shotgun sequencing project. | isolation source: Antarctic Hypolithon | place: Antarctica: Miers Valley | collected 2014 | reverse complement strand
GCTCATGCTCAGTCTCCTTGCGGAGCCTGAATCAGATCGCCACGCTCAGATCAATGGGTCCTGAGCCTAGGGATAGATGACGGTGGAGGGCTTGTCGGGCAGGGGGATGAACTCCTCGGCATCGCCGGGGATCAGCGGGAAGCGGCCGGCGCGCCAGTCTTCCTTGGCCTGCTCGATCCGTTCGCGGCGCGAGCTGACGAAGTTCCAGAAGACATGGCGCCGTTCGGGGAACGCCTCGCCTCCGAGCAGCATCACGCGGCCGCCGCCCACCGACGCGAGCCGCATGGAAGTGCCGGGCTTAAGCACCACCAGCTGGTACAGCACCAGCGCCTCGCCATCGAGGTTCGCCTCGCCGCCGACCAGCATAAGCGCGCGCTCGTCCGCCTCAGAATCGATCGGGATGGCGCCGCCCGGCTGGAGCGAAATCTCGGCATAGATCGTCTCTGCATGGCAGGTGGTCGGCGCGGTGCGGCCCCACAGCGAGCCCATGATGATGCGCGCGCTGGCGCCGCCATCCTCCACCACCGGCAGGTCGCTCACCGCCTCGAAGGTGGGCTCGGCCTCCTCGTATTTCTCGGGCAGGGCGAGCCAGGTCTGCATGCCGTAAAATTGTGGCCCCTCGGCGCGTTCGGCGGCGGGGCTGCGCTCCGAGTGGACGATGCCGCGGCCGGCGGTCATCAGGTTCACGGTGCCGGGACGGATGATGGAATGGGTGCCCAGGCTATCGCGATGGCCGATCGCGCCTTCGAACAGCCAAGTCACGGTGGCCAGGTTGATATGCGGGTGGGGGCGCACGTCCATGCCCTTGCCGGGATCGAGCCGGGCGGGGCCGAATTGGTCGACGAAGACGAACGGGCCGACCATTCGCAGCTGTGGGCTGGGGATCGCCCGGCGCACCTCGAACTCGCCGAGATCATGGGTGATGGGGGTGACTTGCAGCGCGATGCTCATGGTGCGTCCAGCTCCGGATGGTCGCTTCTGAGCCGTCCTGATCGAACGGCAGGCAGCGATCGGATGTCCCATATTTGGCCCCGCAAGCGCGGTTTGCAACCGCCCTGCATGGCGCTTGCAACCAATCGGATCGCGGCCGCAGCGCATCCGGTTCGACGGTGCTGGCCGGCCGCACGCCGGGCGCACATGCGCTTGTTGGACGGGGCCCTGACCTGACGCGAATTTGGATTGGTGTTGGCCGGTCAGCGCCCCTGTTCGGGTGGCGCCTCGCCGGGTGCGAAGGCGCGGATGGCGAGGGCGTGGACGCGGGTGCCGGGGATATCGTTCAAGGCACGGTTGACCAGCCGCTGCCGCTCCAGCCGCGAGAGGCCGGTGAAGGCGGCGCTCTCCACCACCAGCGTGAAGTGGGATTCGCCGCTGCCGTCGTCGCCCGCGTGGCCGTGGTGGCGGGCGCTGTCGTTGATCACCTGCAGCCGCGTGGGCTGCAGCGCTTCCTGCAGCAGCGCTTCCATCTCGCGGGCGAGGGGGCCGGGCTGGGGTTTGCTGGGCATGACCGCTCCTGTCGGGGTTTTCATCGAGGCGCGATAGCACCATCTGCAGCCGAATGCGTCGAGACAGGTTTCATGGGCGGTACGAATATTCCGGGCGGCTGTGCCACGCGCCGGGATGCGAGGGGGCGGGCGAGTTCCGTGCGCCGGGCCGCAGTGGGCCGAGTGCCGATGGGCCGGGCGAATATCGCTGGTTTTGCCTCGACCATGTGCGGGAGTTCAATGCCGGTTATGACTGGTTCCAGGGGATGAGCGCGGAGGAGATTCTCGCCGCGCAATCGCCGATCGCCGGCTGGGCACCCGAGGTGAAGGCGTTTCGGGCGACTGCTGGCGTGGACGGCATGCCGCGCTGGGCCGATTTCGCCGACCCGCTCGATGCGATCGGCGCGCGGGCCGCCGGGGTCCGCCGCCGGGCCGAAGGGTGGGCGGCGCAGGCCACCCAGGCCGAATACCGCCGCTTCACCCCGCGCGAGCGCGAAGCGCTGAACGTGATGGGGCTGGATTCGCAATCCGACCGCGCGGGGCTGCGCGCCCGCTATTCGCAACTGGTGAGAAAGTACCACCCTGACCGCAATGGCGGCGACCGGCGGCACGAGGCGAAGCTGCAGCGGGTGGTGGAGGCGTATCAGTTGTTGCGGAAGGCGGCGGCTTTTGGGTGACCGCCGATGAAGGCACGTTTGATCTCGATGCCGGCGGGGGTTGGCATCGCAACGACCAAACGCGAGAAAAGCCCCGCGCACCGCCTTACAAGCGCGCCTCCAGCACCATATTGAACGGACCTTCAGTGGCTCTGCGGACGTTGTTAAAGCCCGCCCCGGTGAGCACTTCGGTGAGCTTCGCTTCGCCGGCCTGTGCGCCGAGCGCCTCGCCCACTTCCTGCGCCAGAGAGGTTGGCACGCAGATCATGGTGGAGGCGTTGTAATAGAGCCGGCTGACAGGGTTGCCCACATTGTCGGCAGGGCTGTCACCGGCAATCGGCTCGACGATCATCCATGCGCCGTCCTCCTTGAGAAGAGTACGCATGTGCCCGGCACACCCGCGCGGATCACCCATATCGTGCAGGCAATCGAACATCGTGATCAGATCGAAGTCACGGTCAGAGATCTGTTTCGCGAGTGCCGTTTCGAAGCGCACCCGTTTCTCCAGCCCGTGGGCCTTTGCATGGGCGTTCGCCTGCTCGATCGACGGTTCGTGAAAGTCGTAGCCGACGAACTGGCTGTTCGGAAAAGCTTCTGCCATGAGAAGCGTAGAGAAGCCGACACCGCAACCGACATCGGCGACTTTCGCGCCAGTCTTCAGCCGCGGTAACATGCCCTGCAGCGCCGGCAGCCACGCCTGAACGATGCCGTTGACGTAGCCGGGGCGAAAGAAGGCTCCTACTGCACAGAACAGGCAGCCGGCACTTTCACCCCACGCGACACCCGATCCGGTCCGGAACCCTTCTTCCACCTTGGCTTGGCCTTCGACCATGGCGGCTGCAAGCTCGAAGGCGCCTTCCAGATAAACCGGGCTGTCCTTGACGGCAAAGACCATCGCCTGCTCCGGCGAGAGACTGTATCGGCCGCTCGCCGTATCGAACGTCAGATAGCCGTTGGCTGCTTGTGCAAGCGCCCATTCGCGCACGTACCGCTCTGCGAGCCCGAGGCGCTCAGCGAGTTCACCCGCATCGGCCGATCCTGATGAATGGAGGGATTCGAAGAGACCGAGACGGAAGCCGATGCGGACGGTTGGGACGCTGAACGCCCCGCCGAGATCCCCCAGCATCTTGCCAACGAGCGCGTTCATTGTGTCGGGATTGGGTTCAGCCATCATCCAACTCCTCGAGATCACCTGCTTACGCTCCTGCGGAGCGAGTCAGATTACTGTACAGATTTGCTTGAGTTTTGACTAGTCGCCAGATTTGATTTGGCCCTATCGAAAGTATTAATACACTCTAGCTTTCTCCTACATGGCCGCGTGCAGGCGATCTGAATGGAACTTGTTAAAGAAGAGCGGGATGTCCGCGAAGCGGCTGCTCGAAGGCACCTTGCGGGCCGTGATCTACCGCCGGAATGCCCAGCGCAATGTTCCGCCCAGCGCGCCTGTCGCCAGACGCGTGGGGAGGGCGCCGATGCCGGGCGCCTTCAGGCCCAGCATCGTGCGGGCGTAGGGGGGGAGGAGGTCGACGGCGGCGGCGTTGAGGAAGGGTTGGGCGGCGGCGGCGGCGCCGGTACCCTGAGGCCGGAGGATCAGCCGGGCGACCTCGCGTGCATCGGAGCTGCCTTTCAGTTGCTCGCGCATCGAGAGCATCAGTTCGGCGGCCTCGGAGCGGGTCTCCGGTACGGGCGCGGCGTGCAGCTTCTTCGCGATCAACCCGAATTGCACGTAGTAGCGGTCCTGATCGGCGGCGCTCATGTTCGGGCGCACGTAGCGCAGATGGGCGGCGAGGAAGCTCCAGGCCTCGGCCAGATGGACCCAGGCGAGGGTGGCGGGATCGGTGGCGGAATAGTGCGTGCCGTCTGGCAGTGTGCCCTTCACGTGGGCGTGGATGCGGTTGACGCGGGCGATCTCGCCCTCCGCCGCCTCGCGCGCGCCATAGGTGGTGACGGCGATGAAGCGCGCGGTGCGGCGCAGGCGGCCGTGCATGTCCGCGCGGAAGTTCGAATGATCGAGCACGCCGCGCAGGGCGTGGGGGTGCAGCATCTGCAGCAGCAGCGCGGTGATGCCGCCCACCATCATCCCCACCACGTCGGCATGGACGAGGCGGATCGGGGTGTCGCGCTCGAACAGCGCATCGTCGGAGGGGGGCACGGGAGCCTGGCCCTGCGACTGGTCGTGGAAGATCGCCCGGACTTCGCGGATCAGCCGCTGGCGGACGAGACTGGCGGGATTGGCGCGCGCGAGGAGGCTTGGCAGGCGCGGCCTCCGTTCAGGCGCCGCGGGGGCCGGCCACCACGCGGTGGAGCCGCGCGACCAGTTCGTCCGGCATCAGATCGGCGAACAGCGACTGCATCTTGTTGAACAGACCGCTGACCTCCTGGGTTTCGCCCGCGAGCAGCGCCTGGTAGCCATCGCGCGCGACCTTGGCGGGATCGGCCTTGGGGGCGTTGCCGATGATGGTGTCCTCCATGCCGGCCTTCTCGAAGAACGGCGTGTCGGTGGCGCCGGGCAGCAGGCAGCTGACCACGACGGGGCTGTTTTTCAACTCCTCGGCGAGGCCGACGCTGAAATCATTCAGGAACGACTTGGTCGAATTGTAGGTGAGGTTGAAGGCGCCGGGAATGTCGCCTACGATCGAGCCGGTGATGAGGATGCGGCCAAGGCCCTGTTCACGCATCCTGCGGCCGATCGCGTGGACCAGCGCCACGGTGCCGGTGACGTTGGTGTGGATGGTGCGGGCGATAGCGCTCCACTCCTGCCCGAGGAACGCGCCGCCCTGGCCGGCGCCGGCATTGGCGAACAGCGCCGCCACCGGGCGCGGGCCGATCTGCTCGAGCACGGCGTCGAGCCCTTCGCGGGTGGCGAGATCGGCCACGAGCGTCTCGACCGAGGCGGCACCGGCCGCATGGGCGATGGCGGCGGCTTCGGTCATGTCGTCCAGCGCCACCAGCAGCAGGTCGCAACCATCCGCTGCGGCGCAGCGGGCCAGTTCCAGCCCGATGCCGCTGGAAGCGCCGGTGATGATGGCAAAGCCGGAAAGGGCCTCGACGGGGTTCTTGCTCATGTGGTCATCACGGGCGCGGCTCCTTGAGCGTGGCTCAGGAGGTGGCCTCCTCCTTTTGCTTGTGGGTCTCCGGCTCGGCCAAGCGGCGGTGCATCTTGGCGACCACCTCGTCGGGCAGGACTCCGGCAAAAACCTTCTGCACCTTGTTCATGAAGCCGCTGGTGATCTGAGTGCGGCCTGAGAGCAGCGCTGCATAGCCGTCCCTCGCCACCTTGGCGGCATCGGCCTTGTCGGCCTTGCCGACCGGCGTATCTTCCATTTCGGCGCGTTCGAAGAACTCGGTATCGGTCGCGCCGGGGAGGAGGCAGGTGACGGTGACGGCACTGTCCCTCAACTCCTCGGCGAGGCCGACGCAGAAATCGTCGATGAACGCCTTGGTCGAGTTGTAGGCCAGCTGGAACGCGCCCGGCAGGTGCCCGGCGATCGAGCCGGTGACGAGGATGCGGCCGGCATTACGCGAATGCATGCGCTGGCCGAGCCGGTGGACCAGCGCCACGGTACCGGTGATGTTGGTGTGGATGACATGGGCGATGTCCTTCCATTCCTGATCGAGGAAGGCGCCGCCCTGGCCGTGGCCGGCATTGGCCATCAGCACATCCACCGGCCGCTCGCCGATCGCTTCCATCACCGCCACGATGCCGTCGCGCGTGGCGAGATCGGCACGGACCGTCTTGACCGAGGGTGCGCCGATCGTTCGGGCGGCGGCGTCGGCTTCGGAGAGGTCCGTATCGGCGACAAGGATCAGCGAGCAGCCATCGGCGGCCGCCAGCTTGGCGAGTTCCAGCCCAATTCCGGTGGAGGCACCGGTGATCACCACGAGGCCGGAAAGCCTTCCCAGCTGGTTCTTGCTCATGCGGCCATGCCGGGCTTCAGGATCACCTTGGTCCAGCTGTCCTGCTCTTCCTTGAAGCATTTGTAGCCGCGCGCGGCGTCTTCCAGGGGGAGGCGGTGGCTGATGAGGAAGGTGGTATCGAAGCTGCCGTTCTCGATCTTCTCCAGCAGCGGCTTGGTGTACTTCTGGACGTGAGTCTGCCCGCTCTTGATCTGGATGCCCTTTTCCATCAGCGCGCCGGTGGGGAACTTGTCGGTCAGCCCGCCATAGACGCCCGGGATCGAGACCTTGCCGCCGAAGCGCACCGCCATGATCGCCTGGCGCAGGACATGCGCGCGGTCGGCGCCGATGCCGATCTTCTGCTTGGCCACCTCCATCATATTGTCAAAGGCGAAGCCGTGCGCTTCCATGCCGACCGCATCGATCACCGCATCGACGCCGATGCCGCCCGACATTTCCATCAGCGCATCGAGCACATGGCTTTCGCGGAAGTTGATGGTTTCGGCGCCCAGCGAACGGGCGAGTTCGAGCCGGTGTGGGAAGTGATCGATGGCGATCACCTTGGCAGCGCCCATCGCCAGCGCGGACTGGATCGCGAACAGGCCGACCGGGCCGCAGCCCCACACCGCGACCGTGTCGTCCGGCTGGATGTCCGCATTCTCGGCCGCCATCCAGCCCGTGGGCAATATGTCGGAGAGGAACAGCACCTTGTCGTCGTCCAGATGATCGGGGACGACGATTGGGCCGATATCGGAGAAGGGCACGCGGACATATTCGGCCTGTCCGCCCGAATAGCCACCGGTGAGGTGCGAATAGCCAAACAGGCCGGCCATCGGCTGACCGTAGAGCACGGCGCTCATATCCTGCTTTTCGGCCGGGTTGGAGTTTTCGCAGGCGGAGAATTGCTCCACCTTGCAATGGAAGCAGCCGCCACAGCTGATGGTGAAGGGGACGACCACGCGCTGGCCCTTCTGCAGCGTGCTCTTGGGGCCGGTCTCGACCACCTCGCCCATGAATTCGTGGCCGAGGATGTCGCCCGGCTTGCAGCCGGGAATTACGCCATCGTAGAGGTGCAGGTCCGAGCCGCAGATGGCGGTGCTGGTGATCTTGATGATCGCATCGCGCGGGTTGACGATCTCGGGATCGTCCACGGTGTCGACACGCACGTCATGCGTGCCATGCCAAGTAAGGGCTCGCATCAGGTGGTCTCCTGTCCGGAATGCTGTTGGGCGGCGCGGGTCTCATCCTTGCGCCGTGCGGAGGTGGCGATCTCGCCGGTTTCCATCAGCATCTTGAGACGCTTCAGATCGTGGCGCGCCTGCATGGCGGGTTCGCGCATGAACGCCTTGGCGATCAGCCGGCCGATCTCGCCGCCGGGCGGATCATAGGCGATGATCAGGCCGACGCGGGTGCCGCGCTCGCCCGGTGCGTCCTCGAAGGTGACACGGCCCTCGGTGTCGATCTCGGAGCCCTCGACCGAGCGCCAGGCGATCAGCTCGCCATCGATCTCGCGGGCGATTTCGGTCTCGACCTCCACCGTGCGCCCGGCGGGGGCGCGGATCGTCCAGATCGAGCGGCCGTCTCCGCTGGTGCGGATCGAATCGACGTTCTCCATGACCTTGGGCAGGTTCTGGAAATCGCGCCAGAAGGCGAAAAGCTCGGGCCGCGGCTTGCGGATGGTGACCGTGCGGCCGACCACGTCGTACTTGCCGAAGCTGCGGCGGGCGGTGAAGCCGGGAGCATCGTCGCCCTGCCATTCGCGCTTGGGCCGGGCAGCCAGAAAGGTCCCGAGCGCGGCGGCGCCGAGCGCCAGGCCGATGCCCGCTGCCGTGCCGAAGCCCGAGCCCGAACCAGAGCCCTTGTCATTATGGGAAGCCATGCATCCTCCGTTCGTCTGTCTTTCCAACAGCGGCAGAGAGCGCGGTGGGTTCCGTTAACGTCAGAATAAGCTGCGCGGGAGCGGGGCTGTAACGGTGCCGGGGGCGTCGTTGGAGCGTGTGTAGCCGCGCTCAGCCCCCAGCCTCGGCTTGCATCTCCGCCATCAGCCGGTTGTCGATCGCCTTGGCCGACTGGTAGGCTTCACGGGCGCGCAGGCGATCGGCATAGGCGGTGAAGCTGGCGCGTTCCGGCAGCGAGCCGAACGCCAAGCCCCAGTCGACCTGGCTGCCGACATAGACATCCGCCATGGTGAAGCGGTTGCCGCAGACGTAATCGTGCTGCGCCAGCCAGCCGTCGAGCGTAGCCACCGTGCGATCGTAGCTGCCGAAGCCGGCCATCGCCTGCTGCTCGGGGGTGGGCTCCCAGCCGAGCGCGCGGGCGGTGACGGCCGCTTCCACCGGGCCGGCGGCGAAGAACAGCCAGCGGAAATAGTCGGCCACCTCCTCCTCCGCGGGGCGCAGCGGGGAATGGGTCGCCTCCGCGAGGTAATGGCAGATGGCGGCGGTTTCGGTGATCACCTGATTTCGCGCGGCGCTGTGGTGGATGATGGTGGGCAGCTTGCCCATCGGGTTGGCGTCGAGGAACGCCTGCGGCTTGTCGGCATAGGGCACGAGCACCGGCTCGTAATCGGCGCCGACCTCGTGCAGCGCCCAGCGGGCGATCTGGGCGCGGCTCATCGGATTGAAGAAGAAGGTGTACTCGGCCATGGCTGGCTCCTGTGCTCGTGCTGCGTTGGGGTGGTTGGTGGCGGAGGTTGAGAGCGGGGATCAGGTCGCTTCGCACAGGGCCTTGAGCTGGTCGGCGCAGGCGCCCCAACCGGCCTCGGAGCCCATCTCCTGGTGCCTGCGGCAGGCCTCCTGGCTCCAATGGCGAGCGCGGGCGGTGTAGATTGTGCCGCTGACCCCGTCGCGCTCCTCCGGCGCGATCTCCCACAGGCCGATCATGAAGGGTTCGGCCGGCGCGAAATCGCCCTGGATCGCATCGGTGCTGACGAAGCGGCGGCCCTCGTCCCACGCGAGGTAGATGCCGCGGTTTGGGTGAACCTCGCCATCGGGCCCGTACATGGGCATGTCGCAGCGGCCGCCGGCGCGTTTTTCGTGGCTGTCGAACTCGGCGCGCCAGGGGGCGGGGCACCACCATTCCTCCTGCCGGTGGGCGAGGATCTGCCACATATGCTGGCGCGGGGCGGCGATGAAGCGGGTTATGGTGAGTTCGGTCATGCTGGTTTTCCTGTAATTGGGCGCGGGGCGAGGGGGCGGCGTCAGCCGGCGCGCGCCGCTTCGATCGCGGCGATGTTGATCTTGCCCATGCCCATCATCGCTTCCATCACGCGCCTGGCGACGGCCGGGTCCGGGTCCTGCACGCCCTCCATGAGTGCGCGCGGGATGATCTGCCAGGAGAGGCCCCACCGGTCCTTGCACCAGCCGCAGCGGCTTTCCTCGCCGCCATGGCTGGTAATGGCGTTCCAGTAGCCGTCGGTCTCATCCTGGTCTGCGGTGGCGATTTGGAACGAGACGCTCTCGTTCGGCACGAAGCCGGGCGGGCGGCCGGTAAGGCCGAGGCAGCGGATGCCGAGCAGGGTGAAAGTCACCGTCAGCTCGTCGCCCGCCTTCCCGCCGGGGTAGTCCGCCGGCGCACGGCTGATGTCGCCCACAGCGCTCTCAGGGAAGGTGGCGGCGTAGAACCGCGCCGCCTCTCCCGCATCGCGGTCGGCGAACCACAGGCACAGGGTGCCGCTGTCCATGGCTCAGCCCTTCCGTGGGCCGACGATGGAGAAGGCGGCGCCCTGCGGATCGATCGCGTTGATGGAGAACATGCCGCCGGGGATCTCCTGCGGCTCTCCCAATGCTGTGCCACCCCCATCCTGGATCGCCCGGTGGGCCCGGTCGATATCGTCCACCGCGACGTAGAACTGCCACGAAGGCGGCATCTCCTCGCTCGGCGTGCGCCAGACGCCGCCGATGCTCTGCCCGTTCTGATCGAACATCTGGTAGGTGCCCAGTTCGCCGATCGGCATGGCCTCGCCATCGGTCCAGCCGAACAGGTCGTAATAGAAGCTGCGCGCGGCCTCCGGATCGGGTGTGGAGAGCTCGTTCCAGCCGACATGGCCGGTGCTCATCGTCTGGTAGGCCCCGCTGCCCACCTCGGGGGTGCCGCGCATCACGTAAAAGGGTGCGCCGAACGGATCGGCGAGCATCGCCATCCGGCCGACCCCTTCCATGTCCATCGGCGGCAGATGCACGCTGGCGCCGGCCTCCGTCGCCTTCTCCACCGCCGCATCAACATCTTCCACGCCGATGTAGCCCACCCAGCCGGGCCGCGCGCCGCCGGATGTCATCTGTTCGGTGAGCGTCAGCACGCCGCCCGCCGGAATGCCGTCGGGCGCGTGGATCATGCGGTATTCGGAGCCGTTCGGCATCGCGCCGCCTTCGGCCTCCATCGAACAGCCGACGACCGCATCGTAGAACGTCTTGGCGGCGGCGGGATCGGGGGTCATCAATTCGTACCAGATGAAATCGCCATGGGCATTGGCCATCGTCGTTCTCCAGTTTCGAGTGGGCGAGGAAATGGTGCGCTCAGTTGCGGCCCAGCGTCATGACAGGCGTGAAGCCGCCCCAGATCATCCGCTTTCCGTCGAACGGCATATCGGACATGCTCTCTGCGAAGGCGGGATCACTTTCCATTTTCTCGTGAGCGGCATCGCAGGTTGCCCGATCGGGCCAAATCATCCACGAAAAGACGATCTTCTCGCCCGGTTCGGCCTTCACCGCCATGCGGAAATCGGTGACCTTGCCGTCGGTGACATTGTCCTCCCACGCCTCCACGATTTCGGTGCAGCCATAGCTCTTGAACAGATCGGAAAACCGGGTGGCCATCTCGATATAGGCCTGCTTCTTGTCTTCTGGGACGGGGATGAGGAATCCTTGCACGTACATGCTCACTCTCCTTGCTGGGTCGGCGTCTTGGGGGGCGATTTGCGCCCGGCCGGGGGCTCGCCAGTGAACCCGGCCATGTGCGCGGCGAGCGCGCGGGTGAAAGCGGGACGGGCGGTGCCCCTCGCGACATAGGCGGCGAGCGTGGGGAAGGATCCGAGCAGCGCGGTGCCATCGAGCAGGCGCAGCACCGCCACCATCATCAGATCGCCCGCGGTGAAGCTTGGGCCGGCGAACCACTCGCCGTCTCCGAGCCGACCGGCGGCCGCTTCCAGGCGTAGGCGGATGCGCGCCTCTACCAGCGGACGGCGCTGCTTCGACCATGGTTCCGCCGCCTCGAACATGGTGGTGATCGCATAATCCATGATCGGCGGCTCGACGGTGTTCAGCGCGGCCAGCAGCCATGCGAGCGCTCTCGCCCGACCGCCCGGATCGTCGGGGAGCAGACCGGGGAACCGCTCCGCCACGTGCCAGACGATGGCGCCGCTCTCGAACAGCACCAGATCGCCCTCCTCATAGGTCGGCAACTGGCCGAAGGGCTGGAGCGCCAGGTGGTCGGCCTGCTTTTGCTGCCCCCGAGCGTGGTAGCGCACGGCATAATCCTGCCCCACCTCTTCCAGCGCCCAGCGCACCCTGAGGTCGCGCACCTGTCCCCGCGCGAAGGGCGGCACCCAGTCGAAGGCGGTGAGCGTGATGGGGGCGTGGGCGATCTCGGCCATCAGGCGCGTGCCTGGTCTGGCGCGCCGTTGGCCTCCGTGTTTACCTCTGTGGCGGCCGCGGCCATGTCCATCCACATCGGCTCCCAGATGTGCCCGTCGGGATCCTCGAAGCTGCGGCCATACATGAACCCCGTCTCCTGCGCTTTGTTCGGATCGGCGCGCCCGCCGTTGGCGGCAGCGGCCTCGACCATCGCATCGACTTCTTCCCGGTTTTCGCGGCTGACACACAGCAGCACCTGCGCGCTCTCCTTTGCGTTCACGATCGGCTTGGCTGTAAAGGTTCTCCAGAAATCATGCGTCAACAGCATGACGGAAATCTGCTCGGACCACATCATTGCGGCGGCCTGTTCGTTGGTGAACCGGGGATTGTTGGTGAAGCCGATTGCGCTGTAGAACGCCATCGACCTGGACAGGTCTTCCACGGGCAGGTTGACGAAGATCATTTTCGGCATGGGCCTCTCTTCTCTTCGGTTCCGCGAATCACGCGCTTGACGGTGATGCCGACGGTAGTTACTTGAATGCAAACGTGAAGTTGGTAAAAGAAACCACACGGTCGCCCGAACATGGCCGCTGGTACCAGGATGCCTGCGGCACGGCCTTCGCGATGGAGCTGATCGGCGAGCGTTGGGCGCTGCTGGTGGTGCGCGAGCTGATGTTGGGGCCCCGCCGCTTTTCCGATCTGCGGTCCAGCCTGCCCGGCATCAGCGCCAAGGTGTTGACCGAGCGATTGACCGGGCTGGAGCAGGCCGGGGCGCTGATCCGCCGCCGCCTGCCGCGAGCCAGGTCTACGAACTCACCTCTTGGGGCTATGCGGCCGAACCCGCGATCCAGGAGCTGGGCCGCTGGGCGGCGAGAGCGGCGGGCACGATCCGCACCTGCCGCTCT
>PPFU01012581.1_pt1 | contig 12519 bp, 10 predicted proteins | sample 1535991 | NCBI WGS metagenome assembly PPFU01 (sample SAMN04901290, study PRJNA319586) | Hypolithon metagenome, whole genome shotgun sequencing project. | isolation source: Antarctic Hypolithon | place: Antarctica: Miers Valley | collected 2014 | reverse complement strand
GTCGCCGACGCGGGGCGCGGGCCTTCGTATAATCGCCCCAGACCCCCGCTGGACCCCGCATGCCCCCCGCCCCCCCACCCGACGGCGCCACCCGCGCCGCCAGCGACGCCGCGCCCTGCCTGTCCCTGCCGGAGATCCAGGCGCTGGTCGCGGACGACATGGGCGCCGTCGATGCGCTGATCCGGCGCCGGCTGGCCTCCGACGTGGCGCTGGTGAACCAGGTCGGCGAGCACATCGTCCGCGCCGGCGGCAAGCGGCTGCGGCCGATGCTGCTGCTGCTGGCGGCACGCGCACTCGGCCACCACGGCGCAGATGCGCACCAGCTCGCGGCGGTGGTCGAGTTCATCCACACCGCCACCCTGCTCCACGACGACGTGGTGGACGAGTCCGACCTGCGCCGCGGGCGCAAGACCGCCAACGCGCTGTTCGGCAATGCGCCCAGCGTGCTGGTCGGGGACTTCCTGTACTCGCGCAGCTTTCAGCTGATGGTCGAGCTCGACCGGATCGAGGTGATGCGGGTGCTGGCCGACACCACCAACCTGATCGCCGAGGGCGAGGTGCTGCAGCTGCTGCACGTGCGCAACCCCGACACCGACGAGGCCGCCTACCTGCGCGTGGTCGAGCGCAAGACCGCGGTGCTGTTCGCCGCGGCGACCCGGCTGGGCGGGCTGCTGGCGGGCGCGGAGGAAGACACGCTGACGCGGCTGCAGGCGTTTGGGCTGCACCTCGGCCACGCCTTCCAGATCGCCGACGACGTGTTGGACTACAGCGCGGACGAGGCCGCCCTGGGCAAGCACCTGGGCGACGATCTCGCCGAGGGCAAGGCCACGCTGCCGTTGATCCACGCCATGGCGCAGGCCGACAGCCGGACCCGGGGGCGGCTTCGGGCCATCGTCGTCGACGGCGACGTGGCGGCGCTGGACGAGGTGCTGGCCGCCATCTCCGCCTCCGACAGCCTGGCCTACAGCCGCACGCGGGCCCAGGGCTACGCCGATGCCGCCACGGCGGCGCTGCAAGGCCTGGCGGAAACGCCGGCCGTCGCAGCGCTCCGCGGCCTGGCGCGCCACGCGGTCGATCGGACGTCCTGAGCCTGCCGCTCGGGCGGTCGCCGCGCGCGCGGAGCTCAGTCGGCGGTGAATGCCTGGTCGAAGAAGTTCTCCATCATCACCGCCGCCCGGCGCGCGGCGAGCGGGTCGAACGTGCAGCCCGGTGAGTCCGCGCCTTCCTCCGCGAAGCAGTGCACCGCGCCGCCGAAGTTGACGAACTGCCAGTCGGCGCCGGCAGCGTCCATCTCGCGGCCGAAGGCGTCGATCTCCTCGCGGCTGACCAGGGTGTCGGCGGCGCCGTTGAGCACCAGCAACGGGGTGCGCGCGCTGCCGGCCGGCGCCGGCACCGGCGTCGCCAGGCCGCCGTGCAGGCTGACCACGCCACCGAGCTCGCGTCCCATGCGCACCAGCTCCAGCACCGCACTGCCGCCGAAGCAGAAGCCCACCGCTCCCAGCCTGGCGACATCCAGTGGCGCGGACCCGGCCTGCGCCTTGAGCGCGTCGAGCGCGGCGTCCATGCGCGCCTGCAGCACCGCGCGGTCCGGCCCGTTGCGCAGTTCGCCGGCGATGCGGCCGGCCTCGGCGGCGTCCTTCGGGCGCACGTCGCGGCCATAGACGTCGGCGAGCAGCACCACGTAGTCGTCCCCGGCGACCTGGCGCGCCTTCGCGACCGCCTCGTCGGTGACTCCCATCCAGTTGGGCACCATGACCAGGCCTGGACGGAGGTCGCTGGAGGCGTCGTCGTAGACGAGATAACCGCTGAACGCGTCGTCCCCGATCGACCAGGCGACGGGCTGTGCCTGCATCGCGGCGAACGCCGGCGTCGCGGCGGCGAGCAGCAGCAACAGCGCGGCCAGGCGGGCCTTGCGGCGGGGGGTGGTCGACATGCGGGCGTTCCTCGGGCCGGGGTGGGAAGCGAGCGTAGCGGGCGGCCCGCGCCGCCCCGGTGAAACATGCGCAACGGACCGTTACCGGGCGCGCGCTGCGTGCGCACGGCGCATCCTGCGGTGCAGCGCGGGCACGGCGCACCCTGCGGTGCAGCGCGGGCACGCGTGGATCAGGCGATCCCGAGTCCCGGGATCGCCCCGATCGCATCCGGATCTGCTCCCGCCAGCGCGGCGAAGTGACGTCCGCGCTCGGTGTAGTCGCGGTAGGCGCCGAAGCTGGGGGCGCCCGGCGACAGCAGCACCACGCCGTCGCCCGCCAGCGCATCGCGCGCCAGCGACACCGCGTGCGGCAGGTCGGTCGCGGCCATCAGCGCGACGTTGGGCGGCGGTCCCGCGTCGCGCACAGCGGACAGGATCGCGGCGCCGTGCAGGCCGATGCCGACCAGTGCCAACGGCGCGCTTGTGCGCATCGCCTGCGCGAAGTCCAACCAGTCGACGCCGCGGTCGTGGCCGCCGACCAGCAGCGCCACGCGCGCACCGGCATGGACCCCCAGCGCCGCCAGTGCCGCGTACGGCGTGGTGCTGATGGAGTCGTTGACGTACGCCACCCCATCGCGCGTGCCCAGCGCCTGCAGCCGGTGTGGCAGCGGCCGGAACGACGCCACCGACGGCGCCAGCGCCGCGGCGTCGTGGCCCATCGCCTCCAGCGCCGACATCACCGCGCACAGGTTGCCGCGGTTGTGGGCGCCGGGCAGCGGCGCCGCGGCGGTGTCGACGACGTTGACAGGGCCACGCCACAGCCAGGTCCCGCGCATGTGCCAGCCGTCGTCGCGGTTGAACCAGCGCACCTCCGAGTCGCCGGTGTCCAGCGCCGCCAGCCGCGGGTCGGCGGCGTTGAGCACCGCGACGCGCGGCCGCGCCACGGTGATCAGCGACAGCTTGTCGTCGACGTAGCGCTGCTCGCTGCCGTGCCAGTCGAGGTGTTCGGGGAACAGGTTGGTCACCACCGCGACCTCGGGGCGCACGTCGCTGTCGGCGACGTCGCGCGTCTGGTAGCTCGACAGCTCGATCGCCCACGCATCGGCGGCGGCATCCACCAGCGCCAGCAGCGGCAGCCCGATGTTGCCGCACAGCGCGGTGCGCACGCCGCCGGTACGCAGCAGGTGCGCCAGCAGCGCGGTGGTCGTGCTCTTGCCCTTGGTGCCGGTGACGCAGACCGTCCCGGCCGCGACCCCACCGGCGACGGCACGCCCGGCGAACCACAGCCCCGAGCCGCCGACGAAGCGCGTGCCGCGCGCCGCGGCCGCGCGCGCCGCGTCGCCGTACGGGCTGATGCCGGGCGAGCGCACGATGATGTCGAAACCCGACAGCGTCACGGCATCGGCGACCGCCGCGCACGCGAGCAGGGGATCCGACAGCGCCGCGGCCTCCGCGAGCTCCGCGTCGGTGCACAGCAGCGTCAGCGGCTGTGCCGGCAGCTGCGCGCGGATCGCGGCATAGGCCGCGCGGCCCTCGCGGCCCCAGCCCCACAGCGCGACCGCGCGGCCCTCAAGCGACGAGATGTGCACGCAGTCGCCGCCACAGGACGTCGGGGATGCCGTGGATGTCGTCGGGCACCATCAGCGCGTCGAGGTCGAGCGCCGCGGCGTCGAGCTGCGGCAGTACCTCGGCGGTGAAGCGCCGCACCAGCGCGTCCTCGCGCCATTCCGGCCGCACCGCCAGCTGCGCCATCGCGGTGCGCGATTCGCGCGCCTCGCCGACGCACTCGAACGGCTTGTGGTCGTGGAACTCCATCAGCGCATCGAAGCCGCCGGCCTGGGTCGGGTCGTCGAGCAGGTTGCGGCCGAAGATCGCGACCAGCCGCGGCTTGGGCATGAAGGTCGCCAGCGCCAGGAACACGAAGTGGCATTTCGGGCAGACGCCGCACCAGCGGCTGGCGGGGCGCTCGCCCAGCAGGTGGAAGTTGCGGTTGCAGCTGGAGAAGTGCGCGTCGTAGCGGTCTCTGCGCGCGAACTGCCGCGCGACCGCGAGCTCGCTCAGCGGCCGCAGCAGCGAGTAGTAGCGCAGGTCCGCGGCGACGTGCGTACGCAGGTGCGCCGCGAACGCCTGCTCGAACGCCCAGCCTTTGGACCACTGGTGGTTGACCTCGATCGCCGGGCGGCCGTCCGCTGCGACGATCCGGCTGCCGTAGCTCGCCGAGCGCTCGTTCGAGAACACGACCTGGTCGACGCCGGTCACGATCGCCGCAAGCGCGAGGATTGCGGAGTTGATCGCGGTGACCGGGATGTGCCCGTTCCATGCGCCCTGGCGGTTGTACGCGAACAGCGCCGGCGCCAGCTGGCGGTCGACGTTGAGCGTCGGCAGCCCGGTGCGCGCGGCGCAGGCGCGGATCAGCTGCGAGCCGCCGATCCACGACACCGTCTGTGCGACGCCTGCCGCGCGCAGCGCCTCGATCGACACCAGCGAATCCTTGCCGCCACCGATCGCGACCAGCGCGTGCGCACGCAGGCCGGCCACCGACGCGGGCGGCGCATGGCCGGCATCGTGGACCGGGAAGCGGACGCGCCCGGCGAGCTGCAGCCCGTTGCGGTAGGCGAACTCTCCCAGTCCCTGCACATAGATCTCGTCGAGCAGCGCCGCGGTCGCGGCGTCCAGGCCATCGCCTTCGACCTCGATGGTTGCCGGCACCGCGGCCTTGTAGTAGCTGACGCCGGCGACCAGGTGCAGTAGGCGCAGCGCGCGCTGCATGGCCGCCGCCCGTGCGTCGTCCAGCATGAACGGCGCGCCCGGCACCGTCACCGTCTCCTCCAGCTCCGGGCCGTTGTCGAAGGCATAGACCAGCGAGGCGATTCCGGTCGCCGGGTCGAACCCGCTGCGCACGAAGTGGAAGGCGCATACCGCGTCGCGGTCGAACACGGGGTCGCTCACGGCAGCACCTCCTGCCGCGGCAGCCCGCGCTGGTTGTAGTCGTTGGCCATCACGTAGCCGTAGGCCCCGGCGTCGACGACCAGCACCACGTCGCCGGGCGCGGTGGCGGCCGGCAGCGGGCGCGCGCGGCCGAGCACGTCGCTGGACTCGCAGATCGGGCCGACCACGTCGCAGGTGGCGAACCGATCGTCGTCGAAGCGCGACAGGCTGTGGATGCCGTGCCAGGCGTCGTACAGCGCCGGCCGCATCAGCGTATGCATGCCGGCGTCCAGCCCCACGCGGCGCACGCCCAGCTTGTCCACGACTTGCGTCACGCTGGCCAGCAGCACGCCGCACTCGGCGACCAGGTATCGGCCCGGCTCGATCGCCAGCGCATAGCGCGGGTAGGCGGCCTTGATCTCCGCCAGTCCCGCCGCCCAGCCGTCGAGGTCGAACGGCTCGGCGTCGGGCCTGTAGGGCACCGGCAGGCCGCCCCCGATGTCGATGGTCTCTACCGTGCCGATGCCGTCGGCGATGCCGGCGAGGTCGGCATAGACCTCGCGCCAGTGCGCGGTGGTATCGATGCCGCTGCCCAGGTGCGCGTGCAGGCCAGACACGCGGGCGCCGATGTCGCGCGCGGCGGCGACGAAGTCCTGCACCGCGGCCACCGGCAGGCCGAACTTCGACGCCGCGCCGCCGGTGACCACCTTGGCATGGTGCCCGTCGCCGCGACCGAGGTCGACGCGCAGCCACAGCGCGCGGCCGCGGAACACCTCCGGCCACCGCCGCAGCGCCTCGACGTTGTCCAGCGTCACCGTGACGCCGCGCGCGAATGCCGCGGCGTACTCGCCATGCGGCGCGAAGCTCGGCGTGAACAGCACGCGGTCGGGTGCGAGCGCCGGCAGCGTCACGAACACGTGCTCCAGTTCGCCCAGCGACACGCACTCCAGCCCGAAGCCGTCATCGACCAGCGCGCGCAGCAGGGTCGGGTGGCCGTTGGCCTTGATCGCGTAGTAGCGGCGGTCGACCGCCGCGACCGCGCGCAGCGCCGCTGCGCGCGCGCGCAGCGTCGGCAGGTGGTAGACGTAGCCGGGGGTGCCAGCGGCGGCGCAGGCCAACAGCGCGTCGCGCGCGTCGTGCCACCACGGCGTGGCGCGCGGGGCGCGTCCCTGGGTGATCTCGCGCCAGCCGGGGCCGAATACGCCCGCGTCCTCGACCGGCATCGCGCCGCTGTCGATCAGCGCCGCGTGCAGCGCCGGCAGCAGCCCCTCGGCGTCGGCCTCGTCGATCACGAACGTCAGGTTGAGGTCGTTGGACGACTGCGAGATCAGGTGCACGCGCTCCTGCCCGAACAGCGCCCAGACCTCCGACAGCCGATGCAGCAGCGAGCGCATCCCTCGCCCGACCAGCGTCACCGCCGCGCACGGCGCGATCACCTTCACCCGGCACACCTGCGCCAGGTCGGCCGACAGCTCGGCCAGCACGTCGGTACTGACCAGGTTCTCGCTGGGGTCGAGCGACACGGTGACGTTGGTCTCCGACGAGCCGATCAGGTCCACCGACAGCCCGTGCCGCCGGAAGCGCTCGAACACGTCGGCGAGGAACCCGACCTGCTGCCACATGCCCACCGATTCCATCGACACCAGCACGATGCCGTTGCGGCGGCTGACCGCCTTGACGCCCGGGACCGTGGCCGCATCGCCGTCGATCGACGTGCCGGGCAGCTCCGGGCGCTCGGTGTCGAGGATCGCCATCGGCACGCCGGCGTCGCGGCAGGGCTTGATCGCGCGCGGATGCAGCACCTTGGCGCCGGTGGTCGCGATCTCCTGCGCCTCGGCGTAGTCCAGCCTGGTCAGCAGCCGCGCGTCCGGCACCTCGCGCGGGTTCGCGCTGAACATCCCCGGCACGTCGGTCCAGATCTCGACCCGCGTCGCGGCCAGCAGCGCGCCGAAGTATGCCGCCGAGGTGTCCGAGCCGCCGCGGCCGAGCACCGCGGTGCCGCCGTCGCCATGGCGCGCGATGAAACCCTGGGTCAGCAGCAGCCGCGTCGACTGTGCATCGAACGCGGCCTGCCAACCGGCCGTCCGCTCGCCGCGGCAGCTGACCGACAGCCGCGTCGCCCACGCGCCCTGGTTCGGCAGCGCCTGCGCCTGCAGCCAGTCGCGCGCATCGCACCAGCCGATGTCGAGCCCCTGCGCGGCGAGGTAGGCGGCGCCGAGCGTGGACGACAGCAGCTCACCCTGCGCCAGCAGCTCCGCCTGCCAGTCCAGCGGCCGGGTCGCGGCGCGCGGGTCCGCGCCCAGCGCCCGGAGCGCAGCGACCCGCGCTGCCAGCACCGTCTCGGGATCAAGGTCGAGCTCGCCGGCGAAGTCGCGGTGGCGCGCGACGAGCTCTTCGAAACCGGCCGCGCGCCCGTCGTCCCCGCCGTGGCCGTCGGCGATCGCGGTCAGCGCGTTGGTCACGCCGCTGAGCGCCGATACCACCACCAGCGCACGGCCGCCGAGCGCGTCGGCGCGCCCGCGCGCCAGTCGGCCGATGGTGTCCCAGCGATGACGGCGCGACACCGAGGTGCCGCCGAACTTGAGCACGATCCAGCGATCGCGGGGCGCAGGAGGAGTCATGTGATCCGGCAGGATGGCGCGGCGCACCGATGCGGGCGCCGTGTAGCGCGCCATTCTAGGGCCTGCGCCACGGGTCGTCCGCGCCGCGCACCGTTGGTGACGGGTTCGCGGCGGACGCGGCCATCGCGCAGTGGCCGGCACCGCCGGGCGACCCCACACTGGGCGCCCGCCACGACTGGTCCGACCCCATCCCCGCCATCGCTACCTGCAGCTCGACGTGTTCGCCGACAGCCCTGGCGCGGGCAACGCGCTGGGCGTCATCTTCGATGCGGAAGCGCTGGGCGGCGATGCGATGCAGGCGATCGCCGGCTGGACCAAACCTGTCGGAAACGATCTTCCTGCTGCCGCCGACGACACGCGAGGCCGACTACCGCGTGCGCATCTTCACCCCGCGGCAGGAGCTGCCGTTCGCCGGACACCCCAGCGTCGGCGCGGCTTGGGCGGTGCTCGACCACGGCATCGCCCACGCCCGCGAAGGCGCGCTGGTGCAGGAGTGCGCGGCGGGGCTGCTGCCGGTGCGCGTGGACGACAGCGACGCAGCGGCGATGCAGGTGCACGTGCGCGCACCGCGGGCGCGCGACGTGACGCCAGTTGGTCACGCGTACGCGCTCGCCAACGCCATCGACGGCGCGGCCGCCGGCGCGCTGGCGCCCGCGATGTGGGACAACGGCCCCGGCTGGTGGCTGGTGGCGCTGGCGGACGGCGACGCGGTACGCACCGCGCAGCCAGCACTCGACGCGGTCGCGGCGTTGACCTGCGCCACCGGTGCAGTGGGGATGGCGGTCTTCGGCCGAGGCGGCGCGGGCGCCGACGCCGACCTGGTGGTGCGCGCGTTCTGCCCCGCCGACCAGATCCCGGAAGACCCGGTGACCGGCAGCGCCAACGCCTGCATCGCGGCGATGCTGCACGCGCACGGCGCGTGGCCGGCGGCGGGTGACCGCTACGTCGCCAGCCAGGGCCGCGAGCTCGGCCGCGACGGCCGCGTCGTCGTAAGCCGCGACGGCGACGAGATCTGGATCGGTGGCGCGGTGCAGGCGGTCATCCGCGGGAGCTTCGATTGGTAAGCTGCCCCGCCGCATGAGCCCGACGCCGATGACCGCACGCCGCTACGTGGTGATGGACGTGTTCGCCGACCGCGCCGGCGCCGGCAATCCGCTCGCCGTGGTGCTGGACGGCGACGGCCTCGACGACGCGGCGATGCAGGCGATCGCGCGCTGGACGCGGCTGCCGGAAACGACCTTCGTGCTGCCGCCGGTGGTCGTGGGGAGCAGCTACCGCCTGCGCATTTTCGCGCCGCTGCGCGAGGTGCCGTTCGCAGGCCACCCCAGCGTCGGCACCGCGCATGCGGTGCTCGATGCCGGGCTGGCGACCGCGGTCGACGACCTGCTGGTGCAGGACGGCATCGCCGGCCTGCTGCCGCTGCGCGTGGAAGGCGACGGCCACGAGCGCAGCATCGCCGTCCGCACCCCGCGCGCGACGCTGATGGAAACGGCCGCGCCCGACGACCCCCGCCTGCGCGACGCGCTCGCCGGCCTCGACCTGGGCACGCTGCCGCCGGCGCTGATGGATGGCGGCCGACGCTGGTGGCTGGTCGCGCTGCGCGACGAAGCGACGCTGCGCGCGGCGCAACCGGCGTGGCCGGCGATCGCGGCGCTGGCGGCGGCAACCGGCAGCATGGGCGTCTGCGGCTATGCGCGCAGCGACGGCGGCGCGCACGACCTCGCGGTGCGCGCCTGGGTCGGTGGCCAGGGATCGTTCGAGGATGCGGCCTCGGGTGCGGCCAACGCGACGCTGGCCGCGTGGCTGGCGCAACGCGAGGCGCTGCCGGGCCGCGACGGCCGCTACCGCGTCAGCCAGGGCCGCGAGGTCGGCCACGACGCGACCATCACGCTGCGCGTCGATGCCGCCGGCGACGTCTGGTCGGGCGGCGGTGTAGTGCCTGTCGTATGCGGCACGATCGATTGGTAGGCCGCGCCTGCGGCCACGCCGCGTGCGATGGCAGCGCAGAGGCCATCCCTGCAGCAAGCGGTGCCGATTGCCTGCAACCGCTGCCAACTGCGAGCCACGCCACCGGCACTGGCCGCAGCGCCGCGTGTTGCCCGGTCATTGGGTTGAATGCACGCAACGCACCCTCTGGATGGTTTCTCAAGCCAGGCGTGGTGACAGGGATCTGCTGCAACGTTGCGGCGTCGAGCCATCGCCACAGCAGCTTCGGCAGGCTGCGCGAGGGGGCCGGTGACGGGGAACGGCTCCGCCGCTCCACCGGGCCATCCATCGGCCGAGTCGCGGGCGTGGGCCCGGCCGCGGGACGGCCGAACCGAGCCGGTAGCGATCCCCCAGAGCGCGGCGCGAATGCCCGGAGCCCGGGCATTGCCCTGCACCACCCGAAAGACGCAGGACCCGAGCACCCACCGAGTCGCGAAATCCCGAAGCCCGCGTTTCGCTGTCAGGCGTGTCAGCAATGGAGTACGAAACGGCGCCGCTTCGCACCGCCACCGGCGCCTATCGCGACATGCACACAAGCTGCCGGCATCTTGCTGCGTCAATGCGACCTGCGCGCGTCATGCCTACACCGCACGCGCAACGAACTACTCCGGTCGCACGTCCACGCGCACCCGGATGGTGTCACCCGGGTGGTAGGCCGTGCGGGTGGTGTAGCGGCGGCCGGCGTACTCGTAGGTCACATCGTAGGCGTTGACGCCGCTGGCGTAGCGGCCGCCTGCCGATGACGGCAGCGGATCGCAGACCGTCACGATGCCCTGTTGGGGAGATCGGTTGCGCTGGCTTGCCTCGTAGATCTCGCGGCCGGCGATGCCGCCGACCATGGTGCCGATCGCCGAGGTGGCATAGCGGCCGGTGCCGCCGCCAATCTGGCTGCCAAGCACCGCGCCGACCACGCCGCCGACAACGGTCGCGATCGTGCCCCCGGTGCCGCTTCCCTGCGTGGTCCTGCCGTAGCGGTCGACGGTGCCGTTGCCGTAGCCACCGTTCCCATACTGGCCCTGCGCATACCCGCCCTGGTAGCCACCACGGTCGTCGCCGTAGCCACCGTAGCCACCGCTGGAGACATACGTATCCTGGCGCGTGACACAGCCACGCGCATCACCACCGTAGCGGCGATCGGTCTGGTATCCGCCCGGATATCCGCTGCCGCGGCGGTTGTCGCCATAGCCACGGTAGCCGTCGTCAATCACCGGATCGACACGCACCACGCGCGCGATGTCGTACTGCGCACCGGCGTCCCCCGGGCTGCCATAGTGCCGGTCGTACTGATCGCCATAGCGGCCATCCTGGCGGTCGTAGCCACCCTGGCTGGAAGGCCACTGGGCACTCGCAGTGCCGCTGGCGACGAGCGCGATGGCGAGGACGGTGGCGGACACGATGCGCATGGCGGTCTCCTGAGCGTCGGACGACGCAGGCGCACGCTAGGCAGACACGGCTAAACGCGCTGTGAATCCAGCCAGTCGCACACGCGGCGCCGCACCCCTGGTTCATCGCGGCCCATCGTGGTGCGGTGGCGCAAGCACAATTCCTGCGGAAGCAGCACCGCGGCGCGCCATCAGCCCAGCAGTTCGACCTCGAGCGTGATCGGCACCGCGGACAGCGCCTTCGACACGGGGCAATTCTTCTTCGCGTCGTCCGCGATCTCGCGGAACTTCGCCGCGTCGATGCCTGGCACTGTCGCCTTCGTCGACAGCCGGATCGCGGTCAGGGTCGGGCCGCCTTCCATCGACAGGTCGACCTCCGCCTTCGAGTCAACGGCGGTTGGTGGATGCCCGGCTTCCGCCAGCGCATTGGACAGCGCCATGGTGAAACAGGCGGCATGGGCGGCGGCGATCAGCTCCTCGGGATTGGTGCCCTTCTCGTCGCCGAAGCGGCTGTTGAAACCGTAGCGCGTGCCGTCGAGCAGGCCGCTCTGCGGCGTGCTGATGGTGCCGCGGCCGGACTTGAGGTCGCCTTCCCAGTGCGCGGTGGCGTTGCGTGAGATGCCCATGTCTTGTGCTCCGGGTAGCGAAGGGATCGTGCGGGCCGCAGACGTTACGCATCCCGGCGTTAGGGCCGCGTGGCAGGCGCGCGCACCGGATCGGCGCCATGGCGGGCGGTGCGCGCGATGCAGACTAGACTCGTCGTCATGGAACGACTCACCCCCGCATCCACGCTGCTGCTGGCGGATGCCGTGCTCGTGCTGCACGTCGCCGTGGTGGCCTTCGTCGTCGGGATGACCTGCGCGGTGCTCGTCGGCGGACCGCTGCGCTGGCGCTGGGTCCGCTTCCGCTGGCTGCGCGTGGCCCACGTCACGCTCATGGTTTTCATTGCAGCGCAGGCGTGGCTCGGGCGCCTGTGCCCGCTGACGGTCTGGGAACAGGCGCTGCGGGCGCACGCCGGGGTGCCGGCGCACGACGGATCCTTCGTCGCGTACTGGCTGTCGCGGCTGATCTTCGTGGAACTGCCGTGGTGGTCGTTCGTCGCTGCGTACAGCGTCCTTGCCGCGATCGTCCTGGGCTGCTGGCACTGGTTTCCGCCGCGCCGGCGGCGCTGACGGGGCGTCCAAACGCGCTTCCGGGGCCAAATCACCCTGTTTTTTGCGTCCGACCCTTGGCGCGACCCCTGCCTTGCCCTACATTGCGGGTGCCGACGGGGTCGGCCTGGCAACCCATCTACGACAACGGAACAACACTCACATGGCGAAGAAAGCAACCAAGGCGGTCAAGAAGGCCGCTCCGAAGAAAGCCGCGGCAAAGCCGGCAGCCGCGAAGACCGCCGCACCGAAGCCGATCAAGGAAGCGTTGAGCAAGTCCGGTCTGGTCGCGCACATCGCCGACAGCACCGGCGTCGCCGCCAAGGACGTCCGTGCCGTGATGGGCGCACTCGAAGGCGCGGTGCATGCGTCGATCAGCAAGAAGGGTGCCGGTACGTTCACCCTGCCGGGCCTGCTGAAGATCACCTCGGTCAGCGTGCCGGCGAAGGCCAAGCGCAAGGGCATCAACCCCTTCACCAAGGAAGAGCAGTGGTTCGCCGCCAAGCCCGCCTCGGTCAAGGTCAAGGTGCGCCCGCTGA
>PPFU01009331.1_pt1 | contig 12529 bp, 8 predicted proteins | sample 1535991 | NCBI WGS metagenome assembly PPFU01 (sample SAMN04901290, study PRJNA319586) | Hypolithon metagenome, whole genome shotgun sequencing project. | isolation source: Antarctic Hypolithon | place: Antarctica: Miers Valley | collected 2014 | reverse complement strand
GTCGGCCAGAAGTAGAATATTCCGAGCGCGAATGCCGTAAACGCGATCACTTCAGCCCCGTAAACCAGCAGTTCGCGTCGCCCCAGCAGCATCGCTGGTGCGAGAAACACATAGAACCAGAGCGCCATATACGGCACGATCGCGACCGGCTGCACTCCAATGAGCCGGTCGAGGTCGGACATCGGCAGGATTGTCACGGGGAAAGCCGGATTTCGAAGTAGATAGAAATACGCCGCGAAGAAGGTCGTTACGAAAACGGGAACCACGATCAGTTTCGTGCGCCAGTGCGCCCCAAAGCGCGGAAGGAGAGTATCAAGCCAGCTGTGACGAGGGCGCGCTGGGCCGGCGCGCTGCCCGCTGGTCGCCGGGTGCGCTACGTTATGTTCCGGCGTCCGGGGCGGAGAGGGAGCCTCGGGTTCGTGATTTACCATTCAGGGGAGGAGTATTGCGGCGGCCGGAGAAGTTCCGCAAGCAACGGAAAACAGGCGTAACTTGAGTTTTTGCGCTGTCTACGATCCTGTTTGCTCCATGAATACGACTCCGCCCGTCCTCACGCCCGGGCCGAAGGAAACCCTCGGTGATTTTCTCGCCCGCACCGCTCAACGCGATCTGGGCCAGGGCGTCTTTGAGCTCGAGTCACCTCGCATGCTCGAGGTGAATCTCAACGGTCGGATGAACACCAAGACGGGCTCAATGGTGGCGTATCTGGGCAGCATCCGGTTTCGGCGCGAAGGCCTCATGGACCAGGGCGTGGGAAACCTGTTGAAGAAGGCCGTCTCCGGCGAGGGCATGCGTCTCACCTACGCGGACGGCCAGGGGAAACTCTATCTGGCTGATCAAGGAAAGAAGATTATCCTCCTCAACCTGCGGAACGAAAGCCTCGTCGTGAACGGCAACGACGTCCTCGCTTTCGAGCCCACGCTGCCACACACGATCACGCTGATGCGACGGGTCGCCGGTATGATGTCGGGCGGTCTGTTCAATGTCCGTTTTGAGGGTAGCGGACTCCTGGCGATCACCACTCACTTCGAGCCGCTGACGCTCCGCGTGCGCCCCGGGCAACCGGTCACCACCGATCCGAATGCCACCATCGCCTGGACCGGAGGACTCACGCCCCAACTGAAAACGGATATTTCGCTCAAGACGTTCTTCGGACGAGGCTCCGGCGAATCACTGCAGATGTTATTTGAGGGCGACGGCTTTGTGGTCGTGCAGCCCTACGAGGAAAAGTCCCTGCAGGTCGACGGCTAAGGGTCGCGAAAAACAGGGAGGTGAAGAAGCGCGCCACGCTTCCGGGCGCCCTGGAATGTCTCGGCGCGTCAGCTGTTTTCGCGTTCGTGCGCTCCGCGTTTTAAAGCTGAACTTCGGGATCGAATGACGGATCGAACCGCTCGGAGCGTAACCGATTTGGGCGGCATTTTGGCGGACCTTTTACCGAACTCGGACTCGCACATTTCCGACCATGGTCCGAGTTTAAAGACATGCCTGCTCCGATTACTGCCGACAACGTCTATATGGAGTTTCTTGGTCCGGTCCCTGGCATCCTGCGCGGACCCGATGGCTATCATCTGGTGTTTTGGGTGCAGGCCGCGGGAGGCGCCGGGTTTACCCGTCCCTCGCAGGACGAGCGCGATTATTATACAGAAATCGGCAAACCTGTGCCGGAATGGCAGTGTGAGTATTTCGATTTCAACGGTGTCCTCTGGCACGAAGCGGCCCTGACGGTCGAGTTTTGGTTGGGCTCGACGAAGCTGCGCAGCCTTGGCCTCGCCGCCCGCGCCGGGCGGACCGAAGCCGAAGTGATGCAAGAGATGCCGGAGCTGGAGCGATTCATCCAGCGGCACGGTATATCGCCCGTAAACGTGGCCCTAAGCTTTCACGCCGCCCTGTTGCGTGCTGCCGTTTCCGCCGGAGCGATTCAGCGGAGCGCTTTGTCCACCCATTCAGTCAGCAAAGCCCCCGCGCCGTGGTGGCGTCGGGCGTTGCGTCTTTCCTGGCCGCGCCACTGCGCGGCCTGACGACTGCCGCAAGCGGCTTGATTGCCGCGAGAGCGAAGACGGCGCGGAATCTGTCCGCCCGCGCAGGTTGGACGGGGCGTGCCGACGCCCCGATGCGCTCGATCGGCTTGGTGCGACGGTGCCGTTTCGGGCGGGGGGGTAGCCGTCAACACTCCGCATCGAAGATCCCCCGGGTCTCGCCAGCAGCGGGGAAGCGTCCGCTCGTGCCGTACCCCGCCATTTGACGGCGGGGCTGATTTCGTTATGAAGGACTCTCTTTGCGTTCCCCGTCCCGGCCGTCCCCCTTATTATGCACCGAAGCCTCCTGAGTTTCCTGTCGTTCTTCACCCTCGTCGCGTCGGCTCAGACCGTCTCGATCGAGGAGTACGAGCCCAAGTCCACGCTCCGCGTTTCGGAGCACATCCTCACGCGCGCCAAGTTTCCCTTTATCGACGTCCACACCCATCATCGTGACGTTTCGCCGGCGAAGCTTGATCAACTCATCCGGGACATGGACGGGCTGAACATGGGGGCGATGATCAACTCCCCGGTGGGCGGCGGGAGCGGTGCCTGGGTGGCCAATGCGGCCAAGACGATGAAGGCGCATAGCCCGAAGCGTTTCGCGGTCATGACCAATATTGACTATACGAATCTCGAGGATCCGGACTATGCCACGCGCGCCGCGGCGCAAATCGAAACGGATATCAAGGCGGGTGCCGTGGGAGTGAAGGTATGGAAACACCTCGGCATCATGCTCAATGATAGCAAAGGCCGCGTGAAGGTGGACGATCCGCGATTTGACCGCGTGTGGGCCGTCTGCGCGAAGTACAAGATTCCCGTCCTCATCCACACGGCGGATCCGTGGGGATTGTTTCAGCCGATGGATAAATACAACGAACGCTGGCTCGAGTTGAAATTGCGCGCCAACCGCAACCAGTCCGAGCAGACGAATTTCACCTGGGAGCAGCTCATTGCGGAGCAGCACAGCCTCTTCACGCGGCATCCGAAGACGATCTTCATTGCCGCGCATCTCGGCTGGCTGGGACACGACCTAGGCAAACTCGGGGAGCTGTTCGACCGCCTGCCGAATGTGTATGCGGAAATCGGCGCGGTCACGAGCGAGCTGGGCCGGCAACCCCGTGCGGCGCACCGGTTTTTCGTGAGATATCAGGACCGGGTCCTTTTCGGCAAGGATGCCTATAATGTTGCCGAATATAACGTGTATTTTCGGCTGCTCGAAACGGACGATGACTATTTCAATCCCATCCGAAAATATCACGGCATCTGGAAAATGTACGGCTTGGCCTTGCCGGACGATGTGCTGAAAAAACTGTATTATAAAAACGCCCTCCGCCTGTTCCCGACCATCTCGCCGGAAGGGTTTCCTGAGTAAGGCAGTCCGTCTTCAGGGTCCGAACCGTGTGCGCTGCTGGAACGCAGGGCAATTTCAAGGGTGGCATCTGAACGGTCCCCCCGAGATGATCAGTACCTGAGGCGCTTCTTCTCTCGTTATTTCTTCGATTTCAAACCAGCCAAAATTGGATCGAATGTGTCTCCGGTTGATCCCGGGCTCAGCGAACACCGCTCCTCTTCGCCAAGACAAACGATGCCACTTCCTGACCATCAGCTTCGCGCCAGCCTACGGGCGGCCGGCGATTTCCTGCAAAAGCGACGCCCACGACCGGAGATCCGAGATCAGCTCGATTTCAAAATTGAAATCAAGAACCGCGACGTGCTCCTGCTCGAGGTGAGGCCACGATTCGACGACCCGTCGAAGTATTTGGAACATGGCGTAGCGAAGATGAAGTGGGTAGGAACGAAAAACGTGTGGCGTCTATTCTGGATGCGCGCCGACATGAAATGGCATTCTTACGGTCCCAAGCCCGAGGATCAGTCGATTGAGGCGTTGTTCGAGGACGTACGCCGAGATCAATATGGCTGTTTCTTCGGGTGACTCAATTCCAACGTTTAGGCAGGGAAAGGGCGTTGATCATCGAGCTCAGTTCCGAGGAGAAGGACTCCCAGTTACCGAGAAAATAGGAATGGTAGATCGGTCAGCGTGATTGCGGAAGCGATCTATCACCGGATCATACCCGGACGGTCAGCGGAGCAAGCCTAAGATCCCAGGCCTTGACTGTTGACAGGCGCCGCGAGAGTCGCGTTTGAGTTGAAGCCATGGCAAGGAAACTGAGATTGGAGTATGCGGGGGCGTGTTATCACGTCATCAATCGGGGCAACTATCGGCGGAATCTGTTCGCGGAGGAGGGCGCGGCGGAGTCATTCGAGCGATGTCTGTTCGAAGCCGCGGGTCGGTTCGGCTGGTTGCTGCACGCGTATGTACTGATGCGGAACCACTATCATGTGGCGCTGGAGACATCGGAGCCGAATCTGAGCGACGGGATGCAGTGGTTGCAAAGCACCTGGGTATCCCGATTCAACCGGTCCCATCGCGAAACGGGCCGGCCGTTCCAAGGGCGGTACAAGGCGATGCACGTCCAGCCGGGCCCAGCCCTCGCCGAAGTGGCGCATTACATTCACCTGAACCCGGTGGCCTCGCGGGTGGTCTCGGCGGAGCGCATCCTCGATTATCGCTGGAGCAGCCTGCCGAAGTTCTCCGCGAAGAAGCGACCGAACTGCCTGGTTGCGGACACGGTGCTCGCCGAGAGTGGAGGCCTGAAGGACACGGCCGCGGGTTGGAGGAGCTACGTCCAGCATCTGGCTCAGGTGGCGAGGGAGAAGGCAAAGAAACGGGTGCAGAAGTTTGGGAAGTTAAGCCGCGGTTGGGCGATCGGCACGGTCGCGTTCAAGACGGAGTTGATGGAAGCGCTCGTGGCTCTGGCTGGGACGGAGAGCCGATTCGAGTTGCTGGGTGCCGATGGCGCCGCGTCCCGGGAACTGCGCGCGACGATTTGGGAGGAGACGCTGCAGCAGGCTGCCGCCGCGCTGGGAATTTCGCTGGAGAACTTGGGGCAGAAAAAGTCGTCGCCGGAAAAGGTGCAACTGGCCGCGCTGCTCAAGTCGGCGACCTCGGTATCAAATGGCTGGCTGGCCGAACGTCTGGAAATGGGGCAGCCGGCAAGTGTGAGCCAGTTTGTCCGCCGCTTTCACCTGCGGGGAGCGGGGAAAAAGCCGGGATTCAGTCGTGCGTTGGCGATCGTCAAGGCGTGATCACCCGGGTGTTTCCCGCCCCGGCAAACGACATGATGAAATCGAAGGTGGCTTATCGCCTGCCTGCTCGCGCTGGTTGCGCTCGCGATCTGGTCGGGAGTTTTTGCCGTCGCCGATGGCATGTCGGCTGTTGACCGGCAGTCTAGCCTGAAGTGGTTCCTTACCGTTCCCGTCCGCTCCGAGCCGCGTCGGGAGGTGACGGTTCGCGGGCCGAGGCGGAGAGCGCCCCGGAAAGGCTGACCGCACTCGCCATCGGAATTGCAAAATACGTGACGCCGGGCGGTAGCTTCTATCGGATGCAACCGCACCAAGCGCAAACGTTCTGAACGATTGGTCTTTAGTCGCGTTTTCGGCCTGAGATCCGCATCCGGTCCTTCGCTGGGGGTTCACGCCCGACACAGTTTGCCTCCGGTCTATGACAAAATTGTGAGCAAGATTTGGAAGACGGTGCTTGATCGTCGAAAAGCGGGCCGTATACCTTGCGCCGTTTCTCTCTTCGAACACGTTCACTGCATGACTATCAAAGCCTATCTCAAGCCGCAATGTGGCTGGTCCAACGGTGTCCGCGCCATTTTGCGGAAGCACAACCTGCCCTTCGAAGATATTGATATCATCAATAACCGCGCGAACTATGCGGAGATGGTGCAGAAGTCAGGTCAGCCGCTTTCCCCCTGCGTTGAGATCGATGGCGTGATGCTGGCCGACATCTCCGGCGAAGAGGTTGAGAATTACCTCCTCAGCAACGACCTGGTGAAACCAACCGACGTTCCCGTCAACGTGCCGACGAATGCGGCCTGCTCGGATGAAGAGCATGCAAAGATGGCCACGAAAACGATTCGATTTTTCTAACCACTACGCTGAGAGCACTCCGTAACTCACTCTCCGGGCCGCTCTCGCCACGACGAGACGGCCCTTTTTTGCGCCCAGGCAATGAGCTTTCTCGAGGTGGCTCACTTAAGGCTTCTCACTCCTCTTCTTCCTTCGACTTTCTGACCACCGTGAACACCAAAACGCCAACCGATTTGAACTCCATCCTCAGCGAGACCGGGCACCCCAGTGTAGCGCCCCGTCGTTCCCTCGGTTTGCCCCCCAAGCAGGGCCTTTACGATCCCGCGTTTGAACATGATGCCTGCGGCGTCGGCTTCATAGTCGATATGCATGGTCGCAAATCGCACAAAGTGGTGAGCGACGGTCTGCAGATCCTTCGCAATCTGGACCACCGCGGCGCTTCCGGAGCCGAAATCAACACCGGCGACGGCGCGGGCATTCTCATTCAGATGCCGCACACGTTTTTTGCGGAGGTGTGCAAGGCGGCCCGCATCACCCTGCCCGAGGCCGGGCAATATGGCGTAGGTCTCTTCTTTCTCCCGCGCAATCCGACGGTTCGGCGTAAAATCGAGGAGCGTTTCGAGCAGATCGTGCAAGCCGAGGGCCAGACGTTCCTGGGTTGGCGCACGGTGCCGACCAACCGGGCGCCCTTGGGCGACACCGCTCTCTCCTGCGAGCCGTTCATGCGCCAGGCGTTCATCGGCCGCAACCCCGAGCTGAACGAAGACCTAGCTTTCGAGCGCAAGCTCTACATCATTCGGAAGTGCGCCTACACCGAGATCCGGACCTCCACGATGGCGGGCGCCGAGTACTGGTACGTCGCCAGTCTCTCGATGCGTACCTTGGTGTACAAGGGCATGCTCACGACCGACCAGGTCGATAACTATTTTCCAGACCTGCAGCATCCGATGATGGAGTCGGCGATGGCGCTGGTTCACTCGCGTTTTTCGACCAACACCTTCCCGAGCTGGGACCGCGCGCATCCGTACCGCTACGTCGCCCATAACGGCGAAATCAACACCCTCCGCGGTAACATCAACTGGATGCACGCCCGTCAGGCGTTGTTCGAGAGTCCGCTCTTTGGTGACGACATCCAGAAAATCCTTCCAATCATCAACCCGAACGGGTCCGACTCGTCGATGTTCGATAACACGCTCGAACTGCTGGTGCTTGCCGGACGTCCGCTGGCGCATGCGATGATGATGATGATTCCTGAGCCGTGGTCGTATCACGAGTCGATGGATGATGACCGCCGGGCCTTCTATCAGTATCACTCCTGTTTGATGGAGCCGTGGGATGGGCCGGCCTCGATCGGCTTTACCGATGGCAAACAAATCGGGGCGATCCTTGATCGCAACGGCCTGCGCCCGTCGCGCTTTTACGTTACTCGCGGCGGCCTGGTGGTTATGGCCTCCGAGGCGGGCGTGCTCGATTTTCCACCGGAAGAGATCGTGCAGAAGGGCCGCCTTCAGCCCGGCCGTATGTTCCTGGTGGATACCGAGCAGGGCCGCATCATCGAGGATGAGGAGATCAAGCGTGAGATCTCCCGCGCGCAACCGTATCGCGAGTGGCTCAACACGCACCTCGTCCATCTCAAAGATCTACCCGACGCTCCGGCGGTCGAGCCGCCGGATCATGCGACGCTGCTTCAGCGCCAGATCGCGTTTGGTTACACGTTCGAGGATGAGCGCGTCATCATTACCCCGATGGCCAAGGACGGGGTGGAGGCCATCGGCTCGATGGGCAACGACGCCGCCCTCGCGGTGCTCTCCAACAAGCCGCGTCTGCTGTACGATTACTTCAAGCAGCTCTTCGCCCAGGTCACGAACCCGCCGATCGACTCGATCCGCGAGGAGATCGTTACTTCCGCCGAGACGCGTCTCGGCTCCGAAGGCAATCTGCTCAATCCGCAGCCGACCGCCTGTCGGCGCGTCGAGCTGAAGTGGCCTGTGCTCACGAATGAGGAGTTCGCCAAAATCCGCCGCACCAATCTGCCCGGCCTGAAGATCGGAGTGTTGCCGATACTCTTCCGCGTGAGCCGCGGGGAGAAGGGCTTGGCGAAGTCGATGGAGGAGCTCTCCATGATGGCGCGCCGCATGATCGAGGAAGACGAGGTCAACGTCCTCATCCTCAGTGACCGTGGTGTCACCCGCGATTCCGCTCCGATTCCCGCGCTGCTCGCCGTGTCAGGCCTGCATCATTATCTGATCCGCGAAGGGCTCCGCACGCGGGTCTCCCTCGTGCTCGAAACCGGCGAGGCGCGTGAACCGCATCACTTCGCCGTCCTGATCGGCTTCGGAGCCTCGGCCATCAATCCGTACGTCGCGTTCGAAACGATCGATGACATGATTCGCGAGGGCATGCTGCCCGGTCTCGATCACAAGAAGTGCTGCGCCAATTTCGTGAAGGCCGCCTCCAAGGGCGTGGTCAAGATCATGTCGAAGATGGGCATCTCCGCGATCCAGTCCTATCGTGGAGCCCAGGTCTTTGAGGCCCTGGGACTGCGGCAGGATGTCATCGAGCAATACTTCACCTGGACCCCTTCCCGCGTCGGCGGCATTGGCCTCGACGTGATCGCCCAGGAAGTTTTGCTGCGCCATCGTGCGGCGTATCCGGAACGGGCCGTCAATGGTCACGTTCTCCCTGTGGGCGGCCTGTATCAATGGCGCTCCAGCGGCGAAGCGCATTTGTTTACGCCGGAGTCGGTGCATGCCTTGCAGAAGGCGGTTCGCCAGAACAACCACGTCGCCTATGCGGCTTACGCCAAACTGGTCAACGAACAGGGTCGCAATCTCTGCACGCTGCGCTCGCTGCTCGATTTCAAGAACGGCACCGATTCGATCCCGCTGGAGGAGGTCGAGTCGGCGGAGAGCCTGATGCGGCGTTTCAAGACGGGCGCGATGTCCTACGGCTCGATTTCCAAGGAAGCGCACGAGACGCTCGCCATCGCCATGAACCGGATCGGCGGCAAGTCGAACACCGGTGAAGGCGGCGAAGATGCCGAACGTTTCACCTGGACCAACGAACTGGGCGATTCGAAGAACTCTGCGATCAAGCAGGTGGCTTCGGGCCGATTCGGGGTCACGAGCGAATACCTCGTCAACGCCAAGGAAATCCAGATCAAGATGGCGCAGGGCGCCAAGCCCGGCGAGGGCGGCCAGCTGCCCGGCAGCAAGGTCTATCCGTGGGTCGCCAAAACCCGTGGTACCACCGCCGGCGTGGGTCTGATCTCACCGCCTCCGCATCATGACATCTACTCGATCGAGGATCTCGCGGAGCTGATCCACGATTTGAAAAACGGAAACAAGGACGCGCGCATCAGCGTGAAGCTCGTCTCCGAAGTCGGCGTCGGCACCATCGCCGCAGGCGTCGCCAAGGCGCACGCCGACGTTGTCCTGATTTCTGGATACGATGGCGGCACCGGCGCCTCGCCGCAGACCTCGCTGCAACACGCCGGTTTGCCGTGGGAGCTTGGTCTCGCTGAGACCCATCAGACGCTCGTGCTCAACAACCTCCGCTCCCGCATTGCCGTGGAAACGGATGGCCAGCTGAAAACGGGTCGCGATGTCGCGATTGCAGCCTTGCTCGGCGCCGAAGAATTCGGTTTCGCGACGGCTCCGCTCGTGGCGACCGGCTGTATCATGATGCGCGTGTGCCATCTGAATACCTGTCCGACGGGCGTTGCCACGCAGGATCCCCAGCTCCGCGCCAAGTACACCGGCAAGCCGGAGCACGTGGTTAACTTCATGCGTTTCATCGCTGAGGAACTGCGCACCATCATGGCCCAGCTCGGTTTCCGCACGATCGAGGAAATGGTCGGTCGGACCGATCGGCTCGAGTCGAAGCGCGCCCTCGATCATTGGAAGGCCAAGGGACTCGATTTCTCGAACATCCTATATCAGCCCGATGTCGGCCCCGAGGTCGGCCGCTTCTGCCAGATCAAGCAGGACCACGGCATCGATCGCTCGCTCGATGTCACCACCCTTCTCGACATCTGCCAGCCTGCGATCGACCGCGGCGAGAAGGTCGTCGCCGAGCTTCCCATCCGGAACGTCAACCGCGTGGTCGGTACGATTACGTCCAGCATCATTACCAAGAAGTACGGGGCCAAGGGTCTTCCCGAAGACACGATCAAGCTGAAGTTCAACGGCTCCGCCGGTCAGAGCTTCGGTGCGTTCGTCACGCGGGGCATGACGCTCTCCATCGAGGGTGATGCCAACGACTACTTCGGCAAGGGGCTATCGGGTGGAAAGCTCATCATCTATCCGCCCGCGGCTTCGACCTTCAAAGCCGAGGAGAACATGATCGTCGGCAACGTTGCGCTTTACGGCGCGAGCGCGGGCGAGGTCTACATCCGCGGCATGGCGGGCGAACGCTTCGGCGTCCGTAATTCCGGCGTCACCGCCGTCGTTGAAGCCATCGGTGACAACGGCTGCGAATACATGACCGGCGGCAACGTTGTCGTCCTCGGGCCCGCTGGTCGTAACTTCGGCGCCGGCATGTCCGGCGGAATCGGATACGTGCTCGACGAGAGCGGCGAATTCGCCCCGCGCGTGAATGTGCAGATGGTCGGTCTCGAGAAACTCGAGGACGCCCGGGAAATCGCGGCTGTCCGCGCCATGATCCAGAAGCACCTCGACTACACCAAAAGTGAACGCGCCAAGATGATCCTGGAAAATTGGGACACGTTCCTTCCGAAGTTCGTCAAAGTGATGCCCAAGGATTACAAGCGCATGCTCGCCTGTATCGAACGCGCCCAAAGCCAGGGGCTCACGGGCGACGAAGCCATCATGGCGGCGTTTGAAGAAAACTCCCGTGACACCTCGCGTGTTGGCGGTAACTAAGGCGTTGCTCAACTCAATCGACCTGTCGCCACCTTCCGTTGGTCAGCCCTGCCTGCAGCGCTGATCAACGGTTTGATTCCTCCTTCACCTTTCCGCTTTCCAGCACCGACTTCTCCGTATCATGGGTAAACCAACTGGCTTCATCGAGTATCTGCGCGAACTGCCTGTCGATCGCGCGCCTTCCGAGCGCGTCAAAGACTGGAAGGAGTTCCACCATCACATGGAGGAGAAGAGGCTTCGCCAACAGGGCGCGCGCTGCATGGATTGCGGCATCCCGTTCTGTCATTCGGGCAAGCTGATCAGTGGCATGGCCAGTGGCTGCCCGATCAATAACCTCATTCCCGAGTGGAACGATCTGATTTACCGCGGCCTGTGGAAGGAAGCGCTCCATCGCCTGCACAAGACGAACAACTTCCCGGAATTCACCGGTCGGGTGTGTCCGGCCCCGTGCGAGGGTTCCTGCGTTCTCGGGATCAACAATCCTCCCGTTACGATCAAGAACATCGAGGCGTCGATCATCGACAAGGGCTGGGAAGAGGGCTGGGTGGTGCCTGAGGCGCCCAAGGTTCGCACCGGCAAGAAGGTTGCCGTCATCGGCTCCGGGCCGGCCGGTCTCTCCGCGGCGGCGCAGCTCAATTGTGCCGGCCATAGCGTCACCGTTTTCGAGCGGGCTGATCGCCCGGGAGGGTTGCTCATGTACGGCATTCCGAACATGAAACTCGACAAGAAGGAAGTCGTCCTGCGCCGCATCAAGTTGATGGAGCAGGAGGGCATCAAATTCATCTGTAACGCCAATGTCGGCGATAACGTCGAGCCGCAGATCTTTCTCAAGGAATACGACGCGACGGTCATCTGCACCGGTGCCACGCAGCCCCGGAATCTCCCGATTGAAGGGCGCGACTTGAAGGGCGTGCACTTCGCGATGGATTTTCTCACCGAGAACACCAAGGCGATTCTCAACGGCGGCGCGGCCAACTGCCCGATCAACGCCAAGGGCAGGGACGTCGTCGTCATTGGTGGTGGCGACACCGGCACCGACTGCGTTGGCACTTCGATGCGCCACGGCTGCAAGAGCATGGTGCAGATTGAAATTCTGCCCAAGCCGCCGCTGGAGCGGTCGGCTGACAATCCGTGGCCCGAGTGGCCCAAGACGTACAAGATGGACTATGGCCAGGAAGAAGCGGCCGCGAAGTTCGGCGCCGATCCGCGCGTTTATCTCACGACCGTGAAGAAGTTCGTCGGCGATGAGAACGGCCACGTGAAGGAACTCGTGACCGTCGAAATCAAGTGGGACAAAAACGAGAAAGGTCAGTTCGTGCCGCAGGAGATTCCGGGCACGGAGAAGACGCGTCCCGCCCAGCTCGTTCTGCTCGCGATGGGTTTTCTCGGGCCCGAACAGGCGTTGCTCAAGGAGCTCAACTTGGAGTCCGATCCGCGCTCGAACATCAAAGCCGAGCACGAGAAGTACACCACTAGCATCACGGGGGTCTTTGCCGCTGGCGACTGCCGCCGTGGCCAGAGCCTGGTGGTCTGGGCAATCAACGAAGGTCGCGGTGCGGCGCGTGAGTGCGACCGTTACCTGATGGGCTATTCAGATCTGCCGTGAGGCGAAGCGCCGCGAGCCGCGGGTAGCGAGGAAGGAGTCGTTCGACTCACGCTTCGCTGCTCGCTCACCGTGGGCGCTGCTTCTCG
>PPFU01001346.1_pt1 | contig 12532 bp, 11 predicted proteins | sample 1535991 | NCBI WGS metagenome assembly PPFU01 (sample SAMN04901290, study PRJNA319586) | Hypolithon metagenome, whole genome shotgun sequencing project. | isolation source: Antarctic Hypolithon | place: Antarctica: Miers Valley | collected 2014 | reverse complement strand
GTCGGTGCTGGCGGCGACCGGCGCGATGCCCCGGTCGCCGCTCACCTGCGCCACCAGCAGCCCGCCCGCCGCGAGCGCGCCCAGCGCCAGGGCGCCTGCGGTCAGCAGTGCGGGCAAGCGCCGGGAGCGGGCCGTCGATGGGAGGGGGAGAGAGAGCATCGTGCTGGGGAAACCGGCCGGCCTTTTGCCCAAAGGCGAGTGGAAATCCAAGCGGGAATGTCTAAGGCCCGCATGATGGTGGATCGGAGCGACAAGGCGGCGGCATCGACGGGGGGCTACACCTACGAGGAGGCGGGCGTCTCGATCGGCAAGGGCAACGCGCTGGTGCGGGCCATCGCACCGCTGGTGAAGGCGACCCGGCGGCCCGGCGCGGAGGCCGAGATCGGCGGCTTCGGCGGTTTCTTCGATCCGCGCGCGGCGGGGTATGCCGATCCGCTGCTGGTCGCCGCGAACGACGGCGTGGGCACCAAGCTGAAGCTCGCGATCGAGCATGACCGCCATGACGAGGTCGGCATCGATCTGGTCGCCATGTGCGTCAACGATCTTGTCGTCCAGGGTGCCGAGCCGTTGTTCTTCCTCGATTATTTCGCCACCGGTCGGCTCGACAATGCGGTTGCGACACGGGTCATCGCGGGCATCACCCAAGGGTGCCGAGAGGCGGGCTGCGCGCTGATCGGCGGCGAGACGGCCGAGATGCCCGGAATGTATGCCGATGCCGATTACGACCTTGCAGGCTTCGCGGTCGGCGCGGTCGAGCGGGGTGAGCAGCTCACCGGCGCGCGCGTCGCACCCGGCCATGTGCTGCTCGGCCTCGCCAGCTCGGGCATTCATTCCAACGGCTTCTCGCTCGTCCGCCGCCTCGCCGCCGACAAGCGCTGGCGGCTCGCCGATCCGGCCCCTTTCGCCCCCGCCATCACCCTCCTCGACGCGCTGATGGCGCCCACGCGCATTTACGTGCGCGCCGTGCTTCCCGCGATCCGCGCCGGCCGGATCGACGCGCTCGCCCACATCACCGGCGGCGGCCTGCTCGAGAACGTGCCCCGCGTGCTCCCCGAAGGATGCCGCGCCGTAATCGACGCCGATTGCTGGCCCCAGCCGGCGCTGATGGCTTTCCTCCAGAGCGAAGGGGCGATCGATCCCGCCGAAATGGCGCGCACCTTCAACATAGGCATCGGCATGGTGCTGGCAGTTGCGCCCGATCAGATTGTTATTGCGACGCACGAGCTCGAAACGGCTGGGGAGCGGGTTTGTCGGATCGGCGAAGTGGTCTCGGCCCAACGAGGCTGCACCGTGCGCGGCAGCGCCGGCACCTGGGCTGCGTCATCCGATTGGACCGCCGATCACGATGCCTGAAAAAGCCGCTACACGTGTGGACCCGCCCGCTCGCCCGCCGCACCGTTGTCCGGCGCGCGAAGACGAGCGATGACCCACAAGACCCCGATCGCCTGCCTGCTTTCGGGCGCCGGCACCACGATGGCGGCGCTGCTCTACGCCTCGCGCCTGCCGTCCAGCCCGTTCGAGGTCGTCCTCGTCGCCGGCAATGATCCCGCAGCCCCCGGCCTCGCCCTCGCCGCCGCCGAGGGCATCGCCACCTTCGCCCGTTCCCACCGGGGCCTGTCGCGCGAGGACCACGAGGCGATCCTCGAACAGCAGATCGCCCGAAGCGGCGCCGAGCTCATCGCGCTTTGCGGCTACATGCGCATCCTCACCGCCGGCTTCGTCACCCGCCACGACGGCCGCATCCTCAACACCCACCCCTCGCTGCTGCCCAAGTATCGCGGCCTCGACACCCACGCCCGGGCGCTCGAGGCGGGCGACAGCCATGCGGGCTGCTCGGTCCACATCGTCACCCCAGAGCTCGACGATGGACCGCTACTCGGCCAACTCCCGGTCGCCATCCTGCCCGGCGATACCCCCGAAACGCTCGCCCGCCGCGTGCAGATGGCCGAATACCAGCTCTACCCCCGCACTCTCGCCCACTTCGTCGCCCGCCCCTATGACGCCGCCTGGCTGCTGGATCAGGTCCGCGCGCTGACGCTAGCCATGCCGGAGGCCGAGGAGCGGGAGAGCCACGGCGCGCCCGGCTGGCGCACTAGCGGCAAGAGTGGCCGCTATTTCGCCTATTTCAACGATCGCCATCACGGTTCCGGCCATGTCGCGCTGCTGGTCCGGACAGGCGACCAGACAGAACTCGAAGCGCTCGTCGAGCAGGACCCCGAAACCTACTTCAAGCCCGCTTATTACGGCGCGAGCGGCTGGCTCGGGATCATCCTCGAGGGCCCGGGCGTTGACTGGCAGCATGTGGCCCGATGGATCGAACGTAGTTGGCGGGCCGTGGCACCCGGGCGCCTCACCACACTTCATGCGGCAGCCGATGATTTCTGAGGTCGCCCCACCCCTTTCGGGACCTCGCCGCCCGGCATGATGTTCGACCCATTCGGCGGCGCAGGCACCCGCCCCGATCCACCGCCCCGCCCGCATCCGCTCACCCGCGCGCCGTTGGTCGGCAAGGCCTGTCGCCTGCTCGTGCGCGCCTGGCGGTCCGGTCTGGCGACCAGGCCGGTGCTCGATCCTGATACGCTGTGGCACTGGGCAATCCGCAGTGCGCCTGCCGATGGCGAGAGGGGCGGCCGAAGCGAAGAGGACGTCGCCGATTTCCGCCTCCGGCTCGAGCGCCTGTGCAACAGCCTCGATGGCGAAGCCGCGCTGAACCCGCTCGGCCTGACCCTGGCTCACGGCCAGCTGGTCCGCGCCATCCGCCACCGCCTCCAGCTCGGCGCATTGTGGAGCGCAGAGCCCCACCTCGCCGCGCACCCGATCGCCCCGCCGATCATCGTCGTCGGCCAGATGCGCTCGGGCACCACGCGCATCCACCGGCTGCTCGCCGCCGATCCCGCCCATGCCGCCACCCGCTTCTGCGACAGTTGGCACCCCTGCCCTCCGCGCGCCTGGGCGCCGGATCTGCGGCCGCTGTGGTCCGCCTGGTCGCTCACCGTCGCCCGCAAGCTCGATCCCTGGCTCGATGCGATCCATCCGTTCGGCGCGGCGCGCGCGGACGAGGAGCTGGGCTGGCTGGCCGCCGCGCTAAACCATTGCGCCTACGAGACCCAGTGGCGCATTCCCTCCTTCACCGCCTTCAGCGAGACGCGCGATCCCGCCCCCGTCTATCGCGAATTCGAGCGAGTGCTGCGCACCGATGCCGCCCGGCGCGCCAACGCGCACCGCCGCCGGATTCTCAAGGTGCCGCAATTCGCCGAGGACATCCCGGCCCTGATCGCGCGCTTCCCCGACGCGCTGGTAGTGCGCACGAAGCGCGATCCGGCGCAGGTTTCCGCCAGCGCCGCCTCGCTCGTCGCCAACCAGATGGCGATCCAGTCGGACGCCACCGACCTTACCTGGATCGAAGCCGAATGCCGCCGCAAGATCGTGCTGCGCGAGGCGCGCATGGATGTCGCCTTGCACGGTTTCGCCGGGCCGCTGGTCGAGGTCAGCTATGCCAAGCTCGACGGCGACTGGCCTGCGCAGATCGCGCGGATCTACGCCCGCCTCGGCCTGACGCTTACCGACGCGGCGCTAGGGGCGATGCAGCTCGAGCAGACCCGCGCGAAATCGGGTTTGCATCGCGCTCACGCCGCTTCGTACCGGGCGTTCGCGCAGGCCTAGCGCGCGCCCTCGTCTTGAGCTCCGGGCGGCCATCCTGAGACCTGCAAGAGCGCGCGGGCGATCGGCGAAAGGCTCAGGGCGAGCGCACCGTGGCCCGCTCTTCGAGCAGCTCGGGCATGAGGATCCGCGCCAGTTGCGGCGTCCCGTCAGCGGAGAATCCCTGCCATTCATGGATGTGCCGGCCGTCGGCCACCGCGCGCCACAAGGTCTCGCCGGTCAGCCGGGGATCGGCACACACCGACTTACCGCGAATGAGCACCTCGTCCCCGCGAGCGGACATGTCGGCCACTTCGATCCGGAAATCGGGCGCAAGGCGGGCGAAGCGACGAAGGGATTCAAGGGCATGACGACGGCCCTCGATCACATCGCCCGCGCTGTCGATCAGGCGCATCCTGGGGCCGATCAGGCCGCCGAGCGCGATCAGGTCGTTAGCCTCGATCGCGGCAAGAAAGCGCTCCACCGTGCGCACTGGCCCGCGAAAGCCCGCCAAACCCAACATCGGACGCCCTCGTTCTTGCCTACGCCGACCTTTCACGCGGCTACTTGCTCGAAAGTAGCCTATACTATGCGATGTTGTAGCTATCGGCAATCCAGCCGGGGGGCAACCCGGACCAAAGCCGGGCCTTACTGAACAGGTCGCAGCTCAGCCGACGATTTCTTCCTCGGCGAAGAAGAAGGCGATCTCCTTTGCGGCATTTTCGTCGCTGTCCGAACCATGGACGCTGTTGGCCTCGATCGATTCGGCGTAGGTCTTGCGGATCGTGCCATCCTCGGCGTCGGCCGGGTTGGTCGCGCCCATCACCTGGCGGTTCCTCGCCACCGCGTCCTCGCCTTCCAGCACCTGGACGACCACCGGTCCGCTGGTCATGAAGTCGCACAATTCGCCGTAAAACGGCCGCTCCTTGTGCACTTCGTAAAAACCTTCGGCCTGCTCGCGGGTCATGCGGATGCGCTTGGAGGCGATAATGCGCAGGCCCGCATCCTCGAGCATCTTGATGACCGCACCCGTCAGGTTGCGGCGGGTGGCGTCAGGCTTGATGATCGAGAAGGTGCGGGTGGCCGCCATCGGAAATGCGCCTTTGTCATGGGATCGACTGGATGAAGGCGCGCGCCTAACCGCCGTGCCTTGCGCGCGCAAGCCTTCCTCGCCCGGCGACCGCGTGCGAGCCGAGTCACGGCCCCTCGGTCCAGCGGCCCCGCGCATCCTGTTTCCAGAACCGGCGTTCGACGCTGCCCTCCTCGCCCAGCGCCTTCCATCGGCGGCGCGCCTCGGGCAGCGCTTCCTCGCCGACGAGCAGGAACACCCGCTCGAACCCGGCCGCCTCGCGCCAGACGCCATCGGCCAGGCACAGGAGCTGTGCGCCATTGACCGGCTCGACTACGTCCGAGAGCAGGATCGGCTGGCGTTCGGCATGCGGCTCCTGCGCCAAGCCATTGGCGAGAAAGGCCTCCGCTTTCCCCTCCCAGAGCGCCTGCGAGAGAGAATTGCGCTGTGCCTCCTCGCCGGCAACGATCAGCAGTCGCCCGCCCTCGCCCAGCGCCTTCGCCGCCAGGGCGCAGGCGATCGCCTCCAGACGCGATCCTCCGAGCAGGTAGAAATCGACCCGCATCAGGCTGGCGCGCGCCCGGCGCCCCGGCAGCGATCGGAGCAATAGACTACCCGCTCCCAGTCCCGCGCCCACTTCTTGCGCCAGGCAAACGGCCGCGCGCAGGCGGGGCAGATCTTGGACGGCAGCTCCGCCTTGCGCCGCATCCTCGGCATCGCGCCTCCTTCGCCCCGCTCAGCCCTCGCAGGTGTCGCGCACGAAGCGGTCGATCAGCCGCACGCCATAGCCTGTCGCGCCCTTGTCCCAGGTGGTGCCAGGCTTGTCCGCCCACACCATCCCGGCAATGTCGCAATGCGCCCACGGCATGTCTTTTTCCACGAAGCGCTGGATGAACTGCGCCGCGGTGATCGATCCCGCCTGCCGCGGCCCGACGTTCTTCATGTCGGCGATCGGAGAATCGATCAGCTTGTCGTAGGCCGGCCCGAGCGGCTGGCGCCACAGCTTGTCGCCGCTCGCCCGCCCCGCCGCCAGCAGCGCCTCGGCAAGCTGGTCGTTGTTCGAGAACACCCCGCCATGCTCGTGGCCGAGCGCGATGATCATTGCCCCGGTCAGCGTTGCCAGGTCGACGATCCGCGCCGGCTGCAACTCCTTCTGCGCCCAATGGATCGCATCACACAGCACCAGCCGCCCTTCGGCATCGGTGTTGAGGATTTCGACCGTCTGCCCGCTCATCGTGGTGACGACGTCGCCCGGCCGCTGCGCCTTGCCGTCGGGCATGTTCTCGACGAGGCCGCACACGCCGACGATGTTGGCCTTGGCCTTGCGCTTCGCCAGCGCCAGCAGCGCGCCCGCCACCGCGCCCGCGCCGCCCATGTCCCACTTCATGTCCTCCATGCCGGGCCCGGGCTTGATCGAGATGCCGCCCGAATCGAAGGTCACCCCCTTGCCCACGAACACGGTCGGTTTGTCGCCCGAAGCCCCGCCGCTCCAGCGGATCACCAGCAGCCGCGCCTCGCGCTCGGAACCCTGGCTGACGCCGAGCAGCGCGCCCATGCCGAGCTCGGCCATCTGCGCCTCGTCGAGCACCTGGATCTCGGCGCCCGTCCCTTCGAACCGCTCGCGGCAGCGTTCGACGAAGCTTTCGGGATAGACGATGTTGGGCGGCTCGGCGACCAGCTCGCGGGTGAAAACCACGCCCTCGACCAGCGCTTCGGCCTCGCGCCAAGCCGCCTCCGCTCCCTCGGGCGCGCTGAGGACGACGATCTCCTTGAGGCTGACCTTCTGCTCGTCCTTGAGCCTGGTCCGGTAGCGGTCGTATCGCCACGAACGAAGCACCAGCCCGGTAAGCAGGCGCGCCACGTTCACGGCCGAAAGCCCGCTTGCCCCGGCGTCGACCGCCAGCACCTTTGTGCCGCCGGTGAGATGACGGGCGGCGAGCGCGGCACCCGCGGTCTCGAACGGATCGGCGCCCTCTCCGTTGGTCCCGCCGGCCCCAACCAGGATGCGGCGCACCATCCGCCCGTCGCGCGGCACGAAGGCGTCGAACACCTTGCCCGCCTTGGGCTCGAACTTGGCCGCCGAAGCCACCTCGCGCAGGGGCGCCTCGAGCCCGTCAGGCAGCGCCTTGCCGGTGACGACGATCACCTCCGCCGTCGCGTCGTCATGCTTCACATTATCGCTGAAGGTGATCTTCAAGAAGTCTCTCCGGGGGCCGGGAATACGGGCGAAACCGCCGGTCGCGGCGCCCTTGGATGCCGCCGTTGCAGTTAGGCCCGGCCGGTGCAATAGGCAAGCCATGCGCCCCGCCGAGCATCCGCCCTCGCCGGCCCATTCAGCGCGTCGAGACGGGGCGATCCGCGGCTGCTGGCATCGCACGCTTGCCCTCGCCGTGCTCGCCGGCACGCTCCCCTTCGCCACCCCAGCGCTCGCTCAGGAAGGAGCCGCTCCCGGCGTCGACACCGCGATCGAGCCGCGCGCGATCCCGCCGGTCGGAGAGGACGAAGCCGAGGGTTTTCCCGAAGTCGAGGGCGACATTCCGGGCGACGAACCCGCCGAAGCGCGAGAGGTCGATTTCGCCACCGACTCAATCGCCTATGACAGCACCGGCGACACGGTAACCCTCACCGGCGATGTCGTGTTGCGGAGCCGGGACCAGTCGGTCCGCGCCGACGGCATCACCTGGAACCGCGCCACCGGCGAGATCGTGGCGCAGGGCAATGTCCGCTTCGTCGATGAGGACGGCAACCAGCTCTTCACCGACCGGATGGAACTGACCGAGGAGCTTGCCGCGGGCGCGATGGAGAACCTGCTCCTCGTGTTCCGCACCGGCGGCCGCCTCGCCGCAGCCGAGGCCACCCGCGACGATGAGGGCGACATCGTGGTCGCCCTCGCCTCCTATTCCACCTGCGCCGTCGTCGATGGCGAGGGCTGCCCCAAGACGCCGAGCTGGAAGATCACCGCCGAGCGAGTCACCTTCGATGCGCAATCCCGGCGCGTGCGCTTCATCGGCGCCTATCTCGAGCTGTTCGGACGCCGCGTGCTCCCCCTCCCGCGCCTCTCGCTGCGTGCGGACGGCGGGGCGGATTCCGGCTTTTTCGTGCCGTCGCTCGGCTACAGCGCCTCCAATGGCTTCGAGATCGCGGGCAGCTATTACTGGCGCATGGCCGAGAACCGCGACCTGACGCTGTCCGGCTACGCCTTCACCGAAGCCGCACCGATGGTCTCGGCGCAATATCGCCAGCTGACCGACACCGGCGCATTCCAGGCGACCGGCTACCTCACGCACGGCTCGCGCATTCCGCTCGGTGCCGATCCGCTGGCCATCGCCGAGAACCGGCGCGAGGAGGGGATCCGGGGCTACATCTTCGTCAACGGTCGCTTCCAGCCGGACCCCAAATGGACGCTCGAAGGCTCGCTCCGCCTGACCAGCGACCGCACCTTCCTCAGGCGCTACGACATCAGCCGCGAGGATCGCCTGCGCTCGCTGGTGCGCGCCGAGCGGATCGACTTTGCCAGCTACCTCTCGATCGCCGGCTGGGCGACGCAGGCGCTGCTGGTCGATACCCCGCAGGGCCAGGTGCCGCTCGCGCTGCCGGTCATCGATTACCGCCGGCGGATCGAGGACAAACTGCTCGGCGGCATGATCGAACTCCAAGGCAACACGCTCGCCATCACCCGCTCCGAGGGGCAGGACACCCAGCGCGCCTTTGCGCGGGCGCAATGGGACTGGCGGCGGATCACCGGCATGGGCCAGGAGGTGGTGCTGAGCGGCCTTGTGCGCGGCGACGTCTATCACTCGTCCGACAATTTCCTGAACCCCACCCCGCTCTATCGGGGCGAGAGCGGCTGGCAGACGCGCGGCATCGCGCTTGCCGCGCTCGACGTGAAATGGCCCTTCATCGGCCCGTTCCTCGGCGGCAGCCAGATCCTCACCCCGCGCGTTCAGCTCGTCGCCTCGCCGCCGCTGGAAAATCTCGCCATCCCCAACGAGGATGCCCGCGCGATCGATCTTGAGGATTCCAACCTCTTCGCCTTGAACCGCTTCCCGGGCTACGACCGGATCGAGGGGGGCGTCAGGGTGACTTACGGTCTCGAATGGTTCGCCCAGTTCCCCCGCTGGCGGCTCGAGACGACGATCGGCCAGTCCTACCGGCTCGACGACAAGCCCACCCTGTTTCCCGACGGCACCGGCCTGACCGACAGCTTCTCCGATTTCGTGGGCCGAACCGAGGTCCGCTATCGCAATTTCCTCAAGTTCACCCACCGCTTCCGGCTCGACAAGGACGGCTTCGCCGTGCGCCGCAACGAGATCGACGCGGCCGTCGGCACCGACCGCACCTATCTCGAGCTCGGCTACCTGCGCCTCAACCGCAACATCGCGTCCGGCTTCGAGGATTTGCAGGACCGCGAGGAGGTCCGCGCCGCGGGGCGCTGGGAGTTCACCCGCTTCTGGTCGGTGTTCGGGTCGGCGGTGGTCAACCTGACCGACCGCGAGGAGGATCCACGCTTTACCTCGGACGGTTTCGAGCCGCTGCGCACGCGGCTGGGCATCGCCTATGCCGATGATTGCCTCGAGTTCGGCTTCACCTGGCGCCGCGACTATGTCGAGCTCGCCGATGCCGAGCGCGGCAACTCCTTCCGCCTCCACTTCGCGCTGCGCAACCTGGGTCTGTAACCGTTTTCGGACGTGACGGCTTTTGCATCATTGCCACAGACGCGCTAAGGGACGTGCTCAGCCCCGGTTCAGCCGTGCAGCAGCAATCGCCGCGGCCTTGAGCGGGCGACAAAGCCCCTTCGACAGGATGTGACGCGTAGTGCCCAAGCTCGATCGAACCTTAATCCGCTTCCCTCACCGCATCGCCGCTACCGCCGCGCTCGCGCTCGCGGTGCTTACCCCTGCCGGCGCGCAGGACGCCGATGAGGCGCCCGCCGATGCCGCAGCGGCGCAGGATCCGCAGGTCGCGGTCGACCCCGCCGAGGCGTTCAACCTCCCCGACCAGATCGAGATGCTCGGCAATACCGATCCCAACAACCGCCGGGCGACCGCGCGGGTCAACGGCAACATCATCACCGGCACCGACGTCGAGCAGCGCCTCGCGCTGTTGCTCGATGCGAACGAAGGCCAGGTGCCGCCCGAGGAGATGCAGCGCCTGCGCCTCCAGATCCTGCGCAATCTCATCGACGAGACACTCCAGGTGCAGGAAGCCGCGGCGCTCGAGATGGAGGTGACCCAGCAGGAGGTCGACGAAGCCTACGAGCGTCTCGCCACCGGTCGTTTTCAGCGCACCCCCGCGCAACTCGATACCTATCTGCGCTCGATCGGCTCCTCGCAGCAGTCGCTCAAGCGCCAGATCCAGGGCGAGCTCGCCTGGAACCGGCTGCTGCGGCGCAACGTCGCCCCGTTCGTCAACGTCTCCTCGAGCGAAGTCAACGAACTGTACGACCGGCTGCAAGCCTCGCGCGGCACGGCCGAGTACCGGATCGGTGAGATCTTCCTCGCCGCCACCCCCGCCAACCGCGACGAGGTCGCGCGCAATGCGACGCAGATCGTCCAGCAATTGCGCGATGGCGGCAGCTTCGTCGCTTACGCGCGGCAATATTCGCAGGCCTCGACCGCAGCGGTTGGCGGTGACCTCGGCTGGATCCGCCTCGAGCAGTTGCAGAACCCGCAGCTCGAGGAGGCCGCGCGCGATCTGCAATCCGGCCAGCTCGTCGGCCCGCTCGAAATCCCCGGCGGTTTCTCGATCCTGCTGCTGATCGACCAGCGCTCGATCGGCATGGCCGACCCGCGCGATGCAGTGATGAGCCTCAAGCAGATTTCGATCGATTTTCCGCAAGGCACGCCGCAGGCCGAGGCCGAGCAACGGCTGGCCCAGTTCTCCAGCACGGTCGGCGCGATGAACGGCTGCGGCGATGCGAGCGCCAAGGCGACCGCCATGGGTGCGGCGGTGGTCGACAATGATCAGATCGCGGTGCGCGCGCTGCCCGAGCAGCTGCAATCCGCGCTCTTGCAACTCAATATCGGCGAGACCACGCCCATCTTCGGCTCGCTTGATGAGGGCGTGCGGGTGCTGATGCTGTGCGGCCGCGACGATCCGGTCGAGACGCAGGGCCCGAGCGTCGAGCAGCTGATGACCCAGCTCGAGGATGACCGCGTCAACAAGCGCGCCCAGCGCTACCTGCGCGACCTCAGGCGCGACGCGGTGATCGAGTACAACTGACGCTTTCTCGCGCCTCTGCGCCGCGGTAGGCCCTGGCGTGACCTCGCCCGCCCTTCCTCTCCTCGTCTCCCTTGGCGATCCGGCGGGGGTGGGGCCCGAGCTTATCGTCCAGGCTTGGGCGCGGCGCGGAGAGCTGCGACTGCCGCCGTTCGTCGTTGTCGGATCCGAGCGAATCCTGCGCGAGGCTGCCGAGGTTAGCGGCGTCGATCTTGTCACCGAACTGTACGGCAACGATCAGGTCATCCCGCTCGGCTTCAATAGGGCCTTGTCGGTGTGGGACGGTTTCGACGATCTGGCCTACACGCCGGGTCGCCCCGATCGCGATGGAGCCGTTGCCGCATTGGTCTCGCTGGAGGCGGCGGTCGACCATGTGCGCGATGGCCATTCCGCCGGCGTAATTACCGCACCTGTTTCCAAGGCGGCGATCGCCGAGATCGAGCCCAGCTTCATCGGCCAGACCGAACTCTGCGCCGCCGCCTGTGGAATGGCGCCCGAGGACGCGGTGATGATGCTCGCCGGCCCCTCCCTGCGTACCGTGCCGATGACGGTCCACTGCGCACTGGCGGAGGTGCCGGGACGCCTTTCGGTGGAGCTGATCGTGAGCCGTGCGCGGATCGTGAGCGAGGCGCTGCAGCGCGATTTCGGGATCAAGCGACCACGCCTCGCCATCGCCGGGCTCAACCCCCATGCGGGCGAACAGGGCCGCATGGGGCACGAGGAGCGCGCGATCATCGCCCCCGCCATCTCCGCTCTGCGCGCCGAGGGCATTGACGCCACCGGCCCCCACCCCGCCGACACGCTGTTCGCCCCCCACAAGCGCGGCAGCTACGACGTCGCCATCGCCATGTACCACGACCAGGCGCTGATCCCGCTGAAGGCGCTCGATTTCGACCAGGGCGTCAACGTCACCCTGGGCCTGCCGATCATCCGCACCTCGCCCGACCACGGCACCGCCTTCGACATCGCCGGCCAGGGGCTCGCCCGCCCCGACGCGATGATCGCCGCCATCCACATGGCCGGCGAGATGGCCGCGCGGCGGGCAGCAGCCTGATCCGCTCGCCGCACCCGAGGTGACGCCAGAGCTCCCCCCTTTGCGCGAAGTCATCGCCGCGCACGGCCTCTCCGCATCCAAGGCGCTCGGCCAGAACTTCATTCTCGACGAGCAGCTCCTGGCCCGTATCGCCGCCATTCCCGGAGACCTCACGGATCAAGCGGTTCTCGAGATCGGCCCCGGCCCCGGCGGCCTCACCCGCGCCCTCCTGCGTGCTGGAGCCCGCGTGACCGCCATCGAGCGCGATCGCCGCTGCCTCCCCGCCCTGGCCGAACTCGAAGCCGCCTTCCCCGGGCGCTTGCAGGTCATTAAAGGCGATGCCCTCGCCCTCGACCATTCCGGGCTGATGGCGGAACCCTTCGCGATCGTCGCCAACCTGCCCTACAATATCGGCACCGAGCTGTTCACCCGCTGGCTGTCGGGCGAGGAATGGCCGCCGCCGTGGACATCGCTCACCCTGATGTTCCAGCACGAAGTCGCCCGCCGCATCGTCGCCCGGCCCGGCACCGGCGAATACGGCCGGCTGGCCGTCCTCGCCCCGTGGCGGGGCG
>PPFU01012886.1_pt1 | contig 12540 bp, 12 predicted proteins | sample 1535991 | NCBI WGS metagenome assembly PPFU01 (sample SAMN04901290, study PRJNA319586) | Hypolithon metagenome, whole genome shotgun sequencing project. | isolation source: Antarctic Hypolithon | place: Antarctica: Miers Valley | collected 2014 | reverse complement strand
CCCGAGCCGGAATCGAACCGGCGTGCAAGGATTTGCAGTCCTCTGCGTAACCACTCCGCCATCGGGCCTCGCCGGCGCTGGCGCACCGGGGCCGCGCGTCTAGCGTGCGGGCGAGGTAAGGGCAATGGGCTTGGTCGCAGGGGAGCCCCGGCCGAAGGTCGCCCGCATCCGCTTCTATCTGCCTCGCTCCTCCTCCAAACCGCCGGTGGTGTTGACGCCCATGCTCTGGAGGTAGCGCTTCACCCCGCGCGCGGCCTGGCGCAGGCGTTGCTCGTTCTCGACCAGCGCGATCCGCACGAAGCCTTCGCCATCCTCGCCATAGCCCACGCCCGGCGCCACCGCGACGCCTGCATGGTCAAGCAATTGCCTGGAGAACTCGAGGCTGCCCATGTCGCGCAACGCGGGAGGGAGCGGGGCCCAGGCGAACATCGAGGCGGGCGGCGGGGGGATCTCCCAGCCGGCGCGGCCGAATGCCTCGACGAGCACGTCGCGACGCTTGTGATAGAGCGCACGGTTCTCCTCGACGATGTCCTGCGGGCCGTTCAATGCAGCGCAGGCGGCCGCCTGGACGGGGGTGAAGGCGCCGTAATCGATGTAACTCTTGACCCTGGTCAGCGCGGCGATGAGCGTGGGATTGCCGACCGCGAAGCCGATCCGCCAGCCGGCCATCGAGAAAGTCTTGGAGAGGCTGGTGAACTCGATCGCCACCTCCATCGCGCCCTTGGCCTGCAGGATGCTCGGCGTCGGCTTGCCATCGTAATATAGCTCGGAATAGGCGAGGTCGGAGAGGACCCAGACCTTGTGGAACCTCGCCCAGTCGACGAGCCGCTCGTAGAACGCGAGATCGACGACCTCGGCGGTGGGATTGCTCGGGAAATTGACCACCAGCACGGTCGGACGCGGCACGGTGAAGGCCATCGCCTGCTCGAGCTCTTCCCAATAGCGCTCGTCAGGCGTGGTCGGCACCGAGCGGATCGAGGCGCCGGCGATGATGAAGCCGAAGGTGTGGATAGGGTAGGAGGGGTTGGGGGCGAGGATCGTGTCGCCGGGCGCGGTGATCGCGGTAGCGAGGCTGGCGAGGCCTTCCTTGGAGCCCAGGGTAACGACCACCTCGCTTTCGGGATCGAGTTCGACGCCGAAACGGCGACGGTAGTAATGGGCCTGCGCGCGCCTCAGTCCGGGAATGCCGCGCGATTGCGAATAGCCGTGCGCATCGGGCTTCCTGGCGACTTCGCACAGCTTGTCGATGACGTGGGGCGGGGGCGGCAGATCGGGGTTGCCCATGCCGAGATCGATGATGTCGCCACCCGAGGCGCGGGCGGCGGCGCGCATCGCGTTGACCTCGGCGATGACATAAGGCGGCAGGCGCTTGATGCGGTAGAAATCGCTGTCCATGCCTATCGCTTCGCGCCTCCTGCCGCCGATTCGCGCGTCCTAGCATAGCTGGCGGCGGCGAGCAGAGGGCGGGCGGGCGCAAAACCCCTCCCGTTTGTCACAAAGCGCTCTAGAATGGGGGGATGGCACGACCACCCAAGAAGCCGCCGGCGCGCGCGCGTCCCGCCTCATCCGCCAAGACCAGGGCCCGAACGCCTGCCGCTCGAAAGCGAGCGGCGGCTGATGGGCGCCAGGACAGCGCCGCAGCGGCAGAAGCGGCCAAGCCGCCGCCGCGCCGAGCCAAGCAGGCAAAGGCCGCCGCCCCGCCGGAACCGCAAACGACGTCCGAGGCGAGCTCCGACACGGGCGCGGACGCAGCCGATCTGTTCACCCAGATGCTGCGGATCCAGGCCGAATCGGCCCGTCACGTGATGGGCGCCTTGCTCCCCAAAGCGGCCGAACGCCTGCCGGGCAATCGCGCCGCGGGCGAGATGGGTGAGGCAATGGCCGAATGGAGCAAGAGCTGGCAGGCGATGGCGCCCGCTGCCGCGCCGCAGCCCGGATTTCCCGTGCCGCTGCTCGCCGATCCGATGCAGTGGATGCGGATGATGCAGGGCTGGTTCGCTCCGCTCGCCGCGTTCGATCCCAAGGCGCAACATGCGTTGTGGGACGAGGGGATCCGGCTGTGGGAAGACATCCTCTCGCAATACGGCCTCGGCCCGGAGGGCGAGAGGGCGATGAAGCTGGAACCCGAACTGCCGCGCCAGGACCGGCGCTTTGCCGACCCCGCATGGCGCGGGCAGCCGGTCTTCGCGCTCATCCACCAGACCTACCTGCTGCTCGCCGACCGGGTGAGCGAGGCGGTCGACCGGCTGGAGGGGATCGACAGCCGCGAGCGCGCCAACCTGCGCTTCGCCACGCGCACCGTGCTCGACGCAATGAGTCCGGCGAATTTCCCGCTGATGAACCCGCAGGTACTCGAGCGCACCATCGAGACGCAGGGGCAGAACCTCGTCACCGGGATGGCGCGGCTGACGGCCGACCTAGAAAAGGGTCAGCTGACGCATACCGACACGAGCAAGTTCAAGCTCGGCGAGAACGTGGCCGCCACGCCGGGCAAGGTGGTGCACGAGACGCCGCTTTATCAGCTGATCCAGTATTCGCCGACGACGGACGAGGTGCTCGGGGTGCCGCTGATCGTCTATCCGCCGTGGATCAACCGGTTCTACATCCTCGATCTCAACCCCAACAAGAGCTTTGTGCGCTGGGCGGTCGAGCAGGGGCTGACGGTGTTCATGGTCTCGTGGCGCTCGGCGGACGAGAGCCTCGCGCACATCGAATGGGACGATTACATCCGCGCGCAGATCGAGTCGGTCGATTTCGTGCGCGGGCGGCTCGGCGTGCCTTCGGTCCATGCGATCGGCTATTGCGTCGCCGGGACGACGCTGGCGGCGACGCTGGCGGTGCTGGCGCGGCGGGGGGAAGCCGAGAAGGTCAGGAGCGCCACCTTCTTCACCGCGCAGGTTGATTTCGAGTTCGCGGGCGAGTTGAAGCTGTTGGTCGATGACAACAAGCTCGAACTGGTGCGCCAAGCGAGCCAGGGCGGCTATCTTGACGGGCGCTACATGGCCGCGACGTTCAACATGCTGCGCGGCAGCGACCTCATCTGGAACTACGTCGTCGACCACTACCTGCTGGGCGAGGACTACCCGGCCTTCGACATGCTCTACTGGAACGGCGACGTTACCAACCTGCCGGCGCGCTGGCACCACTCCTATCTGCGCGACCTCTACCGCGACAATCTGCTCGTCCAGGCCGATGCGCTGGGTGCCGACGGGACCGAGATCGACCTGACGAAGGTGGAGACGCCGGCCTACGTGCAGGCCGGCAAGGAAGACCATATCGCGCCGCCGCGATCGGTGTTCGAGATCATCCATCACTTCCAGGGGCCGATCCGCTTCGTGCTGGCGGGAAGCGGGCATATCGCGGGGGTCGTCAACCCCCCGTCGGCGGGTAAGTACCAGTACTGGATCAACGAAAGCGGGGCGGAATCGCTCGAGGAGTTCGTTGCCGGGGCGAGCGAGCACAAGGGCAGCTGGTGGCCCGACTGGCTCGCCTGGCTCGAGGCGCACGATCAGAAGCGGGTCGAGTCCACTGGTGTACGCGCACCTGGATCGCAGGAGAACCCGGCGATCGAGGACGCACCCGGTCGCTATGTCGCGATGCGGTGAGCGATCGGTACGACCAACGGTTATGCTGCACTGCACAAAAGCCTTGACTTAGCGCCCATAATCGCTATTTTGTGCAGTGCAGCATTAAGGCTGCGCGATCACGAGGACGCGAAATGGCCGGTACTGCTGCTGTCGATGAACGGAACGCTGAGCTCAAGGGTGCGAACACACCCGCCAAAGCGCCGCTGGCGGACCAGCTGGACTCCGACCTGAGCGAGGCGCTCCAGGACGCCGCCGAAAATAGCGAACCAACCGAACAGACGAAGAAGGATGACACCATGGCCAACGACACCAAAAACCAGATGAACAAGGCTGCCGAGGACATGCAGCAGCGCTCGCAGGAGGCCTATTCCAAGTCGAGCGAGATGTTGGGCGAGATGTCCGATTCCGCGCAAGGCAGCATGCAGGCGCTTTCCGAGAGCGGCAAGATTTTCAGCAACGGCATGCAGGAACTGGCGCGCAGCTACGTCGAGGACGCCAAGTCGGCATACGAGCAGATGACCGCCGACCTGCGCGAAGTGGCCGCGGTGCGCAACCCGAGCGACCTGCTCCAGCTCCAGACCAAGATCATGCGCCGCAACTTCGACACGATGGTTTCGGCCACGTCGAAGAACACCGAGCGGATGATGAAGCTGTCGAACGACGCCTTCGCCCCGATCTCGGAGCGGATGAACGTTGCCGCGGAGAAGGTCGGCAAGGCCGGCTGATCGATGATCGATCATCGCCGCGCTTGACAGCGTTGGCGGCTGGCGGGCCGGATGCCTCTTGGGCGTCCGGCCCGCTGTCATTGGTCGGCTATGCAGCAGGTTGTAACCCTTAGGCCCCAAGGCCCCTTGCAGCCCGGGCCGCCGATACGATATTTCAGCCGAACCATGCCCCGCCCGACCCGCCTCCCCCTCTCCGCACCCCAAGCCGCCCGGTCCTCTAGTGCCCAGGCGCCGGGCGAGGGTGGGAACGGCCCTGACGAGGGCGACATCGACCAGGGCGGCCAGGTCGGCATCGCCACCAAGACGCGCACGCGCCCCAAGAAGCCCAGCCAGTACAAGGTGCTGATACTCAACGACGACTACACGCCGATGGAGTTCGTCGTCATGGTGCTGAAGCGTTTCTTCCGCATGGACCTGGAACAGGCGACGCGGGTGATGCTGCATGTCCACCAGCGCGGCGTGGGGGTGTGCGGGGTCTATCCGTACGAGGTCGCCGAGACCAAGGTGAACCAGGTGATGGATTGCGCGCGCGAGAACCAGCATCCGCTGCAATGCACGCTGGAGAAGGCTTGAGGCGCTAGGCGCCGATCCCCCGGCTTGCCGCAAGCCGCACGCACCCTCTATCGGACATTCCCCATGACGACACTCGACAGGCAGGCGCAACGGTCCCCGACCGCCTCGCGCCTCGGGCGGGTGCGTGCATGAGCTTCATCACCGCCACCGACCGCTACATCTTCCGCCTGACCATCGTGCCGATGATCGGCGTGTTCGTGCTCGCCGCCAGCCTGCTGATGCTCGAGCAGATGCTGCGGCTGTTCGAGTTCGTCTCGGCGGAAGGTGGCCCGGTCGATGTCGTGTTCCGGATGATGCTCAACCTGATCCCCGAATATGCCGGGCTGGCGATCCCGCTCGGGCTGATGCTCGGCGTGCTGTTCGCCTTCCGCAAGCTCGCCACCTCGTCCGAGCTCGACGTGATGCGCGCGGTGGGGCTCTCCTACAACCGGCTGTTGCGCGTGCCCTACCTGATCACGCTGGTGCTGGTGGCGGTCAACTTCGCAATCGTCGGCTACATCCAGCCGCTCGCCAAGTATTCCTACGAGGCGCTCGAATTCGAGCTGCAATCGGGGGCGCTGGGAGCCTCGATCGAGGTCGGAGAGTTCACCCAGATCGAGGACCGGGTGGCGCTCAGGATCGAGGAGAGCCGCGACGGGGGGCGGTCGCTCAGCGGCATCTTCGCGCGCATCGCCGATGAGGAGGGGCAGGTGCTCTCGATCACCGCGCGCGAGGGGCAGTTCCTCGCCAATCGCGAGAACCGCAACACGATCATCCTCAGGCTGATCGACGGCACCCAGGTCCACCGGGTGCCCAATGGTGCGCCGCGGGTGCTGAGCTTCTCGCAGCTCGATCTGCCGATCGACCTGCCCGCGCTGCAACGCTTCCGCGAGCGGGGCGATGCGACGAGCGAATACCTGTTGCCCGAATTGCTGCGCATGGGCTGGAGCGAGGAAGCGAGCGAGGCCGAGCGCGCCGGCAGCCTGGCCACGTTCAATTACCGGATGGTCGAGGTGGTAATGATGCTGATGCTGCCGCTGCTGGCGGTGGCGCTGGCGATCCCGCCCAAGCGTTCGACCTCAGCGCTGGGCGTGTTCGTCTCGATCGTGCTGGTGGTGGCCTATCACAAGATCAACCAGTACGGCGAAGAGATCGCCGAATTGGGGCGGGTGGATCCGTGGGTGGCCTTGTGGGGGCCGTTCGCGATCTTCTCGGGGTTGATCGGCTGGATGTATTACCAGGTCGCCTTCGTGCCCGGCGGACAGGCGCTGGGCGTGCTCGAAAAGGTCTATGCCAAGGCGATGAACCAGGTGAGGAAGCTCATCGGCACGCGGCGCACGAAGCAGGACCGGGCGGCAAGCGAGATGGACGATCCTTTCGCGGCGCTCAAGCCGCAGCCGGCCGAATAGCACCCCGCCATGCCGCTCGATTTCTTCCCTTCGAAGACGCTCACCTGGTATCTGGCCAAGACCTTCGCGGTGCGCATCCTCGCGGTGCTGGCGATGCTGGTGCTGGTGCTGCTGATGCTCGACCTGCTCGGCAAGACCGGCGACATTCTCCAGGCGCCGGGCAACGGGCAGGACGACGTTCTCGCCTATGCCGCGCTACGCCTGCCGCAGCTCATCTCCCGCTTCCTGCCCTATTCGGTGCTGCTGGCGACGATCATCACGCTCGCCACCTTCAGCCAGAATTCGGAGGTGACGGCGATGAAGGCGGCCGGGCTCTCGGCGCACCAGATCCTCGCGCCGCTGCTGTTGACGGCGCTGGTGGTGGCGGGGTTCTCCTTCGCCTTCAACGAGCGGGTGGTGACCCGGGCGACGGCGACGCTGAAGGCCTGGGAGGGCAATGATTTTTCTCCCGTGCCGCCGGGGACCGATACCAGGAGCAACGTCTATCTCGCGGACGGGGACAACATCCTACTCGCGCGGATCGTCAGCGGCAGCGGGTCGGCGACGACGATGACCGGGGTGACCTACTTCGATCGCGATGCCGAGGGGATGCTGACGCGCGAGGTCTCGGGTACGCGCGCGACACGCGCGCAAGGCGGCTGGCGGATCGAGGAGCCGCGCGTGTTCGACATCGCGAGTGCAGAGGTGAGCGAGCCGGAACGGCCGCTGGTCGTGGCGGAGGGGCTGACGCTCCAGCAGGTGGCTTTGCAAGGGGTCGATCCCGAGGCGCAGGGGCTGGCAGAACTCGGCCGTTCGATCGAGGCGCTCGAGGCGGCGGGCCGGCGCACGGCGGAATATCGCGCGAAATGGTGGCACAAGATCTCGGGGCCGCTTTCAGCGCTGCTGATGCCGCTATTGGGCGCGATCGCTGGCTTCGGCCTAGCGCGATCGGGCCACCTGTTCGCGCGCGCCGTGATCGGGATGTTGCTGGGCTTCGCCTATTTTGTGGTCGACAACGCCGCGCTCGCGCTGGGCAGTTTCGGCGGCTATCCGCCGCTGCTGGCCGCTTGGGCGCCGTTCTTCCTGTTCCTTGCTATCGGCGAGACGGTGCTGGTGCGCACCGAGGAATAGCGGAACCGCCCCGGCGCGGTGCGAGTCTTTGCAATACGACCCGTCGAAGGAAGGATGCGCATGATCGCAAAGCCCATTGGAATGCTCGCGGCTGCGCTCGCGCTGCCCACCCTGCTCGGTGCCTGCGCAGAGGAGGAGCCCGAGCCTGCGGGTAATACCGAGTTCGAGGAAGCGCAGCCCGCGCCGGTGCCCACCGACCTCCCCGGGAACGAGCCGGTTCCGGATAATACCGATACCGGCTATCCGGAAGTGGGCGGCGGCGTTAACGCGGGCGGGGGGATGGCGCCTGAGGAACCCGAGGAAAACCAAGCGCCGCAATAGGCCTAAGCGAAGGGACACCGCAGGATGAGAGAACCCGTAGCAAGCGCCTTCGTGCTGCTCGCCCCCGCCATGCTGGCGCTGACCGCCTGCGGCACGCCGGAAGAGGCGCAGGATCCGCACGAAGTCGAGCAGCCGGACGTGAGCCTCGAGGACTTCGAGCAGAACCACGAGGAGGATCTGGAGCTCGGCCCGCTTGCTCCCGAGGGTGCGGAACTGGAGCTCGACGAAGAAGGGGAGGGCGCAGTCACCGACGAACAGGGCGCGGTGGAATAGGCGCGCCACGTTTCTGAACCCAACTTGCCTTTTTTTCGCCTTCTTTGGAACCAGGCGATTAACCATGCGTCTTGCTGTGCGGCCGCGGCGTTTTGCTCGGGGCCAGGAGAACCGACATGAAGACCTTTGCAACCCTCGCTTTGCCCGCATCGCTCCTTCTCGCGCTGTCGGCCTGCGCCGAGACCGAGACCGAGGTGCCCGAAGAGACCGTGGTCGAGCCGGTCGAGACCGTGCCGATGGCGACCGACCCGATGGCCGCCGATCCCATGGCCGCCGATCCCATGGCTGAGGATCCCATGGCCGCGGACACGATGGCCGAGGAGCCGATGGAAGAAGAGATGACCGAAGAGGAAATCGTCGAGTAACGACACCTCTTTTGACCGTGATGCGGCCGCTCGCCATCCCGGCGGGCGGCCGTTTCCCGTTTTAGGGGCGGCGCCCCATGGTTGAGCGCGCGATCCGCCAGACGAGCGGCGTCATCCCCTTATGGCTGGCTCGCCAGTAGGTCGTCTCGGGTTCGAGATGCTCGGCCAGGCGGCGATGCGCCTCACCCAGCGAATGATAGGGCAGCGAGGGGAGCAGATGGTGGGTCGCATGGTAGCGCAGGCCGACCGGTGCCCACAGCGCCGACAGCGGCGAGGGCGGCGGTACGTTGACGCTGTCGAGATATTGCGCAGTCACGCTCATCGCTTCGCCCTCGTTCTCCCAGAGGTGCGCGACAAGAGTGCGTAGCTGGTTGAGCAGCGCGACGACGCCAAGCACCGCCATGGCTATCAGCAGCGAACGCCAGCCGATGAGGAACACCGACGCGATCAGCGCGAGCGCCCAGATGCTCGCCCCCGCCTCGAGCCAGGCATAGCGGCGGCGCATGGCGGGATCGGCCGGGCGGCGGCGGAACGCGGGATTGATCGACAGAGATGAAAAGCGCGTCCAGTTCATCCGCCTAATCGCCGGCACGAGGAGCCCCAGCGGAGCAAGGATGCCGAAGCGGATGAGCAGGCCGAAGGGCGCGAGAAGCGCGATGAGCACGAAGGCCGGCAGGCTCCACGGCTTCATCAGCGCGAGGGGGAGGTATTCGGGATCCTCCGCGGTGCCGTATTTCGTTCGCGCGTGATGCAGCGTGTGGACGTCCTCGTACATGAAGGAGGGGGTCAGCAGCGGGATGCCGACGACGATGTTCCAGGCGGTGCGGAAGCCGGGCAACGGGTTTGTGCGGAAGTGGGTGATCTCGTGGATGAACAGCAGCGCACGGTAGAGCGCGAGCACGGCCACGAAGGCGCTGGCGAGCGCCAGCCAGGGATTGTCGACGAGGATGGTGGCGGCAAGCGCTCCATAGCCGAGCAGCGCGGAGCCGAGCATGTCGGGCCAGTAGATCGCCGGCCGGGCGTCGGAGATATCGCGGGTGAGCTCGGCGGCGGCACGCAGCATCGCCTTGTCATCGGCGACCGGCGCGCGCGCAGAGGCGATGCCGGCTTGGGCGACCGGCGCGGCGTGTTCGTTGATGGTGGCGGTTGCTTGCATGATGTGAGGCTCTGTCGATCCCGGTGGCGGTTCGGCCCTGGAGCCACCCGCTTGACTTTGCGCCGGCTCCATAGGCTTAGCGTCTCTAAGCTCCGCCGAATGAGGTTCGCATGAACGAGGCAGCCCCCGTTCCTCGCTCGCAGATAGTCGTCAGTCCCCTGTCGGACAAGGGGGATCGCGCAGCGTTCATCGACCTTGCCTATCGGCTGAACCGGGTGGACCCGAACTATGTGCCCCCGCTGCGCGTCGAAGTGGCCGAACTGATCGACCCGGCGAAGAACCCGTTCCACGATCATGCCCGGATGCAGCTGTTCCTCGCCCGGCGGGGCAGGCGCGTGGTGGGCCGCATCTCGGCGCATATCGACGAGTTGGCGCTGCGCCAGCCGCCCGAACAGGGGATGGGGCCGGGGACGGGCAATTGGGGGCTGTTCGAAGCCGAGGACGAGGGGGTCGCCCATGCGCTGATCGCCGCCGGTGAGGACTGGCTGCTGCGACAGGGGATGACCCGTGTGCTCGCGCCGATCAGCCTCTCGGTTTGGCAGGAGCCGGGGCTGCTGGTCCATGGCCATGACAGCCGCCCGGCGATCATGATGGGGCACGACGATCCGCGCCACCAGGGCTGGATCGAGGCGGCGGGCTATCGCAGGGCCAAGGCGCTCAGGACCTATGAACTGCGGGTCGACAAGGATTTCCCGCCGCTGATCCAGCGGATCGTCGCCTCGGGCGAGCGCAATCCGCGCATCACGGTGCGCCCGATCGACAAGGCCAATTTCACCCGCGAGGCCGAGATCGTGCTCGATATCCTCAACGATGCCTGGTCGGGCAACTGGGGCTTCGTGCCGTTCACGGAGGCGGAGAAGGCCTATGGCGGCAAGAAACTGAAGCCGCTGATCATCGAGAAGACCAACATGATCGCCGAACTGGACGGCGAGCCGGTCGCCTTCATGCTGGCGCTGCCCGACGTCAACGAGGTGATCCAGCCGTTCGGCGGACGGCTGCTGCCGTTCAACTGGCTGAAACTGATGCTGTGGCTGCGCAATCCGCAATCGGAGACCTTCCGCGTGCCGCTGATGGGGGTGCGGCGGCACCTGCAGAGCTCGCGGCTGGCGAGCCAGCTGGCTTTCATGATGATCGAACATATCCGCCGCGAGGCAGTGGCGAACCACGGGACGAAGCGCGGCGAGATCGGCTGGGTGCTGGAGGACAACAACGGCATGGTGGCGATCGCCGATGCGATCGGCAGCACGATGAACCGCGAGTACTGGATCTATGAAAAGTCGCTCGGCTGACCGCCGCCAGTGCCGGATGATGCGCGGGAACTGGCCGGTTCCAACGGGCGTTGCGGCAGGTGCGGGAAGGCTATCCGGCCATGTCCGCCAGGGACGGCAATGAAGGCTTCCAACCCACCCGATCCATCGAAGGGCGCCTCGCTCGGCCGCGTGCTGGTGGTCGAGGACGATCCGGTATTGGGCGTTGCGATAGAGGCGGCGCTGCTCGACGGGGGCGCGAGCGAGGTGATCGTATGCCCGAGCACCGCCGAGGCGATGGCCGCGCTCGAGGAGGCGCCGGCCGATGCGATCATCCTCGATGTCCACCTGGCCGACCGCGACGACGGCTGGGCGCTGGCCGAACTGGTCGACATGCTCGGCACCAAGCGGCCGCGGATCATCTTCTCGACCGGCGCGCCGCAGGATATTCCCCCGGAGATCGCCGAGATGGGGCCGGTGTTCGAGAAGCCCTATGATCCGGCCGACCTGGTCGAGGCGCTGGCTGGCGAGCGCAAGGTGGGGCTGTTCGCGCGGCTGCGCGGGGAGCGGTAAGCGGGAAGCGGACAAAGCGGCTGCGTCCTAACTAGCGGTGGCCCCGCCTGTTGGCATCCAAAGTGTAAAATTCGGGAAACTGAGCTGCCGTCCGCTGGAGCAGCTCGGCTTTGCGATCGGTGTGAACCGGGGACTTGGGCGCACGAGTCCACACGTTGCCGGGCTTTTCGGTTTCCCCGCCCCAACAGCAGGAAATGCGCGTAACCCATTGAAACAAAAAAGAAGGCCTTCGCTCGTTGGGAGCGAAGGCCTTTCGGGATCGTATCACCTGCCGCTTGGACGGGAGGGGGGTCTCGGCGGTGACAAAGGCATAATGACGGGCGCGAAGTTGGGTTCCCGTCGGTCATCATTTTTTTGTGGGACGCGCGCGAAATTATTGCGACCCGCGCGAAAAGGGCTCGCCAACGAGCGCCAGGGATAGCAGGAGGGATGCGGGCGGAACTGACGCGGGTCTGCCGCGTTGGTGGCCTTGGCATGTTGGGTAAGGGGGTTTGATGTCCATCGGAGCCGAAGTCGCAGCGCATCTTCCATTCTTGCGGCGCTATGCGCGCGCGCTGGCAGGGTCGCAATCCACGGGCGATGCGTTCGTCCAGGCCACGCTCGAGGCGGCGCTGGCGGACGAGGAACTGGCGCAATCCCTGCGCGGCGGGCGCGTGCCGCTCTACCGCGCATTCAACAAGGTCTGGTCGAGCGCCTACATGGAGGTCGGCGAGGAAGAACTGGCCGGCGCCGGTGGCCGCCACGAGCGCGCGGCGCAGGACCACCTGAAGCGCATGACACCGGTCAATCGACAGGCACTCCTGCTGACGACCGTGGAGGATTTCAGCACCAGCGAAGCAGCCGAGATCATGGGCATCGGCGAGGCAGACGTCGAGAGCCTGGTGCGCGAGGCGGTGGCCGAGATCGAGCGCGAGACGACCACCAGCGTGCTGATCATCGAGGACGAGCCGCTGATCTCGATGCAGCTCGAGGATCTGGTGCGATCGCTGGGTCACGAGATCTGCGGGACCGCGGCGACGCGCACGCAGGCGCAGGAGGTGGTCGCCGACAAGACGCCGGGGCTGGTCCTGGCCGATATCCAGCTCGCCGACGGGTCGAGCGGGCTCGACGCGGTTGACGACATCCTCGCGATCGACAGCGTGCCGGTGATCTTCATCACCGCCTATCCCGAGCGGCTGCTGACGGGCGACCGGCCCGAGCCGACCTACCTCATTACCAAGCC
>PPFU01011001.1_pt1 | contig 12558 bp, 7 predicted proteins | sample 1535991 | NCBI WGS metagenome assembly PPFU01 (sample SAMN04901290, study PRJNA319586) | Hypolithon metagenome, whole genome shotgun sequencing project. | isolation source: Antarctic Hypolithon | place: Antarctica: Miers Valley | collected 2014 | reverse complement strand
GTAAGAAAGAGTGCCGAAATTTCGTCGATGTACCAGTCCATACTACTGGATCCATACATGAGTAAAATGATGGAAAGCACAAAGAATACAATGACCAGTTGTCGGGCTCTGGTGAAATTCGTTTCTGTGTTCACACCGCCGTCTATGTCGGCTTCTCTTCCGTAGAGCGGGCTGTGTCGCGGATTGCGGTCCAGCTTACGGATGTACATCATTACAAAAATGATGGCAACGGTGGTATATACCAACCACACCAACCATCTGTATCCGGCTCCGCTTCCAATTGGGAGTTCTGCGATACCCTGCGCAATACCAACGGTAAATGGATTGATGGCTGCTCCTGCAAAACCGGCCGCCGATCCAAGAAATGGAATGGCTATACCAACGATGTTGTCATAGCCCATGCTTCGTGCCAGTGGAATGGTAATGAGAATGAAAACAAGATTTTCTTCTGCCATACCGAAGGTGCACCCGGCAAGTGAGAATATCACCATTAAGCCCGGAACTACAAGATGTTTAAATGCAGGCCGCTCCCGTGCAAATTTCAGGATAGAATTTAACGCCGCATCCAAAGCTCCAGTTGCAGATACGATGGCAAAGGCACCACCTACCAGCAGTACAAAGGCAATAATATGAGCAGCAGCCACCAGTCCTTTGATCGGAGCTACCAGCAGTTCTCCCAGGCCTTGCGGGTTCGAATCTACCGCCTTGTATGTTCCGGACACGACTATGGTGCGTCCATCTTCAACCACCCGGTCGTATTCTCCCGCAGGAACAATCCAGGTAAGGGCAGCAAATAATAAGAGTACGATTGAAATGATGACGAGTGCATCGGGCGACTTTTTCAGCACAGGAGAAACGGCATTAATTGCTCACTACAAATGAAGCAGAAAAAAAGGCATTTTCCGCCAGAATGCTTAATTTATATATACCTGCCGGCAAATAAGTCATATCCAAAACTTTTTCGGATGTCTGCGAACTGCCTTGTCCTGCCAGTCTGCCTGAAATGTCGTAAATATGGTAAGTCCAAAAAGGCTCAGATGTCTGAATAGTCAGATTTCCCGCTGTGGGATTGGGAAAAATATTGGCTTCCATATTCCACGTAGAGCGAACAGAAAGCACACAATCTGGCGCTGTGGCATCGGCTGCGCGTACCAGTTCGCCGGCATCAACGTACCAGTTCTCCCATATCCCGCCTTCGCCATCCGTCCAGGTATTCAAATCGAAATAATTTTCGCCGGATGTGGTCGCAGGAACCTGGTATACTTTCACTGCTTCATTGTTTCTGATCCACGTGAGCGGCTGCCCCTCGGTGATGATTTCTGGTGCTGATGGCTCCACGCAGTTGCCCTGAAGGAAATAGACATAATCGTCGTCAAAAGATGGGAATTCACCAAAGGCCCTGGCAATGCCGTTTTCATCGATTGCGATGGCGCAAAATTCATTGCTTCCCATCCCGAAGGGCCGCACACCCTGATCAGAAGCCAGCCGTGACATGAATACGGTGATGCGTCCATATCGGATTCTATCCGGATCGTTTAGGTGTGTTTCGGTAATGACATTTCCCATAAAAGGCGCATCGATAAAGTCATCATATCCAAACTGCATCTGCGGGGAGAACGGATTTGCCAGCGCGTTTTCTGAATTGATGGAGCCCGCGCTTGCCGGGAAATACGCCTGACCCATTACAGCCATACCGGCAGATATTCCACCTACGGGCCCCTGTTTTACATTGATCAGATTGTTGATTCCATCCATTATAGGGGTGTTCTGCCAATGAGTTACGTAATCGTTTTGGTCTCCACCAGCCATCCATATCGCTTCAGCGTTGTTCACCTTGTCGATCACATAGGGATCATTTGCGGCTTCCGCCGAATTGAAAACGATGGATTCAACTGAATTTACAGTTACTCCAAGTTCGCTGAACATGTAGTCGTTGTAGCCGTCGCTGCCCGAAGCCCGCAGGACTAACACATCTCCACCATTTGCGCGCTCCAGAAACCATATCATGGCTTCGTCACTTTCGCCTGCACCACCCATAAGGCATATGCCAAATTCGGGCTGTACATCGATATTTTCTTCATTTCCTGTAAAGTAACTCGTGTATGACTGAGCGCTTAAACTGCCGATGAAGGCTGTAAGCGCTATGGAGATAAATGGTTTTGGAAATTTCATGATATCCTGAATTTATATTTTGACCGATTATTTGGCTTTTGATGGGGTTTCAAAAAAGTTTAAATGTGTCACCCTGAAGGTAGATATTGACTTGCATATTTCGGAGGCCAATTCTGTTATCATTTTCGGTAAAGGAATCGGGGCGATGAAAAACGACCACCTGATTTTCACCTACCACAGTGGTGTAATTTGGTGCGATTACCAGCGCAGTGCTTTCATCTATGCCGACGGCAACAGGGTACTCCGTATCGGCGAGTATACTTATTAAGCGGTTGTATCTGCTTCGGGCGATAAAATGCTGGTCTATAATCACACTGTCCAAAAGACCAAGTCCTTCTGCGTAAATCCCATTTTCATACCGAAGCCAGCTGTATGTAGATTCATATGTGGGCACCAAATGCTGGTCGCCGGTGATCATAAGCTTGCTCATCAAAGCGGCGCCTGCACTGGTGCCGGCGATTACTGCCCCATTTTGATAAGCAGTGGTAATGGCTCGGCGCGTTTCGGTATCAACTTTTTCCAAAAACCGGTTTTGATCTCCGCCAGTTATAAAAATAAGTGCTGCATTGCTAATGGAATCTCTCAACGCAGAAGTGAACACGGAGTCGCTTACCATCAAAACCTGTCGCGGGGTGAATTGCTTTATCTGCCGCGAAATGTAATGGTAGGAAGTATCCGGTTCGCTGCTCGATTGGGTGAGCACCATGGCATAACCTGACACATCAAACCTGGCCAATCGCACCATTTCCTGAATCATCCCATCCGGTCGCATTCCGCCACCAATGATAAAGAGTGTTCCTTTCGGGCCATCGATGACGTCAACAGAAACGCTGGATTCGTCTGCCTTTTCCGCGCAGGCGAACAGGAATATGAGAAGTATAAAAAAGATTGTTTTCATTATTTAGTTTTCGTCCCACCAAACGCGGGTTTGCATATTGGGTGATGGACTGGGAAAGTTGGTATTTCGCAGTCTTTCGCTCTGTGGATAGATCAATCTTCTGGGTATTTCTCCGTTTGGATTGGCTGAGGTGGCGCCCACAGGATTTGGAACTAAATTGGGAAATCCTGTCCGCCTGAAGTCAGTCCATGGTTCTGGTGTGGTAAACATGCCGATGTACTTTTGCGTGAGAATGGTTTTGAGATCGTTTTCAGCATCTCCAGTAAGCTGCACATTTGCATCCAGGTATACATTAAGATCTTCAGAACTGATCTCGCCAGCCGATACCTGACTCATGGACAGCGTCACGGCTTCATCGAGTGCAGTTTGAGCCCCGGCCTGATCGCCAGTTCGGTATGTGGCTTCGGCCGCGATAAACAATCTCTCCAGGTATGATCCCATTTTGACAGGTGCGCTAGGATCTGCAAAAAAATCACCTGCCCTCAACCTTCCGCCGGAGAAAGGAATGCTGCGAAACATATGGCTCTGACGCGGATCTTCCAAAGATTCAAGCAGATCTATAAACTGTGGGTCAATGATCGCGTATGGGGTAATCTGGTAAAAACTTGAAAGTGGATTGATGTCTTCACCGGCACCGAGGTAATTGTATTGAAAATCTTGTGAAGGATTGTTCATTGCACCTGTCAATGCGTCCAGTGCAGATTGTGCGGCCTGTGGATGGCGTTTTGTGGTGTGGATATGGTAACGGGCTTTTAATAAGTGCGCTGCCGCCCGCCAGGCATCAATGTCACCGCCGTAAATAATGTCATCGGCACCGGGTTTGAAAACGCTTTCCGACAGTGAGAGATCCAGAATTGCCTGGTCTAGTAGCGACTGAATTTCAGCGTAAAGTAATTCCTGAGAATCGTATTCCGGATTGGGAAATTCCGCGCCCTGCAAGGCCTGCGTGTAAGGCACATCGCCCCACACATCAGTCAGCATACCTATTGATTGCGCCATAAGCACCCTTGCAATGCCTGTATAATGGGGTGACTGTTCTTCCGTGCCGCGATCAATCAAAATGCGCAAATTGATCATGGCATTCACATAGATATCACTCCATACATTGCCCACAAAAAGTTCATTCGGTTGGTAATTTTCTGCAGGGAGCTCCAGCTGCCCATCCACTCCCGTCAGTTGCTGACCAAAGATGCCGGTAAAACGGAATATGCGGCCGCCGTGTGCATCGGCAAGTCCTTTTTGAGCAGGAGGCAACAATGTGCTGAAGGGCACTTCCAGCGGAACATTCGGATTTTCATTGATTTCTTCCAGATTACATCCGGCGAGCGCAAGCGAAAAGCAGATGATGAATATTTTGATTTTCATATTGTTTCTGGTTTAGAAAGTTACGGAAAGATTAATTCCATAGCTTTTTGTATTCGGATTGTTAAAATAATCGCGGCCAAACGCATTGGACGCTCCACCAAGGGAAGTTTCCGGATCGATACCGGAATAGTTGGTGATCAAAAATAAATTTCTCGCCGTAAGGGTGAGTGAAGCCCGTGAGAGCTTTATCCTTTCCAGCACTGCCGGTGGAATTTGATAAGTGAGATTGATGTCGCGCATGCGCAACCAGTTTACGGTTTCAATATTGTCTTCAGAAATACCACTAAGACCTAATCCGTCACGGGTGTAAAATGCTTCATTTCTTGAAATAGGAATATTGTTTTCTTCTCCAGTGTCTTCAAATACACCATCCCACACGAATGTTTCGTCTCTTGATTCGGTTTCTTCATGCGTTCCGAGGCGCTTCATTACGCCTTTGGTCCCATTGTACATGTCCCCACCCACGCGGATATCGAGCAGAAAGCTCAAGGTCCAGTTTCTATAGTGAAAGCTATTGCGCCAACCGGAAATGAAGTCTGGGTTTGGATCCCCAACCACCCCATCTTCGCTGTCTTTAATCGGGTATCCATTCTCATTTATAAGTACCCGGCCATTTTCATCCCGGAGCCAGCGCGATCCGTAAATTACGCCGTACTGATAGCCTTCTATTACACGGGCCTGCGTACTCGCGAGTCCGACGCTGGGCAAGGCAATATTATCCAGATCATCCGTAAGAGAAATTACTTCACTGCGATTTCTTGTAAAATTGATACTGGTGGTCCATGAAACCCGGTTGGGTTGGCTCAACTTCCTTTCGATGATGTCCACTTCCAGTAAAGCTTCCCATCCGCGGTTTACGATTTCACCGATATTGGTAATGAAGCTCGAATAACCCGTGCTGTTGGCTATCGGGATCTCTACAATCTGGTCAGTAGAGGACACATTGTAATAAGTAAGATCAAGTTTTACCCGATTGTTCCTGCCGCGCAGATCCGTTCCGATTTCGAATGAGCGGCTGAATTCGGGCTTCAATTCTGTACTGCCAATCAAGGCATTCGGGTAGTAAGCAAGATTCCCCTGCACACTGCCACCGCTGACGAAATAGTTTGATGTAAGATAATTTGTAAAAGCGCCATTGCCCGTCACAGCATAACTGGTGCGCAATTTTCCATATGCTATTGGACCCATTTCTGCGAGTTCGGTAAATACAAATCCGAAACTGGCTGAAGGATACAAGAAGCTATTGTTTTGCGGAGGCAGGTTGCTAATCCAATCCTGGCGTGCAGTAAAATTCAGGTAGTAAGTGCGTCGAAAATCGAGTGATAAATCTCCGATGACGCCTACATTTCTGGCGCGGTCCAGAAAGTCATCCGCGGTAACATTCAGCGAGCCTACATTGGACATATCGTAAAATCCGTCTATAACAAAGTCAAATCCGTCAATATTGTAAAAACGCTTGTTAAAAGTCTGATAGCTGTGCCCTAGAATAAGCGTGGCATTGAAGTCGTCACTAAACTTATGATCCATGGTAATCAGCAGGTCGTTTGTGAGATTTTTTTGATTGATCGTCTGATCAAAAATAGCCCCACCCAGATCGGCAAATTCATTGGACTGGCCATCCCAGTAGCTTTTCCGGGTCTCGGCATAGGTGTCTATTCCGGCTCTCTCGGTTACGGTCATCCAGTCGAATGGGCGCCAATTGAATTCCACAAATCCGATCAACCGGTTCAGTTGTTCTTCATTCCGGTTTTTATTTACAGACCAATACGGATTGTCATACGCCCCGTGATAAGTGCGCTGCGTTCCGTCTGGAAATGTGTACGCAGCCGGATTGTCAGCAGGGTCATCAAGTCCATTGGTCAGGTCAAATGATACCGGAGAACGCATCAGTCCGAGCATAACCCCGGAGAGATTGCTTCCCCGTTGGGCACGGTCGGCATTACTCGTTATAAAGTTGGCGCTGGCCTTTACGTCTATATTTTCACGAACTTGCGTGTTGGCGGTGATTCGGATGCTCGACCTGTTGTATTTGGTAAGCGGAATAATTCCCGTTTGGCGCAAGTCACCGAGAGAAAGAAAGAATCCTGATTTTTCATTTCCGCCTCTTACGCTCAGGTTGTTATTCAGGGTAATCCCTGTTTGGAAAAAAGACTCCGAATTGTCATAAGGTTCCACAATCCGGTCTGTTGCCATTGGATCATTTTGGGATACAATCATACCATTCTGGTCAAAAAGATAATTCGCGTTGCCATCATAGCGCATAGTGTCCAGAAGTGGCCCCCAGCTAGAGTTCGATCCCTCCACGAACGCGCCGCCGGTTCCCTGACCCCATCGCATTTGTTTTTGTGGGAGCTTATTCACCTGATCTATTGTTGTAGTAGTGCTGAATGTCACTTCGGTTTTGCCTGCTTTACCTTGTTTTGTATTGATAATGATGGCGCCATTTGCTGCCCGGACGCCATACAGGGCAGATGCTGCACCACCTTTCAGCACAGTCATGCTTTCCACATCATTTGGATTGATATCGATGGCCCGGTTTGCCTGATCGGTAAAATTGGATCCACCGTATGAATTATCTATGGGGATGCCATCTATTACATAAAGTGGATCATTGTTCCCGTTGATTGATTTGTTTCCACGGATACGGATGGAAGCCGATGCTCCAGGCGAACCCGATGTGGAAGTGACCTGAACACCTGCTACTTTGGCGTTCAAGGCGTTTACGATGTTTACCTCCCGGGATTCGGTAATTTCATCGCCGTCTACTTCGCTAACACTGTATCCTATTTTGCGCAAATCTTTCTCAATCCCAATAGCCGTTATCACCACTTCATCGAGCAGTTCCTGATCAGGTTTCAGGGCAATATTGATTTCCCGACGGCCTTCCACCGGCACTGAATTCTTTTTATATCCCAGGAAGGATATTTCGAAGATGCCGGAAGTGAACTCTTCGGTGGTGAGCGATATGGCATATTTCCCGTCCATATCTGTGGGAACGCCTTTAGTGGTACCTTTCAGGACCACATTCACACCGGGAAGTGCTTCTCCGGTATTGGCATCAGTTACTGTTCCGCTTACCTGCTCCTGTGCGGTGCATACCAAACTCAGGCAGGAGAACATTATGCATACACAGGTAGTGCAAAAAAAATTCATCGGGATGTTGATTAGGGTGAATAGCTGGAAGAAAAACCGACTCAGGGCCTTGCAGAAATGAAGACCGGAAACACCGCTAGCAATCGAAGATCGGCTGCAAATTTCGAAGTGAAATAGCTTTCGATCTGTATAGGGTAATATGTGAAATGGATTTGCGCATGGCAATAATCTGGGTCAATATTAATTTTTTTCTCCGGACCACGCAAGAAATGTGTAAATTTTACATAAATCGTCCGAATCAGATTGTAATTTCGAAAAATATGTATATTTGGCCCGATGTATTTCATTGACCACACACCCTTCAAGCCTGTTCACCTGCTGAATCTACAGCCGGTGTTTGACTGCTAGTCAATTTTTGCCCTTGGGGTTCCCCTGCCGGTAACATTTCCCTTTTCTCCACTTTTTTCTACCGTTTACCTAACCTTTAATCTTTTTATTATGCGCAAAATTTACATGCTCCTTGCTGTGGCATTATCTGCTACATGTGCGAATGCACAAAACCAGGTTTTTTTCGACGACTTCGAAGACAACAGTCTCGAAGGTTATACACTTTACAATCTGGATGGACTCGTTCCAGACGATTCTGATCTCGAAAACATGGCCGACAGTGCCTGGACCCTTAAGATCATTACATCACAAGGCTGGACCTTTAACAAATCTGCTTTTTCCGTTTCATGGTACCTGAATGATGAAGGTCCATCTGACGACTGGTTGGTAACCCCGGCCATCGCAATTGCCGGTGAAGCCATGCTGGAGTGGGACGCACTTGCCATCACTTCGAGTGGAAATTTCCGGGACCGTTATCAGGTCTTCATATCGCCTTCATCAGACATTGAAGTGATATCCATTGAGGGTGAATTGATTTTTGACACCGGAGCGATAGGTGAAGAAACCACGCCACAACACCGTACAGTTGATCTCGCAGCGCTCGGCTTCGAAAATCAAGTGATTTATATTTGCTTTCGAAACAACACCCAAGGCTATGACTCGAGTCTCCCTGACGGAAATGGAAATGGCGGAAATGAACTGGCCATTGACAATATTGAGGTTTCGGACAACAGTCCGGTATCCACAACCAATGTCGACGTATTTAAAGAGATGACTTTGCTTCCAAATCCATCAGCCGGATCTGAAATCCAAGTGAATTTCTCCCTGGAAAAATCCACCGAAACCACCCTGGAAGTGGTTGATATCACAGGAAAGATCCTGAAGCTTGAGAACCTGGGTTTACTGGCATCCGGTTCACACACTGTAATGGTAAATCGTGGTTCATTGGCAAGCGGCATTTATTTCATTCGTTTGCGTTCAGGTGAAAATACTGCTGTACTTCGGGCTGTATTCAATTAACTAATTTCGACTTTTCAAACAGGGCAGCGCAGCTTGCTGTGCTGCCCGTTTATTTAATTTATGATGAAGAATTTTGCACTGGCCATCCATGGTGGAGCGGGGACGATATTGAAATCGTCGATGACAGCCAGCAAAGAGAAGGCGTACACCGATGTGCTGAACGCTGTGCTTAAAAAGGGGGAATCCGTACTGGAGAATGGCGGTTCGGCTTTGGATGCCGTAGAACAGGCCGTTTGTATGATGGAAGATTCAGAACTCTTTAATGCAGGGCGTGGTGCGGTATTTACACACGATATTACCCACGAACTAGACGCTTCTATAATGGATGGTCGTGGCCGGCGTGCCGGTGCCATTGCAGGAGTGAAGCGAATCAAAAACCCCATTTCGCTGTGCCGCCTGGTGATGGAGCGAAGTGAGCACGTTTTTCTAATGGCCGATGGGGCAGAAGCTTTCGCCCGGGATGCAGGAATGGAATTTGTAGATGAGTCGTATTTCTCAACAGAATTTCGAAAACAGCAATTGCTGCGCATTCGCGATAGCGGAAGCACGCAACTCGACCATGCGGATGAGGACGTGAAAAAATTTGGTACAGTAGGTGCTGTAGCCCTTGATAAGCAGGGCAATCTTGCAGCGGCCACATCTACCGGCGGCATTACCAACAAGCGTTATGGACGCATTGGGGATACACCCGTAATAGGATCTGGAACCTATGCGGAGAATGGAGTTTGTGCAGTTTCTTCCACCGGCTACGGTGAATTTTACCTGCGTGCGGTGGCTGCTTATGATGTAGCAGCTCTTATGAAATATGGCAAACTCTCACTGGATGCTGCGGCCAAAAAATTCATTCATGATATTCTGCCCGAAATGGGCGGTGATGGCGGAATGATCTCTATTGATGCGCATGGGGAAATTTCGATGCCATTCAATACTGAAGGTATGTACCGTGGATTTGTGAAAATGGGAGAATCTCCTGTGGTACAGATATACAAATGAGACCGCTGGAATTTTCTACCTGATCATGGGTCTGGCCACCTGGTCCGACTTTTTCCTGCCAAAAGTCAGGTTCATTCCAAATTGAACGCGGATATCACCACCATTAGAAGGAAAGGTGATTTCTGTGGTTTGTTCCGGGTCATCTCCATCTATCAGGGTAATGCGTGTAAACCGGGTGAAGCGCAGGTTTTCCACCATTCCGAATATCTGGAATGCTCCCAAATTGGCGGATAATCCACAACCGAGAAATCCTGAATTGCCAAATTGTTTTGAATAATGTATGCCACCTTGCAATGCACCCCAGAGTTTTTGGCTGTAGCCAAAGGCGAGCCGTGTGGGGATGACACTTTTACCAATTCTGTGATGCAGATTTACCCATGCACTACCCGAATGTTTTTCGGTTTCGTAAAGGTCGTATGAAGCACCGTAACGCAAAAATCCATTCAGTGGGGTGCGAAATGATTCGGTGGTACGCTCAAAATTGTAAGTGCTCTCGAGTTCATCGGTCAGCCGCTCGAGCTCTGCATCGAAGGCATTATTAAAATCTGATCCTTCCAAAAATATAAATTCAGTCAGATCGATTCCATCATAAGCAAAGCTGGCATCTGTGGTGCCATAATTTGCAATATCTTCTCTCCAACGTATGAAACCAATGTCATGGCCGGAAACCTGGAGCTCGAGTTTTTCAATAGGGCGATATACCACGCCAAGATCGATGCCCAAACCGCGATTTTTTAATCCAGTGATGTAATTGCCCAAGTCATCATGGATGCCGGTTTCGCCTTCTGTCGTGCTTCCGTATATTCCGGAAGTATTCAGCACAAAGGCACCGCTGGTTTGTAATGCGTAGGTATTTGGGTCGGTGCGCAATTGCAGAGATGACTCTGCGGTATAAATGCGCTCCATACCGTAGAGGTATTTTGCCGTAGCACCAAACGACCATTGTTCATTCATTTCGTAATTGTATCCTAATGAATATTCACGGAAGTGAATCCCGTTCACGCCCAGTCCGGATAAGTCGGCAGTATTATTTTCAAATTCGCTGTTGTTGATGTTTCCATAGGCTGCTAGCGCAAAAATATCGCGGGGCAGTGTGAGATCGAATTGTATACGTTCCGCAGCTCTAAAGTGAAAATAGTGCTTCTTAAATCGCAACCCCACATGTAGCAATTCGAGATTCAATCCCAAACCGGTTTGCGCTGCGTCTCCAATGGTTTCCAGCATTTTTCCGGCATCTATCGTGGCAGTGCCGTTTGCATCAGAATTGATGTATGTTGAGGGCCGAAACCAATTATTCGCATGTTCAAATTGAATATTGCTGAGAGCCGGAATTCCAATATTGATGTGACCCGAAGGTCGCAATGCCGGGTTGGCATATACGCGTTGTGGGAGGTCATCGTACTCACTGATTTGTCCGCTAAACTGTGCCTGACTGATGCCGGCAGAAGCAAGTATTCCAATCGCAATCAGAATTGATTTCAGAAATTTAGTCATTGTAGGAGATGGTTGTTTTGGCTGCGAGATGCACATCAAAATAATTGTCGGCAAAAACCCGGATCGGATTATCACCGTTATTCGTGGTATTTCCAAATACTTGTATGATCATCCGGTCAACTACCGCAAGTGGATCGATACGTTCGCGTGGTACGGCGATATCAATTACTGTTTCTGTGCTTCCTGTGGCACGACCATAATTTGGATGGGTTGTTGCCACTCCCAATTCTATTGGGGCAGAGAGAAAAATGAACGTTGGTTCATCGAAGAGCGCATCCACATAGACACCATTGGAATCAAGAAAAATAATTTGTACCCCGGCATCAATCGGCAATCCGTTTTCCACAAAAAGACGGATATCCAGTGATTTGATTTCGCCCAGGTCATTGGCCGATGCTACAAAATCCCCAAGGCTAACCGCGGTGGTATCCGTGAGTCGGAAGTCTGCTATGGATCCATATATTGGTATTTCAGCTTCAAAAGTGATGATCAGGCCGGCATCATTTGATATAAATACAGATTGTTCATTTTCTGGATTTACCGTCAAACCAAAAGTGCCAGATAAATAATTTGGCATGAAGGCCAGGATATCTGTGACGGATGGAGTGATTGTCTGATTGTTGATTGAAAGTGTGGAATTCGTTGGAATTCCGGGAGCTGCCGCGCCATCTATTAAAGCCAGTTCCGAGATTTGACTTCCATTTACTTCCAGAATTTCTCCATCTCTGTTGGTCCCTAAAAGTTCATCTGTTTCGAGTCTTAGGCCAAGACCGAAACCATTGTTGAAATAGAAATTCAAACGTGGGTCTTCAATGCGTATATTTCCTTCAGGCACATCGTTGAACATCGTAATATTCAAGCCTTCATTTTCCAATGAAATCGTTCGGGGAGAGATGTAACCTCCTGCTGCACGAATTTCAAAGTTATCGAGCTCGAACAGGATGTCCACAGTTTGGGGATTGAAGGGTGTCGCATTGGTGAACGTAAGTTCATAAGCCACACGAATTCCATTTTCCACATCAATATCGTTCAAAAAAGTGACCAAAAGATTTTCGAATTGACTTATATTTTCAATAAAAACAGGGGCTTGCTGCGACCCAAATTCTGATTGGAAAAGTACAGTTGTATTGTCTGCC
>PPFU01031603.1_pt1 | contig 12559 bp, 18 predicted proteins | sample 1535991 | NCBI WGS metagenome assembly PPFU01 (sample SAMN04901290, study PRJNA319586) | Hypolithon metagenome, whole genome shotgun sequencing project. | isolation source: Antarctic Hypolithon | place: Antarctica: Miers Valley | collected 2014 | reverse complement strand
CTTCACTAGCGGGGAAGGTCTTTCACCTCCACGGTTATCAAGTTGTCAAAGTTGAGAGCGTTACCTCCTTGATGTACTTTGCTGTCCATCCCTGAGCCACGGCTCATTTCGGACAAACGAATCGCACTCTCCCGGTCAGAACCCATCAGCCACCTAGCCGCCAAGCACCAGGTGAGCCGGAAGTTCATCTATCAGCAAGACGGTAAGGCGCAGCAAGCCCTCAATGCATCGTTTGCGCCTTCTCAGGGGGATGACGATGTTCTATTTCATCTGCCCGTAACCAAAAACTGGCTGTACCAGTTGATTTTGGGCTTGGAGCTGATCTGCCACAGTTCTTATCGTGGCGTGGTGGAACTGTTCCACGATTTATTCGATACGTCGATCAGCATTGGTACTGTCCACAATCGGCTCGAAGCGGCTGCCGCTACGGCCACTGAGAGCAATCAAGTCCAAAACCTATCTGGCATTGAGGTAGGTTTACACAATGAAATTTATCAAGCCGACAAACCCGTATTGGTGGGCGTCGATGCGGCGTCAACTTACTGCTATCTGTTACAGGGGGTGGAGCACCGCGATGAAGACACCTGGGGCTGGCATCTTCTGGATGTGATGGCTTAAGGTTTCGACCCAGACTACACCATCGCCGATGGTGGCAGCGGTTTGAGAGCTGGGCAGAAAGCAGTAATGCCTGAAACGCCTTGTCACGGCGACGTGTTCCATATCCAGCAGCAGTTTGAGCAGGTGGCCAATGGACTGGCCCGCCAAGCTCAAGGGGCAACCACCCATCGCATCAAGCTGGAGCAACGGATTGCCCAGGCTAAACTGAGTGGCGGCATGACCCAGAAGCTGACTATCCGACAGGTTCAGTCGAACCGTCGAGAAGCCGGGCTGATCGTCCGTGCCCGAGACGTTAAGATCTTGTATCAGTGGTTCTCCCATGATGTGCTGGCCCTGGCTGGCCCAGACCTAGCGGTGCGGCAGGAACTGTTTGACTTTACTGAAGCCGAACTCCAGCCGAGAGAAGGCAATCAGTACCCCACCATTCGCAAGCTCAGAAAGGCACTGCACAATCAGCGCGATCAACTGCTAGCCTTTGCCGGTGTCCTGGATCAAAAGCTGACTGCCATAGCGATCCGGTTTGAGCTGCCATTATAGGCAGTACGAGAAGTCTGTTTGCTGCACCGCAAACACAAGACATCGAATGCTTACTGGGCACGGTGGAACCAGTTGCATAGCCAGCTATCTGGAAAGTTTCATGGGTTGATGGAGGCTGTGGGGAAAGCCCTCAAACAGACCCCGAGGGCCAGCTCTATGGTTGAAAATCTCAACTCTCGTTTACGCAATTACTTCTTTCTACGCCGGAGCTTAAGCGATTCCTACCTAAGCCTTTTGCAATTTTTCATTAATCATCGGCGTTTCAGCCGCTCTCGGGTGTCTGAGCGGGTGGGTAAAAGTCCCAAAGAATTGCTGACTGGTCAACCTCATCAGCATTGGCTCGAAGTCCTGGGTTTTAAGCCGTTTCAGAGAGCTTAGAAGTTGATGGAAAGCTGGTGAGGTCATTGGAAATGATGGCCTAATTTGCGCTGCGAGTGTGACCTAAAATCGACTGTTTTTAAACCATGCCCTTTTATAGGCTTCTCGCTTTTACAGGATTTCATTCTCTAGCGCGTAAATATCGTAAGCAACTTCTTCATAGGGATGTGCAGCTTTCATTGCGGCGACAGTGGCAGTGAGCTGAGTGCGATCGCACACCGTCTCTATACGTTCTTCTGCTACTGCTTCAAGCTGGCCTATCGTCCCGATGTGAGGGTTAGCACCCTGTTCAGGCTGAAACCTTCCTATACCCCTAGAGGAAAAAGAGCAGTTGCTATATTTTCCAATTCTTCCTGCGCCTGCTTTACCGAGTGCTGCACGAACGCTGTCTGCATTAGCCTCAGGAACATAAACCACGATTTTTACGAACTTTGAAACCATCTTAGACCCTTGGGAAAACACCTAAATTATCTAACCATTCTGGCTTAAAGAGGCACTGGCTCGCTTACATAGTTGCTATATAATTTATGGGGTCAAATCTGTAAGAGAAATACACCGATGAAGAACACCCGAGAAGTCATTGTTCCGGAAGGGATGGAAGTGTTGTATGAAAAATATCACTACTGCCCAGGGATCAAAATCGGCAACATGCTGTATATTTCTGGGCAGGTGGGGCGAGACGAGAATTTGCAAATTGTAGAGGGAACAGAAGCGCAGTTTGTTCAGGCCTTTGAGAATGTAAAAAAGGTGTTACTAGCCGCAGGGGCTACCTTCAATGAGGTGGTCGAGATGATTACCTACCATGTTACCGACGCCCGTTCGGAGTCTAGCGTCTCGAAGTCGCCGCTGACGATTCCTGATCTGCCGCTGTTTATTGAGGTTAAGGATCGCTATTTTACACAGCAATATCCAACCTGGACAGGCGTTGGTGTAACGGGCTTATCCACAGCAGGGCTGATCGTAGAAATCAAATGTACAGCGGTTTTAGAGTCTTGAAGGGGGCTGTACAGAATATCTATAAACTAGAGGAGCAGGCGAGACGCCTATCCTACAAGATTTGAACACTCCTCTTGAATGGATTCATTATTCGTTTAGGAAATCAATTACTGCCGCCGAGACTTCTTCTGGTATTTGGTTCATCATGCAGATGGTGCCGGTTTCAAATTCAACCACTCTGCCTTGAGGAATCACTTCCGAAACAAAATGGCGATCTTCTGCTTTTGCTAAGCCCAGCCGCTCAAACTCTCGCACGTCGTCCATGCCCCACAGTATGAGGGTAGGACAGTCGATTAAGCGCAATCTTTCTGCCGCGCCCATACAGTAGTTGCCCACCGCCCACACCGCGTACAGGGGATGGTCAAAACATTTCAAGTCGTCTAACACCCAGCGGTGGTTGAGCGCAGCAGAGCCGACGTAGCGCGAACGGGCCTGCCATCTTTCCATCAGGTGAGAACCGTCTGCTTTGATTTTGAAGCCTTTTTCAAATAGCTCAAAGAGTCTATTCTTTCCCATTTCTCCAAAGCCAGGGGCGTTAGATAGGATGAGTTTGTCGACGCGATCGCCATAAGCTGCCGCCACTTCTCCCGCAATAAAGGCACCGGTATGATTGCCCAAAATGCTGATCTTTTCAATCCCAAGCTCGTCTAAAAGGGCGATCGCCGTTTTGGCATAGTCCTCAATGGTATACATTCGAGGCGGCTTATCAGAATCGCCAAAGCCCATCATATCCATCGCTAAAACCCGTCTGTGCTGAGCCAGCATCGGCATTAGCTCACGGTACTCATCACTGCTGCGAGGGTTCATATGCATCAACAGCAGCGGCTCTCCCGTGCCGCCAACACGATACAAAATTTGCCCATCTTCTGTATCTAAAAAAGCTCTTTTAATCATTTGGTTCGTCATGCATTACACCCAAAATAAGGCCCAAAATAGACCCAAAATAAGATTTCCTACTTCACCCGTTTCTCTTTTATAAGCGTTCGCTGATAAATTTCACCCTGCTTAAACCAGTGCCAAGTTCGTCCCCTGTAGTTGCTGCAGTCACTAATATGAATCATTTCATACACATAGGCACCTGGAATATCTTTGTAAGCGAACTTCAAAATCACAATCCAATTATCGGCCTCCCACGCCCTCCCTTCAATCCGTTCGGTATCAAACCAAAGACTCTTATTCCGGTAAGCACCCCGGAACTGATACTCTTCAACCTTACCATCGGCCCCCTTTTCACCTGGCCATGTATAGCGATTCGTTTGGTAGTAGGGAAAAGCCTCCCCTTGAGCAAACTGACAGGTAATCAGCGATTGATGGTGGTCTATAACCTTTCCGCTATTGTCAACAGTGGTGTAAGTGCCTGCCCATTGCCCCTCATGTCGAACCAATACAGGCATCTCTTCTCGAATTTTAGACATTATTTTTCTCCGAATTCGTCATGTAATTAGCACTAGATTAGCTCATCGCCTTCAACAGGCGGCACGTCAGGTACTCTCGCTAGGAGTACATCAAATTTTGCATAATCAGCGTTTTGAACATAGCTTTGCAGCAAGTGGCGAGTTTTCTCAGCCTCTATTTTGGCGCTAATTGCAGACATCATCCATTGTGCCATTGTGATAGAGGCATTCGATTCTCAGCAGCTAATTTTTGGGCTTCTTCTAATAGTTCAGTCGGCAGTTCTAGAGGATAAGCACTCATTGATTTATTTTCTCCACTCAGTTTAACTTTTGAACGAAATCGCCAGGAGCGAGAATTTCTATACCAAATTGTGAAGCGGCAGGCAAAAAGTCTCTTTTGTTAAATGTGATGATTGATTTGGCCTGTGCGTTGATGGCGCTAACAGTAAGGCTTGCGATACCGCGCCTGCAACAAGCCCTTGACGGATCGCTTTGAGAATGATGAGAGAATGATGAAACTAGCACCACGTTTAGATCTTAGAGCTGCCGCCCATACATTAGTATCAAATACATCCACGATTAAAACCACCATGGATCAGTGACCGGCTCGGTTTTGACTAAAAAGACTTTTTTACGCATAAACCTTTTCAGCGCGGCAGGCCCCATGCGTGAGCTGCCTAGACCGGAGGCTTTAAAGGCATTTTTCTCACTTTCATGAATCAAAGCCGTCAACCCGGCATCGTTGACGCTTATGGCCCCGGCCTGTAGCTGCTGCCCAACAGTCTGGGCTTCGGCAACCGAGCCGGCAAAGACAGCGGCGCTGAGTCCATAAAGGGTATCGTTTGCTAGGTGAATGGCCTGCTCTACAGTAGCAAAGGGCATTACGGGCATAAGCGGGCCAAAGGTTTCGTCGGTCATGACTTTCATGGTGTGACTTACCTGCGTGAGAACGGTGGGGCGACACCAAAGCCCGCCGCCTAAGTCTTCAATGATGCCGCCACACTGGATGACTGCGCCTTTGGCGATCGCATCCCCCAAATGCTCACCCATCAAGGCGGCTTGCTGCTCAGAAATGATCGGCCCAATGTGACCGCTGCTGGCTTCAGGATAGGCCAGCTCCAGCTTTTTAGCCTGATGCACCAACGCTTCTACAAACGGTTCATAGATACTATCCGCTACATAAATACGCTCAATAGAAAGGCAAGACTGACCCGCGTTCACCACAGATCCCCAGAGAAGCGACTTGGTTGTTAGCTCTAGATTGGCAGACGCCAACACAATGGCAGGATCTTTTCCGCCTAGCTCTAAGAATGCTGGAATCATCCTTCTCGCCGCAGCTTGGGCAACCGCTTTCCCAGTAGCAACGCTGCCGGTAAAACAGACCAGATCTACCGCATCAACCAGGGCCGCGCCCGTGTCTTTGGCACCTGGCACGTATGTGAGGACAGATTGTAGGGCAGGAACGGAGGCGATCGCCTCCATCAGCGGCTCCATAAAACGAGGGGTAAGCTCACTAGGCTTCACCACCACCGCACAGCCCGCCAGTAGCGCTGGAATTGTATCAATAGTAGATAGCAACAGCGGGAAATTCCAGGGGCTGATGACGCCTACCAGCGCGTAGGGCACCGACTGTGGCTGAATTTGGATAAAGGGAATAGAGGCCGTTTTAGGCAAATCATCGGTCAGCAGTGCGGGCGCTAACTGGCACCAGCGATCAATGCCTGAGAGGAGAGAATCTACTTCTAGAACAGACTCGGAGACTCTGCCAGTGTCAGTAGCGATCGCCTCAACTAAATCTGTTTTACGCGCCAGTAAAGCCTGTTTCCAACTTTGCAACACTTCAACGCGATACTCGACGCCTTTGGCTTGCCAGGTAGGCTGATGCTGTCGGAGGCGATCGCACACCATGCCCAACTGTTCAGTCGTAGGCGGCTGAATCCGATAGTCAACCTTGCCCGTACGCGGATTCCGAACTGGGATAAACACAGGTCAAATCATCCCCCGCTCAACTAACCGATCAATCACACTTCTCTGAGTTTGAACAAAGTGACTGCGCTCGACCGATCCCTCTGTCATGCTCTCTGTCATGCTCTCTGTCATACTCTCTGTCATAGTGTTAGCCGGATAAATAGAGGCTTCTTGGTAGAGCTTGGCGTAGGCGTCTAACCTTTGCCGGGACAGTAGGTTTTTTATCCCACCTCGGCGGCGATAGCGGCGCAGTGCTACTAGATCAATTTCGGCGAAAGCCGCCATACTCTCACCAGCGCCCGTTTCGGCCAATACCTTCCCTTGGTAGTCAATAATTTTCGAGCCGCCATCTACCGACGCTTCTAAGATAGGCGTATTAGCAATGCCTGCTGTATTGGCCGACACCACATAGGCCATGTTTTCAACAGCTCGCGATAGCTTAGCGACTTCTTTAGGCGATCGCGCCTCCCCATACACCTCAGACGTAGAATGCAGCAAAATCTCAGCCCCCCGCAGCACCATACACCGGGCCACTTCTGGAAACAAAATCTCATCTGACGCCAAAGCCGCCAAATTCCCAATCGCGGTTTTCGCCACTGGAAAAACGCCCTCAATACCGTAGCGATCTAAATAGGGCTCCCAGACGTCGTGGGGCGTGGGCGCAAACATCGAATTCAGACGACGATAGCGCAGAATTAAGGTTCCAGACGGATCTATTACAAAGCAGGTTTGAAAGTAGAGTTTGGGGAAATGCGGGTCGAGTTCGTAGGCGTTGCCTGCCAGGAAAATTCCCTGCTGCTGAGCGATCGCGCCCAATGCATCGTAGATCGGATCGTCCATCGCCAAGCAAGCTTTCTCAGCCCAGGCTGAAATAGACTCTCCCAAAGGGAAGCCCGTGAGCCAGTATTCTGGTAGCACGACTAACCGGCAGTCAGCGCCAATGAAGGCTCTAGCCGCTGCAATTTGCGGGCCTAAGGCTTGGATAGCTGACTGCATGATGGTGCGGGACTGGGTGCGATCGCCCGCCCGGTTCACCGCCTGACATTTCACCTGTAGGGCTAAAGCCGAAAAAGCATCAATGGTGTGGTTGGGGTCTTTCATAGGATGGCATCAAGCCGTCATTAGCTCAGCTTGCCTCACCTGTGCGAGAGCGTGAGCATTTTGCAGATTCAGCCATAGCTCAGGGCTGGTTTCCAGCGCAGCGCCTAACTTAATGGCCATCGCCGCCGTAATCGCTAATTCTCCACTGGACTAACTGTTCAACGACTTGGGGCGACACATCTAGCCTGACAGCAAGGTCTGAGGGCATCATCCCATAGGTATCTAAATAGCTATGCTGTAGGTGCCAACCAGCGCTCTGACGTTGACGCTTGTGGGTATTAGTAGCAGTCATAGAATCAGCCTCTTAATGATAGTCAAGGTAATCAAGATCATCCGCAATGCTCCCAATGGGTCTAAAAATCAACCGCCTTGGCCCGGTTACTGTGAAAGCTAAAAAGCCTTTGTAGTTACCTTTTAGGGGATCACACCCGCAACCGGTTTCTCTTGTTTCTTGTCCTGGCCGAGCGCGAGGTAAATCGTCCCCACTTGCCGCTGCCTCGACTAGATCTAAGATTTGATCAATCTTGGGCAGTTGCTTAGCTGGGAGTTTTGAGCTATCACCCTTACGGATATACAACCTTAGCCCCTTATGTCTAATTTTTCCAATCTGCACTTTTAGCGCCTTCCCAGTATATCCAGGCTTGACTATCTTACAACCGGCCTGCCATCGGACGCTTTATATACTGCCCTTGGGGAGTTCCTACAATCTGCCCTTTGTCATAAATCAACTGGCCTCGCAAAAACGTACTTTTTACCTTGCCCGTCATCTCCTGACCTTCTAATGGCGTATAGCCCTGCTGGGATTCTGATTCTGTTGCCTGCACGACAAAAGTCTCATCAGGATCTAACAATACCAAGTCGGCATCGTAGCCCACAGCAATATCTCCCTTACCAAACAGCCCAAACCGCTGAGCCGGATTCCAACACAACAATTCCGCCATGTGAGAATACGCCATCCCCCGCTTGCTGCCCTCGCTGAAAATTCCTGAGAGCAAATACTCAGTGCCGCCAAAGCCCGATTTTGCCAGCCAAATATTCTCCGGGTCAGTCAAGCTGGCTTTTTTCTCCGCCGAACAGCAGGCGTGGTCACTGACAATCCAATCAATCTGACGGTTCAACACGGCCTGCCATAAAAACTCCACATCGGCCCTAGAACGAATCGGTGGATTCACCTTCGCCCATTTTCCCGTCGGCGCATCTACATCTAGCAACAGATGCCCCACCGTTACTTCTCGTCGGAAATTAATGTGGGGAAAGGTCGCCTGCATCATCAGGGCAGCTTCAACCGCCTTACGAGAGCTGAGATGGAGCAGGTTAATATTCACACAGTTGGTTTCATGGGCAAGGTAGGCAGCAATGCAAATGGCCAACCCTTCCGAGTGAGGCGGACGGGCTGCGCTGTAGGCTTTGAGCCCTGTAAGCGTGGTGTCTTGCTTAACGATTTTGGTGTAGGCGCTGAGGATTTCAGCCACTTCGCAGTGAAGACTAAGGCTCAGGGTTTCTTTGGCTTCGGGGTGCGCGGCTGACAGCTTGCTCAAGCCGCGCATAATGAACTCGAAGTGAGCAAAGTCGTAGCGTTCTTCCGGCTGGATCATCAAGAACAGATTCTGTTGATCGGAGAGATCGTGGAGGCCATATCCGCCGTAGAACATAAATATTTTGAAAGAGGATACGCCCTGCTGCTCGTACAGCCACTGCATTTCATCAATGTGCTTAGGGCTAATCGGCGCGACGTGAAAGCCGTAGTCCACAAAAAAGTTGCCCGCTGACAGCGCTAGCACCTCTGGGAAAAACGCCTGGTAAGGCCCCCCCTTATTTAGGTAGTACTGCCCGGTGCGGATATAGTTCAAGCTAGTGGTGACGCCTCCCATCGCGGCGGCTTTGCTCTCGGTAATGGCGTCTTTGTCGAGGGATTGGTAAATGCCGATGTGCATGTGCGCATCAACGAGCCCTGGAAAGCCTAGAAGATGACGGGCATCGAAGACTTCTTTGCCCTGGTCGGGACTGATGTTTGGGGCAATTTGAGCAAACTTGCCGTTTTTAATGCCCAAATCGAGACGCTCAACGGTAGGGTAATGAGGGCGCACGACTCGGACGTTCTTAATGACTTTATCTAGCCTTGGCGTTTCTGGCATAATGCTCCACATAAACCTGTCACTCATTTTATGGAGGTTCGGCTATTCCTGACTGTTCGGTATGATTAAGATACGTTTATATTTAAATTGCGAAAGCCTGACGCTTATGGAAAGTTACAGCGAGTATCATAAAGATCCTAGTCAATTTCCTTTTCTCAAAAGCTTTCAAGATAGCTGGCAGCCGATTAGGGACGAGTTCACGCGGTTCATGCAAAGCGCTTCTCCAGCGGAGCGGCTTTTGAGTGCTGAGGTGATGGGGCCTAAGAGCAAAACGATTACAACCCGTGGTAAGTCAAAATATAATGCGTTTGGAATTTTGTTTCAGGGTTTGTTCATTGAAGACTACATTCGCACGCATCAAATTACCTATCCTGACTACACGACTTCAGTAGCGGCGGCTAATGTGCTGGCGCTGAGAGAACAGTATTTTCCTCGATTAGCAGAGACAATCATCCAAGCCAACACTATCCACAGAGACGTCATCAGAAATGTATACTTCGGTACCTTTCTCCCTGGCTTAGATGTCAAACTGCATGTAAATCACAATCCCCATATGAATCGTGGCTATTTAGGATTGATTGTTCCTAAGGGAGATGTCGCGATGCAAATTTGCCATGAAACGCTGCACTGGCACGAAGGCAAATTTATGGTGTTAGACCACAGCTATCCTCACTGCCCGCACAATCATACGCCCTATAACAGGACGGTGCTGATTGTGGACTTTTTTAGAACCGATAAACCAAGAGCAGAGGTGGCGCAGTTTGAGCAAACGCAGGTGGCGCAGCGAATGCAGGACGATCCCTATAGCCTGGGCGTATTCGGTGAAAACGATCGGGCCAAACCCGAAGACTTTGTTAAGTATGGGCTAGCTTATCAGTTGGCGTGGGACAAGGTTTTGAGTAGGTAATTTATGAGAAACCTTATGGGCTATATCGAAAAGTTGGATGCTAAATACTGGGTCAAGGTTCGCAATTCTACGAAGGGGGAGTCGGTTCTTTTAACCTGGACGGGGGGAATTTATGCACTGATTCCGAACGAGCCTAAGGTTCACCTGTTTAATATGGTGGGGATGAATGTGAGTCGGTCGGTGGATAAGGGAGACGGTAGCTGGGATTTTGCCTCCCGAGAGCTGACGTATTATCTTGATCCAAAGACTGATGAGATTTTGCATCGGTGGGAAAACCCCTGGTCTGGTGAAGTTTTGACCGTGGTGCATGTGTCGAATAATCCTGTACAGGGAAGATTTAAAGGAGAGTTCCTAGCGACGGCAGAAGGAGACTTTACGACTTTTTCCTTTGACTTATTCTCACAATATGACAATCCGCTGGCGGCGGATGAGCGATTTGTAGACTACAGCCCTAACCCAATGTACCAAGCGGTAGAGCTGTTCAAGCTGACAGTGCCGACTAAGGATTTGCGTGACCCGGCAATCTCTTCGGTGACCCCCCTCATTTTAAGCTGGGATAGAATTGGCCCCTGGGTGCCGTGGATGAAAATGGGCGATCGCACAGGCCAACTCATCTACAGCGGCATGGGTCACAAAGTATCTCGCTTCGAGGACTTACCGCAGGTGCTCCAAGCTGAGATAAATACCCAAGTCCCCATCTATCGGGATGCGCCCACTGAGAAAGTTGAGGGCGAGAGCGTGACTTCCTGGCGGTACTTTAAGCAGAATTTTGAGGCTTATTTGGCAGGCGATCGCTTTCCCGTTATGGATAAGTAACGGTCTTAGCTCTGTATCAAAGTCCAAAAGTAGCCGTCTGGGGCGGTGAAGGAGAAGCTGCGATCGCCAAACTCATCCACCTCAATTTCAGTCAAATCTTGGGCCGTACTGGCATGAATGCGATCGCGATACCCCGCCAAATCATCCACCCGATAGGTATACAGCGACATCCCCAAACAGCCCGGACGCGACTTCTCATATACTTCCGGTAAATCTAACGATTCGGGAAAACGAACAATATACAGCCGACCCGAGCGAGCGGCCTGCCAATCTGTTTTTGAGGAGCGCGGATCGTCAAAGGCAGTTACCCAAAACCGCTCTTGTGGCTGCATTTCAAAAATATACTTGCCGCCAGTAGAGGTTTCATAGGTGCTCTCTAGCGCATCTTGCACCCGCAACAATCCCAGCACTTCATCATAAAACCGCAGCGTTTCTTGACTGTCATCTTGAACAACCATGCCCATGTGAGTGACCTGGCTGGACTGTAAGGCGGAGTCTGGATTAATTTGCCCGTAGTTCGGCACGCTGTAGCCAAACCGCTGAAAGAGTACCTGGCGCGTCAGCGGTTGGTTGACGGAGAGTTCCCTGACGCCCACGGGTGGATCAAAAAAGGGCTGGCCTTGCGGCATGGGATAAATCATCGTCCACTTAGGCGGCAGAATGTTGACGGGGTGTCCAGCTTCGGCGGCGACTTCTGCATGGTTCCATAACGCCATCACATCGGCAGTGAGCGTGGTCGCCCAGCGGTTGCCTCGCACCTTCATAGAAGAGAGTCCTAAGCCCTCATTGGTAGGGGTGTCCCACGCCATCAGCCGAATCAGGCCATGATCGGCGCTTTGGTGAGTGAGTCGAAGCGATCGCACCCCACTATTCACCCCATACAACGCCTGAGCCTGATCTGCGCTCAAAGTTCCCTCAGCCCCTAACTGATAGCCAAACTGCGCCCAGTAACGCACCATCGGCTCTAGCTCAGTAACGCCAATGCAAACTTCGTAGAGTCCTTGAATTCCAGGGCTAGTCATAGGCAGGATGCATAAATAGAGATGGACGCTAAAACTGAACCACCACTTTGCCACAGTTTTGACCGCTGAGCAGATAGCCTACGGCGTCGGGAATGGCTTCGATGCCTTGAAAAGATTTGGGATCGACGCTGATCTGAAGCTGGCCCGTGTAAAACAGATGGAGGAGGCGATCGCGCGCAGCCGGAATATGCTCAGCATAGCGGGGTAACAAAAACCCTCGCACCGAGGCTGATTTCCAAAACAGCTTTTCATAGATTCGAGGACGGGTAACACTCTCTAGCGCTTTGCCATACTCAGAAATAAAGCCCACTACAACAAACCGTCCTCGCGCTGCCAGGTGATCTATGCCGATATCAAACAGGTGCTTACCAACACAGTCAAAAACCAGATCGATACCTTGCGGATAGTCTCGGCTGAGAATAACTTCGACGTTTTCTTGGCGGTAGTTGATGACGCGATCGCAGCCCAACCTATGCAACAATTCCTCCTTTGCCGCAGAGCCACAGGTACCAATCACATGGTTGCCAGCTAGCTTAGCGAGCTGCACAGCTATATGGCCAATGCCCCCTGCCGCCGCCGTAATTAGAACAGTTTCTTGAGTCGTCATCTCACCGACTTGTTCTAACCCCACCAGCGCAGAAACACCCGTCGGCATCAGGGTTAAGATCTCAGGGGTAGCCGCGCGAA
>PPFU01016974.1_pt1 | contig 12565 bp, 11 predicted proteins | sample 1535991 | NCBI WGS metagenome assembly PPFU01 (sample SAMN04901290, study PRJNA319586) | Hypolithon metagenome, whole genome shotgun sequencing project. | isolation source: Antarctic Hypolithon | place: Antarctica: Miers Valley | collected 2014 | reverse complement strand
GCCATCGATGTCGACATCGCCGTCGTCGTCGGGCAGTTGAGCAGCGACCCGGTGATCCGGACACTCGACTCCGGTTCGATCCTGCACCGCTACGAGGTGACCGTTCGCCACGCCGAGGGCACCGACACCGTCCCGGTCGTCACCTTCGACGCCGTCCGCCCCCCACGGCTGACCGCCGGCGACCGCGTGGCCGTCATCGGGCGCGTGCGGCGGCGGTTCTACCGGACCGGAGGTGCCACCCGGTCCGCCACCGAGATCCTCGCCACCTCGGTCACGCGGGACGGACAGAACCGCCGCCTGGCGACCGTGCTCGAGACCACCGCTGCCGCCGTGCGCTCCGGTACGTGACTGGGGTCGCCCCCGTCCGACAAGATGGCGCTCCTGCGTCGCGAGCCGACGTCAGATCGCATGCCCACCGATCCGGATGGAGACGATCCATGAACCAGCAGCACTTCGACAAGGTGAGGAGCCGGCAGGGCTTCATCGCCGCGCTGGACCAGAGCGGCGGCAGCTCGCCGAAGGCGCTGGCTGCCTACGGCGTGGGCGAGGACGAGTACGGCAACGACCAGGAGATGTTCGACCGCATCCACGAGATGCGGACCCGGATCATCACCAGCCCCGCCTTCAACGGCGACAAGGTCCTGGGCGCCATCCTGTTCGAGGACACGATGAACCGGCAGATCGAGGGGCGCGGCACGGCCGAGTACCTCTGGAGCGTCAAGCATGTCGTCCCGTTCCTGAAGATCGACCAGGGCCTGGCTGACGAGGCCGACGGGGTGCAGCTGATGAAGCCGATCCGCGACCTCGACACGCTGCTCGCCCTCGCGGTCGACAAGGGCGTGTTCGGGACCAAGATGCGTTCGGTCATCAAGGTGGCCGACGAGACGGGCATCGACGCCATCGCCGACCAGCAGTTCGCAGTGGGTCGCCAGATCGTCGCCGCGGGCCTCGTCCCCATCCTCGAGCCCGAGGTCGACATCCACAGCGAGACCAAGGCCGAGGCTGAACGCCTCCTGCACGACGCGCTTCGCACCCGCCTCGACGACCTGCCCGACAGCGACATCGTCATGTTGAAGCTCACGCTGCCCGAACAGGATGACCTGTACGCCGATCTGGTGGCGCACCCCAACGTCCTCACGGTGGTCGCGCTCTCCGGGGGTTACAGCCGCGACGAGGCCAACGAGCGCTTGGCGCGCAACCACGGGGTGATCGCCAGCTTCTCCCGGGCCCTCTCCGAGAGCCTCACCGCGGGGCAGTCTGCCGACGAGTTCGACGCTGCCCTCACCGAGGCCATCGACAGCATCCACCGGGCATCGATCACCTGACGCTGCGGTCCGTTCCGGAGCGTCACCTGCGCCTACGATGCCGGTCAACTGGCGTCGGCGGGTAGAGGGACCAAGCGGCATGAACGAGGACCTGCAGCACCACAGGGTCGTGGTGGTCGGTCAGGGCTACGTCGGCCTGCCCGTCGCCGTGGCCGCGGTGGAGGCGGGCTTCCACGTCGTCGGACTGGAGGCCGACGAGGCGCGGGCCAAGGCACTCGAGGCGGGGGAGTCCTACGTCGAGGACGTGACCGACGCTCGGTTGCGTGCCGTGCGGGAGACGGGCCGCTATCGGGCCACCACCGACGTGGCCGCGGTGGCAGGTTTCGACACCGCGGTGATCAGCGTGCCGACCCCGTTGCGGGAGGGAATACCGGACCTCTCGTACATCGAGTCGGCATCCGCGACGCTCGCCCCCCACCTGCGTGTCGGCGCAACCGTCATCCTCGAGTCCACCACCTATCCGGGGACCACCGAGGAGTTGGTCGGTCCGATCCTCGAACGCGGGTCGGGGCTGACAGCGGGCGTCGATTTCCATCTCGGGTACAGCCCCGAACGCATCGACCCGGGGAACGCCACCTACCACCTCGAGAACACCCCCAAGGTGGTCTCCGGGGTCGATGCCGCCTCGCTCGAGCGGGTGGCGTGGTTCTTCGACCAGTTCTGCGCCCGCACGGTGCCGGTCCGGGGCTGCAAGGAAGCCGAGTTGACCAAGCTGCTCGAGAACACGTTCCGTCACGTCAACATCGCGCTCGTCAACGAGCTGGCGATGTTCGCCTCCGATCTGGGCATCGACGTCTGGGAGTCGATCGACGCCGCGAGCACCAAGCCCTTCGGCTACATGCGATTCACCCCCGGACCCGGCGTCGGCGGGCACTGCCTCCCCATCGACCCGTCGTTCCTGTCATGGCGTGTGAAGCGCTCGCTCGGGCAGCCCTTCCGGTTCGTGGAGCTGGCCAACGACGTCAACGAGCACATGCCCGACTTCGTGGTCCGTCGCCTCATGTACGCGTTCAACCGCCTCGGCCGTGCGGTCAACGGTTCCACTGTGCTGCTCCTCGGCTTGGCCTACAAGGCCGACACCGGCGATGCCCGGGAGACTCCCGCCCTACGCATCGCACGCCTGCTCTGCGATCTGGGCGCCCGGGTGAAGGCCGCGGACCCGTTCGTCGCGGCCGGCGACTTCGGCGTCAACGTCGAACACGTCGAGCTCACCCCCGACGAGGTGAAGGCAGCGGATGCCGTCGTGCTGCTCACGGATCACTCGTGCTTCGACTATGACGTGGTCGTCGACAACGCCCGCTTCGTCCTCGACACCCGCCACCGGTTGACGCCCGCACCCAACGTGGAGTCGCTGTAGTGTCCGTGCGGACGCTCATCACCGGCGGCGCCGGCTTCATCGGCGCCAACCTGGCCCGCACCCTGGTCGATCACCAAGACGTCGCCGAGGTGGTCGTACTCGACGATCTCTCCAGCGGCCACCGCGCCAACCTCGACGGCGTACCCGTCGAGTTGGTGGTCGGCTCGATCCTCGACCGTGACGCCCTCGACCGGGTGGTCGAGGGCGTGGACGCCATCGTGCACCTCGCGGCCCGCCCCTCGGTTCCCCGATCGATCGACGATCCCATGGCCACCCACCAGGCCAATGCCACCGGCACCCTCGAGGTGCTCGAGGCGGCGCGCCGCCACGGGGGGCCGCAGGTGATCGTGGCGTCGTCGTCGAGCGTGTACGGCGCCAACCCCGAGCTCCCCAAACGGGAGTCGCTGCGGCCGCAACCGATGTCGCCCTACGCGGTCTCGAAGCTGGCCACCGAGACCTACGCCCTCAGCCACGGTCACGTCTTCGGCCTGCCGACCCTCGCCTTCCGCTTCTTCAACGTGTACGGCCCGCTCCAGGCCGCTGGCCACGCCTATGCGGCGGTCATCCCGGCGTTCTGCGACGCCGCGCTCGCGGGACGGCCGCTGCCCATCCACGGGGACGGGACCCAGAGTCGTGATTTCACCTATGTCGGCACGGTGTGTTCGGTCATCGCCGATGCTGTCGTCCGCGGCGTGTCCGATCCCGACCCGGTCAACCTCGCCTTCGGCTCCCGGCGCACGTTGCTCGAGGTGGTCACGGCGCTCGAACGCGAGCTCGGTCATCCCGTCGAGCGCCACCACCAGCCGGTCCGTGCCGGCGACGTGCCCCACTCCCAGGCCGACGGCACGAGACTGCGCTCGATCTTCTCCGACGTGGAACCGGTCGGCTTCGACGACGGCCTGGCCGCGACCATCGACTGGTTCCGCTCCTCGTCGGCCTGAGTCGGTCCGGGACCAAGGACTTGGACCCTTTGTTGCCCGCGTGTGAAGGGTTGCCCACGAGTCCGACGCTAGGTTGGCGCGACAGACAACGACGTCTGACAGGGGGAATCCGTGAGTGACACGGTCCAGAATCAGCCGGTCGAGTCCATCGACCGGGTCATCATCCGCTTCGCCGGCGATTCCGGCGATGGCATGCAGCTCACCGGTGACCGCTTCACCAGTGCGTCGGCGATGTTCGGCAACGACCTCGCCACCTTGCCCGACTTCCCGGCCGAGATCCGAGCGCCTGCCGGCACCATCGCAGGCGTGTCGGCCTTCCAGGTCCACATCTCCGACCACGAGATCACCACGCCCGGCGACGAGCCCAACGTCCTGGTGGCGATGAACCCGGCTGCCCTGCACAGCGACCTGCACCGGCTCGAATCGGGCGGGTCGGTCATCGTCAACACCGATGCCTTCTCCGAGCGCAACGTGACCAAGGCGGGTTACGACACCGACCCCCTCCACGACGGGACGCTGGACGGCTACAAGGTCTACGAGGTCCCGATGACCGACCTCACCAAGAAGGCGGTGGAGCACCTGGGAGTCAAGCCGCGCGATGCGGAGCGCTCCAAGAACTTCTTCGCCTTGGGTCTCGTGTCGTGGATGTACACCCGTCCGGCCGAGCCCACCATCGAATGGATCCAGACGAAGTTCGCCAAGGACCAGAAGGTCGTCGACGCCAACACCGCCGCGTTCAAGGCCGGCCATGCCTTCGGCGAGACCGCCGAGCTCTTCGACCACGCCTACCAGGTCAAGCCCGCCCTCCACGACCCCGGCACGTACACCAACATCACTGGCAACGTGGCCCTGGCGTGGGGGCTCGTGGCGGCGTCGCAGCTCGCCGACATGCCCCTGTTCCTCGGGAGCTACCCGATCACCCCGGCGTCCGACATCCTCCACGAGTTGTCGAAGCACAAGAACTTCGGTGTGCGGACCATGCAGGCCGAGGACGAGATCGCCGGTGTCGGCGCCGCGCTCGGGGCTGCCTTCGGTGGGCACCTGGCCATCACGACCACTTCGGGGCCGGGCGTGGCCCTCAAGGGGGAGACGATCGGTCTCGCCGTCAGCCTCGAGCTGCCGCTCGTCGTGGTCGACATCCAGCGTGGTGGTCCATCGACCGGATTGCCCACCAAGACCGAGGCATCGGACCTGCTCATGGCGCTGTACGGCCGCCACGGCGAGTCGCCCATGCCGATCGTGGCCGCATCCACGCCGGCGGGTTGCTTCGAGGACGCCATCGAAGCGTGCCGGATCGCCCTGAAGTACCGCACGCCGGTGTTCCTGCTCTCCGACGGGTACCTGGCCAATGGCGCCGAGCCCTGGAAGCTGCCCGACGTCGACGACCTCCCGGACATCTCGACCCGGTTCGAGACCGAGCCCAACGGGACGAACCCATCGGGTGACCCGGTGCACCATCCCTACGTCCGTGACCCGGACACGATGGCCCGCACCTGGGCCTTGCCCGGCACCCCCGGCCTCGAGCACCGGGTCGGTGGCCTGGAGAAGGCCGACGAGACCGGCAATGTGAGCTACGACCCGGCCAACCACGAGCGCATGACCCACCTACGCCAGGCCAAGATCGACGCCATCCAGCGCGACATCCCCGCGGTCGTGCTCGAGGGCGACGCCGATGCCGACCTGGTGGTGATCGGGTGGGGCTCCACCTGGGGGGCGATCTCGGGTGGCATCGACCGGATCCGGAACCGGGGCCTGCAGGTGGCCCGCATCCACCTCCGCCACCTCAACCCGCTACCGCCGAACCTGGGCGAGCTCCTGGCGGGCTTCGAGCGGTTCCTCGTGCCGGAGATGAATCTCGGTCAGCTGTCGAAGGTCCTGCGGGCAGAGTTCCTCGTGGACGCGAAGACCGTGTCGAAGGTGCGGGGGATGCCCTTCACGGCCGGTGAGATCGAGGTCGCCATCCTCGACGCCATGCCCGACAACGAGATGGAGGAGTCCCGATGAGCGTCGTTCCCGAGACCACGCGCAAGGACTGGATGTCCGACCAGGAGGTCCGGTGGTGCCCGGGTTGTGGCGACTACTCGATCCTGGCCGCCATCCAGCTCGCCCTGCCCGACATGGGTCTGCGCCGCGAGGAGGTGGTGTTCGTCTCGGGCATCGGATGCGCCGCCCGGTTCCCGTACTACATGAACACCTACGGGATGCACTCCATCCACGGACGTGCGCCGGCCATCGCCACCGGTCTGGCCATGGCTCGCCCCGACCTCCACGTGTTCGTGGTGTCGGGCGATGGCGACGCCCTCTCCATCGGCGGCAACCACCTGATCCATGCACTCCGCCGCAACATCAACATCACGATCCTGTTGTTCAACAACCAGATCTACGGCCTCACCAAGGGGCAGTACTCACCCACGTCGGAGGTCGGCAAGGTCACCAAGTCGACGCCGTTCGGCTCGGTCGACCGACCCTTCAACCCCGTGTCCGTGGCGCTCGGCGCCGAAGCGACGTTCGTGGCCCGGACCCACGACATGGACCGTCACCACATGATCGAGATGTTCAAGCGGGCCCACGACCACCAGGGTTCGTCGATCATCGAGATCTACCAGAACTGCAACGTCTTCAACGACGGCGCCTTCGGCCAGATCACGGCCAAGGATGCGCGCGACGAGATGCTCATCCCGCTGCAGCACGGCGAACCGATCCGCTTCGGGGCGGACGGTGCTCGCGGTGTGGTGCTCGACCGAGGCGGGCTGCGTCTCGTCGACGTGGCCGAGGTCGGTGAGGACGCGCTCCTCGTCCACGACGAGACCCGCGATGACCCATCGATCGCCTTCATGCTCTCTCGTCTGGCCAAGGGCCCATACGAACCGACACCCGTCGGGGTGTTCCGCGCCGTCGACCGACCCGAGTACGGCGGGGGAGTGAACCAGCAGCTCGCCGCCGCCCAGGAGGCCAAGGGGCCGGGCGACCTGCGTGAGCTCCTCCGCTCCGGGGCCACCTGGGAGATCACCTGACCAGCAGAGCGCCAGTCGCGACGGCGCCGGCAGCTCGCTGACCGAACGAGGGAGATCGGTCAGTCCAGGGGGCGGAAGACGATGCCGGTGGCCGGCTTGGGGGCGAAGAACGTCGTCTTCGGGGGCATCCGCTCGCCACCGTGGGCGATGGCCTCGATCTGGGCCACGGTGGCGGGACGCATGAGGACGGCCGCCTGGGCCTCGCCGGTGGCCACGGCCTCGGTGACGTTGGCCACGCCGTGCTGGTACCGGATCTCGTGCGCCGGGAGATCTTCGCGGGCCAGCTCGAGGCGGACGGTGTCGAGCTCGACGCCGTCGTCGAAGGCATCGTCCCGAGGGGTGAGCGTGAAGCTGCCCTCTGCCGTGACCAGGCCGAGGGCACCTTGTTCGACCAGCCGTTCCACCGCATCCGGGGCGAACGGGTCGGTGGGGGCGACATCGAACCACTTGCCGAGCAACATCTGCGGCTCGGCGCCGGGTGGGAACCCGTCGAGGAGCCGGTGGATGGGCTGCACGGTGAGCTCGTCGGAGACGAGCTCCACCACGTAGCACATGGTCAGGTCTGCGGCCGTCCCGGGCCCGTCGGTGACCCGGCGCTCGTCGCGGTACTGCAGCGACGTCTCGTAGCGATGGTGTCCGTCGGCGATGACGATGGGGTGGTCGAGGACCAGGGTGGCGATCCGACCGTTGCGGTCGGGGTCGTCGACGGTCCACACCGTGTGCTGCACGCCCTCGGGATCGGTCCAGTCGTGGTCCGGTTCGGTGTCGGTCGGCAACAGATCGGTGAGGCCGGAGGCGAGGGAGAGTCCCCAGATGGCCGACAGGTTCGCCCGGCACGACCGGAGCATGTCGAGCCGGTCGGACTTGGCCTTCTTGGTGGTGTGCTCGTGGGGGAGGATCTCGCCCGCCCCGGGATGCCAGAGCTCGAGCGCTCCGATGACTCCGGTGGTCCGCCGGACCACGCCCGCTTCGTCGGTGAACGTCATGCGGTGGATGGTGAACGTCGGCGCTTCGTCGGCGACGAGGACGCCCTCGTCCTGCCACTCGTGGAGCAGACGACAGGCCACGTCGTAGCGGTCCTCGCCGTTCTCGTCGACGGGGAGGTCGATGCGGACCGCGTTGTGCGCTTCAGTGGCGAGCTCGGCGCGCTGCCTGGGGTCGATCACGTCGTAGGGGGGAGCGGTGACGGCGGCCGGCGACTCCTCGTCGCGGTAGCGCAGTCCGATGAAGGGCTCGAAGCGGGGCACGTGCCCATCGTGGCAGACGCAGCTGCGGGCGCCGACCTCGTCGGTGCCAGGCTTCGCCCATGCCTTGGATACTCGACCTCGACGGGGTGATCTGGCTCGGCAGCCAGCCCGTCCCCGGATCCGCAGACGCCGTCGCGGCGCTTCGGGACGCTCGGGAGCCTCTGGTCTTCGTGACCAACAACGCCTCGACCCGAGTCATCGACCAGGAGCAGAAGCTGGCCTCCATGGGCATCCCGGCCGAGGGCGCGGTGGTCACTGCGGCCGTGGCCGGGGCACAGCTCCTCGATCCCTCGGAGCGGGTGTTCGTGATCGGGGGGCCGGGGCTGCAGGAGGAGGTTCGTCTCCGGGGCTGCGAGATCGTGCCCGACGCCGCGTGCGACGTGGTCATCAGCGGCCTCGACCGGGACCTCACCTACGAGGCCCTGCGGATCGCCGGCACCGCCATCCGACGAGGGGCCCGATGGGTACTCACGAACCCGGACACGACCTTCCCGACGCCCGACGGACTCGAGCCCGGTGCGGGCTCGATCGGGGCGGCCATCGCCGCCGCGGGTGGGGCGGAGCCCGTCGTGGCCGGCAAGCCAGAGGGAGCCATGGTGGCCCTGCTGCGGGACCGGCTGGGGCCTGGCGGCATCGTGGCTGGCGACCGACCCGACACCGACGGTCGCTTCGCTGCGGCCCTTGGCTACCGGTTCGGCCTTGTGCTCTCGGGCGTGACGCGTGAGGTCGACCTTCCGGTGGAACCGGAGCCGACGTGGGTGGCCGGCGACCTGCACGGGCTGGTCACCGCAGTCCTGGGCTGACCAGCGCCCGCCGTCAGCGCCGGGGGCTCCACCGTCGGTACTCGTGTACGGGTCCGACACCGCCGGTCGGATCCCAGTGGCGAGGGTCCATGTCGTCGCGGTGATCGGGCGCCCACGTGGCCCGCTGGACGGCGCGCACCGAGCGCACCAGCAGGCCGATGGCCACGCCGAAGACGAAGCCGCCGACGTGGGCGGCCCAGGCCACACCGGAGTTGGGGCTGGTGAAGAACTGCAGGACGAACCAGAATCCCAAGAGCCACTTGGCGGTGATGGTGACGAGAATCGGGAATCCGAGGAGCACGATCGTCCGCACCGGCGCCCGCGGGAACCAGACCAGGTAGGCGCCCATCACGGCCGCGACCGCGCCCGAAGCTCCGACGACTGGGATGGTGGACGCCGGTTGGAGCGCCACGTGGGCTCCGGCGGCCACCACGCCCCCCACGACGTAGAAGAGCAGGTATCGGATGTGGCCGAGGTGGTCCTCCACGTTGTTGCCGAACACCCAGAGGAAGAGCAGGTTCCCGGCGATGTGCATGAACCCCCCGTGGAAGAACATCGACGCCAGAACGGCCAGGTGGACCTGCTTGCCGGGAACGCCCGGTGCCGCGTTCTCGGTACCCACGTTGCACGCCTCCGGGTCGCCCCCGGTGATGCCATAGGTGGCGGTCAGCTCCTGGTCGGTGAGCGGTCGCCCCTCGACCACCTCGCAGGGGATGGCGGCGTGTTCGAGGTTGAAGACGAGATCATCGACGGGAGCGCGCTGGGGCTCCTGTTGCCAGCCGACCCAGACGGCCAGGCAGGCGGCGATGAGGACGAACGTGACGACGGGCGCGCGGTGCGTCGGGTTCACGTCCTTGATGGGGAACACGCGCCCGAGGCTACGGCGAGCCGGCCGAGGTCCTTTGCCCCCTGTCCGCAGGGGTCGTACGCTGGGCAAATGGCTCAGAACCCGTTGATCAAGCGCTACCTCGATGCCGGCATTGCGTTCACGCAGATGACCCAGGCGCGAGCAGAGGCGATCGTGAAGGACCTGGTGAGCGCGGGCGAGGTGCAGGCCCAACGGGCGGAGGAGCTGGTGAGCGCCCTCGTCGAGCGCTCCCGCCAGAACACCGACCGGTTGCTCGAAGTGGTCCGCAAGGAAGTTCGCGACCAGATCGCCAATCTCGGGCTCGCCACCAAGGGCGACGTGGCCCGGGTGGAGCGCAAGGTCGTCGCCACGCCGGCGAAGTCGGCGGCCAAGCGGTCGGCCAAGAAGTCCGGTGCGAAGAAGTCGGCGGCCAAGAAGTCGGCGGCCAAGAAGTCGGCGGCCAAGAAGTCGGCGGCCAAGAAGTCCGGTGCGAAGAAGTCGGCGGCCAAGAAGTCGGCGGCCAAGAAGTCCGGTGCGAAGAAGTCGGCGGCCAAGAAGTCCGGTGCGAAGAAGTCGGCGGCCAAGAAGTCGTCTCGCTCCCGCACGAGTTGAGAGGTCGGTCACGGCTCCCCGCCGTCGTCTCGACGTCGAGCTCCACCGACGAGGGCTCACCGAGAGTCGCCAGCAAGCTCGCACCCTGATCGAGGACGGGCGCGTCCTGGTCGGTGGTGCGCCGGCGCCGAAGTCGGCCCGGCTGGTCGGGGCCGACGACCCGATCCGAGTGCTCGGCCCCCCGGCTCGGTTCGTGAGTCGCGGTGGTGACAAGCTGGCCGGGGCGCTCGAGCGGTTCGACATCGCGGTCGAGGGCGCTCGGTGCCTCGACGCCGGCGCGTCGACCGGTGGGTTCACCGACGCACTCCTGCAGGCCGGCGCGGCCCATGTCCTCGCGGTCGACGTCGGCCGCCACCAGCTCCACGAACGGCTCCGCGGCGATCCACGCGTCGACTCCCGAGAGCAGACCGACATCCGCTCCCTGCAACCCGGCGAGTGCGGACCGGTCGACCTGGCGGTGGTCGATCTGTCGTTCATCTCCCTGCGGTCGGTGCTCGACCCCGTCGTGGCCCTGCTGCGCCCTGCGGGCGATCTGGTGGTACTCGTGAAGCCGCAGTTCGAGGCCGGGCGGGTGGAGGCGTCGCGGGGGCGCGGCATCATCCGGGACCCGGAGATCTGGCAGCGGGTGCTCGGTGACGTGCTTGTCGCCCTCGATGCGTCCCGAGCGGCCATCATGGACGCCATGGTCTCCCCCCTGCGCGGGACCGGCGGCAACGTCGAGTTCCTGGTGCATGCCCGGAAACGGGGCACGCACGGGGGTCCTGTCGCGTCCGAGATCGATCTCGCTGCCCTGGTCGCCACGGCGGACGAGGATCGCTGATGGTCACTGCAGGGCTCGTGCTCCACGCCGAACGCGCCGAGGCGCTGGCCATCGCCGTCGATGTGGCGACCTGGCTCGTCGACCGAGGCCACGACGTCCGCCTGCTCGGTCCCGACGCCGAGCGGGCCGGTCTGGGTGAGCTCGCGGTGACCGAGGACGGTTTCGGGTCCGGTCTCGACGTGGCCATCAGCCTCGGTGGCGACGGGACGATGTTGCGGACGGTCGAGCTCGTCGGTCCGGAGAGCGTGCCGGTCATCGGCATCAACGTCGGTCAGCTGGGCTATCTCACCGAGGTCGACCCCGACGGCGCCCGGATGGCGGTCAAGCGCTTCCTGTCGGGCGCGTACGACATCGAGGAGCGGATGCTCCTGTCCGTGCACGTCGAGGGCCACGAGTCGGGCGAGTTCGTGGCCCTCAACGAGGTCGTCATCGAAAAGACCCCGTCGGGACACACGGTCCGTCTCGCGGTGAGCGTCGACGGTGAGTTCTTCACGACGTACGCGGCTGACGGCCTGATCGTGGCCACACCGACCGGGTCGACGGCGTATTCGTTCTCGGCGCGCGGCCCCATCGTCGCGCCGACGCACCGCTGCCTCGTGCTCACGCCCGTGTCGCCGCACATGCTCTTCGACCGGACGCTCGTCCTCGATCCCCACACCGCGGTTCGCCTCGAGGTGGTGGGCCATCGGCCGGCGACGGTCTCGGCCGACGGCCGCAACCTGGCCACGCTGCGACCCGGCGACGCGCTGGTGTGCACGGCGAGCCCCCGCACCGCCCGCATCGTCACCTTCGGCGACCACGACTTCCTGGCCATCCTCAAGACCAAGTTCGGCCTGGCCGACCGGTGATCGTCGAGCTCGTCGTCCGTGATCTCGGCGTGTTCGCCGACGCTCGCCTGGTGGTCGGGGCCGGCCTCACCGCGCTCACGGGGGAGACGGGGGCCGGCAAGTCGTTGGTGGTCGGCGCCATCCAGCTGCTCCTCGGCGCCCGTGCCGATGCTTCGGTGGTCCGCCCCGGTGCCCTCGAGGCCACCGTCGACGGACGGTTCGTCGACGATGATGGTGAGGAGATCGTCCTCACCCGCGTCGTGCCCGCCGAGGGCCGGAGCCGAGCGTATGTGAACGGCCGACCGGTCACCGTCGCCGAGCTGGCCGAGCACGGCTCGTCGCTCGTGGAGCTGCACGGTCAGCACGCCCACCAGCAGTTGCTCCGGGCCGACGCTCAGCGCCATGCCCTGGATCGCTTCGCCGGCGTCGATCTCCAGCCGCTGCACGCCCTGCGGGCCGAGCTGGCCGAGATCGATCGTGGCCTGGCCGAGCTCGGGGGTGACCAGCGCACGCGCGCCCGCGAGGTCGACCTCCTGCGGTACCAGCTGTCCGAGCTCGACGGAGCCGGGATCGAGGACGCCCTCGAGGACGAGCGTCTCGACGCGGAGGAGGACCTGCTGGGCGACGCCGTGGCCCACCGAGAGGTCGGCTCGTCCGTGGTGGAGTCCCTCGTCGGCGACGACGGCGTGATCGATCGGCTCCAGACCGTCCTGGCCGGTGTGGCGGGCCGAGCACCCTTCGCCGGCACCGAGTCCCGGTTGCGCTCCGCGAC
>PPFU01012619.1_pt1 | contig 12567 bp, 7 predicted proteins | sample 1535991 | NCBI WGS metagenome assembly PPFU01 (sample SAMN04901290, study PRJNA319586) | Hypolithon metagenome, whole genome shotgun sequencing project. | isolation source: Antarctic Hypolithon | place: Antarctica: Miers Valley | collected 2014 | reverse complement strand
CGCAGAGGACGCAGAGACCGCGGAGGATAAGCCGGGGTCTCCGCGGTGGGTCAGCCGCGGATCACCCCGTGCTGGTGAGGATCAGCCGGACCGTGTCGTCTGGCACGTCCCAGTGCGGGAAGTGTCCACAGCTGTCGAACCAGTGCAGCGTCGCGTCCGGGAAGCGTGCCAGCGCGCGCGGCGCCTGACGCGGGAGACAGACGCCATCCTGACGACCCCAACCGATCACGATCGGCGCGGTCCGCACTCCAGCCGGAATCCCCTCCTGCTCCGGTCCGTGCACGAGACTGTGCAGGAGCGGATCGAACGCGGATGACGCGGCATAGTCGCGCATCTCCTGCAGCAGCACGTCAGGCGGCAGGCTCCAGGGACGCGGGGAGAACTGGGCGAACAGCACCGTGCGACCGGCAGCGGTTCCGGTGAGCACCGGCATCGCTGGCTGCAGGATCCGCACGAGCCGGACCGAGAGGCCGATCGTGGTTCCGAAGAAGGTGCGCTCCCATCCTTCCCAGAAGCCGCCCGGATCGAGCGAGACCACGGCGCCGACCGCGCCGCGGCGCGCCAACTCGAGCACCAGCCGCGCGCCCATGGAGCTACCGACCACGTCGACGCCCGTGAGCCCCTGCGCCACGAGGAAGGCCGCCACCGCGTCCGCCATTGTTGCGATGGACACCTCGCCCTGGAGCGGCGGTGTCGCGCCGTGTCCCGGAAGATCCACGGCGACGACCTCGCGTTCCGCGGCCAGCCGGTCGAGAATCGTGGACCACGAGCGATGACTTCCGCCGAGTCCGTGGATGAGCAGGAGCGGCGTACCGCGACCGGTGCGTACGTGATGCATGTGCATGCGCTTCCCAAGTGCACGAGCGAGGCCATCGTACGTACCCGCTGGTGGCGCTCGTGTAGTGTCGCAGCGCCGCGCTACACTGCGGCCGACTGCTGCAGCCGTTCGGAGAACCGCGTCATTCCGCGATCCGGCTCGGCATGGAGCTCCGCTCGCATGCGATCCGCAAAGCGCCGGTACACGCGCAACGCCTGCGATCGCTCGCCGACTGACGCATGGCACCGCATCAGCGCGAGGCACGCCTCCTCGTGAAGTTCGTCGCGCGCGAGGATACGACGGTAGACCTCCGCCGCGCTGTCCTGTCGTTCCTCCGCCGTCAGTCGCGCTCCGAGCTCGAGCAATGCCTCGATGTACAGACGCTGCAACCGGTCTCGATGCTCGAGGTGCCAGTCGCCCACGGGTTCACCGTCCAGAAAATCGCCCCGGAACCTGGCCAGCGCCCGCTCCAACAGGTCCGTCGCGTCAGCATCCTGCCGTGTGATCGCACGTCGTGCCGCCGTAAGCTCACGCTCGAACGCCGCGACGTCGAACTCCTCGATCACCGCGGGATCGATGCGGTAGCGATCGTTGGTGAGCGTCACCCACTCCGCCCTGCCTAACGCCTTGCGCAGCCGGTGCAGCGTGACGTGGAAGCTGTTGCGAAGCTGCGCCGCACTGGCGTCCGGCCAGAAGGCGAGCCCGGCCTGCTCCTTCGTCCGGCCGTCGGGGTGCATCAGCAGGTAGACCAGCAGCTCTCGCGGCCGCGCCGATCCCCACGAGGAGGAGGCGATCGCGTCGCCGTTCACGAACACCTGCAACGGGCCGAGTGCCTGCACGCGCAACGACGCTCGCGTCACGGTCGTCGCCCGATCCGGCCCACTCACCAGCACCGGTGGGACGCGATGCTCCGCGGTCTGCATCACGGCGTCGTTCGTGGCGAGCCGGGTGACCTCATCCATCGCGAGGCTCCTGCCCTCGGCATGATACCGATCGAACATCGCGTCGCCGAGCCTGGTCCGCGCGCTCGCTACGCGCCGCGCGCGGTCGGCCGCGTCGCACGCGGGAAGCGAAACGGCACTGCGCTCGCGGAGGGCATCCACGGCGCCCAGCAGCCGCACCGAATCCGCGTGGCGTCCGCGCAGGGCCGCCACCGCCGCGAGCCCCTCGATGTCGAGTGCGAGGCCCCAGCCATCGCCGAGTTCGAGGTGGTAGTTCAGCGCGTCGATGAACTGGGTAAACGCCTCATCCGCGCGCCGCCCCTCGGCCAGCTCCAGCCCGCCGGTGAAGGCGTGGCCATGGCCCAGAATGGTGCGATGCTGCATCGCGCGCCCGACCGCCAGGTTGTGCCGGTACATCGCCCGGGCGGTGACGAAGTCTCCGTGAGCCACCGCCACAAGACCACGCCACGACGCCGCGAATGAGTTGAGCATACCTTCGTCAGGCAGCCGCTCGGCGATCGCGAACGACTCGTCCACATAGCGCACGGCCGTCTCGAGATCGCCGAGCATCAGGCGACATGCGCCGTACTTCGCGAGCACCCAGCCGACCGTCGTGGCGTCGCCATGCATCCGGAGGAGGTGCAGTGCCTCCGCGAAGTCGGCGCTCGCGTCCAGGTTGTCCCCCTGTGCCAGCCCGATGAGCGCACGCGCCGCGTAGGCGCGTCCGCGCAGCACGGGATCGGCGGTGCTCCCGCGCGCGAGTGCCTCAGAAACGAACCGCCGCCCTTCGCGGAACTGCCCGGCGCCGAACCCCATCGTGGAGCCGTACCAGTACCAGAAGAACGAGCCAGCGAAGCGGAGCGCGAGATCCGCGCGGCCATCGTCGCGGACGGACCAGGCGGCGGCAGCACGCAGATTCTCGTTGTCGGCTGCGAGGCGCGCGATCAGCCCGTGTTCGGTCTCACCGCCGAAGAGCTGCGGCGCGGCCGCTTCGATGCACGCGAGAAAGAAGTGCGCATGGCGCGCCTGCAGTTCATCCGCCTCGCCCGTCTCTGCGCGCCGCTCCTGAGCGTACTGGCGAACCGTTTCCAGCAGGTGATAGCGGGCGATGCCGTCGCCCGCCTCCATCACCGCAAGCGACTTGTCGACGAGCGCCGACACCCCATCGAGAATGTCGTCGGCGCAGAGCGGGCCGCCGGCGCACACCGACTCAGCGGCCTCGAGCGTGAAGCTTCCCGCGAATACCGAGAGCCGGCCGAGCAGGAGCTGTTCGCGCGTGGTGAGCAGGCTGAAGCTCCACTCCATCGTTGCCCGGAGGGTGCGATGCCGCGGGAGGGCCGTGCGGCTCCCCACGGTGAGCAACCGAAATGCGTCGTCCAACCGACTGGCGATCTGCTCGACCGGGAGCACGCGGACTCGTGCGGCGGCGAGTTCGATCGCGAGGGGAATCCCGTCGAGGCGGCGGCAGATCTCGCCCACCGCGACGGCGTTCGCGTCGGTCGTTGTGAAGGACGGGAGGGCCGCCTGCGCACGTTCGGTGAAGAGCTGGACCGCTTCCACGGTCGCCAGCGGCGGGACGAGCCACGCTGTCTCGCTGCCGATGCCCAGCGCCTCGCGGCTGGTGGCGAGCAGGGTGGCGCGGGGACAGGCGCGCAACATCGCCTCGGCGAAGGTGGCGCACGCGTCGACCAGATGCTCGCAGTTGTCCAGCACGAGCAGCAAGCGCTCCGCACCGACGGCGGCGGTCAACAGGGCGATTGGTGACTCGCCGGGGCGCTCAAACACGTGCAGGGCCGCCGTCACCTGGTGCGCCAGCAACTCTGAATCGGCGATGAGCGAGAGATCGACCCATACCGTGCGCGCGAATGCGTGCGCCGCGCGGGTAGCGGTCTCATGCGCCAGCCGCGTCTTCCCGCTGCCGCCGGCTCCGGTCAGGGTGAGCAGCCGGACATCCGCGAGGAGGCGCGCGAGATCGTCCAGTTCGCAGTCGCGCCCGACGAACCGCGTCAGGTGAACGGGGAGGTCTATCGGCTCCGCGTGCGACACCGCGGGGGACGTCATCGTGCGAGGGGAAGAGGGTACGTGACCTACGAATCTCGATCCTGCTCACGATACCGTTATCCCGCTGGGTCAACAATCCCTCATCCCGCTCCGGCGTTCGATCGGAATCGTGTTAGAGGGGTGAGGACCGCCTCCGGACACTCGACGTCACGGATGACGAGGAGCGGCACGGATGCCTGACGATGGAGGCCCGTGCAGTCGGGCACGTCATCATGTTCGCCGGTGCAATGCACGAGCACGAGACAGGCGATCTGGTCAGGCGCCTGCTGTGCGAACGCCAGCGCTGCCGCCCACCGCGCATGCGTGGCCATGATGATCACCCCAAACGCGCCGAGCCCCTCCAGAAAGGCGGTCAGACACCCGGCCGGATCCGGATGATCGAGCGGTAGTTCCGGGACGAGCACCCGGTACCCGAGCGCGAGCGCATCGACGAGCGCGAGCCAGGATGCATCGGTCTCCGCCTCGCGCTGGACCACGACGACGAGCGGACCCGACCCTCGCCTGGTGTAGCGCGTCACCTGAGCGTGCGCACGCACCTCGGCGGTGGTTATGGGCGGCTGTGAGTTCGGAGGGGAATTCGTCATGTCACGGACAGTACGGGATGCCGCTTACAGCCGTCGTAGGGCGGAACGCCCCACCACCCCGCATCCGGCGGGAGCGCGGTGTAAGCGCTGGCTCGCGGTCGCGGTCCGCACCGGGTAAGCGGCGCGCGCCATCATCCCTCCCGTCGCTCGGCCGCTGCGCCGTTGCAGCATCAGGCCACGAACGATCCTGGATCGATTCGGACTCGCGACATGACGCCGCCTCCACGGCCAGCATCCATACGAGCATTCCCATGACGTTCCATGTATCCCGCCTGTTGGTCGCCGTGACCATTACGGCGACCGCACTAGCGATCGGCGCCTGCACCGAGCCCACTGAGTCTGGCTTTCCGAGCGGCAGCGTGAGCAGCAGCGTGAGCGGCATCGGCATCCATCAGCCGGGCGTGCACCGGCAGTACGGCAAGCCCGTCAAGGTGGGCAACGGAACCGTGCGCACCTATGTCGTGATCGACCAGAAGAATGGTGGTCGCCCGCTCGAGGTCGGCGTCGCGATGAGCGAGAAGGCGATGGACGGACTGCCGGCGGCGGCCGCCGCCGGGGCTGGACACGAGGACATGGCGATGACCATGCACATGTACTTGCTCGATATGCCCGCGCGGAACGCCACGCCCTACCGGTTCGTGCAGTTCGACTGGAACCCCGCCGGCCACGAGCCCGAAGGCATTTACACGCTGCCGCACTTCGATTTCCACTTCTACACCGTCGATCGCGCCGTCCGCAGTTCGATCGTGCCGAGCGATCCGCTGTATGCCGCCAAGGCCGCGAACTTCCCCGCGCAGGAGTTCCGCGCGCCATTCTATGCCATTGCCGCACCGCCTCAAGTTCCGCCGGCCGCGCTGGCGGTGCCGGAGATGGGGCTGCACTGGTCGGACATGCGCTCGCCCGAACTGCAGGGTGCGATCGGGAACCCGGACGGCTTCCGCCCCTTCACGAAGACGTTCATCCATGGGTCGTGGGATGGTCAGTTCATCTTTGAGGAGCCGATGATCACGCGGGACTACATGCTCGCCAAGCGTCATGCGACCAGCGCGTCAGAGCGCGACGAGATCATTCCGATCCCTGTTCCCGCGCAGCGTCAGGTCGACGGCTATTACCCGTCGGCGTATCGCATCACGTACGATGCAAAGGCCAAGGAGTACCGGGTGGCGTTGACGCAGCTCGCCTGGCAGGATTGAGCGCGAGCAGCGCACCGAACCCAGCCTGATCGACGAAACTCCCAGCCGCGAGGACAGCGGCTGGGAGCTTCGCGTCTGCGGGAGCCTGACGCGCGCACAGCGACGGGTGCAGGCTGTCGTCAGGCAGTGAGAGACATGGCGGCCCGGTGCCACTTCAGTCGCGTGTAGGCGATCCTGAACCCCTGCCGCTCCGCGTTCACCTGCGAGGTGCTGCCTGGCGCCGCCCCCACCACCGCCAGGTCGCACCCCTGGTCGGCCGCATACGCCAGCCGCGCCGCGAGGAGCGCCGTCTGCGCACCGCGTCCGCGCCATTCGGCGATCGTGCTCGCGCCCGCGAGCAGCGCGACGCCATTGTGAATCGCCACGGCTGCGGTGGCGATGATCGCACCGTCCTGTTCGGCGACGAAGCACGCGGTCCCGTGGCTCTGGCCGCTCACCGTCCCGAACTCGTGCATGGAGGTGGCGAGCTCCGGTGACGCCCCCCAGCCGCGCGCGGATGCATCCGACCAGCTCGCGAGTTCATCGGTGCCAATTCGTCGCGCAGAGATCGGTGACGGAGCGGTGTCGTGCCCGGCCGGTATCGAGTCGGGGAGCGGCATGTACAGCACCGTCGTGAACTCGACAGGCCGGTAGCCGCGTGCAGGCAGCATGGCGAGCGTGGCCGGATCGGCCATCGGGCTGACCTCATGATTCAGCTCCGCGCCATGCCCCGTGAAGAACGCTTCGATCGCATCCAGATCCTGATCCGACAGATCGGCGAACAGGCCGAGTCCGAACGTTTGCGTGAGCGGCGATCCAACGCCATCGAACATCGCGTAGGTACCGCCGATCTCACGCCATGTCGCGCCTGACGAGTCATCTCGTTCCCGTCGCGACTCCACGAACGCGGCGTTCGCCGCTGCCTCGGCACGTTCCAGGCGCCGCGAGAGTGTCAGGTCGGTAACGAGGCGCGGTGTGGGCGTTGGCATGATGTGCACGGAGTCCCGGGTGATCGACGAGGGCAGCTTCCCTGGCGATCGTGCAACGGTCAGGCCATCGCGCTCACGACCCGTAACGCGCCAGATGCGCGGCGACGGCCGAACAGGCGACGGTCGCATCGCCCGTGATCGCATCGCCCGTGATCGCATCGCCCGTGATCGCATCGCCCGTGAGTGGGGGCATGCGCGATGCGGGCAGTGCGAGCACCAGCGCATGCTCACTGCGAAAGGTCAGCCTCAGGGAGTCGCATACGCCGAGCAAGGCGGGCCCGAGCGTGTGGCGATCCGTTTCGCCCAATCGTGCGAGCAGGATTAGCGTCACGCCATGCTGCGCGAGATAGGCGAGCTGCTCGCCAGGCGGACGGTTCAGCGCCACCGAGGACGCGACGCTGGTGCGCCGCAGGTGCCACGCCACCGGTGCTGCCTTGGCTGCCATGACGCCTTCCGCGGTGGACGTCGTCGCGAGGATCAACTCGACGGCGCGGAGATAGTCCGCGTGTTCGGCGGGGCCGTAGGTATAGCATACCTCGGCCGGAACGGCGGCGTCGCGATCGCAGCCGCGCAGTTCCTTCGCGCGCCAGAGTCCGTCATACCCCTGCATGCCGGAGAGTACGAACATCGGCAGGAGGAGCAGTCCGCCGGACGTTGCGTTCGGAACGCCACCGATCTCGATCCATTCCCGCATCGCTGGTTGCAGTCGCCGGCCGATCCAATCTGCGAGCGCGCCGACGGCCGTGATGAACGCCACCACCAGCAGCGGCACCACCGGATGGAGGAAGCGCCCGACTGGCCACGACCAGAGCGCCAGCAGTGCCCCATACGCGGCGAGCACCAGCGGCACGAGCGGCCACCCCACGACGATGAGCAGCCCGGCGCCGACGGCGACCACCGCCAGGATCACCACATTGTCGGCGGAGCCGGGCCGCGAGATCGAGGTCACGCGGGGCGGGAGCGTCTCCGCGTAGCCGATGGCATTGGCGCCGATCCGGCCGAACAGTGTCTGTCCCGGCGTGCCGTCGGCGGCGGAGCTGGGCATGTCCTCGGCGTAGCTGCGCGAGGCCGCCACATCACGGTTCGCGGCGACCCAGGAGAACCAGCCGCCCAGCGTAATCAGCGTGGCGACGGAGAGGATCACCGCCGCGCGCCACTGCCGTCGCCAGAGCCACCAGAGCAGCACCGCGCCCAGCATCGGGATCATGGCGCTTCGCGTGAGGCATGCTGCCAGCACCGCGGCGCCGGCGACCCAGTGGCGCCGCGTGGACGGATGCGCGGGGGCGAGCGCCCAGATCGTGAGCGCCAGAAAGAAGAGCGCCGGCGCCTCCGACAGCGGACGTCCGGCGTACTCGAGTAGCGGCCGGTTCGTCGCCAGCAATCCGGCGACAGCGGTGGCGGGAATGCCGCCGAGCCGCCGCCATGCCGCGGCGACGACGAGCCCGACGCCCGCGGCGGAGAGCACCACGGGCACCACCAGCATCACGTCGTCGGTGAATCCTCCAATCGCGCCGGCGATCGCCAGCAGGATCGAGGTGACGGGTGGATACAGCGTGTGCGGGAGCGCCTCCACCGTGAACCACTCGCGATACGTCCCATCGAGCAAGCCCTGCGCGAGCGCCACATACACTGCCTCGTCGGCCGTCATCACGCCGAGCGAGCGGGTAGCCCAGGCGAGCGCACCATGCAGCAGCACGGCCGCGGCGATCACGCCGAGGTAGGCGAAGCGCGCCAACCGGATGTGTCGTTCGGTCAACGAGGCGGCCGCCGCTGTCGATCCGCGTCCTTCAACCACGCGCAACCTCCTGCCCCGCGAATCGTCAGTATGCATGTTGGACCGTGCGGATCGAACATGACGGACCGACACGGCAGGCGCTACGGGGCCATTCATCCCGTTGCGTGCTGCCCACGTTCACCGCGATCGCGGATTCACGAACTCCTCGCCCCGCAGCAGCGCAGTCACGCGTCCGCCTAGATGATGCATTTCCTGTCCGTCTCCAACCGCCACCCCTCCGATTCATCAGCCCCAGGCGGCGTGGTGCTCCGCGGACATCGCTTCGGTCGTCTGTTCGTCGCGGCGCCCTTCGTTATGGCGTTCCTGCTCACGCTCCTGGGCGGCGGAATGGCGTACCGCAGCAGTCAGACGCGATCCGAGTTGCGCGCGTGGGTCGAGCACACGCACACCGTCACACAGCTGTTCGACGCGATCGAGCGCGCGGTGGTCACGGCCGAAACCACGCAACGTGGATACCTGCTGACCGGCGACGTCGCCTATCTCGCGCGCGGCCGCACCGCGCCGGCGGCAGCTCGAAGCGCGATTGCCACGGCCACGCAACTGACGGGCGACTCGCCCGTGCAACGTGAGCGGATCGCCACCATTGGCGATGCCGTGGAGCAACGGCTCATGCTCGTGTCGGAGACGCTCGGCCGAGCCGTGGCCGGCGACGCGGTGGGCGCGCTCGCCATGATTCGCAGCCATCGGGGCGAGCAGCTCACGCAGACCATCATGCGACTGATCGCCGAGGGCCGCGATCACGAGCGGCGGCTGCTCGAGATCCGGATGACACGGGAGGCCGAGGCCGCGCGCGACGTGGAGTCCAGCGTCGCGCTGATGGGGATCACCGCGCTCTTCTCGCTGGTGTTCGGATTACTGCTCGTCAGGCGGGAGATGCACCAGACCCGCCATGCGCTCGCCGCGGTTCGCACATCGGAAGCGCGTTTTCGCGCGGTGTTCGACCACGCGCCGGTGGGGCTCACCGTGCTGGACGCTCAGGGCGTTGTGACCACCGCGAACGATGCATTCAGTGCGCTGGTCGCCCGGCCCACCACCGCGCTCGCTGGAATCGCGTCGCGCGAGCTCTCGCCGCCGGACGACGCGGCCGCCTCGCGCGTCGCCGTGCAGCAGCTGATCGACGGCGAGAGCGAGGAGGTCACGGTCGACACACGCTACCTGCGTCCGGATGGTGAACTCCGCCTCGCCACGCTCACGCTCGCCCTGCTCCCGGACGAGCACGGCGGCGCCGCGCGCATCCTCGGCATCACGCAGGACATCACGGAGGCGCGCCAGTTGGCGACCACGTTGCGGGAGCGCGAGGCACAGATGCGAGGCGCGATCGAGGCGAGCCTGGACGCCGTGCTGATCTACCGTGCCGTGCGAGGCCCGGCGGGTGCGCTGCTGGACTTCGAAATTTCCCAGTGCAACGCGCGAGCGGGCGAGCTCCTGAGCATGCCGGCGGAAGATCTCATCGGTCACCACCTCGCCGAGCTGTTCCCGATCACGCGCGAGAGTGGGCTGTTCGCACTCCTCGAGCGGGTGGTGCGGACCGGTGTGCCGGCCACGCACGATCTCGAAACATCCGATCCGCGATCGGTCGCGCGCTGGGTCCGCATGCAGATCGTCCGCGTCGACGATGGGCTTGCCGTCACCGCGCGCGATATCACCGAGGAGCGCCGTGACGCCGAGGTGCTGCGCGCGCAGGCCCATGTCGATGAGCTGACGGGGTTGTACAACCGGCGCGGCTTCCTGGCCGCCGCCGAACGCGAATGGCAGCGCGCTCTGCGCGAGCATCGCGGCGTGGCAATGGTGTGTCTCGATCTGGACGGCTTCAAGCAGATCAACGACAGCTACGGCCACCCGGAAGGCGATGCGGCGCTCCGCACCATGGCAGACGTGCTGCGCGCAGCCTTCCGAGGCGCTGATGTCGTCGGACGGCTCGGTGGCGACGAGTTCGTGGCGCTGGTGGTGCCCGGCGGGCCCGCCGGCGCGGCCGTGGACGCGGCCGTCGTGGCGCGCCAGGTGGGCGAACGCATCCGCGCGCACCTCGCCGCGACGAACGACGCGGCCGCCGCGAACGGCTGCGCGTACCAGATCCGCACGAGTATGGGGATGGCCACGGTTTCCGTCCTGGACGGCCAGTGCGCGGCGGGCGAGCCCCAGACCGTCGCGGCACTGCTCCAGATGGCGGACACACGCCTGTACGAGGAGAAGGGGCGCCGCGGCCCCATCGTCGCCGTCGCCGCGTAGAAGCGTCCCAGCCGCGGCGCGCCGCTCGGCTCAGGCCGGCGGCAAGAGGAGCGTGAACACGCTCCCCACGCGCGGCGTGCTCTCGGCGCTCAGATCGCCGGACATGCCTCGCGCGAGATCGCGGCTGATCGCGAGGCCGAGCCCCGTGCCTTCGTGCGGCCGCGTCAGATTGGCCCGCACCTGAACGAACGGGTCGAAGATGTCCGTCAGCTTGTCGGCGGGGATGCCAATTCCGGTGTCGTGCACGCGCACCGCGACGCGCGGCTCACCGGCCTCCGTCTCGATCCGGATCGCGCCGCCCGAGTCGGTGAACTTCACCGCGTTCGAGAGCAGATTGACGAGAATCTGCCGGAGCTTCTCCGGGTCGGCGCGCACCTGGAGCGCGGCGGGGCATGTGTCGACGGTGAGACGTATCCCCTTGGCGCGGGCCTGCGGCACCACCAGCGACTCCGCGGCAGTGAGCGCCTCATGCAGGTCGACGTCCTGCAGGTCGTAGTGGACGGTGCCCGTCTCGAGCTTTGCGTAATTCAGCACCTCGTTGATGAGACCGAGCAGATGGCGCTGGCTCGTCTGGATGCGCCGGAGGTCCTCCTGCTGCGTCCGGGTGACGGGGCCGCGGATCCCCATCTCCATCAACTCCGCATAGCCGCCGATCGCGTTGAGCGGCGTGCGCAGCTCGTGCGACATCACCGCCAGGAATTCACCCTTGGCGCGGTTGGCCGATTCCGCCTCGGCCCGCGCGGCCTCGGCTTCCGCGCGTGCGACCTCGGCCTCCTTCCGCGCACCCTCGCTCTCGCCGAGGAGGCGCTCCACCTCCTGCCGGGCGAGGACCTGCTCGGTCACGTCCGTTCCGTGCGCAATAATGCCCGAACGTCGGCCGTCGCTCTCGGTGATCGGCAGGTAGCTGAAGTCGACGAACCGCGTTTCCATGGGCGCGCCCGGGTTGCGGGCCACCCGGACCGGCAGCTCCCGTCCGACGAACGCCTCCCCGGTTTGGAGCACGCGATCCAGCAGTTCCACGAATCCCTGATCCATCACTTCGGGGAGCGCCTCGCGGAGTGGCTTCCCAATCAGGTCGCGGTGGCCGACGAGCTGGTAGTAGGCGTCGTTGACCAGCTCGAACACGTGCTCCTCGCCGCGCAGCAGGGCGAGAAATGCCGGCGCCTTGCGGAAGACGTCCACCAGGCGCGAGCGCTCGAGCTCCAGAGCGCGAAGGAGCTGTTCGCGTTCCAGCGCAGCAGCCCGCGCCGCGGTGACGTCGGTGAAGAGCAGGGCGATCCGGCGGTCGGCCGGCCGGCCGACGCGAATGGCATAGACGTCGAACCAGCGCCCCATCGCGTCGGAGCCGTTCTGGAATCGCGTGGATTCCCCGGTCGTGGCCACTCGCCCGTAGATCTCGAACCAGTGCGGCTCGAGGTTCGGCACCAGTTCCCTCGCGGTCTTCCCGGTCACGTCGACGAGCCCCGTCTGCGTCTGGAAGGCCGGATTGGCCTCGGCGAATCGGTAGTCGATCGGTCGGTTCTGGTCATCGAAGATCATATCGAGTATGCAGAACCCCTGGTGCACCGACTCGAACAACGTGCGGTATCGCTCCTCGCTGGCGCGCAGCGCCGCCTCGGCCGCGACGCGGTCGGTGATGTCGCGCCCCTCCGGAACGATGTAGACGACATCGCCGCGAGCGTCGCGGATCGGGTAGAGCGAGAAGTCGAAGGTGATCATGTCGCCGGACGGGCGGATCAGCGGCGCCATGTACCGGACGAACTCGCCCTGGGCGGCGCGCGCCACCGATTCCCGCAGCAGCGCGGGCGCGCCCGGAGTGGACGCGAACCAGGGCGTGTCCCAGAACGGCTTCCCCAGCACGTCGCTGCGTGACGAGCCGGCGAAGCCGAGCGACGCCCGGTTGCAGTCGAGCACCGTGCCGTCGGGCGCGATGATCCCGATGTACTCGTACGTGCCGTCGTAGACGGCGCGCAGCCGCG
>PPFU01003779.1_pt1 | contig 12575 bp, 11 predicted proteins | sample 1535991 | NCBI WGS metagenome assembly PPFU01 (sample SAMN04901290, study PRJNA319586) | Hypolithon metagenome, whole genome shotgun sequencing project. | isolation source: Antarctic Hypolithon | place: Antarctica: Miers Valley | collected 2014 | reverse complement strand
CGATCCGCTTCTCGCTGGAAGAGGCCGCGCAGGTGCGGCTGGCCGTCTACGACGTGCTCGGGCGCGAGGTAGCGCGTCTGGTAGACGGGACACTGGCAGGCGGCGCGCACGAAGCTCATTTCGACGGCAGTGCGCTGCCCTCGGGCCTGTACGTCTACCGGCTCGTCGCGGGCGCTCGCTCGCTCACCGGCACGCTCACGGGTAGCGCGCTAATCTCCATCCTCACGCTAAAAATCTTCTGCTGATTATGAACACGCAACCGACGACGGAAACGAGGAAGGCCTACACCGCGCCCACGCTGCGCCGCGAGGCGAAGATGCCCATCATCACGGCAGGCTCGTTCGACCTTTTGATACCGAATGCCTAATCGGCTTGATCAGGTTGTGTAATGCAAAGCGCCGGGCTGCCTACTCAGGAGGCCCGGCGCTTTGCATTCGTAGCGGCCCGATCACCACTCCTGCGCCAGCGAGACGTGGCACCTCAACTGTCCTCGCCTGCCATGGCCAGCAGGTGCAGCGTCTTGCGGTCGTACTCGCCCTGAAAGTATTTGCCGAGCAGCCTTTCAAACACCGATCCTGCAGGCGACATCCGGGCAAACAGCGTCGCGCACGACTGCAACTTCATCTCGTCAGGCCAGCCGAAGATCTCGCCCGCCGTCCGCCCTTCGATGCTGAGCGCCGCTTCGGCGCACGTCGTCAGCCTCGGGCCGAGGACGGGATGGCGCAGGTACGCCACGGATTCCGAGAGGCTCTTGATCGCGTACCGCCGGGACGTGGCGCTGACACCCAGCCCATCAATCTGGGGAAAGATGTACCACATCCAGTGTGAGCGCTTCCGCCCGCTTCTGATCTCGGATAGCGCGCGTTCGTAGCAATCTTGCTGCGCCTGCACAAAGCGGTTCAGGTCGTGCGGGTCGACCTGGACTGGCGTCTCATCCATAAGCGTCATGCAACCGCATCCCGGCAGGTCAAACGTCACCAGGACCCTCCCGTTCGGGGATGCGCGCGGCTACTTTTTAGGTGGGGTCACATGCCGGGCGTCTTCGGCGGCTTTTTTCTTATGCTTATCGTCGTTGGACTTGACCTGCTTTTGGCTGGCCCGCTTTTGCGTGGACTTTGGAGACTTGTCACCCATGGTCGTGTACCCTGGTTTAAGCTGGAATTAGGAGCGGCACCGTGCAAGGTAAGCGCGCCCGGTGCCGCCACAACCCGTGCGCTGAGATAAGCATAACAGCGCGCCTGCTTTGCACAGCAAGTGGTTGATTTTCCGGTTTTGCTGCGGAAAGGCAGGCAGCCACAGGGCAGCGGATCAGTCAGCCAGTAGGGGCGGCCTGCGCGCCCGCCAGAACGCGCAGCCTGCCTCCCCGACCGCCAGGTCGCGGCACCGTTGCGGCCGGAGGTCGTAGTGCTTACACCGCCTGGTCTCCAGGTCGAGCCAGATGCACGGCAGCCCGCGCTCGTGCCGCGACCAGCCTGTAGTCGCCTCATCCTGCTGGTGGTAGGCCAGTTCGTCCCGCAGCGCCTCCGGCAGAAACGTGAGCAGCGAGGGGACGAGATAGCCGGGCGGCATCCCCTGCTCTTCGCAGCACGCGCTGCACCCTGCGCATGTCAGGACAGGGAGCGCAAACCATTCGCCCGTGATGTCCGCGTCAGGCATACTATAAAGTATTGGGGGAGATACGATCGCGCGGGCCGAAAGGAGCGGCCGTCCGATGACACGGCTGGTCGTTCAGTCCGGCGACGGCCAGGCAAACACGGTGCGGAAGGCCCGGAGCGCCGCCGGGTGGTACACCGTCAGGTGGGACTCGTCTGGCAGCGAGAGGTGGTGCACCTTGAGGCCAGGCGGCCGGCCTTCCCGTAGTATGCGGGCGAGCCTCGCCGTCGCCTCCGCGATGTCGGGCTGGCTGCTCGCGGCGAGGTAGAGCGTCTTACCCGCGAGCGGCTGGCCGTCAAGGCGCGATACCGCTTCGGCCACCAGTTGCTCGCCGTTCCACCACAGGCTCGGGTCGATGGCGACATACGTGTCGAACAGGTCTGGCTCCAGCAGCAGCGTCTCGACGACAAAGAGCCCCGCCAGCGACTCCCCGACGATAGCCGTTTCGCCGGTCGTTCGGTAGAGGGCGTCGATGGCCGGTCTGAGTTCGTCCCGGAGAAACGCGCGGAACGCAGCCGAACCTCCCACGCGCGGCGCGATCTCGCGGTCAGACGCCACGCCGGTAGGCCCCGTGAGGTCGCGTCGGCGTGCTGTGTTCTCGATCCCCACGAGCAGGTGCGGCCGCATCGTCCCGTTGAGGGCCAAGATCTGGACGAGCCCTGACACATGCAGAAAGTCCTCGCCCACGCCGCCGTCGGGCATATACAGCACAGGCAGGCGCAGCGTGTCCGACTCGGCATAGCCTGCCGGGGCATACACGTTGATCCGCCGCGTCTCGCCCAGCACGTCCGACGTGAGGGTGAACGTGTCGCCAATCGTGAGACCGGTCCTGACGGGGACGTTGTCGGCATCCGACGGCTGCGCTGCCGCGATGAGCGGGAGCAGGGAGGCAAGTAGCGCGAAAAAGTGGCGGCGCATAGGTTGATACGTAGGAAAGGTGGCCGAGAACATGCGCGGTGAAGCGGGATAGCGGTGAGGCGAGGGATGTAAAGTAAAAAAGCGACTCCTTGCATCAAAAGGAGCAGTGACGCGACTACTGCGTTTCCCGGTCGCTTAAGGAGCTCGCTTCCTCCAACTGTCTGCCTCACCCCAGTCTCTCGCCTTCATGCCGCGCACGCCGCTCCGTCATGCCGCGCGCAGCCGAGGCATCTACGTGGCAGCGGATGCGACAGGGATGGAAAACGCGCGATGCCCCCGGCACCATAGCGGCACCGGGGGCATCAACGGCATCAGGCGGGTGCGCCTTCGAAACAGGCAGGCGCTGCTTAATCGAAAAAGGTGCTGCCCGGCAGGTCAGGGGGTCGAGGTGGCGAGTTCGCGCACCGTCTCCGCCAGCATCCGCACCCGCGCGGCATCAGGCGCATTTTCCGCCTCGGCATCGAGCGTCGTGGCCAGCGCGGTCAGCGCCGCGGGCTGGGCAGCGGGCGATGCGGCCTCGGCGTCCGCGAGGGCCTCCCGGACCGCCAGAACCCGCTGCGCAGAGAGCCCGTTGTGGCGCTCCAGCTGGTCCAGATAGGCATGCGCCACGTTAAAGCTTGCCTGCCACGCTACCTTTGTCTGGTTCTGGGGATTCATCTCAGACTCCCGTACGGCTTCTGCCGCGGCGATCTCGCTGAGGGTAAGGTGCTCGCTCGGCATCAACTTGAACACATCCAGGCCGCGTCCGATCTCGGAGGCGTAGAGGTATCCGTCGTACCAGTAAGCAGACCAGTACCCGGCCATGACCAGACGGGTCGAGTCCATCGGGCCGCGGTCGAAATAGGCGATCTCTACCGGGTGCGCCGGATCGGTGAAATCGAACACCGAGAGGCCACCCTGATACCAGGCCTGCGCCATCACGTCGCGGCCTGGGATGGGAACGAGCGATCCATTGTGGGCCACGCAGTTCTCCTCGGTCGTCTGCGGAGCAGGGAGCTTGTAGTACCCCTGGTGATTGAGCGTGCCGTCTTCGATGGTGAAGAGCGCGTTAGCGCCCCACTCGGGCCGGTCGGTTTCGCGGCACCGGGGGGCGAGGCCGCCGCCCCACTCGTCTGTGAAGAGCACTTTTTTGCCGTCGTTGCTAAACGTCGCCGAGTGCCAGTAGGCAAAGTTGGGGTCTACCACCTCGTCGATGCGCACCGGGTTTTCCGGGTCGCTGATGTCGAGCAGGATGCCGTTGCCCGAGCACGCGCCTGCTGCGAGCCCGAGCTCAGGATAAACCGTGATGTCGTGGCACTGGTTGGTGACGCTCGTCATCTGCGTGTCCTCGCCGTGCGTGCCTCCCATCCACAGGCCCGCAATATTGCCGCTTGCCGAGTCGGCGAAGATACGCGGGGTGTTGACGACGCGGGCCTGCTGCGGGGTGGCCACCGGCACCTTGATCACCTCAATGCGGAAGAGCGACGTGTTGGGGTCTTCGTCCGGCGAAAGTGCCGAGCAGCCGGCGAGTTCGGCGCCGGGCCGTACCCCGCTGGTGCCGGAGACATAGAGGTACACGTTGGCGGGGTCGTTGAGGTCGGGTACCAGCGTGTGGGTGTGGGAGCCCCGGCAGGTCTGCACGGCGGCTACCTGCTGGGGCTGCTCGACGTTGCTGATGTCGAAGATGCGGACGCCGCGAAAGCGCTCGCTGCTGACCTCTTCGGCCACGCCCTGCGGGCCGCAGTCGAGGCGACCCCGCGTCTCCTCAACCGACACGAACAAGAGGTTTTGGTGGACGGAAACGTCGCCCTGCCCGCCGGGGCAGTTGAGCGCGACGCGCAGCCTGGGGCTGGTCGGGTCGGAGATGTCCCAGATCTGAACCCCGCTGAAGTTGCCCAGAAACAGGTTGTTGCCGCTAAAGGCCATGTCCGAGTTCATAAAGCCGAAATCACCCGGGTTGGCCGGGTTGAAAAAGCCTTCGGGGCGGGCCACATGCGCGACCAGCTGAATGTTGTGGGCGGCGATCGCGGCATCTTTCCATCCTGCCTTGAGTCCGACGCGCGGGTCAGTGTCAGTGTCAGCGGCGGCGTGGTGGGCGCTGTGCTCCTGTGCACCTGCTGCACCCGCAAAGGAGCACAGCAAGGCAGCAACGAGAAAGAGCCGGACGGGAAGGGTCAAAAGCGCGCTACAGCGGCTGGGTATGGGTTGAGCTTTCATATAAGCGTGGGCTGTGAGGGATTGCGTGTAGAAATGGTAGCGGCCCCAGCGGGCGCTATTCAGTGGTGGTGCGATGCGGGTGCCGGCGTGTCAAGCGGCGGCGTCGCCTCCAGCATGGCGCGCATACGCTGGATGTCGGCCTGCTGGTCGGCGTCGATGTCGGCGGCAAAGCGGAATACCTCAGGCACCTGTGCCGCGCCCGGCGCAGCAAGCAGGTCCCGGACCATGACGAGCGCCCCTTCATGGTGGCGAATCATGTAAAAGAGAAAAAGGCGATCAAACGCGTCGCCCGTCGCAGCGGCCAGCGTGGACATCTCCTCCCGGCTCAGCATCCCGGGCATGAGCATCTGGTGGTGCGCCCCGTGGTCTTGCTGGTGAGCGTCGAGAGCGGGCACCTTCTGGCCATTATCCTGCAGCCAGCGCTGCATCCAGGCGATCTCGTCGCCCTGCGCCACCTCGATCCGCTGGGCGAGCAGGTGCATATCCCGCCTGTCCGTTCGGGTAGGCACCAGGCCGGTCATCTCCAGCGCCTGGCCGTGGTGGGGGATCATGCCCTGCATAAAGGCTACATCCGCCTTAGTGTACTGGTGGCCGGTGCGCGCCTGTAGCTCTTCGGGCGTCAGCGTGCGACTCGGCTCGCCGGGCGCGCCGGGCTGGACGGTTTTCGGGGCGGTCTGTGCCGCTGCGGGGCTCGGCAATGCTATCAGTACCGAGAGCAACCCAGCGATAGCGATAAGCCTGGGGCGGATTTTCATGTCAGTCTTTTCCGGTCGTGTGGGGATGGGACCGGTACGGGGGCGCACCGGGCGCCAGTTGAACGATTAATATACACGTCATCTTTTGCAGGGGTCACATTTTCACTCCCCGCGAGGCTGCCCTACAGCACCCGGCACGTGCGAAACTGGTGCAGGGTGCCGGGGCATTTTTAGACCGGCACCCCGCGCACGCTTCAGCCGTGGCGAAAGGCCGACAAGTATGAGTCAGATAGACGTGCTACCGGCATCGTTCGAGTGCAACCTCTGCTCCGCGTCCAGAGCCGGCTCCTTCTGGTGGCCCGGCGTGTCTGCGCGGCTGCTGCCGCCACCGGTCGCGGGGGAGATCGGCTCCGGTGCGTACGTGAGCGTCACGAACTCCGGCTCCTCGCCGGGGGCGACCAGAAAAGGACCCATACGGACAGGCTGCCCCGCCACTGCCGAATCCAGCAGCGCCCTGATAGGCTCCTCCGACCACGTCGGCCCGGGGATCCCGAAAAAGCGGTGGAGTTGCCCCACCTTGCTGTCCGCGTGGAAGGTGAGCACGAGCCCCGGCCTCAGCGACGGCGTCTCGGCGTACGGGTCGAAAAGACGATCCATCAGCGGCTTGAGCCGGGCTTGCATCGCAATGAAAACGTGGTCGCCAGGCCGCAGCGCGGTCGCCCCTCGTGGCATGATGACCTCTCCCCCTCGGACAACGATGGTCACCACCACCCCATACGGCAGCGCGAGGTCGCGCAGCGCTTGCCCCGCCACGCGCGCCGACGGTGCAACCGTGTACTCGACGATCTCGCCGTCGACATGCCGCAGCGCGTTGATCTCGACAGAGAGCGGTGGCGCGGGATCCGACGGCTGCCCGAGTCCCAGCCAGCGGGCCACAGCGGGTAACGACCAACCCTGCGTGATGGCCGAGACGAGTACCACGAAAAACACGACGTTGAAAAGGAGTTCGCTTCCTGGCATGCCCGCCATGAGCGGAAACGTGGCGAGCGTAATGGGGACGGCCCCTTTGAGCCCCACCCACGACAGAAAAACGATTTCTCTTGGTCGAAACCCGAACGGAAGTGCCGACACCACCACCGCGAGCGGACGGGCCACGAAGATCAGCATGAGCGCAATCAGCAGGCCCTCGGCGGCTACGGCAGCAAGCCGGCTGGGAAAGCTCAGCAGTCCCAGCATTACGAAGAGCATAATCTGCCCCAGCCATGCCGCCGCGTCGTGGAACAGGAAGATGCCGCGCCGGAACACGATGGGGCTGTTGCCCACGACAATGCCGGCGAGGTAGACGGCGAGAAAGCCGCTGCCTCCGAGCACCGCGGCCAGCCCGAATGAGAGCAGCCCGAAGGCCAGCGCCAGAATCGGATACAGGCCCGGATGGTCGAGGTTGATTCTGTTCACGGTCCACGCCGCCGCGTATCCAACGCCTATCCCCGCAAGGGTACCGACGCCAAACTGAAGCCCGAACAGTAGGCCAAGTCCGCCCGCCGAATCAGCCGCGCCTGTGATCACCCCGATAAGCCCAACGGTGAGAAAGATCGCCATGGGGTCGTTAGACCCGCTTTCTACTTCGAGGGTAGCGGCCAGCCGTTCGGGCAGCTTCAGCCGGCTCGTGCGGAGAATAGAGAAGACCGCCGCGGCATCTGTTGAACCAACGATAGCGCCCAGCAGCATCCCGTTGAGCAGGGGCACATCGAGCACCCACGCAGCCGCCACGCCCGTCAAAATCGATGTCAGCAGCACCCCGACGGTGGAAAGCGACAGCGCAGGCCGCCACGCCGCGCGCACTGATTGCAGGGACGTGCGCAATCCACCATCGAAGAGGATCAGCGCCAGCGCAACACTTCCAACGCTGTTGGCAAACCCGTAGTCCTCGAAAGCGATGCCACCAAGCCCTTCCGACCCTGCCAGCATCCCCACGCCCAGAAACAGCACGAGCACCGGCATGCCCAGCCGCGCCGAGAACTTGCTAGACGCGATGCCGAGCAGCAGGAGCACACCCGTGAGAAACACCACCATGCTGATGGAAACCATACGCCTGCTACTTGAGGAAGTAAGAGCCATTCCCGACGCGGTGCACCCTCCGCCGTTCCCGTGGAAGATACCCAGGCGACCACAGCGCCCTGCATGCGAGGTGCCCGCTTTCCAGAAATTGCTTTAATGAATCAGGCTTCTGGTCGATAAAAACGCACAAGCCATCAATCTGTGATGGCACCCCCCCACAAGCTTGTACCCATGGGAATCTCAGCGCGCCTGCTCCTGGTGATCCTGCAATGTTTTGTGCTTGTTCATGCAAGCGCTCAGACTACCGATCAGCAGGATCTACTGGCGCGGGTAGCATCGCACGCTGCGGCGGGGCAGTTTGCAGCCGCGGTCTCCCTGCTCGATCCATACGTAAAGCAGCATCCTACCCACAGTCAAATGTGGCTGCTTCTTGCACAGCATCAATACTGGAACAAGGACACAGCCGGTGCGCGGCGTACCTATAGCGCTGCCCTGCTGCACCATCCTTCTCACCCCGAGCTACGTCTCGCCTACGCACGGTTTCTCGTCGAAACGGGAGATACCGGCACCGCGAAAAAGGTGTTGCAACCCTTTGGATCGGATGTGGCGGAGGCCGAGGCAATCCGCGGGACGATGGCTTGGCGGAAAGGAGACCTTAGCGCGGCGACCCGGCACTTCAAAAGTGCGCTGCTTACCAGTCCATCGCACCCTGATGCGGCCGCCAGCCTTGCCACTATTCGGGCAGCGTCGCGTCCGTGGATTCGACTTTTTGAGGAGGAGGGCACCGACAGCCAGCCGCTGCATCAACGCCGCGCCTTAGCTGAGGCGGGCCTCTTTATCACGCCTCTCCACGTACTCCGTGCCGAGGTGGGATACGCCCACTATTCGGTGGCAGACTCTGTTAGGCCTATGCCCTCGGCCTCGGCCGGGTACCGGTTCTACTGGCCCACAGCGAGACTCGAGGCAGAGGTTGTCGCCGGACTTATCGGCCGCATGGATAGCACCTACTGGAAGGGTAGCGTTGACGCTGGTTTTCGCCTGCCCCACGGGATGCGGGTTGGGGCGCGGTGGGAGCGTGTGCCCTACCTCTACACGGTGAGCAGCCTATCGGAAAACGTGGAGACTGTGGGCGTGCAGGTAAGTGCGTCCATTAACAAGGCCGGGTGGACCGGGGAAGTTGTCATGAGGCGTGAGCGCTTTCCAGACAACAACGAGAAGCGCGTGGTTTATGGCTGGTTCATGGCGCCCCTGATCAGGGCAAAAGTTGCTACCGTGCAGGCAGGCTATTCATACGGCTACCAGCATACAGCCGAGCACCGGTTTACCCCGATGATGACGAGCCCGCCCAGGCCGGGGCGGCCGCCTGTATGGGAAGGCCGGTATTCGCCCTATTACACCCCGCTGAACCTGCAGACGCACAGCGTCACCGCGGCTTTAGCCGTTCAACCGCTACGCGGTTTGACTGTCCGCGCGAACGGCTCATATGCCTTTTCCGGCTCTGAGCAGACCCCGTACGTCTACGTGGCTGGCCGGGCGCCGCTCACAGGGCTATACGACCAGAAAGTGCAGCCGTGGACTGCCCGCGGCAGCGTCGCTGCCGCCCTCACCTCCCGAATCTCTCTCCAGTTGGAAGGCGCGCACAGCGCGACGTCCTGGTACAACGCCTCCAACGTAAGTCTGTCGCTCTATGCCCGTCTCTGATCTTCCCATGTACCCTGCCGAGGTAGATGAGAGTCTCATTGCTCCTCCAGCCCCCATAGCCGCAGCGCCCGATGGTCTGTGGGTGCACCGCATCGCCCGGCCGGTGCGAACGCAGGAACGACTCACCCTCCTCGCCCTCGCAATAGCTGGCTTTGTTCTCACCATTCTGCTGGCCGACTGGTGGTTTCGCGAGGTGCACGTGTCGGTGCTGCCGCTCTACGTATTCCTTAGCCTCACATTCTGGTACGGCATAAGCCGCATTGGAATCGGCTGGATCAACTTTGCCGCGATAAAGGCCCCGGAATTTATCCCCGCGCCCGCCGGGAAGAGAGTCGCCATCTTTACCACCAGTTCTCCGGGAGAGCCGCTGGCGATGTTCGAGAAGACGCTCGCTGCCTGCGCCCGCATTCGCTATCCGCATACGACGTACCTGCTGGACGACACGCGCGATCCGCAATTTCGGGAGTTGGCAGCGCGCCACGGAGCTGTCTGGCTCGAACTTGTCGGTTTGCCGGGTGCCAAGGCGGGCAAGATCAACCGCGCCCTTGAGCTTACCGATGAGGAGTTTATCCTCGTGCTCGACCCCGACCACGTGCCGTTCCCCAACTTCCTGGATCGCGTACTCGGGCAGTTCGAAGACCAGGCGATTGGTTTCGTCCAGGTGAGCCAGGCGTACTACAACCAGGACCGAAGCTTTGTCGCCCTTGGCGCAGCCGAGCAAACGTATCAGTTCTACGGCCCCACGCAGATGGGACTCTTCGGGCATGGCGGCTGCGTCGCCATCGGAGCAAACTGCACCTTCCGCCGAAAAGCATTAGCGTCTATAGGCGGACACGGCATCGGACTCGCCGAGGACCTTGTGACCTCTATTCGCCTGCACGCCGCCGGGTGGAAGTCGGTATACGTGCCAGAGGTCGTTAGCCGCGGCCTTGTGCCAGAAGACCTGGGCTCCTTTTACAAGCAGCAGCTCAAGTGGTCACGGGGCGTGTACGAGGTAGCCTTTTCGGAGCTACCTCGGCTTTTTCGGCACCTGACGTGGCGGCAGCGGCTTTCCTACGCGGCCATCGGAACGTACTACCTTTTCGGCCTCACCACCCTTGCTTACCTCGCAATCCCCTATCTCTACCTCTGGACCGGAATTCAACCTGCCGCGATGCACTTTCCGGAGTTTATCTCCAAGGCTGGTCCGGTGGCCATTCTCGGGGTTGGGGTGTACCTCTACGCGCAGCGCTGGCTCTGTCATCCTGCCGTAGAGCGCGGCCTGCACTGGCGCGGAATGGTGCTGAAGATGGCCTGCTGGCCCGTTGTCCTCGCCGGGACGCTTCTTGCAATTGCGCGCGCGAAGGTGCCATACATCCCAACGGCAAAAGAGGCCGCAGCCGGCCACTTCTGGCGGCTTGCCAGTCCACACCTCGCGGTTGTCGCACTTTTCGCCGTCACCGTTTCATGGGTGCTCCTGCGGCGCCTTTCAGTAGTCCCGGAAGCAGAGCTCATGCTGACGAGCGAGGCAGTCTGGGGCATGATCTTCTTTGCAGGCATCGCGGTCACCACCTCGTGTGGGGCTATTTATGCCGCCTGGACCTCCCGTAGCGTTGCACAGGGGCAACCATGGGACAACATCGATCCTCACCAGATTTAATCTAATAGTATGTTCGAGCGCCTACTTTTCTGCAGCAGTATGCTGGCCATTGCCATGCTAAGCGTACTCGGGCTGACCTATGCAGGTTCAAAGGCCGAAGGGCCCCTCGGGCACGTGCTCTCAGCGCTCGGGAGCGCCTTCACGCACACGGAGAGTCAGGTCGCCTTCCACCTCCGCGGCCCCGGAAGGGCAAGTGAACTCGCGTGGTTCGACGACATCCGGCGCGAAAGGAATCGCCTGGCCAATCCAGAGCAGATCCTGATTGGCGCCTATGATAACCGGCTCCCCGCCTCTTTCGACGGCATCACGCGCATGGAAGCATCGCTCGGTGAGGCCCTGCCGATCGTTCACGTTTTCACCGCCTGGGGCGACAAACCCGAGCACCGCTTTCCCCGCAGAGTAGCCGAGACGGTATGGACGGTCGGGTCGGTTCCGATGATCACCTGGGAGCCATGGCTCACCACGTTCGATAAGAGCCGTCATGCCCATCTTCCTGCCGAACAAGTGCGAGACCGAGGCGGCATGGCTGCCATTGCACGGGGGGATTACGACTTCTACCTGCAGAACTGGTTCAAAGAAGCTGCTGAGTTCGGGCACCCCCTGTTCGTCCGCTTCGGGCACGAGATGAACGATGCCTACCGGTACGCATGGGGGCAGCACAACAACAGGCCGGAAGAGTTTATCGCGGCATTCCGCCACGTTGTGAAGACCGCCCGGGAGGCCGGTGCCACAAATATTCTGTGGGTGTGGTCGCCGCACATCGCATATGACGGCTTCGAGGCTTACTACCCCGGCGACGACGTGGTGGACTGGGTTGCAACGGCTGTTCTCAATTATGGCAATATTGCATACTGGACCCAGTGGTGGAGCTTTGATGACATCTTTACGCGTAAGTACGACCGGCTGGCCGCGTACAACAAGCCCGTCATGATTGCCGAAATGGGCACGCTGATGGCGGGAGGCGAACGTGCGCCCTGGTTCGAGCAGGCCCTCTCGCGCCTGCCACAGCGCTTGCCAGAGGTGAAGGCTGTCGTCTTCTTTCATAATCAGACGGATGCCACGCTCACCTATCAAGAGCTGAACTGGGCCTTTGACGACGACCCAGCCGTGGTTGCTGCCATCAAGCGCGGATTCGAAACGTGGAGCCAGGCCCCAAGTCCGGCCGCTGCAACGCCTACGATGCCTGTCGAAGCGGCCGTCCCTTTTCACACAAATGCAGTTCACTGATTAATGCGTACCCGATTTCTGCTTATCCCTCTTTTCCTGCTGGCCGCCGCAACACCGTCCGCCGGGCAGTCACTTCTTCTGAACCCGGCCGTGCTAAACGGCCACGTAGGGCTCAGCACCGTGCCGGACCACGGCGGTGACGCCGTCGCTTTTCTTGACTACCGGAGTGGAAGCTATGGAGCCTACGTAGTAGACATCACCCACGGCACCGAACAGAAGGTGTCGAGCATTTTCTATGCCGAGCCCGGCGTGGCCGTATCCAGTAGCCGTGTGGCGTGGATCGGTTACACACCTGCAGGACAGCCAGACGTGTATGTGCTCGACCGCGCCGCCGGCGGTACCACGAAGGTCACATCAGACGCCGCGTTTCAGAACCACGTCGACCTTTCAGAAGACGTTCTTGTCTGGCAGGACTACCGGAACGCGGGCAGTACAGGCACAAACGCGGACATATACCTGCACGATTTTGCCTCCAGCGTTACTTCCCC
>PPFU01061610.1_pt1 | contig 12580 bp, 9 predicted proteins | sample 1535991 | NCBI WGS metagenome assembly PPFU01 (sample SAMN04901290, study PRJNA319586) | Hypolithon metagenome, whole genome shotgun sequencing project. | isolation source: Antarctic Hypolithon | place: Antarctica: Miers Valley | collected 2014 | reverse complement strand
CTGCTCTTCTACACTGAAATCCCATATATGAGCTTGATTCTCGCCACCGCGTCAGCGAGATAATATAGATTATCTGGCATAACATTACCTACCCGGAGACGCTGCCCATAGAGACGTACTTGACGTCCAGGTATTCTTCAATGCCGTATGCACCGCCCTCACGTCCGAAGCCGCTCTCCTTGATTCCGCCAAAAGGTGCCTGCGCGGTAGAGGGCGCGCCGTCGTTTGCCCCGAGGATGCCGTACTCCAGACGCTCGGCCAGGCGCATCACACGGCCCACATCGCGGGTGTAGTAGTAGCCAGCAAGCCCGTACACGGTGTCGTTTGCCCTCTCTATGGCCTCTTCTTCAGTTTCGAAGGTCATCAGCGCTGCCACGGGTCCGAAGGTCTCTTCTTTGGCGACAAGCATCGTATCGTCTACCCCCGTCAGGACGGTTGGCTCGTAGAAGTGTCCCCCCGATCCATTCGTTGAACTTTCTGAAGCTCCGCTACGTCCCCCTCCGAGCACGACGCTGGCACCTTTCTCTCTTGCGTCGGCGAGGTGACGCTCGACCTTCTCTACGGCTCCGGGTCCTATGAGTGGCCCTACGCTCACGCCTTCTTCGAGGCCGTCTCCAACTTTCATGGCGGCCATCTCCTCGGTCAGCCTCCGGGTAAACTCTTCGGCTATGCCATTCTGGACGTAGATGCGGTTGGCGCAGACGCAGGTCTGACCGGCGTTTCGCATCTTGGAGGCTATGGCTCCCTGTACCGCAGCTTCCAGGTCGGCGTCGTCGAAGACTATGAACGGAGCGTGGCCTCCTAACTCTAGGGAGAGACGCTTCATGGTATCGGCTGCTTGCTTCGTCAGTAGCTTTCCGGTCTCGGTGGAGCCGGTGAAGGACAGTTTTCTAACCCTCCTATCTTCCATGATCGGGACGGTTACCTCTGCGGCGTCCAGGCCGGTTAGTACCGAGAGAACGCCTTTTGGCAGTCCGGCCTCCTCGAAGATCTTTGCTAGTTCAAGTGCGGAGAGCGGGGTGAGCTCTGAGGGCTTTATTACCATAGTGCAGCCGGCAGCTATCGCTGGGGCGAGCTTACGGGTGATCATTGCCGCCGGGAAGTTCCACGGCGTGATCGCAGCACTTACCCCGACGGGGCGTTTTATGACGAGTATGCGCTTGTCTGGAGAGCTTGCGGGCACGGTCTCACCGTAGACCCTTTTACCTTCCTCGGCGAACCACTCCAAAAACGAGGCGGCGTAGGAGATCTCGCCCCGGGACTCCGATAGAGGCTTTCCCTCTTCGAGGGTCATCACCCGCGCTAGATGCTCTTTACGCTCGTGCATGAGGCGCGCCGCCTCGCGCAGGATACCAGCCCTGTAGCCCGCAGTGGTCCCAGCCCACTCTCCTTGTACGGAGGCCGAGGTGTCTATAGCGCGTTGCATCTCCTCCCCACCGGCGTCGGGGAGAGCGGCTACGGTCTTACCGTTTGCTGGGTTTGTCACCTCGAAGGTCTTCTCCGAAGCTGCGGAACTTACCCACTCTCCTCCCACGAAAAGATCCTGGATCATCTCGGGTCCAGTTGTGTTATCCGGATTCGTTGTAGGAGCCGTTCGACTCATCCGGCCACCAGGTTCGCCGCGGAGTGCGGCAAGCCGTGGGCCTCGGCTACTGGCTGGCTTACGAGGCTTCCACCTATCGTGGAGAGTCCTTTCGCGAGCACCGGGTCTTTTGCCGCGGCTCCCTCTATCCCATCCTCCGCTACCCGGACCAAGTACGGTAACGTCGCACTGGTTAGCGCCAGGGTTGAGGTCCTGGCTACCGCTCCGGGGATGTTTGCCACGCAGTAGTGGACCACCCCTTCCTCTATATATGTTGGATCCGAGTGTGTGGTCGGACGGCTGGTCTCGATGCACCCGCCCTGATCTATCGCGATGTCAGCGACGACGCTACCGGGCCTCATCGAAGCGATCATCTCCCTAGAGACGAGCTTCGGCGCCTTCGCCCCTGCCACGAGCACTGCCCCTATAACCACATCTGACTCGGCGACGTAACTTGCGGTTCTCGCCCGGTTTGGGGTTACGAGGTCAACCCGGCCCTCGAAGATATCCGAGAGATAGGCCAGGCGCTTTGGGTTTATGTCCATCACCCTCACGACGGCCCGCATCCCTACCGCTATCTTCGCCGCCTCGGTGCCGGAGATGCCCCCGCCGATGATGGTTACCCTGGCAGCCGGTGTGCCGGGGACGCCCCCAAGGAGTAGTCCAGCCCCGCCGGAAGTGTTCTCCAAAGAGTGGGCCGCGGCCTGTGTAGCCATCCTTCCTGCGACCTCGCTCATCGGCGTAAGGAGCGGCAAGCTACCGTCCGGTAGCTGGACTGTCTCGTAGGCTATTGCGTCTATCTTGCGCTCCATCAAGAACTCTGTAAGCCCCTTGTCAGCTGCAAGGTGCAGGTAAGTAAAAAGCTCCTGGCCCTCTTTGAAGAGATCGTACTCCGGAGGCACGGGCTCTTTGACCTTCACGATGAGGTCTGCCGCCTCGAATACCTCATCTGCGGCGGGGAAGATCTCGGCCCCCGTTGCTTCGTACTCCTCGTCGGAAAATCCCGCCCCGGCTCCAGCACCGGACTCGACCAGCACCCGATGGCCGTGATGCACGAGCTCCGCAGCGCCGTCTGGCTGTACCGCTACCCGCCGTTCGCTGTCCTTTACCTCTTTAGGTACACCTATTACCTTAGCCAAGAAGAACTTCTCCTCTCCGTTGCAGACCTCTGTTTCAGACCTCTGTAGAGCTCAGTGCTGCGGTTACTCAACTGTTATTCAGCTATCTCTTTGCCTGACCTATATGTACCGGGTCGCTCCCAGCCTCTGGAATCCGGGTGTTGAGCGCCTCTGCTAGCGTCTCTCCGATCATCCCTAGTTGCTGCTTCTCTACGGTCAGTGGCGGGGATACGGCAACCCCTTTGCCGATCGGGCGGACCAGTACACCGGACTCACGGGCTCGCTTGTGAATCTCTACCGGGGCCTTCGGATTCCGCTCCAGTACCTCCGGACTCAGCTCCACGGCGGCCAGTAGCCCGACACCGCCGCGGACCTCGGCCACCTGCTCGTTGTCTTCCAGAGGTGAGAGAGCAGCAAGCAAATCCTCTTCCAGATCTCTGCCACGGGTTAGCAGAGCTTCTCGCTCTAGTATCTCGATATTCTTGAGAGCCGCGGCGCAGCAGGTCGGGTGACCGGCGTAGGTCGCACCGTGGCGGAAGGTCCGCCTACCAGCCTCACTCCAGAAAGGCTCTGCGACCTCTCCGGAGACCACGACTCCGCCTAAGGGCAGATAGCCGCTAGTGACGCCTTTGGCGAAGACGATCATGTCCGGCTCTACACCCCAACGCTCCACGCCGAACCAACTCCCGAGCCTGCCAAAGCCACAGATCACGCTGTCGGCGATCAGGAGTACTCCGTGTCGCTTGCAAACCTCGGCGACGCCTTCCAGGTAACCTTCGGGGGGCGGATACACGCCGCCGGCCCCGATGACCGGCTCCGCGACGAAAGCCGCTACCCGTCCCGGGCCGACCCGCTGTATCTCTGCCTCCAAAGCCTCCACGGAATCGTGGGGGACTATAGACACTCCCTCCATGAGCGGCCCCCACCCGACGCGGTTCGCCTCTATACCCGCGACGCTGGTGCCGTAGCCGTGGGTACCGTGATAGCCGTTTGTCCTGCCGATGATGTGCATCCGGTCTTCATGTCCGGTCTCGGCCCAGTACGTCCGGGCGAGCTTTGCGGCGGTGTCTATGGAGTCGCCCCCGCCACTGGTGAGGAAGATCCTGGCGTCCGCTACAGGGGCGACCGAGGCGAGCTTCTCGGAGAGCTCGATAGCCGGTTCGTTTGCGAGGTCCGCGAAGGTGGAGTATGCCTCAAGGGTCTGTATCTGCCCGGAGACCGCCTCTGCCATCTCCTTCCGGCCATGACCTATATTCGCGTACCAGAGACTCGCCGTACCGTCGAGGTAACGCTTGCCGGTATCGTCCCAGAGCCAGACACCCTCGGCGCGGGAGATGACGAGCTCCGCACCATCCACGGCCGCCATATCCGAGAACGGGTGCCAGAAACGGTTTGCGGGTTGGGTAGTACCTTTCTGCATAAGTGTTATCTCCCTAGAATCCTACGCACTGCACTGGAACCGTCAGCCTCTCAGCCCAACTTTGCCATCACGTGCTTGACTACCGTGTAGTCCTCTATCGAGTAGGCGGACATGTCCTTACCGTAGCCGGATTGCTTGAAGCCACCGTGCGGCATCTCGGAGACAAGATTGGTGTGCTCGTTGATCCAAACCGTACCGGATCTAAGCTTTCGTGCCACGTCGAGTGCGCGACCTATCTTCTCGGACCACACGGAGGCAGTAAGGCCGTACGGGAGCCCGTTCGCGAGGCGCACAGCCTCCTCATCGTCCTGGAACCTCTGGACGGTGATCAGAGGTCCGAAGGCCTCACTCCGCACTATCTCGTCGGACTGCTCGACATCCGCAACGACACTGGGCTTGTAGAAGAACCCGGTACTCCCGAACGGACTACATCCGGTAAGCATAGTTGCTCCACCTTCCCGCGCCCGCTCCGCGAATCCGGACACCTTATCCCGGTGTGATGAGGAGACTAACGGACCCATATCCACGTTGTCTCCCGAGAGCGGGTCTCCGACGGCTATAGCCTCGACTTTCGGCATGAGCTCGGAGAGAAACTCGTCGTAGACTCGCTCGTGGACCAGGACTCTGGCTGCGGCCGTGCAATCCTGACCACTGTTGTAGAAGGCGGAGCCACATATCCCGGCGGCAGCGTCTGCAACCTTAGCATCATCGAAGACTAGGGCTGGGGCCTGCCCCCCCAGCTCCAGGTGAGCACGCTTAACCGTGCCAGCAGCGGCTTCGGCTACTTTTCTTCCCGTGCCCATGTCTCCGGTCAAAGACACCATGTCGACATCGGGATGGCTCACGAGTCCCATGCCAACAGGGTCGCCTCTACCCGTCAAGACGTTTAGCACCCCAGGAGGAAAAACATCAGCCGCAAGCTCGGCCACTCGCAGGGCGCTCAATGGGGTCAATTCGGAAGGTTTTAGAACCACTGTGTTGCCCGCGGCGAGGGCTGGGCCAATCTTCCAAGCCAGCATCAAAAGCGGATAGTTCCACGGAGCTATGGAGGCGACTACGCCCACGGGCTCGCGTCTTATCATGCTCGTGAAGCCCCGCGCGTATTCGCCGGCCGCTTTCCCTTCGGGGATACGCGCGGCTCCAGCGAAGAACCGGAAGTTATCAGCCGAGAACTCCACGTCACCTACCGCAACCGGCCAGGGCTTACCTACGTTAAGGGACTCCAGCCGCGCAAGCTCTTCACCGTGGGTCTCGACACGTTCGGCTAGCTTAAGCAACATCTGCGAGCGCTCACCGGGCGTTGTCTCACACCATCCGTTATCGAAAGCTCGGCGCGCTGCGGCTACGGCTCGCTCAACGTCCGCTTCGGTACCGCTCTGTACCTCGGCCAGGACTTCCTCGGTGCTTGGGTTCAAGATCTGCTCTGTTTTTTCCTCACGAGAGGTATGCCACTCTCCGTCTACAAAAACGCCCAACTTCTCTACGTCGTTTTGCATTTAGTCCTCCACAATCAACGTCTCGGTTATCTCGTCCACTAGGCTACGCTGGAATTCCACAGTCCTCTATCTACTCCTCACGGCTCTCGAGAGGCAGTTGTGGATCCACAGCGCCCCCCACGCCTGGCTGCTTGGACCTTGCGATCCTCGAGGTGTAGCGCTCCGCATTCAAATCTCTTACCAATCTCTGGCCGAGCTCCCGGGCGACCTCTGGCACGAGCGCGACATCCTCGGGTGTCGTCCTGAAGTTGACGAAGCACACCCGGAGGCAGGCCCGGGCATCAACGGCGGCCGGTGCGAGAAACACCCGGCCGTCGCGTTGCATATCGTTGGCAAGTCGGAGGTTGTAGGCATCGAGGTCCTCGACCCCATCTGGGATATGCCGGAAGCAGATGGTCGAGAGCATGGGCTCGTGGAGAAGCTCGAAGTCGGGGCTGGAGCGCAGCGCCTCGGCGAGTCGCCGGGCGTTATCCAGGGTGCGTTCTATCCAGGCCCGGTACTGGGTGGCACCGTAGACCCGGAGCGCCATCCACAGCCGCAGGGAGCGAAGAGGTCGCGAGTACTCCAGCGTGCGGTCCGCCGGGTTCGCGACGTCACCTTCGTGCAGCATGTACCGCTCCTCGTGACCGAAGGCCGCCTGTAGCCTCCCGGGCTCTCGCAGCATCACGACGCTGCAGCTCTTCTGCACCCCAAGCCACTTGTGGGCGTCGAGAGTCGCGGAGTCGGCGCGGGCCAGTCCCTCGAAGAGCGGTGCCGTGCTCTGCGCCGCAGCGCCCGGCAGGCCGTAGGCGCCGTCGATGTGTAGCCATACGCTGCGGCGGGCGCAGATGTCGGCGATGGAGTCCAGCGGGTCTACGGCCCCCGTGAGCGTCGTGCCCGCCGTGGCTACCGCCGCCACGGGCGTAACCCCGTCTGCCACGTCGGAGGAAAACGCCCGTTCTAGCGCCTCGGGGCGCATGCGATGCCGGTCGTCGGTGGGGATGCTGCGGACCGCCGCGCTGCCCAACCCGCACACCTCCACGGCGCGGACCACGGAATGGTGGGACTCCTCGGAGCAGTACACGGACGCCGGGCCTCTGACGCCCTGGGCGCGGGAGCCAGGCATCGCCGCCTCGCGCGCGGCGAGCAGCGCCGTGAGATTCGAGGTCATGCCGCCACTGGTGAACGAACCCTCGGCGAGCGGGAAACCCACGAGCTCCCCGACCCAGCGCAGCGCCTGATTCTCAATGAGGTCCGCTCCACCAGCGGTGACAGCGAGATTTGCATCGTAGGTGGCAACGAGAGCGGACGCCAGCACCCCCACCTCGAGCCCGGTCGAGCCGATATACCCAAGGTATAGGGGGCGCGAGGGCGAGACGCTAGCATCCAGGACGTGTGCCGCGTCTTCCAGGGCGCGCTCGGCGTCGCCCGAGTCCTCGGGTAAAGCAGCTTGCAGGCGCGCCTCTAGAGACTCGTCCAGCCCGGGCTCCGAGGGACGTGGTACGTCAAATGATTCCCAGGCCTCGGCGATGACACGATTTAGATGCTCCAGCACCTCCTCGCGTTGGACGAGGTCGGGCGGGTCAGCCTGCTCGTGCTGCGGCGTGGGCCTTACTCGCTCTCCTCTCTGCTCTCCGCTCATGTCGCCTCCCGTGAAGAGTCACCGGCGCTCGCGCCCTCACCGATGGCGGCGTAGACGTTGGGACGCCGGCGCTTTAGTACAGCCCCGACTAGTAGACCAATAGCGCCGCCGCCGAACAGTATTACCGGGAGCACCACGGCCATAACAGTTAGGGGAGCCTCGGTCGAGCTCGTTATAAGTACGTTAAAGTTCGTTACGCCTAGAATAAGCACAGTCGTTAGCAGTACGCCTGCTATGGTCGGCGCCACGGCAGAAGACCAGCGGCTCAGCCCGGACTCAGGACGACGCCTGAAGTACCCGATCACCGCGAAAGAAGTTGTCGCCATCAGCAGCAGCACGCCTAAGGCTCCCAGGTTGGTCAGCCACGTGAAGAGCGTCAGCACGGGATCTGCCGCCGCTATGGCGAAGATACCGACTACCGTTAGCGCGAGAGTCGACTGTGTGAGTGAGGCGACCCAGGGAGCACCCGAGCCGGCGCGCACGCTGCCGAATACCTCCGGTACTACTCCCTCGCGGCCGAGTGAGAATAGGTAGCGGGCTACCGCATTGTGAAATGAGATTAGCGCCGCCAATAGGCTCGTAGCGAACAATAGATTTGCTGAGGTACCCCATATCTCCCCGAGTCGTTCGGCACCGGCCACGAACAGCACGGTCGTCGGGTCAGGGGCACCGCCTGCAGTAAAGCCCGCATTGGCCATAGCCGACGGATCCGTCATTGTGCCGGGTCCTGCAGCCACACTCAACAACCAACTGGACAAAGCGTAGAAGACTGCGATGAGTCCAATGGCGATGAACGTGGCTCGTGCAACAGTACGCCGCGGGTCGCGGCACTCCTCGCTGTAGATCGCGGCCGACTCGATGCCTACGAACGAAGCGAAGCTAAACGTTAGCGTTGCTCCCGCAGCCGCGCCAAATGCTATCGTCGGGTCGAAGCCCACGAGGCTAAAACCCTGGGGACCAGGGTTCCCGACTATGGCGAAGTCGAACGTGGCGACTACTAGCACTTCCAGAATGAGCAGCACGGCCAGCACACGGGCGTTAAGGTCGATCCGGAGAATGCCGAGAACGGCGATGATAGCGATGCAGACCACACACCATACCCACCAGGGGGCAGCCACGCCCAGAGTGCCTGACATAAAAGAGCCAAAGGCAGCCCCAAAGAGACCATAGATACCGATCTGCATACTGTTGTATGCGATGAGGGCTACGAAGGAGGCGCCGACACCGTATACCTTTCCCAGTCCTTGTGAAATATACGAGTAGAATGCCCCTGCGTTGGTGACATGACGGCTCATCGCCGCGTAACCGACCGCGAAAAGGATCAGCGTAATGCCCAGGGGTATGAACATGAACGGTACTGCCCTGTTGCCCGTGACCAGGTAGGTTGTGGCCTGGCCGCCCGCCACCGCGGTAAGCGGCGCGGACGCCGCAACTATAAAGAACACTAGATCCGGGACCCCGAGAGCGCGCCGCTGAAGTTTGGTTCCGTCCGAGATGTTTCTGTCTTGGGTAGAGCTTGGCTCTGTAGTGGACATGTTATTCTTCTCCCTTTCCCTTCGAACTCCGTACCAGGCTGCACCAGTCTCTGATGAAAAGCCCTAGCACTGCGCGGTCTCGATCATGGAGCTGATCGAGACCCGTTCGTTTATGCCGTGTATCTGCTCTGCGCGCGGCCCGAAGCACACCGCCGGTATCCCCTCCCGCACGAAGTGCCGGGCATCCGTCGTGGCGGTGGTCGGTATCAGTGACGGTCGCTCTCCGTGCAGACTCGCGTACGCCCCGGCCAACGACTCGGCTACGGGCTCATCCTGGGCGACTATTGATCCCTCGCAGGAGAAGCCGTCGTAGCGCACCCGTGGCGGGTTCTCCGCGAGGCGCGGGGAACCTTGCGCGACCTCGGCAACGGTCTCCTCGACGAGGGTCCGAAGTTCTGAGGGATCTTGACCCGGATAGAGACCCAGCCGGCACGAGACGGTGCAGGAGGCTGCGACGGTCGAGGGCCAGTCGCCGCCCGAGATCACACCCAGATTCAGGTTGATAGGATGCTCGAACGTGTCGTACGGTGGCGGCGGGTCCTCGTTTAACCTCTCCTCCAAACGCCGGAGCGCCTCCAGCACTTCGCCAGCGGCGTCTATGGCGTTGAAGCCGAGCCGACTGGCGCGGGCCGCGTGGGCCGGGACGCCCTCAATGTCGACGTGGAACCACAGCACACCGACCTGGGCGACGGTTATGTGGTCGGGGTGCGGCTCGGTGATGATGCACGCGTCCGCCCGCGACCCTTCGAGCAGGCATTGCAACGTGCCGTGGCCCGTGCATTTCTCCTCCACGACAGACTGCAGCTGCACGGGCGCGGCCGGTGCGTACCCGGCCCGGGCAAGCGCCCGCACCGCGCCGGTCATCGTGACGAGGCCCGCCTTCATATCCCCGGCGCCACGTCCGTAGAGCCAGTCGCCGTCGCGCACCGCCTCGAACGGCGGGTTGCTCCAGAGGCTCTGCTCAGCTGGAGGGACGACGTCCACGTGGCCGTTCAGGATCAAGGACTTTCCCCCGTCTCCTGCAGTCGGCCATTCGGCGACGACGTTGCGCTTGCCGCCAATCTCCCAGCTAAACGGGGACGCGCCAGTAGCGGCGCGCAAATCCTCCTTGTCGAGCGGTACGTCGTGGATATCGAGCCCGCACTCTGCAAACGCGGCCTGCATCACCTCCTGGCCGGCTTCTTCGTTGCCTAGAGTGGTCGGGGTCTCGACGAGGCGGACCAGCAAATCCTCCATCCACCCCGACTCGTCGGAGACCGCGGCGAGCACGGCTTCGTCGTTCATCCCACGCTGCCTTCGAGGATCTGGAGCGTCTTCAGCTCGGAGTAGAAGTCAAGTGCGTAGTCGCCGCCCTCGCGACCGATGCCGGAGATGTCCATGCCGCCAAACGGCGCGGTGAGGTCGCGGACGAGGAAGGTGTTGACCCACACTACGCCCGCGCGCACCCGCCGTCCCACTCGGTCTGCGCGTCCGAGCGAGGTAGTGTAAAGGACGCCCGACAGACCGTACGCGGTGGAGTTGGCGAGCGCGATGGCCTCCTCCTCGTCGGAGAAGGTCTGGAAGGTCAGTACGGGGCCGAACACCTCACTCTGCACGATCTCGGCGTCGTTTGAGGTAGGCTCTATGAGGGTGGGCTCGTAGAAGAGCGGCCCGGCGTCCGAGCGGCGTCCGCCGCGGACTATCTTCTGACCCTCAGCACGGGCACGGTCTACGAAACCCTCGACGCGTTCCAGGTGATCGAGGTTTATGAGTGGTGAGATCGTGGTGGAGTCTTCGCGCGGGTCGCCCAGCACCTGCTCGTCCGCGAAGCGGTGAAACTTCTCCATAAGCTCGTCGGCGACCGACTCCTGCACGATGAGGCGCGTTCCGGCGAGGCACACTTGGCCGGAGTCGTCGTACTGGCCCGCGGCCTTACGAGCGGCGGCGTCGATGTCCGCGTCCTCGAAGACGATCAGCGGCCCTTTCCCGCCCATCTCGGCGGTAAACGGCACGAGGTTGCGGGCCGCAGAGACCCCGATTTGGCGCCCCGCCTCCGGCGAGCCCGTGAAGGAGATGCGCCGGAGAAGCGGGTGGGAGACCAGCGAGGCGCCGACCTCCTCGCCGTAGCCCTGCAGAACGTTGAACACTCCGGGCGGGAACCCGGCCTCGGCGGCGAGATCCGCGAGCAACGAGCACGAGAGCGGCGACCACTCGGCGGGCTTTAGCACCACGGTGCAACCTGCGGCGAGGGCGGGTGCCGTTTTCCAGGTGGAGAGCATAAACGGCGCGTTCCAGGGCGTGATCACGGCTGCGGGTCCGGCCGGCATCCGCTGCACCCGGTTCCAGGTGCCCAGAGAGTGCCAGTCGCGCTCCTCGTACGCGGTTGCCAGGTCGGCGTAGGAGCGGAAGTTTTTCGCGCCGCGCGAGATCACGCGGGCACGCAGCGAGCGGAGCAGCATCGCCATGTCGGCGTTCTCCACCGCTGCGAGCCGCTCCACGTTCTCGTCGATAAGGTCCGCCAGCCGGTGCAGGTATTGCGCTCGTCCGGCGGGACCAAGCGCGGCCCACTCCGGGAAAGCCTCGTCCGCGGCCCGTACCGCCCGGTCCGCCTCTCTCTCGCCGCCGCGCGAGACCTCTGCGATGACCTGGGCGTCTATCGGGGAGATATCCTCGAAGCGGGTCTCGCTCGCCACCCGCTCGCCACCGATGAAGTGATCCGGCGAGACCTCGATGCCAGCGACCTCGACACGCTCTGTAACGGAACTCATGCAAAGTCCTTTACGACCTCGAGGTCATCCACGGTATAGCCGAATGTGAGGCGGTAGCCACGGTCTATCTCCACGGGGGCCAGGGTATGGTGCTCCTCTCCGGGGGCCGAGTAGAGGTTAAGTGTGGCCGGACCAGTCATTATCTTGGACACTTCCCGGTCCCGGCTTACAGCGCGGACCAACTCGTGGACCTGGGGCTCGTCGTGGCGTCCGGCGGTAAGTCGCGGGAAGTAGCGCATATTCACGATGGGCGGGTCGTTGTGACGCGGCCCTTCATCGCTTTCGCCTTCGATGGTCAGCGTCATGTCGGACATGGCCCGCCCGTTGGCCGAGCATGTGGCGCCGTGACGAGCCCCGGACCGCAGGCCGGGGTCGGCAACCAGGTTCGTGCCGAACGTACGGGTCATCCAGATCGAGCCTAGCTTTTTGGGGAAGCCCTGGATCCACCCCCGCGCCAGCGCGAAGTCCTGGTCCACCCAGATAAACGGGCAGGTGGTGACCTCCTCGCCATCCAGCAGGGCGTTGATAACTATGAAGTATTCCTTGTAGTGCGACCTTACCGGGTCGAGCAGCTCCTCGCCGCTCTCCGAGCACGACTGCCAGTCCGCGCAAACGGCGGCGCACCGTCCGGCGTCGGGGTGCGGCTCCAAACCTTCGGGTAGAACCGCCTGCACGGCCTCCGGATCGGCCCAGTAGTCCACCACCAGGAAGTCGCCGACGTAGTGCCAGGGCGGTGGCTGGGTGATGCTCGCGCGCCCGGTGCTGGTTCTGGGTACGGTGAAGCCCTGCAGGCTCATCAAATGACCTCCGTGGGTAGCGATTGACCTTGTGTCTCCAGGCTTTCCCGCTCGGACTCGACAGCGGCATCGTCGAAGCGGAAGTAGGAGCGTGGGGGTAGCGGCCCCCAGGTGTTGGACGAGTAGCGATTGTCGGGCCAGACTCGCGGCTCGCGTTCGGCCTCTAGCTGCTCCATGTCGCAGTAGAGCTCCACGAAGCACTCCTCCTCGACGATGCGCACGTAGGAGGCGATGTTTTCGCCCACGCCGTGGCGCACAGGTCCC
>PPFU01009384.1_pt1 | contig 12581 bp, 9 predicted proteins | sample 1535991 | NCBI WGS metagenome assembly PPFU01 (sample SAMN04901290, study PRJNA319586) | Hypolithon metagenome, whole genome shotgun sequencing project. | isolation source: Antarctic Hypolithon | place: Antarctica: Miers Valley | collected 2014 | reverse complement strand
ATTTTCCCGCTGGGCGATCGCTAAATTAATGGGGCATGGCTGTTATGTGGCGTTTCAAATGCTTGCTCTGTAGCTTTTGTGATTGCTATTTCAAGTTCCTTCTTAGATATATAACTTGGTTTACAAAGACTCCCCTCCTTTTGTCCTTAGGGTTTTCGGTGTGACCTGATGCTTTAGACTTATGCTGAAGATGAGTGATTTGTAAGGAAAGCCCAGGCTTATGCGACTGTCTCAGATGCTGTTTGTTACGCTGCGGGAAGATCCGGCAGAGGCAGAGATTCCCAGTCATAAGCTGCTGCTGCGGGGAGGCTACATGCGCCGCATTTCTAGCGGGCTGTATGCCTACTTGCCTTTGCTGTTGCGAGTGCTGAAAAAAATATCGGATATTGTGCGCTCTGAAATGGACGCGACGGGTGCGCAAGAGTGCCTGTTGCCTCAGCTTCAGCCTGCCTCCTTATGGCAGGAATCGGGCCGTTGGGACATCTATACCAAGGCTGAAGGGATTATGTTTACGCTGGGCGATCGCCGCCAGCAAGAACTCGCGCTCGGCCCCACTCACGAAGAAGTGATTACAGCGATCGCCCGCGACATGATTCGCTCGTACCGGCAGCTACCTATCCACCTGTATCAAATTCAAACCAAGTTTCGGGATGAAATTCGCCCTCGCTTTGGCCTGCTGCGGGGCCGCGAATTCATTATGAAAGATGGCTATTCGTTCCATGCCGACGCGGCTAGCCTGAAGGAAACCTATAACGATATGTATCGGGCCTATAGCAATATTTTGCGGCGCACGGGTCTGAAATTTCGGGCGGTAGAGGCTGATTCTGGGGCGATTGGCGGCTCTGGCTCGACCGAGTTTATGGTGCTAGCAGAAGCCGGTGAAGATGAGGTGCTCTACACCGAAGACGGCAAGTATGCGGCAAACGTTGAGAAGGCCGTTTCTTTGCCGCCGGACGCGGTGCCCTCTCCTTTTACAGCTTACGAAAAGCGTGAGACGCCCAATACAGCAACGATTGCTGCGATGGTCGCGTACTTTGACTGTTCGCCGACTCAGGTGGTCAAAGACGTGCTGTATCAGGTGACTTATGACAATGAAAGGCAGGTGCTCGTGATCGTGAGCATTCGCGGCGATCAGGATGTGAATGAGACGAAGCTGCAAAATGCGCTGACTAATTTGGCGAGTAACTATGGCGCTTCTACCGTTTTGGCGTTAGCGGTTCCCGATGCGGAAGGGCAAGCCAAGTGGGCCACGAAGCCTTTGCCTTTGGGCTACATTGCACCGAATTTGTCGGATGACTACATTGGTAAGGCGGAAAACCTGGAGCCGAAGTTTTTACGAATAGTAGATGAAACAGCCGTTGAGCTAAAGAACTTTGCAACGGGCTCCAATGAAAGCGGTTTTCATGTGGTGGGTGCGAACTGGGGTAAGGAGTTTGCGCTGCCTGAGTTGAAGCTGGACTTGCGGACGGCAGTGGCGGGCGATCGCGCTATCCACAACCCTATCCAAACCCTACAAACGGCCAGAGGCATCGAAATTGGCCACATTTTCCAGCTAGGCAATAAGTATTCCACGGCGCTAGGTGCGACCTACACCCAGGAAGACGGCAAAGAAGCTCCGTTAGAAATGGGCTGCTATGGCGTGGGCGTTTCGCGGCTAGCGCAGGCGGCGGTAGAGCAGTCTTACGATAAAAACGGGATTATTTGGCCGGTGGCGATCGCGCCCTATCACGCCATCGTAGTCGTGCCCAATATCGGCGTAGAAGATCAGATGGCCGCTGCCGAGAAGCTATATGCTGAGCTGAATGCCGCCGGGGTGGAGACACTGCTGGACGATCGCAAAGAGCGGGCGGGCGTGAAGTTTAAAGATGCTGAGCTGATTGGCATTCCGTTTCGGGTAGTGACGGGGCGATCGCTCAAAGAAGGCAAAGTAGAAGTGGTAAAACGCGCCGATGGCGAGTCGCAAGAGATAGCGATAGAAGAGGTTGTTGCGACCCTTAAAAGCTGGGTTGACGAGGCGATCGGTTAGCGCCATCTATGGAAATTCTTACCGTTCTCTTATCCGGCTTGTTACTGCTGATTTCGCCGGTTGGCATTGTGGTCGATCAGGTCGCTGAAAATGCGATTCGTTCGCGGCTAGTGAGTGCGGAGAGTTTAGAAGTGCGGGTGGATAATGGCCCTTCGTTTCAGTTGCTTCAGGGTCGAGTAGATAAGGTGCGGATTGCAGGGCGCGGCATTTTTCCAACGGCAGGGCTGCGGCTTGAGCTGGCCGAGCTGGAGACTGACCCGATTGATCTGGCGTTTAATCAGCTACGTCAGGGAGAAGTGGTGCTCGATGCGCCGCTGCAAGGGGCTTTGCATTTGGTGCTCAGTGAGGCGGATGTGAATGCTTTTTTGCGATCGCCCACCCTCACAAAGCGGCTGAGTGAGCTAAAAGTTGGTTCGCTCACTCAGGCACAGGCTCGGGAGCGCGATCGCTACAAAATCAACAATCCTGCGATCAATTTCCTGGGAAGCGATGGCGAAGACTCTATAAAAGAGAACCGTTTGAAAATTTCCTTTGACCTCGAAGACCTGGTGCAGGAAGGCACGCTGCGGATAGAAGCTGAACTAGGGCTGAGCATTTCTGAGGGCGACCGTCTTATCCTGGTCGATCCCGTTTTGAACGTGAACGGCCAACCTGCTCCTAGTCGCTTGGTCAACGCTCTGCTGGGTGATGTCAACGACCGCCTTAGCCTACAGCGCCTGGATAATCGGGGCTTAACTGCACGAGTCATTAATCTAGCCGTACAGCCAGGCGCGTTAGATGTAGCGCTTTGGGTTCGTGTAGATCCGAGTGTAACTGCGCCTAGCGTGGCTTCTGCCGAAACGGACGTTTTAGAATAGTAGTAAGAAGGCTATAGAAAGGCATTGATGACCTACTCACTAACCCGCTACAAAAGCTACCAGGAATATTTAAATGACGACTCGCTTTCTCCTGACGGCAACTATCGTTTGCTCAGTACGGGAGAACTGATCGAGGTGTCTTCAGAAAGTGATTTGAATGTACGCATTGCCTTTCGTTTATTATTACGCCTAGCTCAGATTGAAGAGGGTAAGTATGCTGAGCGTATTCGCAATGGCAATAAAGAAATGCAGGTGCCTCCGGTGGGCGACAAGTGGGTGAATCGTAAGCCTGATTTGATGGTGCTACAGCCTGAGCATTTAGACGCTGCCTTGCAGGCTGTTTTGCTTGATATGGTGCCGCCTTTGTTTGTGGCTGAAGTGGTGAGTCCTGGTGAGGACTACAGTGAGAACTATCAGCGTGACTATGTTTGGAAGCGGTGGCAGTACGAAGAAATAGGCATTCCTGAGTACTGGATTATTGATCCACATAGGGAAAAAGTAACTGTACTGGTGCTGGTTGATGGAAAGTATGCAGATAGGATATACACCGCGTCTGAGCAGGTTGTTTCTGAGATGTTTCCGACGCTATTAATAACAGTTCAAGCTTTGCTAGAAGGTGATTTACGATGACCTACGCACTAACCCGCTACAAAAGCTATCAGGAATATTTAGATGACGACTCGCTTTCTCCTGACGGCAACTACCGTTTTCTCAGCACAGGAGAACTGATAGAAGTGACTTCGGAAGATGACTTGAACAGGCGAATAGCTTTTCGCTTGCTTAGATTTTTGCTTTTTGCAGTGGAGGACGCACTTTCTGAATGCATCTGCAATGGCAATAAGGAAATTCAGGTGCGGCCTGTTGGCGACCGACGTGTCAATCGAAAACCAGATATTCTAGTGCTTCATCCTGAGCATTTAGAGATTGCTAGACAAGCAGTTTTACTAGAGATGGTGCCGCCTTTGTTTGTAGCTGAAGTGGTAAGTCAGGGTGGAGAAAATAGTGACAACTACCAGCGGGACTATGTTTGGAAGCGGCAGCAGTATGAGGAAATAGGTATTCCTGAATACTGGATTATCGATCCTCATCGTGAGCAGGTGACGGCTTTGGTGCTGGTAGATGGCTCCTACGAAAGCAAAGTTTATGGGGCTTCTGAGCAGATTTCGGCTAAGGTTTTTCCGACGCTTTCGGTCAGGGTTGAGGTTTTGCTAAAAGGTGACTTGTGATGACGTATGCGCTAACTCAAACTCGCTACCAGAGCTATCAGGAATATCTAGACGATGAGCGATTATCGCCGGAAGATGATTATCGTTTGCTTAGCACGGGAGAACTGATTGAAGTGCCGCCAGAAGACGATGATAATATCAGTGCTGCCTTTGTATTGGGTTTTTCAATTGCTCAGGCGACAGATGCTGCTGTGGTTGGTTTGGTGCGCACAGGCACGAAAGAAATTCAGGTCACGCCAGTGGGCGATCGCTGCGTAAACCGCAAGCCAGACTTACTCATTTTGCATCCTGAGCATAGAGAGATTGCAAAACAAGCCATTCTTAAGGGGATGGTGCCGCCTTTGTTTGTGGCTGAGGTGGTGAGTCCTGGTGATGAGAACAGCGATAACTATCAGCGGGACTATGTTTGGAAGCGACAGCAGTATCAGGAATGGAGAATTCCTGAGTACTGGATTATTGATCGGCATCGGAGCAAGGTGACGGTGCTTACTTTGGTGAATGATGCTTATGCAGAATCGGTTTACGTAGGCGATGAGCGGATAGTCTCTGCTGTATTTCCTATGTTGGAGGTGGCGGCGACTATGGTGCTAAGCGGTAGAGTTTAAGGGTTTGACACGACAGCACAAGCAGAATTGATGCCGGGCAGTGCAGAATGGTTGCCGGGTGGAACGGAATTGATGCTAGGCAATGCAGAACGATTGCGAGGTGGAGCAGAATTGATGCCGGACGGTGCGGAATGCTTTTGAGATAGGGCAGAACGATTGCAAGGTGGAGCAGAATTGATGCTGGGCAATGCAGAACGATTGCGAGGTGGAGCAGAATTGATGCGAGGCAATGCAGAACGATTGCGAGGTGGAGCAGAATTGATGCCGGACGGTGCGGAATGCTTTTGAGATAGAGCAGAATTGATGCCGGGTGGCGCAGAACGATTTTGAAGTGGAACAGAACTGATGCCGAACGGTGCAGAGTAATTTTTGTTCGGCGCAGTGTTTATGCAGCTTAGAACTTTTGCATTACCGGGATAATCTCAAGGCTCTACGCAGTCTTTGCCACTAACCTTGCGTCGAACTAGGTTGATTGATCGCCTGCTGGATGGGTTTGAGCCAGCTACGGGCTGCTTCAGTTGTGGGATGGTTGGAGCCTAGTATCGGGATGTAGATGTCGAGGGCTTGCTGAATTAAGGAGAGAGCTTGCTGCTGCCGATTGGTTTGGTGATAGAGCACTGCAAGATTGAACAGACTGGTGGCGGTGTCGGGATGGCGATCGCCCAGCTCTGTTTTCCTGATTTCCAACGCTTCTACATACAACGGTTCGGCTTCGACATAACGCCCCTGCGATTCGTACAGTAACGCCAAGTTATTCAGACTGAGGGCGGTGGAGGGATGGCGATCGCCCAGCTCTGTTTTACTGATTTCCAACGCTTCTACATACAACGGTTCGGCTTCGACATAACGCCCCTGCGATTCGTACAGTCCCGCCAAGTTATTCAGACTGAGGGCGGTGGAGGGATGGCGATCGCCCAGCTCTGTTTTACTGATTTTCAACGCTTCAACCAACAGCGGTTCGGCTTCGACATAACGACCCTGCAAACGATACAGTTCCGCCAAGTTATTCAGGTTGCCTGCGGTGGAGGGATGGCGATCGCCCAGCTCTGTTTTACTGATTTCCAAGGCTTCCACAAACAACGGTTCGGCTTCGACGTAACGCCCCTGCGAATAGTACAGTAACGCCAAGTTATTCAGACTGCTGGCGGTGGAGGGATGGCGGTCGCCCAGTTCCGCTTTGCTAATTTCCAAGGCTTCTACATACAGCGGTTCAGCTTCGCTATAGCGGCCCCGGATTTTATAAGCTCGCGCCAGTCCATCCAAGCTGTCTGCATACTCTTCCAAATCATCTGAAGACTTCAACAGCTCAGCAGCCGTCTTTAGATAGGTTGTCGCCTTCTCAATCTCTCCTTTATAGTCTTGTGCTCTGCCCGCTTCCACTCGGCTTACATAGGCTCTCCCTGTTTGCAAATACAGGCTCGCTAGCAAAGCACTGTCCGGTGATTTTGTAGCCGTCTCTGCTATCAGCGCCTCCAAATCATAAATCGGCAGCGTATTCCCCACCGCCTCAAAGTGTGAAAACTGCTCATGCCCCCGCAGTGAAGCCAGCTCATCGGTTGAAATAGCCTGTCGCTTGGGCGAAACAAACCGCACCACATCTCGCCGCCAGCTCCAAAAGTCCGGTGCCTTGAGGCTGAGCTGCTCTTGAAGCTGGTAAGTCACCCACAGCACAATCGCAAATGGAAAATCTTGCAGCCCTTCCCGCGTCCACTGTAAATAGCCAAAAAATGTCTCCTGCTGAGACTGCGCTGCCTCAAACCTGAGCGTACGCAAGCCCTCAGCCCCTAAAATGTTCATCACCGCCCGAGCGCCCGGCTGTAAGTACGCATCTTCCTTTACCTGCTGCGTCAGCAGCGCCTTCAAGCTCGGCTCGTTTGCATTGAGCGTTAGCCGGTAGTGCCGAAACGCAGGGGCCAATTCCTGCTCATAACGGCTAATAATCTCTTCTTTAAGCTGCGGATCATCACATACCGCAATATAAATGCCCAGTCGCCCGCCACTGGCTTCTATCGACACCAGCAAATCATCCAGCGCGTCTCGGTTTTCCTGAGATAGATTCTCGTCGGTAAGGCTGACCTCAGCCATCGATCATCTCCTTGAGCACCAGCAAATCGGTCACCACCGGATGCAGGTCATACCAAATTTCCCCATTGCGATATTCTAAAATATGCAGCCCATGCAGCAAATCTAAAAACGCCTGCGCCTTCGGATCTTCTGGCTTAAAGCTTTGATACGTAGCCCGCAAAATCTCATAGTCTGCCTTACCCAGCGGTGCTTCAAAATCGAGCCGCATGTCCTGCACCGCCTGATCAAAAACTTCTTGATTGATCAGTATCGCCTCCACATTCTGCGCCCGTCGAATTTGTCTCAAACAAATCCGACAGCATTTATTTGCTAGCCGAATCAGCTCTCGCAACACACCGCCGCTTTTCAGCACAATCGCCTCTGCAATCTCAGGCTCCATTAGCTTAGGCCCAATTCGCTTATCTAGCATGTCGCACAGCTTTTGCCGGTTCTCCTCAATCGGCTCCATCGCCGCTGCCCGCGAATCTACTTTTTTGAATAGCTTCGCCACCTGCATCTCAACAATCTGATCGTCTGTTTCGCTAATCATCGTCGCCCGCAGCGGCCCATCTCGCAGCGACGCAATCGGCGTCGTGTAAATAATCCGAAACCCCGGCAAAAATAGCGCCTTAATATGCTCTCGATACACCTCCCGCACCGTCGCTAAATCCAGCTTATCGAGGTCATCAATAATCACTAAGATTTGCTTGCCCGTCGCATTCTCAACCGCCGCTGCAATGGCATTAATCTGCGCCACCAGCTCAGACACCTTACGCTCAAACTCTCGCTTTAGCTCATTGCGAACCGATGCCTCCGCCTTCAGCTTATTTTGAATCAGCGAGAACAAACTAAAGCCCGCCTCTCCCTCAATGTTTACCCCAGTCGCTACGGTTTGGGTTTTGGTAGCAAACCAATCTAAAAAAGACTGCCGCAGCGAAGGCGAAATTTTAACCGCTTCCTCCTCTGCCTTGGCCATCAGGTTTACGGCGATCGCAAACAAAATGTTGATATGGTTCACGTCCGACATTTCAATCGTGTTCGCAATCGAGAACAGCACCACAAAGTAGTTGCCCTCCTCACACCTACGGCTAAACTCAGCGAGCAGCGTTGACTTACCGCAGCCGCGATGACCCGCGAATATGGTTTTGCGATCACGGCTATCATCATCCTCAATCAGCTGCTCCAGCTCCGCCAGCACATCCTCACCATAGGTCACCCGAAATTTCTCCAGCTCCTTTTGGCCCTGTAGCGGCAGCAAATCTAAATTGACATACGCCCTTTGAAACGCTTCTAGCCGAGTAGACATCGCCCTCTTTCCGCCCCAATTTCGCTAAATCTTACTCCATCCTATGCAGTTTCGTTGATAGCCCATCCTCTATTTGGCCTTCGGCCTGATGCGCGATCGCCCGCAACCCATCTACCATTTCCTCACTCGCCCCTTCCCACAGCCCCCGTTGATTCGCCTCCAGCAACCGCTCCGCCATATCCCGCAGCGCCCAAGGATTAGACTTTTCAACAAACTTGCGCACTTCAGAATCAAACACATAAGCATTGGCGACGCCTTCGTACATGTGATTCTCTACGCAGTGAGTCGTTGCATCGTAAGCAAATAGATAATCGACAGTAGCAGACATTTCAAATGCGCCTTTATAGCCGTGACGCATGACGCCCTCTATCCACTTGGGATTAACGACGCGGGAGCGGTAAACGCGGGCAATTTCGGCTTTGAGCGATCGCACCCTCGGCCTCTCAGGCACCGCATTATCTCCAAAGTAAGTCACCGGCGACTCACCCCGCTGAGACTTCACAGCGGCAGTCAGCCCACCTTGAAACTGATAGTAATCGTCAGAATCGAGCAGGTCATGCTCGCGGTTGTCCTGATTTTGTAGCACGATTTGCATTTGAGATAAGCGCTGCTTAAAGGCTTCGGGGGCGCTGTGTCCGTCTGCTTGGCCGGTGTAAGCGTAGCCGCTCCAGTTAATGTAGGCGCGGGCCAAGTCGGCGTCGCTCTCCCAGTTTTGCGCTTCGATTAGGCCCTGAAGACCTGCACCGTAGGCACCGGGTTTGGAGCCAAATATTCGGTAGCGCGATCGCTCCAAACTCTGTTCACCCGTCAGCCCTTGCTGCTGCCAATATTCAAAATCCTGTTGAGCCTGCGCTGCCAGCGGATTTTGATCAGCAGGTTCATTCAACGCGGCAACGGCTGTAACCGCCTGATAAAACAGAGAAATCAGGTTAGGAAAAGCATCGCGAAAAAAGCCAGATATACGCAGGGTGACATCCACTCGCGGACGGCCCAGCGCTGAGAGCGGCAAAATTTCAAAATCCACCACTCGTCGGCTAGAGCCATCCCACACCGGGCGCACGCCAATCAGCGCCAGCGCTTCCGATATATCATCGCCGCCCGTGCGCATCGCCGACGTACCCCACATCGAAAGGCCCAGCGTCCGAGGATACTCACCATTTTCCTGCGTATAGTTCTCCACCAAAATTTCAGCGGCCTTGCGTCCTACATCCCAGGCACTTTCAGTCGGAATCGCCCGAATATCCACCGAGTAAAAATTTCGCCCCGTCGGCAGCACCTCCGGCCTATTCCGCGTCGGTGCCCCCGAAGGCCCACTCGGCACATAGCCCCCATCCAGCCCATGCAAAAGATTCACAATTTCATCCGTCGTCCGCCGCAAATCCGGCAGCAGCGTCCCACGAATCCACCCCAGCGTCAACCCATCAGCCCCCCCACCATCTCCCTCCGAATCTCTCACCACCCCATCAACCAGCTCAGCCGCATATCCCTCCAGCCGTTCCACCACATCCCCCACCGTCCGACACCCCACCGTCCACCCATTCTCCGCCCGCCAAACCTCACCCAAATCAGCCGTCAGCGGATCAAAATCAAGCTGCCAATCCGCCGCGATCGCCCTCAAAAGCCCCCCATGTTCCGAACTCGGATGCCGCGCGATCGCCACAATCAAATCTCTTAGCTGCCTTCCCTCAGGACACCGCCCATAAACATGCAGCCCATCCCGAATCTGAGCCTCCTTCAGCTCACACAAATAGCCATCAATCTGCGGTAGCCAGGTTTGCAAATCATCAGACTTATTAGATCGGGGCACCGGCTGCAATCGCTCACCCGACTGCTCACTTAACTGCTTACCTAACAGTGGCGACAGATTCAGATCCTGCTGCAACTGCGTACTGTCGAGTAGCGCAATGATCTTGTCAGCGATGATCGGCAATCGCGTCGGGTCTAGGTTTTGCGCCTCGTAATATTCGTCTACCAAATTTTCTAACTGTTGCAGCGGGCCGTATAGCTCAGCGCGAGTCATTGGCGGGGTGAGGTGGTCTAGGATGACAGCCTGCGATCGCCGCTTCGCCTGCGCCCCTTCGCCAGGATCATTCACAATAAACGGATAAAAATGAGGCATCGGGCCAAACGCCGCCTCGGGATAGCACTCATTAGAAAGCGCAATCCCCTTACCCGGCAGCCACTCCAAATTGCCATGCTTACCCACATGCACCATCGCGTCGGCTCCGAAACATTCGCGCAGCCAGTGATAGAAGCCTAGATAGGCGTGCGTAGGTTCCAAATCAGGCGCATGATAGTTCAAGCTCGGATCGATGTCGTAGCCCCGGCTCGGCTGAATACCCACAAAAATGTTGCCGAACTGGATACCTGCAATCGGTAGCTCTGATGAATCTGATTGAGCAGACGGTGAGAATCGCTGCCACTCATCAGCGGCATTTCCCCATCGTTGGACAATGCCTTGCTGCACAGACGCAGGAAGCGTACCGAAAAATTTCTGATAAGCCTGCTTGCTAAGCGTCTGGTGAACAGGTCGTAAGCCGTAGCCTTCTGGATCGTTCGTAATCCCCTGAGCTAGCTTGGCCATTAACTCATCGCCCGTTTCAGGCAACGAATCAACGGTATAACCCTCTGCCTGTAGCGCTTTTAAAATCTCCAGGCAGCTAGCAGGCGTATCTAACCCGACGCCATTTGCTATGCGGCCATCGCGGTTGGGATAGTTAGCCAGTATAAGCACCACCTTACGGTCTTTGGGTGGCGTTTGCTTGAGCTTGATCCAGCGGGCAGCAAGGTTGGCGACGAAATTAACGCGATCGCCCTTCGGTTCATACACCACCACATCAGTTTGCAACCCGCCTGCCACCTCATTCTGCTTTGCCGCTTTAAAAGAAACGGCTCTTGTGATGATACGACCGTCCACTTCAGGCAGCGCCACGTTCATCGCAATATCTCTGGGCGTCAGCCCCTGATGATGATTGCGCCAGTGTTCTACGGGGCTACCGCTGCAAATAGCCTGAAGCACAGGAATATCCAGCGCCTGCCAAAGATCGAAGGTTTTTTTAGATGAAGCGCGATCGCTATTCGGCTTGTTGACAGTTTTTTGGAGGTTAGCAACGGCAAAGCTAGTCGTATTAATGAGTAGCTCAATGGGCTGCTTTTCGTCAGTTGGGCCACCGAATTGGCAGTATTGGAGAAGCTCTTGCTGAATGGCAGCGTCTTTTAGTGAAGAGACGTAAATAGGAACAGGATATAAACCACATTGGCGTAATTCAAAAGCTAGCGCATCAATAACTTTGGTATTGCCTGCTAAATAGTGCGCCCTATAAAAAAGAATGCCAACGCGCTGGCTCATGCCGAATGAATAAGGCCGTTCAAAATAAGCCTTAGCTTTTTGAGAAGTTTGTAATATTTGTTCATCAAACGAATTGTTTAAGGGGTCTTTTCTTAACGCTTTGCGCGAAGTATTTAGTGTAGAAAATTGTCCATTTTTAGCCGTTGAAATCGGGGCCGAATTGTTCTTTGAAATAGAATCTATAGCTAATCTTAAATTTGGCGATGTTCCTTGACCAAAATCGTCGTTGCAAGCGTCAGCTATTTGTGAGCAGTTCTCTTCAGACAACGCATAAATGCCTATTTTAGGAATGCTTTGAGGCGTTGGCGGATGGTATTGCGTTTTTAGGGTGCGATCGCTAACGTACAAAAGCCCATTACAGACGTTATTAACGCCGCCTTCGTTAAAATATTGCCACAGCCTATTCACGACCGCTAAAGGCACCGTAGAATGGCTCATCAGGTCTAAATCAGGACGCTCGTCGCCAGGAATTACGACCAGCGCAGCCCCGGTTTCAGCGACGGTTTCCTTGACGACTTCTAGCCCGTAGCTCCAGTAGGCTCTACCGCCCAATACCCGCAAAATAATGAGCTGAGCGTAGCGCAACACATCTTCAGCGTAGGTGTCAATTGTGAGCTGTTGCTGAAGCTGAAGCAAATTAACGCACCGAATATCGCTGAAGGTTTCCGGCAGTAGAGAAAGGGCTTGGTTTAGCGCCGAAATATCAGTATCAGCCGCCGTTAATAGCACAATAGGGGCGGGCGTTTGTTCAATAAAAACGACGCCCTCTGCATTGGCATCCCATCCACCCGGTGTAGCTGCTAAACGATGCATAAAATTTTCTTTGGGCCTTCTTTGGGCCTGCAAATATAAAAGAACTATTGGGATAATTGAGTATAGAGAGAAACGGGCGCTAGGATTTACACCAGCGTCTGACTCAAAAGATAATAGAAACAGTTTGAATAAGGTCTTCTCAAATTAAAGACATCTTTCTTAAAGACATCTAAAGCTAATCCGTCGTCAATAAACGGCCATTCGTTTTATTTTTTGGCATTGCCGATTACCGCTCTTCCTATCGCATTATTAAAAACCCCTAAAGGCTCTCAAAAGCTATAAAGAAAAGCTTAAGTTATTTATATATTTAGAGCATTTTATTAAGGTTTTTTTAA
>PPFU01006065.1_pt1 | contig 12585 bp, 10 predicted proteins | sample 1535991 | NCBI WGS metagenome assembly PPFU01 (sample SAMN04901290, study PRJNA319586) | Hypolithon metagenome, whole genome shotgun sequencing project. | isolation source: Antarctic Hypolithon | place: Antarctica: Miers Valley | collected 2014 | reverse complement strand
CCGCCGTCCCACGATCAGTTCGCCCAACGGCAGGGGAAGCAAGCCGTAGCATCGTCTCGTCTCCGCGCCGCTCCGCTAGTACGCCGAAATAGGTTTCAAGCATTTGCACGAGCGCAGCATAGTCGCCGGGTGCAAACCCGCCGCCGAACCGCTGGCCGGCGAGCTGCTCATCCGCGATGATGAGCTGGTGGCGATTGTAACGATTAAACTCAGCGACCATTTCACGGAGCGGCTGCGCCACAAACTCGAGACTGCGATTCCGCCAGCCCGCCAGCCGCCGCAGTTCCTCCGTGTTCAAGGTTGTAATGGTAAATGCCCCGGTCGCCTCGCCACTCGGGGCAATCGACACCGTCAACCGCTGGCCGGGATCGAGCACGATCGGAGGGCTTGAGCCATTTCCGTTCCGGACCTGCACCCGGCCGGCAGTCAGCAAAACCGAAACCGAATCGGCGCGCCGCCGGATGTCGAAGGCTGTCCCCAAGGCACGTATTTCAATTCCACCGACTGCCACCAAAAAAGGTCGCGTGGTATCGCGCTCAACTTCGAATCGCGCTTCACCTTGCGCCAGCGTGAGCCGCCGCTCGCGCTGGAGAAATGCCACGTCCACGACACTGTCGGTGTTAAGCTGCAATGTGGAACCATCGGGGAGTGAAACCTGCCGGAGTTCACCCACGGTCGTAATGAATCGCTGAGCCGCCTCCGCGGTCGGCTCCACGGCCGGCCACTGCCAAGCGGCCATCCCCGCCAGCATCAGCGTCACAGCGGCGGCCAGCCCTCCGAGCCACCAGGCGCGCCGCGGCCGGCAGGGCAGAGACGGAGCAGTCTCTCCCCCAGGTGCTGAGGCCATCCGACTCCACGTTTCATCGAACTCGCGCATCAGTGTCGCGTGGCGGGGGTCCAGGCTCACCCAGCAGTCGAACTCAGCCTGCTCGGCAGGACTCAGCCCAAATTCACGGCGGGCGAACCACTCCCCGGCCTTTTCCTCCATAGGTTCGCGCTCCCGCCCATCAAACTTTGCTTTTCTCGACATGGTGCGATGTCAGCGGCCGATCCCTTGTGCGCGGAGGAATTTACGGCAGCGCATAATTGCAATGGCCAGCTGGGTATTCACGGTATGCTCGGAGATGCCGAGAGCCTCTGCGATCTCCCGACGCGAGCACCCCTGCAGTCGCCGCATCACAAAAACCGTTCGGCAGCGCGCCGGCAGATCCGCAATTGCCGCCTTGAGCAAGGTCCGCTCCTCCAAGGCCCCGGCATCGGTGCCGTCCACCGTTCCCGGGTCGGGCTCGCTCCGGCGCAACCCGGCCACATCTTCCACAAACTCGACCCGGTTCCGGCGCAGGAGATCGATCACGGCGTTGCGCGCAGTAGAGAAAAGATACGCGCGCGGATTCGTCACGACACCATGAATACGTGCCTGAAGGATTCGCACATAAGATTCCTGCACGATGTCATCGACGTCGCGCAGCCTGGGGAACTGCCGTTGCAGGTACCGTCGCAGGGCGCGCTCATGCGGCTGGACTTCGGCCGCGAACCAAGCGTCGTCGCGGGACTCAGACAGGGCGACGCCCAAGAGTTGTGGATAGGAGTTCAATCGGGGTTACTGCTGTTTGTTCCAGACTTCAGGCATCAGTATCTGGATCGCGCCGAGCGGATGCAGCATCCAATTGCGATACTCGACCGTCGCGCCTTCGCTCTGGATTCCGAGAAAGCCGACGGTGGGGCTGACGTTTGATCCGCGGTTCACGAGGCGGCCATTAACGTGGACCGTGATCTCGTCGCCAGCGCAAATGACATCGAGCCGGTTCCATTTTTCACCTGTTGGGAAATCCGCGTCGGTGGCGGCGTGCCAGCCGGTGACTTCCTTGTAGGCGCGATTGCGGCCCGTCCAGAAGATCGCGTTTCCGAGCGGACGATCCTGCGGCAGGACGATCCGCTCGCCCTTGGGATCGTGAAACGGCACTTTCGCCGCTTCGTATTTGCCGGTGGATTCGAGGTGGAGCGGGAGCAGGTTCCGCTCGTCATCCCACGGACCGAGCACGATGAAATCACCCGTGGCGCCTTCCATGATCTGCACCTCGATGCACGGCAGCCACGTCCGGCTGCGACTTCCGTCCCTGCCAAAAGAATGCAGCAGCAGGCCGGAGTCGCGCGCCTTACTCGCGCGCGTGCCGAAGGTCGGACCGGTGAAGCGGTATTCGAGCACGAGGTGGTAATCGCGGTAGCGCTTCGCCGTGCGGATGTAGCCCCACGTCTGGCCGGTGACGGTGAGACCGCCTCTGCCATCGAGCTGAAAGATATCGTCCGCCGTGAGTGCCGGATCGACGGCGGTGTGCGGCGCAATGTGAAAGCGGAAAGCTTCCCGTGGCTGCTCCAGCAGCCGGATGGGCTCGCGGGGCGTCACGACCTCTGCGCTGTCAGCGGCGCATACACGGCACGCCACCAGCGCGATCACGGCCAGTCTGGCAACGGTCTGTCTCACGCGAGGATCTCCTTCACCACGCTGCCGGCCACGTCGGTGAGACGGAAATCGCGGCCGGCGTAGTTATATGTGAGCTTTTCGTGATCGAGCCCGAGGAGGTGCAGCATCGTGGCGTGGAAGTCGTGCAGGTGGACGCGGTTCTCGACCGCCTCCGCGCCTTTCTCATCGGTGCTGCCAAAGGCGAAGCCAGGTTTCACGCCGCCGCCGGCGAGCCACATGGTGTAGCCCTTGGTGTTGTGATCGGAACCGCCGCCGGACTTGCGGTTGAAGTCGCCCTCCGTCGTCGGAGAGCGTCCGAATTCGCCGCCCCAGATGACGAGCGTGTCCTTCAGCAGGCCGCGTTGATCGAGGTCGTGAAGCAGCGTCGCGATGGGCAGATCGGTTTCCTCGCAACGCGACGGGAGCAACGAGAAGAGATTCGTGTGGTGGTCCCAGTTACCGTGGTAGAGTTCGATGAAGCGCACGCCGGCTTCCGCCAGCCGACGTGCGACGAGGCACTGCCGGCCGAAGTTCTCCGTGGGTTTGCCTTTGAGGATTCCGTAAGCCTCCTGCACGGGCAGCGGTTCCTTTTCCCAATCGAGCACGCCGGGCAGAGAGTCCTGCATCCGGAAGGCGAGCTCGCTGCTTTCGATGATGCCGTTGAGCCGCGGGTCGTGTTCATCCTGCGCGAGCCGCGCGCGATTGCGCTCCTGCGCGCGGGCGATGATCGCCTTCTGCTCGTCGCGGTCGAAGAGCCCGCCGCTCGTATTCTGCGCCGACTTGCGCCCGAGGTCCTTCTGCGAGCCGACGGGGGTGCCTTGATACGACGAGGGCAGGAACGCGCTGTCGTAGAGCTTCGATCCGCCATAGACCTGCGTCGGCGCGAGCGTGATGAAGCCGGGAAGATTGTCGTTCTGAGTTCCCAATCCGTAGAGCGTCCATGAGCCCATGGCCGGGCGGGCGAACTGCGCGTTGCCCGTGTGAAGCTGGATGGACGCGGAGTTATGAATCGGGCTGTCGGTGTGCATCCCGTGGAGCATGCAGAGCTTGTCCATGTGCTTGCCGACGTTGGGAAACAGCTCCGACGCCCAGAGCCCCGATTGCCCCTGCTGCTTGAATGCGAAATGGGACACGCCGGGCTTGTGATCGAACGTCTCCTGCGCGGTCGGCCCGCCCTGCATATTGAGGAAAATGACGCGCTTCGCCCGCGGCGCGAAGTGCGGTGGCTTCGGCGCGAGCGGGCTGACGTAGCCGCCCGCGCGCGCGCTTGATTGCAGCAGGCTGGCGAGGCTGAGGTATCCGAAGCCGCACGAGGCGGTGCGGAGGAAATTGCGGCGGGAAAAGTGGGTGGTTCTAGTCATGCTCGTTTAGGATGTGACGGGTTTCGATCCGACCGCTTTTGAAGGAAATCACTCTTGCCCGGGAGGATTATGCGAAGTAATTTTTCCGGATGAACGCCACGGTGATTATCGACGAAATCAAGAACCTGCCGCGCGCGGAACAGGACCGGGTGGTGGAGTTTGTGCAGACCTTGGAAAAGCGACGCCGCTGGAGCGGCGCGAAGCTGACGGAATACGAAAAGCGGATGGTGGAAACCACCGATCCCGCGGAGGCGGAGCGCCTGAAGCAGCAAATCGTCGCGGGGTTTTTCGGGGACGAACGGGATGCCTAAGGTCCGGCGGCGCAATGTGCCTCGTGCCGTCGTTGCCCATTTGGAAGAGCGTGTCCGGGACCGGGCGATACCCATCGGGCAGCTCCAACTGCTGTCCGAGTGGCTGGAATGTGAACCTGAGGTTCCCGCTGGAAAATGGTTCAAGCGCTTTCCGGGAATGATCGCGTGCGGCGAAGGCGAGCTGATCAAAACGTTTCTCCGTATCGGCCAGGTTGCGGACGGCGAAGAGGTCGGCTGAGGCGGGAGCGCGGTCATGGCCGTCAGAAGCGGTAGAAAAATTCCGAACTCATCAGCATCGAGAGGCACAGCGCCGGCCACGCTTTGTCCCGCGGCATCGAAGCGAGGAGTTCCTGGTCGCTGACGAGTTCGGCGGTGGTGGGGTTGCGCGCTAGGATGAGTTGATACGCGCGGGTGAGGCGCGCGGTGTCGTCGCCGAGTGCGCTGTCATTTAGCACGCGCGTGGCGGTGGCGGCGATCAGCTCTTTGGCATACGGGGCATTGAGCAGGAAGAGCGTCTGCGTCGGCAGCGTGCTCACGTTGCGTTCGCTGTTCACTTCCTCGGGCACCGGCTGGTCGAAGAGGCCCTGCATCTCCGTGCGCTTGCCGCGCACGATGGGCACATAGACGCTCCTCAAATTCCCATCCTCGACCTGCTGCGCCTCTTTGTCGGCGTTCGTATTGTTGACGTATCTCGTCTTCTCCAGCGGGTTCGTTATTGGCCGGGAAAGGTCGAGCCGCCCGGCAATCGCGAGCATCGCATCGCGCACGGCCTCGGCCTCCAGCCGGCGTGGGCGCGCGCGCCAATACAGCTCGACCGATGGGTCTTTCGCGAACGCCTCGTCGTCCTCGATGCACGCGAGCTGGTAGGTGCGCGAGAGCACGATCTCGCGGACGAGCTTTTTCACTGACCAACCGTGCTCGTGGACGAAACGATGCGCGAGCCAGTCGAGCAGCTCCGGGTGCGTCGGCTTCGCTCCGGTGATGCCGAAATTATCCAGCGTGCTCACGATCCCGAGGCCGAAGAGCTGATGCCAAACTCGGTTCACGGCCACGCGCGCGGTGAGCGGATTTTCCGGGTGGGTGATCCAGCGGGCGAGTTGCACGCGGCCGCTCTCCTCCTTTGGAATCGGGAAATCGCCGGGCACCGGAACGCTGGTGAGGAAGCCGCGTGGGACCACTTCCCCCTTCTTGTCCCACTCGCCTTTCGTGAGCACCGGCACGTCCATGATTTTCCCGGCCTCTCGCGCGCCGGCGGCGAGACGAATCTCGGGCACGGGCTCTTCGATCGTGCCCGCGGCGATGTAGGCGGGCTCGATCTCCGCCAGCTCCTTCTTCAGATCGTCGATCCCGGCGAGCTGCCTCCGTTCGTCCGCGGTAAGAGATTCGGGTCTCTTTCGCTTCAAATCCTCGGCGTTCCGCAGCTTGGACCCGAGCGCCTTCACCTTTGTCCGCAATGGACGGCGATCCGCTTCCATCTGGTTCCAACGCGCGATCATTTCCTCGGCGCTCGAGACATTTTCCGGCTCGCCGGTGATCCATTGCCACGGCTCGAAGGGATAGTGCGGATCGGGCAGTCCGGGGATCTGAAATGGCGTCGCGGTCGAACGCACCTCGGTGCTGCGAAAGATGCCGGCGAGCGCGTAAAAATCCTTCTGCGGGATCGGATCGAATTTGTGGTCGTGGCAGCGCGCGCACGCCACGCCGAGCCCGAGCATCCCGCGTGTCGTGGCGTCGATCATGTCGTTCTCCCAATCCGGCAGCACTTTTTCCCACTTCATCGCGTCGTTCTGGGGATTCACGCCGATCTCCGGCAGCGGACGCGAGCCCACGGCGAGGAAGCCGGTCCCGATCTGCTGGCGCTCGCGCTGCCGCCAATCGTCCGCCGGCAGAAGATCCCCGGCGAGCTGCTCGGTGAGGAAACGGTCGTAAGGCATGTCGGCATTGATCGCGTCGATCACCCAGTCGCGGTAGCGGAAGGCGTAGCGCAGCGGGCGGTCGCGGTCGCCGCCATTCGTGTCCGCGTAGCGCGCGGTATCGAGCCAGTGCCGGCCCCAGCGTTCGCCGAAACGCGGCGAGGCGAGGAGGCGGTCGGTGAGCGCGACATAGGCCGTATTTGTCCCATCGGTCCCATGGGACGAATGAGACGTGCGGGACTGATGGGAGTTTAGAAATGACGCCACCTCCCCGGGCGTCGGCGGCAGCCCCGTGAGATCGAAAACCATTCTTCGCAACAGCCGCTCCGGCACCGCATCGCTCACCGGGCGCACGCCCTTTTCCTCGAGCTTCGCGAGGATGAAGCGGTCGATGTCGCCGCGCGGCCACGCCTTGTCTTTCACCGCGGGCACCGGCGGATTCGCCACCGGCTTCAGCGACCACAGCTCGCTCGCCGCCACGGGATACGGCTTCTTTTCTCCACTGGGCAGCGCGATCCCTTCCGGCCCTTTGCGCGGATCGGGCGCGCCCGCGGCGATCCATTGCCGAAAGAACATCACTTCCTGCTCAGTGAGCCGGTGCGTCGGCGGCATTTCGAGGTCCGGGTCTTTGTAGGAAATCGCTTCGAGCAGCAGGCTCTTCTCGGGCTTGCCCGGCACGATCGCCGGCCCGATGTCGCCGCCTTTCAGCAAGCCGCCGCGCGAGTCCACCACCAGCCCGCCCTTGATCTTCTTCGCCGAATGCGAATGGCACTCGTAGCAATGCTTGCGCAGCATCGGCTCCACATAGTCGGTGAAGAGCTGCTCGCCATCCATCGTGGAAGAGCGAGCGGTGCCCACAAGTCCGGCGAGCACGAAGGCGAAGGTGAAGCGTGAGATCGAGCGCATGGTGAAAAGTAAGCGCGTCTAACGATTCGCCGGCACCACGCTTTCCCACGTCGTGCCGATGCGCAGTTCGTCGAAAGCGAAGCCGCCGTGCGGGCCGAAACCGAGGTGCAGCTCGTCGAGCCGGGCGTCGAGCCGGTTCGATTTTCCGGCCACCGTCCAGCGCTTAGGCTCGCGCAAATCGAGCGCGTCGCGAGGACCGAAGATTTTCAGGAAAATCTCGTCCGGCGTGTCCCGGCCCGTCACAAGTTTGCCGACGAACAGATAGGTCTGCTCCGGCGCGATCGGCTCGGCGGCGGCGACATTTGGAACGCCCTGGCTGAAGACAAAGGGCCGGTTGTTTCCCAGCACGCCAAAGCCGCACCGCTCGGCTTTCGCCGCCCGCGTCGTCCAGATCACGCGCATCCACTCCTCGCCCGCTTCAGCATCCCGCGGCGCGGTCTTTCGCACGAGAAAGCTGACATAGCGGACCGAATCGATGCGGAGATCCAAAGGCTCTGCGAGCTTGCGCTTGTAGACCGTGAAGTCGCCGCCATCGAAAAGCATCTGTCCTCCGGTTGCAGTGCGCGACAGCGCATCCGGCCCGCGCAAGCTCGGCTCGGGGAGAAAGCGCAGCACGGCGTCCCGCACACCGAAGCCGCCGCGCACCCATCCGCCGGACCAGCCTTCGCCTCCATCCGGCGTGCCGCTCTTCATTTCTGCGGCGTAATCGAACCCATCGTAGGCAAGCACGCGGCCCGGCGTCTCCGCGCGCGGGACGGGCGGTGGAAGCACCTCCGCAAAAGGTCGCGCGAGCATCGGCACTTCGACCGGCGCGTCTTTTCCTCCGCCAGCAAATCGCAGGGCTTTCCCATCCGAAATCAAATGCGCGTCGTCCGGCGTGCCGTTCCTGGCCGTGGCCTCGACCAGCCCCTCCAGCACATGCACTTCGCTCGCCCCGCCGGACTCTACGGACACGGCGAACTCCGTGCCGAGATCGACCACATCGCTCGACGGCGTGCGCAGCGTGAAACCAAACGCTTCATCTTCCGCGCGGACAGTGACGCGGCCCACGCGCAGGGTGGCGGTGGTCGCGGAATCGAGCGCCAGCTCCGCGGGACCGGTGAGAATAGCCGTCGCGCCGCTGTCGAATTGCAGCATCGCCGAACCCGAGGCCAGGCGCAGCTTGCCCGGCACGAGACGTTGTCCCTCGCGCGGAGCGCCGCCCGTCCACTGCGCCCCATCCGCGCGGACCAAAGTGGCCACATAGTTTTGAGGCGCCGCAGCCGCGGTTTGCGTCGCGCGTTTCGGCACGAAGAGCGCCTGAATCGCGAGCGTCGCACCCACCGCCACCGCCGCCGCCAGACCATACCGCGGCCATGCCAACCGCGCCGCCTTTTTATCCGGCTTAGCGACCGCGATACGGCTCACGATTTTCGCCGTAAACGCATCGGCGTCGACCGGCAGCCGCGCGACGGTGGCTCGCACAAACGCCTCTGCCGACTCCGCCGCCCGCCCGTGCGCCAATCCCAGCAGCCGGTGCGTCTGATACAAATCCGCCGCGCGCCGCCGCAGCGCCTCGTCTTGCGCGAGCAGTTCGCGCAACTCGCTCATGCCCGCGGCGTCGAGTTCGCCCTCCATGAAGTCCGTCCAAAGCTCGTCGAATCGCGCGCTCATATCCCGCCCTCCGCCGCGGTCGCAAGTCTTCGTTCGATGCACTCCTGCAGCTTCTGCCGCAGCAGGAAGAGATTCTTTTTGATCGCCCCCACCGAGCGTCCGGTGCGCTCCGCCATTTCCTGGAGCGGGATGTCTACATCGTACCGCCAGTGGAGGATTTCGCGTCCCGCGTCGCCCAGCTTCTCCATGCACGCACGCAACGCAGTCAGACGCTCCGCGAGATGTTCCGGCGCCTCCTCGACCGCGCGTCGTTCGAGTTCACGATCCAGAAGCTCGGGCGCAAACCGGCTGTGATAATCCGCCAGCCGCCGCAGCCGCGTTGCCTCGGTCATGAGTTGGTAGCGGGCGATGGTGAAGAGCCACGCTTGGAAACTCGTTCCCGGCTCAAAATCCGCGAGCCTCTCATAAGCCGCGATGAACGTCCGCTGCGCCACCTCATCCGCATCGCCGCCGGGCGGGCAATGCGCCACCGCCCACGCGCGGATCGGTGTCTCGAACCGCCGCACGATTTCCTCAAAGGCGCGTAAGTCCCGCCGCTGCGCGCGGCGGATGAGGGGATCGAGAGAGGTCGGTTCGATTCTCAAAACGGGATGTAACAAGGAATGGCAGAAGCTGGCGAATGGTTACCCCACGATCCGTGAAATGGACACTCCTCTCCGTGCAGGGTGCTGATAAGAGTGTCCGGGGATTTATGGAAATGAAGTCTCACACCCGTGGTGAGAATTCCTGTCACGGGCGGTTTGCATTTGGTTCACGAACCGTCATTGCCTTGGCGCGAATCCGTTTGAGAATGATCTTCAACGACCGACCGCTCTGCCCATTCCATCTGGAAAATCTGTCTTTGTTCATCGGGATCGTCCCGTTGGGCGGAGAATTCGCTGAACTGCGCGACCGAGGAAATGAAGATTCTCATCGTTGAAGATCAACCGGTGACCCGGGCCCTCTTACGCGCGCAGCTGGCAGGGGAGGGCTTTCTGGTCCTCGAGTCGGCTGACGGGGTGGCGGCCCTGGCGCTGCTGGAACGCGAAGCGGTGGACGTGATCGTATCCGATATCCTGATGCCAGGGATGGATGGTTACCGGCTCTGTTATGAGATTCGGGCGCAGGCGCGATACGATGCCATTCCGATCATCATTTATACCGCGAACTATACTTCGGCGGAGGACGAAAAAGCGGGAATGGAACTTGGGGCGGACGCATTTCTGCGCAAGCCGGCGGATGCGGCGACGTTGCTGGCCACGGTGTACCAGGTGATGCGAAAACCGAGGCTTTCGCAGGTGCGGGTCGCGGAGGAGGGGGTGCAGCGGATGAAGCTCTACAACGAGCGGCTGGTCGCAAAACTCGAGGAACGGAATCGGGAGCTCGAGCGCATGCGTGACGAGCTTCACCAAGCCAACGAGTCACTGGAAGCACGCGTCCGCGAGCGCACCACGGAGTTGGAGGCCGCCAATCAACAGCTGGAGTCTTTCGCGTTTTTCGTTTCTCACGAACTCCGTTCGCCGCTCCGGGCGATCGAGGGGTTTAGTTCCATCCTGCGCGAAGATTATGCCGGGTCGGCGTCCGCGGAAGGGAAGCGGATGTTTGCCATTATCGAACGCAACACGGCTCGGATGGGGCGCCTGATCGAGGACCTTCTGCGTTTTAGCCGGCTTACTCGCGAGCCGGTGCAGAAGCAAGAGTTCGACATGGTTTCCTTAGTCCATTCTGCGATCGCGGAGCTTCGGCCGCAATGGGAGCCAAGGAAAGTGGAGATTGTGGTCGGAGAGATTCCTCCGACGGTAGGCGACGAATCGCTGTTGAGACAGGTGCTGCTCAATCTCCTGAACAATGCCCTGAAGTTTACCCGTCCGCGTGACTCCGCGAGGGTGGAGATCGGATCCCATCAGGTTGATGGCGAGCGGGTATATTTTATTCGCGACAACGGCATCGGGTTCGACATGCGGCTGGCCGACCGGCTGTTTAATGCCTTTGAACGGTTGCACACCGATGCGCAGTTTGAAGGCTCCGGCATCGGCCTGGAGATTGTGCAGAACATCATTCGTCGGCACGGTGGTCGCGTCTGGGCGGAGAGCGCGCCGGATCAGGGCGCGACGTTTTTCTTCGTGCTGACGCCCGCGTGCTCTTCGGGCCTTGCGCCTCCTTGAGTCCCTTGACTCGCCCGGGGGCGAGCCAACCGGGCAACGCCGCTGACCCTCACCCGCTTTGCCGCCAGGCGTGGTGAAACGCCGGGCGGGCGGGTTGTTCGATCCGACCGGTTTAAAGTGCCGCAATGATCGCGTCCGTCATGGCGCGTGTGCCGACCGATGCGCCGCCGAACGCGATATCACCGGTGCGGCTGCCACTCGTGACCGCCTTCTTCACGGCCGCTTCGATCCGCGTCGCGATGGCATCGAGGCCAAAGCTGAAGCGCAACATCAGCGCGACCGACAGAATCTGCGCGCACGGATTGGCGACGCCTTTGCCGGCGATGTCCGGCGCGGTTCCGCCCGCGGGTTCGTAGAGACCGAACGGCAGTCCGAGCGAATTCTTGCCGGCTCCGAGCGAAGCGGAGGACAGCATGCCGAGAGAGCCGCAGATGACGGCCATCTCATCCGAGAGAATGTCGCCGAACATGTTTTCAGTAACGAACACGTCGAACTGGTTCGGATCACGCGCGAGCTGCATGGCGGCGTTGTCGACATACATGTGGCTGAGGTCGAGGTCGGGAGCGTGTTGCGCGACGTACTCCGTCACGGTCTTGCGCCAGAGTACTGACGTTTCAAGTACGTTGGCCTTGTCGACGGAGCAGAGTTTCTTTTTGCGGGAGCGCGCGGCGGTGATGGCGGTCGCGGTGATGCGCTCGATCTCGCTCTTGCGATAAACCATCGTATCGACTGCCTGCACATCGCCATCGGGCAGCGTGGTAGTTTGTTTCGGCAGGCCGAAGTAGAGACCGCCGGTGAGTTCGCGGATGCAGACGATATCGATGCCGTCGGGAATGCGGGAGGTCTTGAGCGGCGAAGCGTCCGTGAGTTCCCGATACAGCAGGCCGGGCCGGATGTTCGCGAACAGGGTAAAATGTTTCCGCAGGGGCAGGAGGGCGGCCCGCTCGGGCTGTTCCTTGGGCGGAAGCTTTTCCCACTTGGGACCGCCGACCGAGCCGAAGAGAATCGCGTCGGACTCCTCGCACAGCTTCAAGGTCGAGTCCGGCAGCGCCTTTCCGTGCTGGTCGATGCCGGCGCCGCCAACGGGGGCTTGGGCGTAGGAAAGCGTGAGGTTTTCCTGCCGGGCAACGTGCTCCAGTACGCGGAGCGCCTCGGTCATTACCTCGGGCCCAATATAGTCTCCTGGAAGAACGGCGAACTTCAATGTCGGCATAGAAGGAATGGAGCTAGCGACGCGCCTTCGTGAGGGAAAGGGAATTTTCGCGATTGCGAGTCACGGAAATCCGATCCGGATTGGCCTTCGTGAATCTTCACGTGTTACCTGCCGGGCCGATCCAGACCAATGCTTACCTGCTAACCGAACCCGAGAGGGGCGAAGCGGTGCTGATCGATGCACCCGGGAACGTGTGGCGGGATGTCTCCCCGCTTTTGCTGAAAGAAAAGTGTCAGCTGACTGAGCTTTGGCTGACTCACGGACATTGGGATCACACGCAAGGAGGCGCGGAGGTTGTCCGGCAGACGGGCGCAACCGTGCGCGCTCACGCGGATGATCGTGAGCTCATTGAAACGCCTGAAGTGATGGAGCGTTTCATGGGCGAGCGGATGAACCTTGAGCCGGTGCGGGTTGATCATTGGATCAAACAGGGCGATGCGTTTCCTGCGCTGGGCACGAGGGTCGAAGTCCGCCATGTGCCGGGGCATTGTCCGGGCAATATCCTGTTTTATATCGCCTCCCTTCAGGCGGCGTTCGTCGGTGACGCATTGTTTAACGGCAGCATCGGGCGAACGGATCTGCCGGGCGGAGATTTCGAGCAGCTCGAGGATGCGATCCGGCGC
>PPFU01015770.1_pt1 | contig 12591 bp, 8 predicted proteins | sample 1535991 | NCBI WGS metagenome assembly PPFU01 (sample SAMN04901290, study PRJNA319586) | Hypolithon metagenome, whole genome shotgun sequencing project. | isolation source: Antarctic Hypolithon | place: Antarctica: Miers Valley | collected 2014 | reverse complement strand
AGCCCCCTAATGGCTAGAATAGACCTCAAACCCTTGCCAGACAAGAGGCACTAAATTCCGATCTATCTGACATTAGAAAAAACTCACAAATCAGCAGGTAGGCGCTTAAATCCTTTCAACAGGAATATTACTACTCTTGTACAGCATATTTAATAAGCCTGTGTGAGCCCAATGCTAAAGCTGCTATTCACCACATTAGCTCGTCAACTTTTGAGTGTTGGTAACCAGGCTACTGGCGAACTCGTCTAACCGGGAGGAGAGCTTTTCGTCTTTTAGCGTACCGTCGGGGGCGAATGCCTGCCATGCTTGCCCGATGGCAATTTGCTCGGGGATAACCCAGGCGTGAACCCAGCGCATAATTAGCCGTAGCTCATTAAGGGCGTTGCTGTTGGGCTGACCGCCTAAAACGCTAATGGCACCAACGACTTTGTTACTCAGCTCCTCAAAGCTCATTAAATCCAATGCATTTTTAATCACGCCGCTGACGCTGCCGTGATATTCCGGCGTCGCTAAAACCAGTCCGTCAGCGCGGGCAACGGTCTTCTGCAATTTCTCTACGTCAGGGTAATCGGGATATTCCTTGCCACCGTCACAAAATGGCAGCGTCAGCTCTCGCAGATCTAACAGTTCAACTTCAGTACCTAGCGCTTCGATTCTCTGCATGGCTAACGCTAGCGCCTGCATACTGTAAGAATCTGCTCGCAGGCTACCGCCGATACCCACAATTTTGACCATTGATTTTTCCAGGAGGGCTACTCTCTATTATGTTAGGGCTACTTTTTATTATTTGTGTTGCATGAGCGCTTTTAAGCCTTGCTCATAGGGAGGATAAACAATCCCTCTTTCGGTAATGATGGCAGTGACGTATTCGGCTGGGGTAATGTCAAAAGCCGGGTTGAACACAGGCGTATTGTCTGGCGTAATCTGCTGGCCTTTCACTTCAGTAATTTCGGTATCTGCCCGTTCTTCAATATTGATTTCTTTGCCGCTGGCGATCGCCATGTCTAAAGTACTGGTGGGGCAAGCGACATAAAAGGGGACATTGTGAGCACGGGCGACGAGGGCCAAGTTGTAGGTGCCGATTTTGTTGGCGACATCTCCGTTGGCGGCGACGCGATCGCATCCCACCAAGCAAGCATCAATCTTTTGGGTGCTCATCATATACCCCGACGCCCCATCGACAATTACCGTATGCCCAATGCCATAAGCCTTCAGCTCATAGGCAGATAAGCTAGCCCCCTGCAAGCGAGGCCGAGTTTCGTCTAAGAACACGTGAATTTGCTTGCCCTGCTCATGAGCGATGCGAACAATGCCGAGCGCTGTGCCGTAGTCTACAGCCGCTAAAGAGCCGGTGTTGCAGTGATGAATCACCGTTGCTGGATCAGGAATGAGGGCTTGAGCGTAAGTGCCTAGCTTTTTACAAGCGTCGATATCGGCCTGGTATAGCGCTTGGGCCTCCGTGAGTAATCCTTGCTTTATTGTCTCTATGGTCGTATCAGAATCTTCTGAGACTTCGGCGGTGTGGGTTGCTAGCTTGAGCAGGTGGGCGATCGCCCAGGATAAGTTTACGGCGGTAGGGCGGGCCTGGATGAGGCGATCGCCGGCAATTTGCAAATGCACCATCAGCGTGTTGACATCAGTTGCAGATGACTGAAAAGCCGCCAGCACTAGCCCAAAGGCCGCCGTAACGCCAATCGCTGGAGCCCCGCGCACTACCATCTCTTGAATCGCTTGAGCCACTGCTTTGTAGTCGGTATAGTCGCAGTAGGTAGTCGTGGCGGGTAATTGCCGCTGGTCGAGTAGTCTAAGCCGGTCGTTTTTCCATTCAATGCTGTGAAAGGCGCTCATAGTCGTCACGCTATAAAAAAGACTGTAAGAAAGAAAAAACAATGTAAAAAAGACTGCGGCCATTTTCGTAATACTGGCACAAAGTGGGGTAGAAAAAGTGGAACCGTATGACTCCATTCTTCTGAATAGGCACCGCTATGCCCGCTAACCGATCTCCGCTCGGCCCAGATACGTTAATGCCAGACCTGACGGCGAGATCGTCTGCTATTCATCAGGATTGCTTTATCGTCTGTGGGCTGGGGAGCTTAGGTCAGCAGTGCGTCATCAATCTCAAAAAGTTCGACTACGACCCGTTTGAGGTTAGCATCACCGCTATCGATCAGCGTCAGGCCAGTAGCTGGGATGTCGATAATTTGCCCAGCCACCTAGCAGAGCCGCCTATTATCGGCGATTGCCGTCGGGAAGCTATGCTGCGGGCGGCGGGCATTGAGCGAAGTCGGGCGATTTTAATTGTGACGAGCAATGAGAGTACGAACGTGGAATGTGCGATCGCCGCTCGCCGTCTCAATCCCGACATTCAAATTATCCTTCGCTCCTCCCGACATAGCCTTAATACCCTGCTACAGCGTCAGCTCGGCAAGTTTGTAGCTTTGGACGCCACTGAGCTACCCGCCATGACGTTTGCTTTGGCCGGATTAGGCGATGACATTGTGAGCGTATTTACTATCGGTCGTCACCGCTTTAGAGTCACTGAGCGGTTTGTGCGCGCTGGCGATCCACACTTCGATCAGCAGCCCCTACAGCACCTCCATCAGGGCTCCTTTCGTCTGCTCGATCTCAACCCGGTTGAAATGCCCCCACAGCCAATGGGTTGGGCGACGACAGCCTCTTCTATTTTTCATCGCTGGCAGCCTCATGTGCGGATTGAAGCAGGCGATCGCGTTGCTTACATAGAGGTCGATAAAGACGCTGAACCTGCTCGCAAAAACGGCAGTGTACTACTGGCTTTTACGCAGTGGATAGATGACCTGCGCCACAGCGACTGGCGAAAACGGCTGAGCAACTTGCGGCGTTCGTCAGAAGAGTCTTTGGGTCGCGTGGCGGCGATTGTGTTTGCGATCGCCATGGGCCTCTGGATTATCGGTACGCTGCTGCTCAAGTTTAACTACTACGGCGAGGGCGAACTCACCTGGGTAAAATCGATTAGCCTCGGCGCAATTTTGCTGTTGGGTGGCTATGGCGACGTATTTGGCGGCTTTAGCGAACCGGCTACCCCTGGATGGGTACAGCTAGTTTGTTTGCTCATCACCCTGTTTAGCATCTTGGTCGTGTTAGGCGTGTTGGGCTTAGTCGCCGAACGCCTGCTTAGCTCACGCTTTGACTTTTTGCAAAAACGCCCTCGCATTCCTCGCAGTAATCACGTGGTGGTCGTTGGCCTGGGTCGAATTGGGCGCAAGGTCACCAGCCTGCTCATAGAATTCAATCAGCCGATGGTGGTAGTCGCCTCTACGCCTCATCCGCCCGAGTTATTTACTCAGGTTCCCTTGCTAATCGGCAACATTTTAGAAGAACTGCCAGCGGCTAATCTCGCTACCGCTAAGAGCATCATCGCCGTCACAGACGATCAAATGCTTAACCTGGAGGTGGCCTTACTAGCGTCAGAGCAAACGTTTAGCCAGGATTTTTCACCCATTATCCGCACCCGCAGCCAAACCTTCAGCGACAATTTAGCGGCCATGATGCCTCAGGCGCAGACTTTTTGCCCTTACGCGCTTTCTGCAGAAGCCTTTGCTGGGGCTGCTTTTGGGGAAAATATTTTGGGCCTGTTTCGTTTGGGGGGGCAAAATATTTTGATTACAGAGTACAGGGTTGCTCCCGGCGATACCTTGGAGGGCAAGCAGATGGGCCATGTCGCCTATGGTTATGGCGTTGTTCCTATTTTGAGGGAAACCCGTGATATTGAGGGCAATATCTTAACGGTGCTGATGCCCACAGACGATCAGTATTTGGTGGCAGGCGATCGCCTATTCGTCCTTTCCTCTATCAACGGCCTTCGCCGCATAGAACGCGGAGAACGTACGCCCCCTCGTCGCTGGCAGATGTCTGCTGGCGCGCCCCTGTCCTACCCCATCGCGCCAGAGTCACTTGCCGATACGGCAGGGCTATTGGCCAAACTAACGGACTGCGACCTAAAAGCGGCCCATCGTTTCATTGATCAGCTTCCTATGTCAACGAATGTGAGCCTATACGATTATCAAGCCGCCCGCTTGGTTCAAACCATGAAAGAACGCTTACCTATCCGTCTTTCACCCATTCGTGACTAGCCCGCCATCCACGGCTTTTACAGCTCGCGGTCTTTCTGACGCTGCTAAGCGGTACAAGTGCTGTTTTACTTTGTTTCCTATTTAAAGGAGTCTGGTCTATACATCAGGACAGTTTTGCAATTTTGAACTCTATCCTAAAGATGGAGCTGGGCCTAGAAGACTCTAGAGCCATTGGTGACAATTCTCAGCAAGTAGTCTCACCCGCAGCTTTACCACCCTGGAGCCCTACCTAGAAACCGACGGCTGGACGTGGATTAATCGTGGCAGCACTATCACCTACGGCAAGCAGGATCTCAGCGCCTGATTGTTTCCTGTAGCCCTCACTCACCGCTGTACCTTATTTGTGATCTTAGCGAAATTCCGTAGCGTAAAAAGCCAGTATAGAAAGCTAAGCAGCACGAGCAGACGGTAGTGCAGGCGTAACAACTACTGGCTTAGTGACTAGAAACTCTCGGATCATTCGCGCGATCGCCCTTTGAGCCACCCCATTCACCACCCGTCGCCCAATATCACGAGCCTCTGGCTTAGCAATCAGCTTAGGCACCACCGACGCCAGCATCGAAGCATCCAGCCCAGGCGTATTTCGCAAAATGCCTAGAATGCGAACGGCTTGCTCCCAGTTAGTAGCGGCGCTCGGCTGTGTATAGCCAACCGTAGAGAGCCTGTCCTCGCGGCTTTGCAAACGCAGCGCCCTTGAGATTTGCTGAAGCAAACTGTAGCCAGCTTTGTCTAGCTCTTTAGCCAGCTCATCGGCAATTCGAACCCGCAAAAACTCACCCCGCTTTGAGAACAAAAACTCTAGCGCCTGATCGAGCACCTTGTTCAAGTCATAGTCATCACTATCCTTAGCGTTTCTCAGCAGGTTTTCCAGCCGATTCCAACGGAAGCTGCCGTCTTGAAACAGCAATTCCTGCAAAGACTCTCGTAGCTGAGGAGCCGGATCGGTCAGCAACCGGCGCGATACATACGGATAGGCTTTGCTGAGCACTTTGAAGTCGGGGTCAACCGTGATGGCAATGCCGTCCAAAGTCACCAGCGAACGAATGATTAATGCATAATACGCCGGAACCCGGAACGGATACTCGTACATGAGTGCCGAAAACTCATCAGTGATGCTCTTTAAATTCAGTTCAGCAACGCTAGCACCCAACGCATTGTTAAACACATTTGCCAGGGCCGGAATAATGGGCCGCAAATCAGTATCCGGCGTCAAAAACTCCAGGTTCACATAGTCTTGAGCGAGCCCTTCAAAGTCTCGATTCACCATATGCACAATCGCCTCAATCAGGCCGTACCGCTGGTAGGGCTCTACCTCACACATCATGCCAAAGTCCAAATAGGCAAGCTTGCCATCTGGCGTTACCAGCAGGTTGCCGGGATGTGGATCGGCATGGAAAAAGCCGTGCTCTAAAAGCTGACGTAGCGAACACTGCACGCCCACTTCAATCACATGAGTAGGATCAATGCCTCGGCGATGCAGCTCGTCTAGCTCGGTGAGCTTAATCCCTTCAACCCATTCCATGGTCAGCACGCGCCGCCCCGTGTACTGCTCGTAAATACCAGGCACAAAAATTTCAGGCAGGTAGCCGTACAAATCAGCGAAGCGCTCGGCGTTAGCACCCTCATGATTGTAGTCCATTTCTTCAAAGATGCGCGTACCAAACTCGTCAACAATGCTGACGAGATCACTGCGGATTTGCTTAATGTTATTCATCGCCCAGTTAGCCAAGATACGAATAATGTAAATATCTTTTGTGATCTGATGCGCCAGACCCGGACGCTGCACTTTTACCGCAACGTCTTCACCTGTTTTCAGCCGACCTTTATACACCTGGCCCAGGGAAGCTGCTGCGATGGGTGAAGGTGAAAGGTATTCGTATATGTTTTCGGGCGGCTGGCCAATCTCCTCTTCAATGAAGCGCATGGCAATTTCAGTGGGAAAAGGCGGGAGCTGATCTTGTAGCTTCACCATTTCAGCCATCGCCGTGGGTGAAATCAGATCCGGACGGGTAGAGAGCGCCTGCCCGACTTTGATATAGGCAGGCCCGAGCTTAGTGAGCATAACCCTAAGCCCAACTGCTCGCTTGGCCTCATTGGCCTTTTGGCGACCGGTCACTTTATCCCACAGCAGGCCGATGACGTAGCCTAAGGCCGTCCAAAAAATGCTGATTAGGCGGAACAAAATCTGGAAGGGGCGTCGCCTGTAGAAGGCTGCGATCGCCTCAGGGTCATACACCAAAATGTCTTCCAAAGACCTGGGTGGCGTAGAAACGAATACATCAGACGGGCGGCTCTGTAGGTTAGCAGGCAGGTCAGGAGAAGCTACGCTCATAAAAATTCTTCAAAAGAGATGTTGTCCGATTGGGGTCTTCAGCGACGCGAAGGCTGTGCAACGATAGAATTAAAGTCAGTAAAAGTCACAATATGTAAAATATTGTATCAAGCTATTGAAAAACGTCGTCTGTCTCAGGCTATAAAAAATGCTTTTCTTCAGCGCCCCCCTAAGGCCATCGGAAGGCCCATCAGAAAAAGCAGTAGAATTTATAGTGAAAACATCAGTACTATCGAAAATTTGACGACAATTTGGCTATCTTACTCACACACAACGGCAACGTAGGGCTATGCTTTCCGCTTTAAAGATTGAGAATTTTGCCCTCATCGATCAGCTAGATTTGGAGCTGAAGCCTGGACTTAACGTGCTGACCGGTGAAACTGGAGCCGGTAAGTCTATTATCCTGGATGCCATTGATGCAGTGCTAGGGGGGAAAGCCTCCAACCGATGGGTGAGAACCGGCTCCGACAAGGCTCTGGTAGAAGCGGCTTTTGACGTGGGCACTGACGATCCGCGAATTCATCAGTGGCTGAGCGAATACGACATTCCAGCGAAGGGCAACGTTCTCACCTGCCGCCGGGAATTAACGGCTAACAAAGGATCGGTGCGCAGCCGCTCGCGGCTAAACGGCGTCATCGTAAAAAAGCCGCAGATGGAAGAGCTGCGCCGCCTGCTAATTGAAATTACGGCCCAGGGCCAAACGCTACAGCTAGGCTCACCCGATCTTCAGCGCGACTGGTTAGACGGCTTTGGCGACAGCAAGCTAATTCAGCAAAGCCAAAAGGTCGCTAGTGACTACGAGGCGGCGACGGCGGCTAAAAAGAAATTAGACACCCGTCGCCGCGCAGAGCAGCAGCGAACCGATCAGCTCGATATGTTTGAGTTTCAAAATAAGGAGCTAACTGAGGCAAATATCGAAGCCCCTGATGAGCTAGAAACCCTACAGACAGAGCATCATCGCCTTAGCCATAGCGTAGAACTACAGCAGCAAAGCTATCAGACCTATCAAATTCTTTACGAGAATGACGGCGGCGAAGCTTGTGCTGACATGCTAGGGCAAGCAGAGGCCACTTTGAGCGATATGCTGCGCTACGACCCTGAGGTTGAGCCAATTTTAGAGATGGTGAGTGATGCACTAGCCCAGGTTCAAGAGGCCGGTCGCCAAATTAATGCCTATGGCGAAAACATCGAAACCGACCCTCAGCGGCTCGAAGAAATTGACCAGCGGATTGCTCAGCTTAAGCAGCTTTGTCGTAAATATAGCCGCGACCTGCCCGAGCTGATTGACTATTACCAGGAGATTCAGGCTTCGCTGGCAGCGCTTCACGGCGATGGCCAGTCTATCGACGACTTAGAAGCCGCCTACCAAAGTAAGCAAAAAGTGCTGATGGAAAGCTGCGATCAGCTTACAAAGCTACGTCAGGTAGCCGCTCAGTCGCTAGAAAAAGACCTGATTGCCCAGCTCAAGCCGCTGGCGATGGAGCGCGTTAAGTTCAAGGTTAATATTCAGTCTCAAGCCCCTACGGTCAACGGCGCTGACCTGATTTCATTTTTGTTTAGCCCCAATCCTGGCGAACCGCTTCAGCCGCTGGTTGAAATTGCCTCTGGCGGAGAAATGAGCCGGTTTTTGTTAGCGCTTAAGGCCTGCTTTTCACGGGTCGATCCGATTGGCACGATGGTGTTTGATGAAATTGATGTGGGGGTTTCAGGGCGGGTTGCTCAGGCGATCGCTGAAAAGCTCTATCAGCTAGGCAGGCAGCATCAGGTACTCTGCGTCACTCACCAACCCCTGGTAGCCGCCATGGCCGACGCGCACTTTCACGTAGGCAAGCATGTGGTCACACTGCCGCAAACACTGCCGCAAGCGGACGAGGAAAAAGTTCGCGCTAAGATCCTGGCACAGGCCGCTGTCAAATCGAAGGGCAAAGCTGCAAGTAAAATCGCTAGCGTTCCCGGAGCCGTTGTAGAAGAGCGCACTATCATTAAGGTCACGCCTTTAGACACTAAATCTCGGCGCGATGAGCTGGCTCAGCTAGCAGGAGGCAGGTCTCATAATGAGGCGATCGCCTTTGCCGACGCTCTCCTACAGCGAGCTGAAACAATCCGAAAGGCAGGGTAATTCACACACCATCAGGCCTTACTATTGGCCTTGTCGTTAAGATGCTCAGCACTTTTGTGAACCCAATAGATCCCCCCTTTGGCCTACTAGAAAGCCTCCATTGGTTAGGTACAGTGATCGATCCTGTGCTAAAAAGCGCAGAACTGGAAAACCCGGCCATCGAAGAAAATCTCCGTCAGTTTCTACTGGTGCTATCAGTGTCCTTGGGAGTCGCCACCTTATCGCGAGTATTCAGCATTCTCCGCAATATCCCCTACACCCTGCTCCTGCTGCTCGTTGGGCTAGGCCTAGCCGTTGTCGACATTCGCCTAGTTAACCTTTCTCCCGAACTCATCCTATTTATATTTCTCCCACCGCTGCTGTTTCAAGCCGCCTGGAATATCCAGTGGAGCCGACTAAAAAGTGACTCCGTACCCATCCTTCTCTACGCCGTTCTAGGCGTCATCATTTGCGTTGGCGGCTTAGTGTTTGGCTTGCAGCAGGTTGCCGGTGCATCGCTAGCGACTGCTCTGCTGGTCGGAGCCAGCCTATCTGCGACTGACCCGGTTTCAGTCACTGCGCTTTTTCGCGAGCTAGGCGTCGATAAGCGGCTGACCACGCTCATGGAAGGCGAAAGCCTGTTTAACGATGGGGTTGCAGTGGTTGCCTTTAACCTACTGCTGAGTATTGCGATCGGCCTTGAACAGTTCGATGTCTCGGTCACCATTGCTCGATTCGCCCTGTTCGTTGGGTTGGGTATCAGCTTAGGCGGCCTAATCGGCTTTGGGATTTCATTTTTAACTCAGCGATTCGATATTCCCCTAGTAGAGCAGTCGCTTACCCTGGTGTCAGCCTACGGCACCTACATCGTGGCTGAAGAGCTAGGCGGCTCCGGCGTCATTGCAGTAGTCACCACAGGCTTAATCCTAGGCAACTTCGGCTCCCGCATTGGCATGAACCCGCGAACGCGCCTAGTCGTTTCAGAATTCTGGGAGTTTTTAGCCTTTTTTGTTAACTCCATCGTGTTTTTGCTGATTGGCGATCAGGTTCGTTTTCAGGCGCTAATTGAGAACGCTAACACTATTTTTATTGCGATCGCCATCATCATCACCGCCCGCGCCGTTAGCGTCTTTGGCCTTGGAGCCTTCAGCAACTTCATCACCAAAGGCGAAAACATATCCCTGTCAGGCCAAACCGTTCTGTGGTGGGGTGGCCTTAGAGGATCGGTATCCGTTGCCCTGGCACTGAGCGTCCCTGAGTCCCTAGCACAGCGAGAAGAAATCATTGCCGTGGTCTTCGGTGTCATGCTCTTTACCCTGCTAGTCCAGGGGCTCACCACCCAGCCGCTGCTTTCCTGGTTAGACTTGCTAGGCGATCAGCCCACCCGGCAAAAGCACACTCAGCTCATTGCCCACCGCGTTGCGCTCAACCGCGTGCTCGACCGACTCAAGCAGCTTATTGAGCGCCAGGAGATTGACGAGGAATTTGCTAGGTACCAAATGGCCCTGGTAGAAGGCCAGCTAGAAGAAATTCAGGAAGACCTTGTAAAATTACAGCGATCTAACCCAGAGATACTGCTCTATGCTGCCGAGCAGATTCGAGATGAGCTACTGGCGATAGAGTCAGATACCTACGCTGAGTTTATCCGAGCCGGACAGCTTAAGGACGAGCTTGCGCCCCTGCTCCAAGATGTGCTTCCGCAGGAGAAAGCTGCTTAGTGCAACATCAAGCCTAGACACTGGCTAATCCTAAAGCTCAGCCCTGAACTAAAAGCAAAGCAGTCTCAGGGAGGCTAAAGTAGAGCTATAACTAGCTACTCTTTCTTGCCTGACTTGCTTTCCAGGGCTTCACGCTCTAGCTTTAAACGCTTTTCTAAGTCTTGAATTTCATCCCGCCTCGCCGCAGTTTCCAGGGCTCTGCGGCGTACCTCTTGGCTTTGGAGCGTTAAAGACTGTCGCCACTGTTCAGCCCGCTCACGCTCCTCTGCTAACCCCTTCGGCGTGAGGCCCAGCGTCAGATAGTCAGAAATAAACTTAAGTACCCACTGTGTAGCATCCCTAGCCGAGACCACCTGATTATCGGCATCTAGCTCCAGCAGCACCAATACCTGCTCGTTTATTGAAATAGGCTTAGAGGCTGTAATTATCCTGGGGGGAGTTACCAGCTCCCAGGTATGCTCATAGGTATTAACCGCCAAAAGCTGAAGCTGAGTGCCGCTGCTGCTCAAATGGACATTGCCACTCCCTAAACGACCGCTGTCAGGTGAAAATGCAGTATGAACCTTTGCCAGATATTGCATAGATGCGCAGATATTTAAAGAATCCGTATAACAGCGATAACCCGTAAAAGTATCTATACCTATTAAAGATACATGCCCAATACGTAAGGCTACCAAAAGTTAAATCAGCCTATAGATCTTTAGATTACATTACATAAAACCTGCTGATTACCTAACTTAGGATCTTTACCCCAAAAAACCTAAAAGATTTACGATGATGAACTTATCACGACTTTGTTCGTCTCAAAGTATTAGACTACAAAGGATTGACACTAAAGGATTGACGATACAGCAACGCTCGCGCCAGTACGCATCTAGCCCTCACGGGTACTCCAATTAGTTAGCTTAAGTTGATGACTCAGTCTGCCCAATTTGAAGATAATCCTGCTAAGAATACTTCCCTCATAAAAGCCTTTTCTCAAGCTGAAAAGTTTGAAATATTGAGCGCATATTTAGATGACGAGGCTACTGAGCAAGAGCAACGTTGGGTAAAACACGGGCTGCTGTCGATTTGCAGCTTCAGCAACAGTTCCAAAATCAGCTAAAGATCCGCGCTGCGATCAGGGCAGTTCTAGCCAGTAAAAATAGTCAGTAAAATGAACGGTTCTGATGCTTAAAAGGCGCTTTAAAGGAATTAAGGTTGTTGCCCGTTCCTTTTACGCTTTCAGCCTTCCGTCTTTTCGATCTGCTGCCGAATTTTGTTGAGGTCGATGTAGCGATCAGTGACGTTTCTTAGCTCACGGGCAATCATACCCTCCGTGGAGACCACCGTAATATGCGTGTTTTTAGAGCGCAGTAGCTCAATTGCACGCTCAAAATCGCCATCGCCGCTTAACAACACAACTCGGTCGTACTGTTCTACGGTGTTGAACATATCAACTACAATTTCTATGTCTAAGTTGGCCTTCTGGGAATATCGGCCCGACGTATCGTCATAGTATTCTTTGAGCACTTTGGTGCGCACGGTATAGCCTAAGCTAATGAGCGCATCTCGGAAGCCGCGCTGGTCTTGAGAATCTTTGAGCCCGGTATACCAAAAGGCATTAACTAAAGAAAGCCCTTCTGATTCCTGGATGAAGTGTTCTAACACCCGTTTGGGATCAAAAAACCAGCCGTTTTTTTGCTGGGCGTAGAACATGTTGTTGCCATCTACAAAAATAGAAAGTCGGTTAAGCGGATGTGTGGCCATATGAGTTAAATAGTATTTAGATTAAATGTCTGACTAAATGCCTGACTAAATGCCTAACTAAGGGAAGAAAGCTGTATCTTTATGCGGTAAGAACTAGAGGTGAGAAATAATAGAGTTATAGAGCGAGGGATCAGAATATGAAGGGATTGAAATAGAAGGATTGCTACTGTGACCTAATACGTCTAGGATGCCAAATTTAGCTTAAACGTATCGGTTTTGACCTCCACAAACCTCCATCAATAGGTCTGCCGGTTAGATTGGCTGATAGGTTATGCGCGGTAGTGATCTGACGGCCGCGCAGTTTACTCTTAACTTTTTGGTAGTGATTTTTAGCAGTTGACTCCTGGTAATTAATTCCTGAAAGCGCTGCAAGTCAGCGTATGCATATTTGTATCGAGCCTGGTTATAGGGAGAATAAATGGTACTGTCAGCGGCTAGCGTTAGGAAAAGCTGGAAGAACTAAACGTATATCCTAAGCGCTAAGGACTAGAATTAAGCTTGCATAAATTGCACGTATACACTGAATAGTATAAGCATTTTTTGAAAACCTACGTGCGATTTGATACAAGCTTAACGGCGCAT
>PPFU01010895.1_pt1 | contig 12612 bp, 9 predicted proteins | sample 1535991 | NCBI WGS metagenome assembly PPFU01 (sample SAMN04901290, study PRJNA319586) | Hypolithon metagenome, whole genome shotgun sequencing project. | isolation source: Antarctic Hypolithon | place: Antarctica: Miers Valley | collected 2014 | reverse complement strand
GGGCGGCGATGGCCACCTCGTCGGCCGTCGCCGCCCGCGTCATTGACCTGAGCGTTATCTGCAAAACACGGCAAAAAGCCCGCATCCGTGCGGGGTTTTTTGTGGTTTGCTCGTCATTCCCGCCTTCGCGGGAATGACGATTTGAGTGCTGAATCATCCCGAGGTGCAATAAAACAGCCCGCCTTGGTGCGGGCTTTTTCGTTTCCGAAGATAATCGTGTCAAGCGCCGACGTGCAGCCTGCCAGAATCTCCTCATGACGATCCATCAGTCCGTCCTCGAACTCATCGGCGAGACGCCCGTCGTGCGCGCGCAGCGCCTTGATGCAGGCGTCTGCGAATTGTTCTTCAAGCTCGAAAGCCAGAACCCAGGTGGATCGATCAAGGATCGCATCGGCATGAGCATGATCGAGGCCGCCGAGAAACGAGGAGACATCGCGCCTGGCGATACGCTGGTGGAGGGCACCGCCGGCAACACCGGCATCGGCCTTGCGCTGGTCGCGCAGCAGAAGGACTACAAACTGATCCTGGTCGTGCCCGACAAGATGAGCCGCGAGAAGATATTCAACCTCAAGGCGATGGGCGCGCAGGTGATCCTGACGCGTTCCGATGTCGCGAAGGGACATCCCGAGTACTACCAGGACCTTGCCGAGCGCATCGCGCGCGAAACGCCCGGCGCATATTTCATCAACCAGTTCGGCAACCCGGACAATCCCGCTGCGCACGAACACGTCACCGGCCCGGAAATCCTGCGGCAGATGGAAGGCGATCTCGACGCGATCGTGTTCGGTTGCGGCAGCTCCGGGACCATGACCGGCTTGTCGCGCTTCTTCGCGAAGCATTCGCCGAAAACCGAATTGATCCTGGCCGACCCCGTCGGATCGATCCTCGAGGAATACATCAACCAGGGCACGCTGTCGGAGAAATCAGCGAGCTGGATGGTGGAGGGCATCGGCGAGGATTTCCTGCCGCCGATTTCCGATTTCACCCGCGTCAAGAAGGCCTATGCCATCAGCGACAAGGAAAGCTTCCTCACCGCGCGCGAGCTGCTGGAAAAGGAAGGCATCCTCGGTGGGTCGTCGACCGGTACGCTGCTCGCCGCCGCGCTCAAATACTGCCGCGAACAGACCACGCCCAAGCGCGTGCTGGTGTTCGTCTGCGACACCGGCAACAAGTACCTGTCGAAGATGTACAACGACTACTGGATGCTCGACAACGGCTTCATCCAGCGCGACAGCACCGGCGACCTGCGCGACCTGATCCTGCGCCCGTATTCGCGCAAGGACACCGTGGTAGTGGCGCCGACCGACCTGCTGATGACCGCCTACCAACGCATGAAGCTGTACGACGTGTCACAGCTGCCGGTGATGGACGGCGAGCAGATCGTCGGCATCGTCGACGAGTCCGACGTGCTGCTGCACGTCTACGGCGACGAAGCACGCTTCCGCGATCCGGTCTCGACCGCGATGGTGTCCAAGCTCGACATTCTCGACGTCAAATCCCCGATCGAGTACCTGCTGCCGGTGTTTGATCGCGGCCACGTCGTCATCGTCACCGAGGGCGCTCAATTCCTGGGGCTGATTACCCGTATCGATCTGCTGAATTACCTGCGTCGCCGGGTGCAGTAGGGTGTCGCTGCAGCGAACATGGAACACGACTTGAAAGCACCAAAAGAAAAACCGAAGAAAAAGCCGGAAGGGCAGCATGCTTTGTTGCCTGATGCCGAGACTGCTTCCACTGCGTCCAGGGCGACTGCGGACATGCAGGAACTGAGTACGTTGCTTGCAGAGCGCGATCTTCTGAAAAAATCGCTGGAAGCCAGGGACGCGGATCACGCGCATGCGTTGCAGAGCATCCGGCGTTCGCAGGATCTGGCCGCCGAAGCGCAACGCCTTCAGCGCGCACTGGAAGGGTCGCAGATGCGTGTCGCAGAACTGGAGGGACGTTGCCGGGATCTGGAACAAACGATGCGCGGGCTGCTTGTCGAGCGCGATGAATCCCACGGCCGCGAGCGCGCCTTGCAGGGCAGCCTCGCCGAGGCGCGCAAGCATTTTCAGGAACGCGTCGAGCAGCTCGGACAATCCCTCGCGACACTTCAGCGCCTACGCCAGCCCGACACACCGGACAGCGAGGCGGCCTGAGCCATGCCGCCTGATGCGATGGCCGATCTCGCCGGCGTGGCTTTTCCGGAGTGCGAGGCGCCCGAAGTCAGCATCCTGATTGTTGCCGGCAACGCCCGGGCGATTGCCCGTTGTCTGCGCGCCATCCACGCGCACGACCCGGACGTCGCATTCGAGATCATCGTCGTCGACGATGCGGCCGTCGGGCTGGAAGCGCTGTCAGGCGTCGCCGGACTGCGGTGCCATCGCAACGAGACACAACTTGGGCATGTGCGATCGCTCGACGTGGCTGCGCGTCTGGCGCGCGGGCGTTTCCTGCACGTGCTTGGCGAAGAAGTGGAAGTCACGGCCGGTTGGCTCGATGCGCTGATGGCGTTGATGGTGCATTTTCCGGCCTGCGGCATCGCTGGCCCGCGCGTGTTGTCGCCGGATGGCACGCTGCAGCAGGCCGGGGTCGTCGTCTGGGACGATGGCTCGCGCATGGACCATGGACGGGGAGAGCTGTCCGAAGCGCCCGCCTTCAATCATGTGCGCGAAAGCGACAGCTGTTCCGGCAGCGCGTTCCTGTTGCGCAAGGCATCGGATGCGGATGGGATTTTGTTCGACGAAACATATCCGGTGCTCGAAGATGCGGTCGCCGACCTTTCATTCCGGTATCGCGAGCGCGGTTCAAAGACGCTGTATTGCCCCAGCGCTAGCGTCATCCGGCACCCTGTGGATGAGCGCGGCGACGTGCGAGCCATGATCCACAGCGAAACCGCGTTCCGCGAGCGCTGGCGGCATGTTCTCGCGCAGCGCCACTACCCGCCCGGCGAGTGCCTGTTCCGCGCGCGTGAGCATGGCCGCCACAAACGCATCTTGCTGGTGATCGACCACTACCTACCGCAACCCGATCGCGACGCAGGGTCGCGCGCGATCCTGCAGACCATGCAGCAGCTGATTGCAATGGGATTCCTGGTCAAATTCTGGAGTGCGAACCAGTACTACGATCCCAGCTATCGCCACCTGCTGGAAGATGCTGGAATCGAGACCGTGACTGGCGACCGCTGGGCCAACCGGTTCGAGCGGTACCTGCGCTACGCGGGACAGGAACTCGATTACGTGCTCCTCAGCCGGCCGACCGTGGCCGTGGATTACGTGGCCGCGCTGCGCGGTCACAGTCGCGCGCGCCTGCTGTTCTACGGGCACGACCTGCATCATCAGCGCATGTCGGGACAAGCCGAGACGACCGGCAGCCAACACGAAAGCGCGGCCGCCGACGCCATGTGGCGCAGCGAACTGCGGATCTGGCATGACGTCGATGCGGTGATCTACCCCTCGCAGGAGGAAGCCGACGTGGCGGCCGGTCATATCGGCATCCGCAAGGCGCATGCGGTGCCCCTGTATTGCTTTGACGATATCGAGCCGGTCCTGCCGGGACAGGCGTCTGCAGGAAAACGGTTGTTGTTCGTCGCCGGGTTTGGACATTCGCCCAACGTCGATGCAGCGGAATGGCTGGTGCACGCCATCCTGCCGGAGGTCCGCAAACGGGTGCCGGACATCACCCTGGATCTGGTGGGTTCGAATCCGAATCCCCGTGTCATCGCCCTTGGACAGACGCCCGGCGTCCATGTCAGCGGCAACGTGTCCGTGGACGAGTTGGACGCCTATTACCGGCAGGCCACCGTGGCCGTCGTGCCGCTGCGTTTCGGGGCAGGCGTCAAATTGAAGGTGCTGGAAGCCATGGTGCGCGGCATTCCCGTCGTCACCACGTCGATCGGAGCGCAAGGCTTGCCCGGCGCCGCGGAATTGATCTGCGTTGCGGACGATGTGCAAGGCCTGGTGGCGGGCATCGTTGCCTTGGCCACGCAACCCCAACGCAACCGTGCTGACCTCGACGCGTCTCGGGCATACGTGGCTGGGCACTATTCCAGCGAGCGGATGCGTGACGCCCTTTGGCGTGTGCTGGCCGATGCCTGAGGCGACTGAAGGCCCGTAGCGCGACGGGTAAAGCGGGCCCGGTGGTATTATTCGCGGCTGATTTTCCGAGATTTTTGGCATGGCGCACGCCCCCGAGACGACTGCCTCCGATGAACAGAACTACCGCCTAGGCACGCTGGCCATCCATGCCGGTCAATCACCGGACCCCTCCACCGGCGCGGTCATGCCGCCGATTTATGCGACCTCGACCTACGCACAGTCCAGCCCGGGCGTGCACCAGGGGTTTGAATACTCCCGCACCCATAATCCGACCCGCTTCGCCTATGAGCGCTGCGTGGCCGGGCTTGAACGCGGCAGCCGTGGCTTTGCATTCGCCTCCGGGCTTGCCGCCACCTCCACCTTGCTCGATCTGCTCGACAGCGGCAGCCACGTCGTGGCGATGGATGACCTGTACGGCGGCAGTTACCGCTTGTTCGAGCGTGTGCGCCGGCGCTCGGCGGGGTTGGACTTCAGCTTCGTCGACCTCACCGACCCCCAGGCTTTCACCGCCGCAGTTCGTCCCAACACGAAGATGGTTTGGGTGGAAACGCCAACCAATCCGATGCTCAAGATCGTGGACTTGCAGTCGATCTCTTCCATCGCGCGGCAGCATGGTCTGCTGATGGTGGTCGACAACACGTTCGCATCGCCGATCCTGCAGCGCCCCCTCGAGCATGGCGCCGACATCGTCATGCACTCGGCGACGAAATACCTCAACGGCCATTCCGACATGGTCGGCGGGATGGTCGTGGTAGGCGACAACAACGAGCTCGCCGAGCAGATCGCGTTCCTGCAGAATTCGGTGGGGGCCGTGCAGGGTCCGTTCGACAGTTTTCTCGCCTTGCGAGGCCTCAAGACATTGCACCTGAGGATGCAGGCGCACTGTGCAAATGCGATGGTCCTGGCGCAGTTCCTGCAGACGCATCCTGCGGTAGAGCAGGTGATCTACCCGGGCCTGGAGTCGCACCCGCAACACGCCTTGGCATCGAGGCAGATGGACGGCCATGGAGGCATTGTTTCGATCATCGTCCGCGGCGGATTCGATGCTGCAAAGCGTTTCTGCGAGCGCACCCATCTGTTTACGCTTGCCGAATCGCTGGGCGGCGTCGAAAGCCTTGTAAACCATCCGGCAGTGATGACCCATGCGTCGGTTCCGCCCGAACGGCGCGCGCAGCTCGGGATCAGCGACAGCCTCGTGCGTCTGAGCGTAGGCGTGGAAGATGTCGCCGACCTCAGCGCCGATCTCGACAATGCGCTTCGATGAAAAAGGCCGGGGACAAGCAAGGCGTTCGCACCGACCTGTCGCGACCGTCTCCATCGCGGCCGGGCGTACTGGAGGTGCTGGCTGCGCCGTTTTCCGCGTTCACCCGCCACAAGGCGCTGACCCGCGAACTGGTGCGCAGCGAAGTGCTGGGCCGCTATCGCGGCGCCAACTTCGGCTTGTTGTGGTCGTTGCTCAGTCCATTCCTGATGCTGATCGTTTACACCATCGCCTTCGGCGAAATCATGAAGAGCCGCTGGCCACAAGCGCCGGATTCCAATGCGGAGTTCAGCATCATCCTGTTTCTCGGCATCATCGTGCATGGCTTCTTCGCCGAATGCTTCACCCGCGCGCCGAGGCTGATGCTCGAGAACAGTAACTACGTCAAGCGCGTGGTGTTTCCGCTCGAAATCCTGCCATGGTCGATGGCGTTGTCGGCCCTGTTCCATACGGCGATGAACCTGGTCGTGTTCATGCTGTTGAGCCTGCTCGTGTACCAGCAGCTGTCGGTGTACGTGCTGTTGCTGCCCCTGGTATTGGTGCCGCTGATCCTGATGACCATGGCCGCATCGTGGTTGATGGCGTCGCTCGGAGTGTACGTGCGCGACATTTCCCAGGTGACGCCGGTCATTTCAACCGCCATGTTCTTCCTGTCGTCGGCGATCATCCCGATGGAGGCCGTGCCGGACAAGTTCCGGTTGGTATTCGCGCTCAATCCGTTGACGTTCCTGATCAACCAGGCGCGCGACGTGGCCTTGTGGGGAAAGCCGCCGGACTGGATGGGCCTGGCCGTGTACACGGCGGTATCGCTGATCGCCGCGTACCTCGCGTTCGCGTGGTTCCGCAAGACCAGCAAGGGGTTCGCGGATGTCCTCTGAGATCGTGATCCGTGCGCGCAACGTCGGCAAGACCTTTCCAATTTTCGATAAACCCCACCAAAGGCTGCTGGAATTGCTGGCGCCACGGCGGGAGACGCAGCGCCACGACTTCACCGCGCTCTCCGATGTTTCGTTTGATGTCCGTCGGGGCGAGGCTGTCGGCATCGTGGGGCGCAACGGCTCCGGCAAATCGACGTTGCTACAGATTGTGTGCGGGACCCTGCAACCCAGCAGCGGCGACGTTCAGGTCGAAGGCCGTGTTGCCGCATTGCTTGAGCTGGGTGCGGGGTTCAACCCCGAATTTTCCGGCCGCGAGAACGTGTACTTGAATGGCAGCATCCTGGGCTTGACGCGCAGCCAGATCGAGGAGAAGTTCGATCAGATACTTGCGTTCGCGGAAATCGGCGAGCACATCGACCAGCCGGTCAAGACCTATTCCAGCGGCATGTTCGTCAGGCTGGCATTCGCCGTCGCGGCACATAGCGAGCCGCAGGTCCTGATCATCGATGAAGCGCTCGCTGTCGGCGACATTTATTTCCAGCGCAAGTGTTATCGCCGCATCGAAGAGCTTCGCGCGGCGGGCTGCACACTGTTGCTGGTGACGCATTCCATGGATTCGCTGTTGCAACTGTGCGATCGAGGCGTATTGCTGGAACGGGGAAAACTGCTGTTCGACGGTGACTGCAAACGGGTCGTCGCCGAGTACATGAAGTGCTTGTTCGGCCAGCATCTCGGCGCGGACCAGGAGCCGGTCGATGACCAGCCACTCGTCGAGGAAGACTCGCAAAGCGATCGCTTGATGCCTGATGACGAACGCAGTCTGCTGGAGCGTGGCGGGCACCGGGATCTGTTTTCGTCCCGTGCGGGCTACAACCGCGGCGAGACGAGGCTTGGCGACGGCCGCGCGCTGCTCGGCGACGTGCTGGTGAGCAGTCCGCTGGGCCATGGTCCGATTGTGCGTGCGCGCGAACCGTTCAGTATTTTCGTGCGCTACGCATTCGCCGAATCGATCGACCGGCTCGTGTTCGGCATCCAGGCGCGCACCGTGGATGGCCTGGTGGTCTACAGCACCAATACGTTAGTCACCGAAAATATGCTTTATTCCTGGGAGGCTGGTGATGTCGTCGTCGCGGAATTCCAATTGCGGTGTTCGCTGTTGCCAAGCCAGTACTTCATGACGCTCGGCGTATCGCACATCGAACCCGGCGGCACGGAAGTCACTGCCATCGACAGGCGCGTCGATTCCCTGATCCTCACCGTGCTCGGAGGCAATGGGCACACCAACGGCTACGCGGATATGGAGGCAGGAATCGTGCTGGCGCGCGCCGGCGACCGGGTCGTGCCGGGACATCACGAATGAAGCATCGTATCGACTCCTTGCTCGTATCCTCGCCGAATGATGGCGGCATGTTTCTTGTAAGCGGGTCGGGTGCACGACGCGTGTCCTACGTCGACACGGTCGGTATCAGCGCTGTCCCGAAGGGTTTCATCTGGGCGCGTCAATCGGGCGTTGACAACGTGTTGCGCGTGGCCAGCGCACAAGGGATGCACGAGCATTGGCTGCGGGAAGGCCATCTCGACTTGCATGACCTGCTCTGGCACGAGGAAACGCTGTACGTCGTCTGTACCAAGATCAACGGTGTGATTCAATTCGACTCGCAACTAAATGAAATCCGACGCTGGAGTTTGCCGGGCGGTCCGGATTCGATCCATCTCAATTCAATGGCGATGTATCGCGGCCGCCTGGTCGGGTCGATCTTCGGGCACTTCAGCGAATACCGTGAGTACAAGGGGAAAACGGAAAAAGCCGGCTGTGTCATCGACCTGGAAACTGGTGACGTGCTCATCGCCGGACTCTCGCAACCCCATTCGTTGAAAGTCGAAGGCGACAGGCTCTGGTTGTGCGACTCGGAAGCACGCATGTTGCGGATCTATGAAGGCAGCCAGCAGGTTGTCGAGCGCAGGATGGATGGTTACGTGCGCGGTCTGGTCCTCGGCAAGGACCACGTCTACGCAGGCTTGAGTTGCACGCGCAATGTGGAACAGAACGATGGCATCGAAAGCGCGCAGATCGTCGTGCTCGATCGCGACACGCTGGCTGAAGCTGGCCGCATCCCGATCGACGCGAATGAAATCTACGACCTGATCTTCACCGGCGGCGACGAAGGCACCATTATTTCAGGGTGCATCGATGAAGCGTTGGCCGAGTTGCGTGCAACGCGCGCGAGGCAGGCTGCCGTGGAAAGCGAGCGCGACGAGCGCTCGGCGTGGGCGTTGGGCCTCGATGCCGAACTCAGGCTGGCCCGTGAGCATATCGATGTGCTCGAGCAAGAGCGCAAGGACTGGACGCTATCTTTGTCAGAACAACTGGCGATCACGCAGGCGCGTAACGCGCAACTGCAGATCGAGCACGACCAGCGCAGCCAGTGGGCCTTGTCTCTGGAAGCAGAAGTCGCCAGGGCCCGCGACCTGTTTGGCGCATTGCAGGAAGAGCAGTTGCGGCAACAGGCGTGGGCCAGGTCGCTCGATCTTGAGTTGGGGATTGCGCGGGAGTACGCGATCCTGCTGCATGGCGAGCAAGTGCGATTGAGCGGCGAACTCGCGACGCAGTACCAGCACACCGCTGAACTGCGCGAAATGCTGGTAGAGCGTGGCCGCTACGAATCAGAACTGCGTACCTACATCGAGCAGCAGCAGCGTTCGCGTTCTTGGCGCCTGACCGCGCCGCTGCGGAGGCTGATCGCGCGACTCCGCGGCACACGAGCGGAACTCCCGCTGCCAACGGCGCCGCGTTCGCAGGATTTGGCGAAACGACGCTACGGCATCGGCGACGTGCGCTTCGATGCGGTCGAGACGCCCATCGTTTCGATCGTGATACCCGCGTACGGGAATCTCGAATTCACGTTGGCATGTCTTCGTTCCATACAAGTCGCTGGGGCAGACGCAGCATTCGAAGTGCTGGTCTTCGAAGACTGTTCCGGCGACCCGGACATCGATGCGCTGGCCGGCATTCACGGACTTCGCTACCACCGCAATGCAGCCAACCTGGGCTTCATCGGTTCCTGCAACCAAGCCATGCAACAGGCGCGAGGCGAATACGTCTGTTTCCTCAACAACGACACGGAAGTGACCGCAGGTTGGCTGGATGCGTTACTCGATGTCTTCCTGCAGCATGCCGACGCCGGCCTGGCGGGCGCGAAGCTGGTGTATCCGGACGGGCGCCTGCAAGAAGCCGGGGGCATTCTCTGGCAGGACGCCTCCGCATGGAATTACGGGCGGCTTGGGGACAGCGCAGCCACCGAATTCAACTACGTGCGTCGTGTCGATTATTGTTCCGGCGCAGCGTTGATGCTGCGCAAGGATCTGTTCGCCGAGTTCGGCGGCTTCGACGCGCATTACGCCCCGGCGTATTGCGAAGATTCCGATCTTGCCTTCAAGGTGCGCAGGAAAGGGTTGGAGGTCTATTACACCCCGTTCTCGGTGGTGATCCATCACGAAGGCATATCGCACGGCACTGATACCGGGGCAGGCATCAAGGCTTATCAGGTGGTCAACCAGCGCAAGTTCCAGGAGCGCTGGTCGCAGGAACTCAGCCAGCACTATCCGAATGGTCAGCACGTCATGCGCGCACGCGAACGCGCTTGGAACCGCCCGGTGGTGCTGGTCGTCGATCACTACATTCCGCAACCCGATCGCGATGCCGGATCGCGCACCATGATGGCCTTCTTGCAACGCCTGATCGAGGCGGGCTGCGTCGTCAAGTTCTGGCCCGACAACCTCCACTACGATCCGGTATACGCGCCGCGCCTGCAGGCGATGGGCGTGGAAGTCCTGCATGGCACGCGCTGGGCCGGTGGTCTTGCGGCCTTGCTGGATGACTGGCATGGCGATGTGGACGCAGTGCTGTTGTCGCGGCCGGACGTGGGAAACAAGTTCATCGACATCGTGCGCAAAAAGACCCGCGCGCGCATCGTCTATTACGGACATGACCTGCATTTCCGGCGGTTGCAACTGGAAGCCAAAGTGCTATACCAGCCTGAACTGAACGTCCAGGCACAACGGATGGAGCAACTGGAACGCTCGATCTGGCGCAAGGCGGATGTCGTCCTGTATCCGTCGCAGGATGAAGTAGACATCGCCACCGCGATCGAGCCGGCCGCGGACATTCGTGCGATCGCCGCCTATGCCTACGACGCTTTCATGGTTGAAGCCGAGCCAGCGGGACGCGCGGATATCGTCTTCGTTGCGGGTTTCGTGCATCCGCCCAATGCCGATGCGGCCGAATGGCTGGTGCAATCGGTCATGCCTGCGGTGTGGCGCGAGTTGCCGGATGTGCGTCTCGCACTGGTTGGAGCCAACCCATCGGAGCGTGTCCTGGCATTGGCTGCGGATGGTGTCGAAGTCACCGGCTTCGTGACCGATGCGGAACTGCAACGCCGCTACGCCGCCGCACGGGTTGCCGTGGTGCCGCTGCGTTTCGGAGCCGGCGTCAAGAGCAAGGTGGTCGAGGCGCTGCAACAGGGCCTGCCCCTGGTCACCACGTCCGTGGGCGCACAGGGCCTGCCGGGCGTTGACCAGGTTTGCGTGGTGACCGATGACGCCACTGCGATGACGGAAGCCATCCTGCGGTTGCTGCGTGACGATGACGAATGGCGCCAGCGCTCACGATCCGGGGCCATCTTCGCCGAGAAGTTGTTCTCGCGAGGAACGATGTCCAGCACACTGCTGGGTGCCATCGGCATGCAACCCGTGGACAATGCCGCATGATCGTTCGCGCACGCGCACCATTGCGGTTGGGGCTGGCCGGCGGCGGCACCGATGTCGCGCCGTACTGCGATCTGCATGGCGGCTATGTCATGAATGCCGCCATCGACAAATACGCCTATGCGATCGTCGACGATTCGCCGGACGACGAGGCGCAATTCCATTCCCTCGACAAGGATCTCCGCGCGAGTGCGCCCTGCGGCAGCGTCCGCCTAGCCGATCCCGGGCTGCAATTGCTGGTCGGAACCTACCTGCGCGTCACCCGTGATTTCCTCGATGGGCGACAGCCGCCGATCCGGATCCGCACCTATTCGGATGCGCCACCCGGGTCAGGCCTGGGCTCGTCCTCGACCATGGTGGTCGCGCTGGTCACCGCGCTCGCCGACTATTTCAGCCTGGCGCTGGGCGAATACGAGATCGCGCATCTTGCCTACGAGATCGAGCGGCGCGACCTCGCGCTGGCCGGTGGCAAGCAGGACCAGTACGCGGCCGCGTTCGGCGGGTTCAACTTCATGGAATTCCATCGCGGCGACCGCGTGATCGTCAATCCACTGCGCATCAAGGAATGGGTGCTGGCCGAGCTTGAGGCTTCGGTGATGCTGTATTTCACCGGCGTGTCGCGCGAGTCGGCGAGCATCATCGACGAACAGTCGCGCAATGTCGCGGCCGGCGAGGAAGCGCCGATCGAGGCGATGCACGCCCTCAAGGAGGAAGCGGTGCAGATGAAGGAGTCGCTGCTCAAGGGCGACCTCGGCGCGTTCGCACGCACGTTGCAGGCCGGCTGGATCGCGAAGAAACGCATGGCGCACAGCATCACAAATCCGATGATCGACGCCGTCGAGAAAGTCGCGATGGACAACGGCGCCGTCGCCTGCAAGGTCTCCGGCGCGGGAGGCGGCGGATTCATGATGTTCGTCTGCGATCCGGCCGCGCGCGTGCGCCTGTCGCAAGCGCTGGCGTCGCAGGGCGGCAGCCTGCTCGACTTCCATTTCAATCCTTCCGGAGCAGTGGCATGGCGACCAACATGAAAGACGTGATCGCGAGCGAGTTGAACAAGACGCTCGCCAACTTCCAGGCCATGGCGGGCGACGCCACGCTTGCCGATCAAATGGTGGACGCGGTGCGAATCAGCACCGATTCACTGCGTGGTGGTGGGCGCCTGCTGTTCGCCGGCAACGGCGGAAGTGCGGCCGACGCGCAGCACTGGGCTGGTGAACTCGTCAGCCGGTTCTATTACGATCGCCCCGGCCTCGCGGCCATCGCGCTGACGACCGACACCAGCATCCTGACTGCGATCGGCAACGACTACGGCTACGACTACGTCTTCGCGCGCCAGATCGAAGCGCTGGGGCAGGCGGGCGATGTGTTCTTCGCCATCTCGACGTCGGGACGTTCAAAGAACATCCTGCGTGCGATCGCCGCCGCAAAGTCGCGCGACATGCGCGTCATCGGATTCAGCGGCGCCAGCGGCGGCGACATGCTGGCGCTTTGCGACATCTGCTTTCGTATCCCGTCCGAAGAAACGCCGCGCATACAGGAAGGCCATGAATTCGTCGGTCATACGATCTGCGCGCTGATCGAAGCCGAGATGCATCCAAAAAATGCCAGCTGACGAGGCCATCATCCTGGCCGG